>Ga0180008_1000518_pt1 | contig 31635 bp, 30 predicted proteins | sample MM_PW_MetaG_FD_121121 | JGI IMG/M metagenome (GOLD analysis project Ga0180008, IMG submission 121121) | Groundwater microbial communities from the Aspo Hard Rock Laboratory (HRL) deep subsurface site, Sweden - MM_PW_MetaG | ecosystem: Environmental > Aquatic > Deep subsurface > Groundwater... | reverse complement strand
GGTACGAACCACGTGCTGGGTTAACTGGCAACGCGCTGCTGCTCTGCGGGTAAGACATGCGGTGCGTTCAGGCGGGCTTGCAGGGTGCTGACAAACTCGCGGGCTTCGGGCTCGCTGCGGAAGGTGACCGTTTGCTTACCCAGGCGCACTTGCCAGCCGCGACCTGCGGCGGTGTTTACAGGTTGGATCATGACGTTCATGGACGTATCTCCTCTGCAAGAGCACGCAGTCTAGTTGCTAGACATGAACATTGATTGACTTGAAACAAATTCGATCACGACGAACGCACCGTTGGTCTGATCAGTTTATCGTGGTCACGCTTAACTGCACCGCCAGTCCCGCTAGACGAGTGAACTCTGTCACCAGGGCGATATCCGCAGCGCTCGGCCGTGTGGGCTGCAAATAGTAGATGCCGAAAGTGCCCAGCACCTGACCGCCATCATCCTTGAAGGGCAGTGACCAGCAGGCGTGTAAGCCTGCAGCCATTGCGACGGCCCGGTAATCGCGCCAGTAGGGGTGCTGGCTGAGGTCTTCGGCAATGACCAGTTCACCACTCACGGCGGCGTGTCCGCATGAGCCCACTTCCAGCCCCGCCTTAATCCCTTCGATGGCTTGGCAATACGCTTTCGGCAGGCTGGGGGCTGCGCCAACATGCAGGCGCTGTTGCTCATCGAGCAGCATGATCGACACACGCATTTGTGGTTGCAGGTTTTCCAGGCGCTGGGTGATGCCCGCGAGAATACTGTGCAACGGGTGCAACCCCAGCAGCTCATCGAGTACTGCATTGCGCGCCTGTTGCAGTTGCTGAGTCTGATGGCGCTCATGGACGTCACGCAGGCTACCGTGCAGGCCTTGCTCCAGCTCACTGAAATTGAACTGCAACTCAACCCGACGAGCCGGGCCGCTGCGGGTCAGTAGCTGACACTCCAGGCGCAGATTATCCAGTTTGCCGCCGAGTAACTCATGCAGCCTATGGCTGAGCGGGGGCTGGCCCAACTCGGGCATAAAGTGCTGCAGCGGGCTGCCAAGGCTTTCGTGAATGGGGTAGCCGCTGATTTGCTCCCAAGCGGGGTTGAGAAAGGTCAGCTGAGCGGCGGCATCGGTGATGAAAATCGCATCGCCTAGGTGCTCAACCAGCGAGCGGTAGCGGTGGTCACTGGCTTGCAGTTCGCTGTCGGTCTTCTTATGTTCAGTGAGGTCGATGTCAACGCAGTACAGCTCGAGTTGATCAAGGCTGTTGCGCAGCATTAAGTGGCTGGAATAGACCCATACCGGGCTGCCGTCTTTACGTTGTAACTGCACCTCTGCCGCAGGAATCGGCGGGCCGCCGAGCTGCCATAGGTTAATTGCAGTGGCCACCTTGCTACGCGCTGGTGGCGGCACGATCAGCTCTTCCAACCGACGGCCCATTACCTCATGCACGGCATAGCCGTAGAGCTGGCTACTGGCCTGGTTCCAGTAAATCACGCGGCGTTCACGGTCGTAGCCTTGCACTGCAATGCGAGGCGTTTGCTCGAACAATTGGCGAAAGCGTTGCTCGCTTTCTCGCAGGGCGCTTTCGTCGCGTTTCTGCAGGCTGATGTCTTGAAGGGTGCCCAAGATTCGGCTGTGTTCGTCGACCTCACCGCGCAGCATCAGCCACGTGGTTTGCGACTGTTGTGGTTTTAACAGCCGGGCGCTGACGAGCATCGGGCTGTGGTCATCGATCAAGGCCTGCAAGGCGCGCTTTACGTGAGTACGTTCGGCTGGGTGCAGGCAGTTGAGTAGTTGTTCAAGGCTGCATGTGTGGCTGTCATGGTTACGGCCGAGCAGGTTCCGCGCCTCTTCACTGAGCTGGAAGTCATGGTTGTATTCCCAGCTGCCGAGTGAGGCACTGCGTTGAGTCCGTTTTAGCAGGTTGCTGCTCTGGGTGAGGGCATCAAGCAGAAGACGCTGCGCGCGCCGATCACGGTAGCTGACAAAAAAGATCAGGCTCGTGCTGAGCATGACAAACAACACGCTTTTAACAATGTTCAGGCTGCCCAATAGCTCGCTGCTGCTAATAAATTTTGGCAGCAGATAATTGCTGCCGAAAATCCACAGGGAGCTGAACAATAAATAAAGGCCGGCGAGGCGTAGGGGGCCTTTCAGATCGGGTCGCATCCTTACCGCCCACTCAGTTGGATTGGTCGAACGTCTAGCCGCTAGCCATACAGGCTGCAATGCCAGCGCGGCTGCTGAAGAAAGTTTAGTTGGCAGTGCTGAGCCTGCACGCTACAGCAGCGCTATTCACATACTGTTTTGGAGCGCCCTGCTAAGTAGCGGCAGGGCGAGCGCGCCGAATTAATTCGCCGGTACAGGCTCTGGTTGCAAGGCTTTCTCAGCGCCGCTATGCAGCGGTACCCCAAGGTCGAGCAAGGCATTCTTGGGGGACAGCTGTGCGCCCTGGATACTGCCGTACTGCAACCATTGGTTGTCCTGGGAGAACAGCAGGCGCACCAAGTTCTCCACTTCACGCACGGTCAGTTGATCATCGGTAAGCAGCATGCTGCTTACCGCCAGCGTTGCTACTGGATCGTTCTGTTGTGGGTAGGTGCCCTGGGGAAGATTGAACGCGAAGCTGCCCGGGTGCTGCTGTTGTAGTCTGCCGATTGCGGCTTCTGCCAGTGGTAGCAGGCGCAGATTAACGGTTTCGCTGGCCGCGCGGATGCTGTCGGCTGGTGCGCCAATGACCTGAATCAGCGCGTCCAGTTGGTTATCACGTAAGGCACTTAGGGCCTGCTGAAGGTCAAGCTCGGCGGCCGCAGCCAGATCCTTCGGTTGCAGCCCGTGGGCAGTTAGTACTGCCAGCGCGGTGAGGCGCGAGGCCGAGCCAGGCTGGCCGATATTGACTCGTTTGCCGCGCAGATCGGCGATGTTTTGCAGCCCGCTCCTGGCATTGACCAGTACATGTACCGGCTCGGGGTAAAGGTTAGCAATGACGCGTAATCTGAGGTCTGGACCATCATCCTGGAACGGGCCGATGCCGTGGACGGCAGCATAGGCGGCATCGCTTTGCGACAAGGCCGCCACTACCTCACCACGGCGTAGCATGCGCAAGTTGTCCAGGCCACCTTCGGTGTTCAGCGCGCGCACACTTACCCCCTGTTTTTTTAGCAATTCAGTAACCGCTTGCGCAAAACGTGCGTATTGTCCGGCTGGCGGCCCACCTGCCAGCGGATAACCGCTCTCCAGGCGGGAAAGGCGGCTGCGGATATTACTCAGGGCGCGCTCCAGTTCGTCGTCAATGGCTTTGCGCTCCTGTGGGCTGGTGCCGCCAGGGCCAAGATTCAACGCGGTGCTGATCGCGTTAACCAGCGTTTCCCGTTTGCTGTTACCGCCTTCCCCCGACTGAGCTGCGCGGGGTGCGGTAAAGCCTTGGGGCACGACTGCCTGCCAGCTGCCGTGCTGTTCGCGGTAGATCAGGCTGCCATGCACTTTGAGCAGATCCCCCGCGCGATTGCCGCCGCTCTGGATCCCGGATAAGCCGCGTGGTCCAGCACCCAAGGCCGTGACCAGGCTGGCCACACCGGGTGAGTCCCAAGCACCGAAGTCTTGATCCTGTTCAACCTTGAGCGTGGCATCGAAGTAGACCACTAAGCGTTTTTCCCCGTCCGGCGCGTTGGCGTCATTGGCCGACCCGCGGCGCTGCAGTTGGTCAAGGCTTAGCAGGCTCGCTGGAAAGACCTGCTGCAGGCGTTGTTGCAGATCACTCTGCAAGGTTTCTGGCGTCGGCCCGCGTGAGCAGGCCGCGAGTAATGTGGCGCAGAGCAGCAAAATAAGCAGGCGCATGCTCAACCTCCAACCCAGGGCAGTGACAGGTAGCCGGTAAGAACCAGGGCGTTGAGCAAGTCGATGAGAAACGCACCGACCAGAGGCACCACCAAAAATGCCTGGGGAGCGGGGCCGTATTTCTGGGTAATCGCTTGCATGTTGGCAATAGCGGTGGCGGTGGCGCCCATCGCGAAGCCGCAGAAGGCGGCGGACATCACCGCACTTTCATAGTCACGCCCCACCGCGCGATAGACCAGCAGGCCGCCATAGATCAACACGACTAGCAGTTGCCCCAGCAGGATCAGTAGCAGTGGCCCGGCCAGGCTGGCAACACTGGCCAAGTTCAGCGCCATCATGGTGATTGCCAGAAACAGCGCCAGGGTCAGGCTGGAGAGCATATCGATGGCCGCATCGTTAAAGCGTAAACCGATCAGGTGGCCGCCATTACGGATCGCTACGCCCAGCAGCAGGCACCAAAGAAAGCTCGGCAGGGTAACTGGCCCGCCGCTGACCAGATTGGCCAGCCAGCTGCCGGCGAGTACCGCAATCAACACCGCCGCCAGTACGGGAATCAGGTTGCCTGCTTTAATGGGCGCAGCCTCGGTGGCGTCGCTGCTTATGTAGGTGGCGGCCGCTTGGCCATCGCTGCCCGCCAGTTGGTGACGCTTGATTAGCCACTGCGCCAGTGGCCCGCCGCAGATGCCGCCCAATACCAGGCCGAGGGTGGCTCCGGTCATCGCCAGTTCCATGATTGACTGGATGTTGTTCACCTCGGCGAAGCGTTCGGCATACGCCGCGCCCGTGCCGTGGCCGCCGACCAAGGTGATGCTGCCGCCGATCAACCCCATTAGCGGATGCATGTCCAGCCCCCAGGCGATTAATAGCCCTGTGAGGTTTTGTAGAAGCAGGAAGGGGATCAGTACGAGTACGAACATCAGCAGGCGTTTGCCGCCTTGCTTGAGCAGGCTGAGATTGGCCGACAGGCCCACGGCAGCGAAAAACGCCAACAGCAACACCGGCTTGAGCGTGGAATCGAACTCGAGGCTGAAGCTACTGAGTTCGCCGCTGATCAGCATGCCGACGGCAAACAGCAGGCCGCCGGTGATGGGGTCGGGAATGTTGTAGTGCGACAACAGTGGTATTTGGCGGTTAACCCAGCGTCCGAGCAGCAGCACCAGGGTGGCGACTAGCAGGGTTTCCAGGGGGAGTAAGGTCACTGCGGAACTCCTTGCGATGGACGTCCGCAGTTGAAGCCGCCGTATCGTCGCGGCAGCGGGATTATGCGTGCGGTCAGTAGAGTTCTAGCTAAGGAATGCTGCGCTGTCGAATCGCCTGGTGGCGCTGTGCAACCTATGGGCCAAGGGCCGCGCTAGAGGCGCGGCGTTGGCTCGATTTGGCGGGTGGCCTAGAAGCCTTCGAGAACGATTTTGCCGCGTGCCGTGCCGCTTTCCAGCAGCGCATGGGCGCGGCGCAGATTGGCCGCGTTGATGCTGCCGAAGTGCTCGCCGAGCGTAGTTTTCAGGGTGCCGGCATCCACCAATTCGGCAACCCGTTGCAGCAGGCGATGCTGCTCGATCATATCGGCGGTCTCGAACAGCGAGCGGGTAAACATCAGCTCCCAGTGCAGCGACAGGCTTTTGCGCTTGAGTTGCATGATGTCCAGCGGCTGCTCCGGATCGTCGATCAGCGCCAGGCGGCCTTGCGGGGCGAGGGCTTCGACCAGTTGCGCATAGTGCTGATCGGTCTGGGTCAGGCTGGCCACATGGGTGACCTGATTGATACCGATGCGTTTCAGCTCTTCACTCAGCGGTTGGCGATGGTCGATCACATGGTGCGCGCCCAGCTGGCGAACCCAGGCTTGGGTCTCGGGGCGGGAGGCGGTGCCGATCACCGTCAGGCCAGTGAGTTGACGTGCCAGCTGCACCAGGATCGAACCCACGCCGCCGGCTGCACCGACGATCAGCAGGCTCTGGCCCAGGTCTGCGCTGCCTTGGCTGACTTGCAGTCGCTCAAACAACAACTCCCAGGCGGTGATTGCGGTCAGCGGCAGGGCCGCGGCTTCGGCAAACCCCAGTTTCTTCGGCATGCGCGCGACGATGCGTTCGTCCACCACATGCAACTCGCTGTTGGCCCCGGCGCGGTTGATCGCCCCGGCGTAATACACCCGGTCGCCGGGCTGGAACAGGCTGACCTCGCTGCCCACCGCCTTGACGATGCCGCTGGCATCCCAACCAAGAACCTTGGCTGCACCGTCTTCAGGGGCCACGTTACGACGGATCTTGGTGTCCACCGGGTTGACCGAAATGGCTTTGACCTCGACCAGCAGATCGCGCGGGCCGGGCGTCGGTGCAGGCAGTTCGACATCCTGCAGCGCGTCAGTATGCTCGGCCGGCAGCGATTGGTAATAAGCGACAGCTTTCATGGATGACTTCCCTTAGAGAATGCGTTGCATCAGTTGATGATCGACCTGTTCCAGCAGACTGCCGCAGGTTTCGCCGAAGTGCAGAAAGTGTGCGGTCTGCTGGTGCGCGCTGAGGGCGGCGGCGTCCTGCCACTGCTCAACCATGATGAAGCGGTTGGGCAGCTCCTGATGGCGGTGCAGGTTGTATTGCAGGCAACCGGCTTCGGCTTGGCTGGGCGGCACCAATTGGCGCAAGCCTGCTTCAACAGCCTCGGCCTGGCCGGGGAGGGCAGTGATGGTGGCAATCAGGGTCAGTGGCGTGGTCATGGTGGACTCCGGTTAAGTGCTGGCAATGCTCGGTTATTTGATTGACGAGAAAAACAGTCTGCTACTAGAGTCTCTTTCAATATTTTTTTGATAATGAGCTGCCATGCTGCGTTTTGATGATCTGCAGTTGTTTGTCACCACCGCTGATCTGGGCAATCTCTCGGCGGCAGCGCGACGCCTGGATATTTCCCCGGCAGTGGCCAGCGCCGCGCTCAAGCGTCTGGAACAGCAACTGGAGGCGCGCCTGTTCAGCCGCTCTACCCGCAGCCTGCGGCTGACACCCGAGGGTGAGTTGTTTCTCGGCCATGCACGGTTGGCCCTGCAGAGCCTGGATGACGGCCGTCAGCAGTTGGCTGGCAGCAAGGTCGGCATCAGTGGGCCGTTGCAGCTGTCTGCGCCATCAGACTTCGGCCGCAATACGCTGTTGCCCTGGCTGGATGAGTTTCAGCTGGCGCATCCTCAGGTGCTACTGCGCCTGCTGCTGGGTGATCGTGTGGCGGATCTGTTTCGCGAGCCGGTGGACATTGCCCTGCGCTACGGCGCCCCAGAGGATTCCAGCCTGGTCGCCTTACCCGTTGCCGCCGCCAATCGCCGTGTGCTTTGCGCCGCACCGCAGTACCTGCAGCGGCATGGCGCGCCGCAATCGGTGGAGGAACTGGCCGAGCACAACTGCCTGCTCTATATGCTCGGCGGGCGGCTGCATGACCGCTGGCGTTTCAGTGACGGCAAGCGCGAGCAAGGCATTAGCGTCAGAGGCGACCGGGTCAGTGATGATGCCGATGTGGTGCGGCGCTGGGCGGTCAGTGGTGCCGGTCTGGTGTACAAATCTTGGCTGGATGTGGCCGGCGACGTGCGTGCCGGCCGGCTCCAGGTACTGCTGCCCGAGCTGCGCTGCGAGCCGACACCGCTCAACCTGATCTGCGCGCACCGTGCGCAATTGAGCAAGCCGGTGCTCTTGCTCCGTGAGTTCGTGCAAGCGCGCTGCGCCGAGTTGTTGGCAGATGCGCCGTGGCCGAACTAAGATTGCCGCCAGTGCACTGCGGCAATCCATCGCAGTGCGGCTGTGTCACATGCGCCCCAGAGCAATGCTAGAGTCGCGCCCCATGAACATGACCCGTACTGACCGTCGCCTGCTGGCCTGGATGCTGTATTTCAGCGTTCTGTTCAGTGCGTTCGCCTGCAGTATTGGTCACGGGCAGATGGCCGGCCTGCAGCTCAGTGGATTGAGCAGTCAGTACTGCTCTTTTGAGGGCAACTTCGGTGCCGGTGCCGATCTGCAAGGCTCCGGTGTGGTGGCGCCCAATTCTGCCACCGACTCCGGCTGCTCCCTGAGTTCCACCTTCAGCGCGATCATCCTGGCGGCGTTCTTCGGTTTGCTAGGTTTGCTGGCACCCAGCCGCGCACCCCTGCTGACGTTCTTCTTTACCCCGCGACCTGTTCGCTATCTCTGGCCTTCGGCCAACCCCCGCGCTTCTCCGTCAACTCTGTAGCGACCGGGCATCACGTCCCGGCTGTCGTCGTTGTGCTGCATGTTGCATCGTGCAGCCACGCTACTGATGAGCTATCGGAGTTGATCCATGAGCCAACGCGCTCCCCGTGTTTATAACCGCTCTGGCGCTGGCACTTGTATGCAGAGCCGGCGGTTGTCGCGTTGCTGATCGTGCTCTTAGCTGATCACCAGCATCACCTGTTACTGGGTAATGGCAGCAGCATCGTCGCAGCACAAACCTGACGTCCCTGCGCTTAGATTTACCCTGCCAGCACCTATGCACCGCCCGTTCATAAATGGAGACACATCATGCGAGTGAAAAAGACCTTACTGATTGCTGCCCTGCTCAGCCCGAGCCTGTTCGCCAGTGCCCACGAATACACGGTCGGTGAGTTGCACATCTCCCACCCCTGGTCGCGGGAAATGCCGCCAGTTGCCCCTACGGCGGCTGCTTATTTTGTGGTGCACAACAAGGGCGCCGAGGCGGATCGTCTGCTCAGTGTCAGCACCCCGCACGCGGGTAAGGCTGAGTTACATGAGCACATGCATGCCGACGGTGTGATGAAAATGCAGCAGGTGCAAAACGTGGTGATTCCTGCCGGTGGCGAGGTGAAATTCGAACCTATGGGTTACCACGTGATGATGTTCAACCTGCAGCAGCAGGCCAAGGACGGCGAGCGTTTCCCGCTGACTCTGACCTTCGAGAAGGCCGGCCAGTTAGACGTAGACGTGGCGGTGCACAAGGATGCTCCAGCCAGTGAGCAGGCCCCCGCTGAAGGGCACGCGCATTAAACGCCGCCACTTGCTGAGCGGCACGGCTGTGTGCATGCCACGGCGTTCCCAGTGCAGCGTTGCAGCCGTGCAGCAGGGCGGTTGTGTGCCGGCCTTGAGTGGTCGTGATGCCCGGTAGTCGCGCCCACTCAGGCCAATACCGCGCCGCGTGCCTGGCCTTGTTCGCCATGCTGTTGCTGAGTGTCGGGCCGTTGTGGTCACAGCTCAGTCAGCCTGCCGAACCAGCTTGGCTGACTGAGCTGGCCTGTGGCGAGCACAGCGGCAGCGCTGAGCACTCGCTGAGTCATGAGGCCGCGTGGGCCAAGTGCGGCTATTGCACCTTGCTGCTGCACAGTCCAGCCACCGGTTGCGTCAGTCCATCGCTGGCGTTGGTCGGAATCACCCCAGAGGCCTCATCTATTGCGCCGGTACGCAGCGGGATTGCCGGCTCGGCCATCTTCCCGGGCTCGCGCAGCCGCGCCCCGCCTATTTATTCCTGATCGTCATTGCCCTTGTTATGTCTGTCATCGCTGTTGAGCGGCGGTGAGCAAACCCTGGTTTTGTCTCGATTTTGGAATAAACATGTCGACTCGTTCGCTGTTGATCACTGCTGCACCGTTTCGTTTGGCGCCGCTGTGTGCCGGTTTACTGCTGGCCGCCCAGGCGCATGCCGCGCAAACCAATGAGCCATCATTGCTGCACTTGCCGCCGTTGGTGGTCACCGGTGTGGCCCAGCAGTCGCCGGTCACCGTGGTTACCGACCCCAAGCAACCGCGTCAGCCGGTGCCCGCTGCCGATGGTGCGGATTACCTGAAAACCATCCCCGGCTTCAACGCCATCCGCAGTGGCGGCGCCAATGGTGACCCGTTGTTTCGCGGCATGTTCGGCTCGCGTTTGAACATCCTCAGTGATGGTGGCGTGCTGCTCGGTGCCTGCCCCAATCGGATGGATGCGCCAACCTCCTACCTGTCGCCGGAGAACTTCGACCGTCTGACGGTGATCAAGGGGCCACAATCGGTGCTCTGGGGGCCGGGTGCCTCGGCGGCGACGATTCTCTTTGAGCGTGACACGCCGCGCTTTGAAACCCTCGGCGGACGTGTGGATGGCAGCCTATTAGCCGGCTCCAATGGCCGTTTTGATCGTCGTCTGGATGCCACGGCGGGCGGCAGTCAGGGCTATGTCCGCGTGCTCGGCAACAGCGCCCAGGCCGATGATTATGAGGACGGCAATGGCGATACCGTGCCCTCGCGTTGGCAGAAATGGAACAGTGACGTGCTGCTCGGCTGGACGCCGAATGACGACACCTTGATCGAACTCAGTGCCGGCCGTGGCGATGGTGAGGCGCGCTACGCAGGGCGCGGCATGGATGGCAGCCAGTTCCTGCGTGAAAGCCTCGGCCTGCGCGTGCGTCTGGAGAATCTCGGCGAGGTGTTCCAAGGCCTGGAAGGGCAGGTGTATTACAACTACGCCGACCACGTGATGGACAACTTCAGCCTGCGCAGCCCCAACCCGCAGGACGTTATGGCGATGATGCGCAACCCCGTGGCCAGTAATGTTGACCGCCGCACCTTGGGCGGGCGTGTGGTGGGCACGTGGAACTGGCAAGCCGTCGAGCTCAAGGCCGGTGTCGACGCACAGCGCAACGAGCATCGCAAGCGCGCCTCCAGCTTCAACATGATGACCCAGACGTACACCGACTACGACCAGTTCAACTGGGACAAAGATGCCGAGTTCCACAACTACGGTTTGTTTGGCGAGTTGACCTGGCAGCTCAGTGAGCGCGAACGCTGGGTCACCGGCGCACGCCTGGACCGCGCCTCGGTCAAGGATTACCGGCAAACCCTCGGCAGCGGCATGACCTTGCGTGCTAACCCCACGGCCGATGAAACCCGCAGTGACACGCTGCCCAGTGGTTTTGTGCGTTACGAGCAGGACCTGCAACGTCTGCCGGCCACCTGGTATGCCGGCCTCGGCCATACCCAGCGTTTCCCCGACTACTGGGAGTTGTTCTCCGCCAGCGCCGGCCCCATTGGTTTTGTGCAACCGATGGAAAGCCTGGAGCCGGAGAAAACCACCCAGCTGGATATCGGCATCAACTACCGCAGTACAAAACTCGAAGCCTGGGCGTCTGCCTACGCCGGCCAGGTGCGTGATTACATCCTGTTCAGCTACGGCCCTGGGATGATGCCGGGGCATGTGCGTTCGCAAGCCAGCAACATCGACGCGCGCATCATGGGCGGCGAGTTAGGCATGAGTTATCGCCTGGACAGCAACTGGAAAACCGATGCCAGCCTGGCCTATGCCTGGGGCAAGAACAGCTCCGATGATCGTCCGCTGGGGCAAACGCCGCCGCTGGAAGCACGGTTTGGTTTGGCTTATGAGCGCAGTGATTGGAGCGCTGGCGCGTTATGGCGTGTGGTCGCGGCGCAGAACCGGGTGGATGAGAGCAAGGGCAACGTGGTCGGCAAAGACTTCGATACAAGCAGTGGTTTTGCCGTGTTCTCGCTCAATGCCGCTTACCGCCTGACGCCCGAGGTCAAGCTCAGCGCTGGCGTGGATAACCTGTTCGACAAAGTTTACAGCGAGCACCTGAACCTGGCGGGTAATGCCGGATTCGGTTTTTCTGCGGATGACCCGCAAGCCTTCAACGAACCAGGCCGCACGCTGTGGACCAAGGTGGACTTCAGCTTCTGATCTTGATGTGCGCGCCGCCTGGCAACAGGCGGCTCCGCTTAGTTGTGCGAACCGCACGGCCGTTCTGTCTTGTACAGCGTGGTCCGTGCGGTTTTTTCTGCGCCAGGGAAAAGATTTGCAGGGCTTAAGCAGGTTTTAAGCTTCGCCGAGCAGTGTATGCACGCAGACGTTAATCCACTCTCTCGAAAGGAACATCTCATGCGCAAATTACTCCTGCTGTCCCTGGTGCTTGCCAGCCCGCTGACCTTCGCTGCGACCCAGTGCACCACCGCTGACAAAGCGCAGTGGCAGGATCAGGACGCGTTCCAGGCAGACCTCAAAGGCCAGGGTTACGAGATCAAGAAATTCAAAGTGACCAGCGGCAATTGCTACGAAATCTACGGCTTTAACAAAGACGGCGAAAAGGTCGAAATCTACTTTGATCCGGTCACCGGCAAAGTCATCAAAGGTGGTGTTGAAGGCTAATGAACACACCGCCCCTACGCCTGTGGGATCCCGTGGTCAGGCTGTTTCACTGGTCCCTGGCGGGCGCTTTCCTGGCGAATTACTTCTTCACCGAAGAGGGCGAAAACTGGCACCGCTGGTTAGGTTATTACGCTGTAGCCTGGCTGGCGATTCGTTTGCTGTGGGGTTTTGTGGGCTCACCGGCGGCGCGCTGGGCGGATTTTTGGCCGACTCGGGCGCGTTTGACCGAACACCTAAAGGCGCTCGTTAGCGGGCGTGACTACCACCGCATGGGGCATTCGCCTCTGGGTGGTCTGGTGATGATCGGCATGATGCTGTTGATGTTCGGCCTGGGCGTGACCGGCTTTCTGATGGAGGAGGTCGATTACTTCTGGGGGGCCGATCTACCGCTGCAAATTCATGACTTCTGTGCCAACGCGCTGATGGCTCTGGTGGGGCTGCATATTACGGCGTCGCTGTTTGAAAGCTACCGACTGCAGGAAAACCTGCCGCTGTCGATGGTCACGGGTAAGCGGCGCAAGCTGGAAGAGCATTGAGTTTTTATCTGTCGCGGCTAAAGCCCCTCCCACAGTTCATATGCTCTGTGGGAGGGGCTTTAGCCGCGATGATGTTGCTTAAACCAATCTTGCATCCAGGCTGTTCTGCGCCAGGCGCTTGGCCTGCTCCTGGGTCATGCCAAGGCTGTCGTGCAGGGCGGCAAAGTTCTCAGTGACATAGCCGCCGAAGTAGGCCGGGTCGTCCGAGTTCACCGTAACCTTCACCCCGCGCTCAAGCATTTGCAGGATGTTGTGCTGGCGCATGTCGTCGAACACGCAGAGCTTGGTATTGGACAGCGGGCAGACGGTCAGTGGGATCTGCTCATCAATGATGCGCTGCATCAGCCGCTCGTCTTCGATGGCGCGTACGCCGTGGTCGATGCGCTGAATTTTCAACAGGTCCAGAGCCTCCCAGATGTACTCGGGCGGGCCTTCTTCGCCGGCGTGGGCAACGGTCAGATACCCCTCGCTGCGCGCTTTGTCGAACACCCGCTGGAACTTGCTCGGCGGGTGGCCCATCTCCGAGCTGTCCAGGCCGACGGCGATAAAGGCATCGCGGAACGGCATGGCTTGCTCCAAGGTTTTAAACGCTTCTTCCTCGGGCAGGTGGCGCAGAAAGCTCAAGATCAAACCATGGCTGATGCCCAGTTGCTTCTCGCCATCCACCAACGCCTGCTTGATCCCGCGCAGCACCACTTCAAAGGGAATACCGCGGTCGGTGTGGGTCTGCGGGTCGAAGAACGGCTCGGTGTGGATGACGTTCTGTTCCTTGCACTTGAGCAGGTAGGCCCAGGTCAGGTCGTAGAAGTCCTGCTCGTGACGCAATACGTTGGCGCCCGCGTAGTAAAGGTCGAGAAACTCCTGCAGGTTGTTGAAGGCGTACGCACTGCGCAGCGCTTCGACGTCATTCCACGGCAGGGCGATCTTGTTGCGCTCGGCCAGGGCAAACAGCAACTCGGGCTCCAGCGAGCCTTCGATGTGCAGGTGCAATTCGGCCTTGGGCAGGGCATTGAGCCAGTCGTACATGGTCGGATCTCGTTATCAGGCGTGGTTGCCGCCTAGTTTAACCGGTGGGACAGGATTTCGCCGAATCGGCCAGGCTGTGCGCTATTTGTGGGAGGGGCTTTAGCCGCGACGGCTCTGGCAATGTCGCGGCTAAAGCCCCTCCCACGGTAAGTCGTTGCTATCAACCCTGCTGTTCTTCCCGTCGATACGCATAGGTATCAGCAAAGCGCGACAGCAGGTATTCGGCGCTGGTCACGCTTGGGTACTTGGGCGGATTGGCGGCGTCTGAGCAGTTGGGCAGGCAGCTGATCTCGGTGTCCGGGTGCGGTTCGGCGAAGAACGGCATGGAGTAGCGATCCACCCCCAATGGGCTGACCACCCGGTGCGGCGTTGAGGTGTAACGGTCGTTGCTCCAGCGCGCGAGCATGTCGCCGATGTTGACCACAAAACTGCCGGCAATCGGCGGTGCGTCGATCCATTCGCCGTCGCGGGCACGCACTTGCAGGCCGCCTGCGTCGTCTTGGTAAAGCAGAGTGATGCAGCCGTAATCGGTGTGCGCGCCAGCGCCTTGTTGCTCGGCGCTACTGGCGGTCTGACGCGGCGGGTAGTGGATCATGCGCAGCACGCTGATCGGCTCATGAAAACGCGTATCGAAAAAGTCGCGGTCGATATCCAGGGCAATGGTCATTGCGCGCAGCAGGGTTTGCGCCAGTGCCTGCATATCGACGTAGTGCTGCTCCATCAGTGTGGCCCAGCCAGGTAGATCGGGATGGCGATTGGCGCCGCGCAGCGGTTTGCCAGCCAGCACTTCTGGGTGGTTGAGGTCCATATGGAAGCCCATGTCGAAGGTTTCCTTGAGGTCGCTCGGTTTGCTCGGGTCCAACTGCTCGGTGGCAATCGCGCCGTAACCACGGTGGTGGGCGGTCTGGGTGATGTCGATCTTGAGTTTTTCCTCGGCCGGCAGGGCGAAGAAGGTCTTGGCGGCGCTCAGCAGGTCGGCGATGCGCGCCGGGCTGATCGGGTGGCCGGTGATATAGAAAAAGCCCCACTCGCGGCAAGCGCGGTCAATCTGCTGGGCCACGTCCGGCCAGGAGGTTTGGTCGTCACTGTAGAGCGGGGCGATATCGATAATCGGTAGGGTGTGCATAGAGGCTCCGGGTGGGGCGGTGCTGCGAGTCTTCTCGTACCCAGGGCAGCGAAAAAGGACGCCTCGGTTATGGGGCGCCCTTGTGATGCGGTTCTGCTGTCGGCCAGCAGGGACGGCATCGGTGATGTTCCGTAGGAGGGGCTACAGCCGCGATTCTTTCAAACATTAAGAACAGTCGCGGCTAAAGCCCCTCCCACAGCCGAGGTTTACTTCGGCAGTTCAGCCTTTACGTTTTCCACGTAATAGTTCATCGAGGCCAGTTCGGCGTTGGTCGCCGCGACGCCGGCCGGGATTTTTTCTACGCCGCTCTGGTCCTTGATCGGGCCGGTGAACGGATGGAAAGCGCCGCTCTTGATGTCGGCGATGATCTGCTCGGCTTCGGCTTTGACATCGGCCGGCACCAGGTCGCTGATGGGCAGGCGGATGGTGTCTTCAGCCAGACCGCCCCAGAAATCCTGAGACTTCCAGGTGCCGTCGATCACCGCCTGGGTGGATTTGACGTAGTGCGGGCCCCAGTCGTTGACGATCGAGGTGAGCACGGCCTTAGGCCCGAAGTGCGCCATGTCCGAGGCATAGCCCACGGAGTAAACGCCACGACGTTCAGCGGTCTGGATCGGAGCCGGGCTGTCGGTGTGCTGGAATACTACGTCGACGCCTTGGTCGATCAGCGCGTTGGCGGCGTCGGATTCCTTGCCCGGATCGAACCAGGAGTTGACCCAAACCACTTTGATTTCGCTGCCGGGGTTGTACTTGTCCAGCGCCAGTTGGATGGCGTTGATATCGCGGATGACTTCCGGGATCGGGAAGGAGGCGACGTAGCCGATCTTCTTGGTCTTGGTCATTTTCGCCGCGAGGAAACCGCCGACATAACGGCCTTCATAGGAGCGCGACAGGTAGGTGCCGAGGTTCTTGTCCTGCTTGTAGCCTGTGGCGTGCTCGAAGGTGACCTTGGGGAATTGCTTGGCCACTTTCAGCGTCGGGTTCATATAGCCGAAGGAGGTGGTGAAGATCAGGTCATAGCCGCCCTTGGCCATGTTGCGGATCACCCGCTCGGCGTCGGCACCTTCCGGCACGTTTTCCACATAGCTGGTCTCAACCTTGTCGCCCAGCTCCTTGATCACCGCTTGGCGACCCTGCTCATGCTGGTAGGTCCAGCCATGGTCGCCAATCGGGCCAATGTAGACAAAGCCGACCTTCAACGGATCGGCGGCAACAGCACTGAGGGTGGCGCTAAAGCCAAGGGCGGCAACAAGGGCGCGCAGCAGGGGTTTTTTACTCTTCTCGAACATGGCTGATGGAACTCCGATGTGTGTGGGTACGTTGTTGTTAAGCAGCTATGAGTTGAATTGCAAAAAGCTGACCAACTGGACAATTAGCGCGTAATGCCGCGCTATTACGCAGAACCCCGCCGGAGCGGGGTTCTGAGGTGGTGCTGTGCTGGTGCGTAAGGTGCAGGTCGTGCTGCCTGCTGGTGCGGTGTTGCTTTGAGGGCGTCGCGGCTAAAGCCCCTCCCACAGGTATGTGTGATCTGTGGGAGGGGCTTTAGCCGCGACTGGCGATAGTGCGGTTCAAGCAGCTATAACCTCTGCAGAGAAAATTATCTGGAGGCAACGGAATGCCCCATTCAAAGCAGCTACGCCTCGGCCGTTTTTCCGAGGATCAGCGGGTCTACTTGCTGACCGCGACAGTCGAGAAGCGAGAGCCGATCTTCGCGGATTTCCAGCTTGGTCGCCTGCTGATTGCTGAGCTAAGAGCGGCCCATTGCGATGGTCTGGTTGAGTCTTTGGCGTGGGTGGTGATGCCTGACCATCTGCACTGGCTGCTGGTGCTGCAGCGTGGCTCGATCAGCGAATTGATGCGCCGGGTTAAAGGCCGCAGTGCTCGGCAGATTAATTCGCTTGCGCATCGAAGTGGCCGGTTGTGGCAAGACGGTTTCCATGACCATGCGCTCCGCCACGAAGAGGATGTGTTGCCAGTTGCGCGTTATATCGTGGCTAACCCTTTGCGGGCGGGTCTGGTGAAACGGGTCGGTGATTACCCGCTGTGGGATGCGGTGTGGCTGTAAAAGCTGTCGCGGCTAAAGCCCCTCCCATAAGTCAGCGATGACCTGTGGGATAGCTGGGCGGCACTTCGTTTTTGTGGGAGGGGCTTTAGCCGCGACAAGGTAAAAGCATCAGTGCCCCGGCTGCCAGGGCTTGCCCAGCGATACGGGGGCGAATAGCCGCGTTTTGATTGCGTCCCGCGAGAGCAGTACCAACACCAGAATGGTCGCCACATAGGGCAGCATCGCCAGCAGGTTGGAAGGGATCGACAGGCCGATGCCCTGTGCCACCAGATGGATGATGCTGGCCAAGCCGAACAGGTAAGCACCGAGCAGCACACGGAATACCCGCCAACTGGCGAATACCACTAGAGCGAGGGCGATCCAGCCGCGGCCGGCGGTCATGTTTTCCGCCCACATCGGCGTGTAGGCCAGCGACAGGTAACCGCCCGCCAATCCAGCCATCGCCCCACCGAACAGCACCGCCAGGGTTCGCACACGCAGCACAGGCAGGCCCATGGCGCTGGCGGCGTCTGGGTTTTCGCCGACCGCCTGGATGATCAGGCCGATGCGGCTTTTCAGCAGCACCCAGGCCACCAAGCCGAACAGGGCAAAGGACAGGTAAACCAGAATGTCCTGGGCAAACAGCATGCGCCCGATCAACGGGATTTCGCTGAGCAACGGAATGGCGATGGGCTCGAAACCGGCCAGCGGTTTGCCGACCCAGGCGGCGCCGACAAAGGTCGATAGGCCCACACCGAAGATGGTCAACGCCAGCCCGGTGGCCACCTGATTGGCGTTAAAGCCCAGCGCCACGGCGGCGAACAGCATCGACAACAGCATGCCAGCGGCCATCGCCAGCAGCACGCCAAGCCACAGGTTGCCGGTGCTCAGGGCGACGATAAAACCGATCACCGCGCCGAACAGCATCATGCCTTCCTGGCCTAGGTTGAGCACGCCGCTCTTCTCGCAGATCAGTTCACCCAGCGCCACCAGCAGCAGCGGCGTACCGGTGCGCACCATGGCGTAGAAAATATTGCTTAGTAGGTCGAGATCCATATTTGCAGCCTCAGGCGCGTGCTAAATGTGCAGGAGAAAAGGTGATGTCGATACGGGGTGTGGGAGGGGCTTTAGCCGCGACGATTTCAAGCGAAGCACTGTCGCGGCTAAAGCCCCTCCCACGGTTAGGTGGTCGCCTCAGTGAGCTTCTCGCGCTGCGCCCACTTCAATTTCAGCCGTGGCCGATAAAGGATCAGCACGTCACAGGCGAGCAGGAAGAACAGCATCATTCCCTGGAATAGCTGGGTGATCGCCTGGGGCAGGTTCATGGTCATCTGCGCGTTCTCGCCGCCCAGATACAGCAGCGCCATCAACAGGCTGGCGAAGACGATGCCGAGCGGATTGAGCCTGCCGAGAAAGGCCACGGTAATAGCCGCATAGCCATATCCGGGCGAAACCTGTGGCACCAGTTGGCCAATCGGCCCGGCCACTTCACCGACACCCGCCAGCCCCGCCAGGCCGCCGCTGACCAGCAGGGCAAACCACACCAGGCGCTTCTCGCGAAAGCCGACAAAACCAGCGGCGCGGCGGTCGAGGCCGAGCACCTTGATCTGGAAACCGAGAAAGCTCTTGTGCAGCAGCACCCATACCGCCACCAGCGCCAACAGGGCGAAGTACAAACCGGCATGCAGGCGACCGTCTTCACTGACTAGCGGCAGGCGGCTGGCATCGCCGAACATCGCTGACTCGGGGAAGTTGAAGCCGGCCGGGTCTTTCAGCGGGCCATGCACGAAGAACAGCAGCAGGTTCAGCGCGATGTAATTGAGCATGATGCTGGTGAGGATTTCGTTGGCATTGAACTGCGTGCGCAGCCAGGCGGTCAGGCCGCCCCAGGCCGCGCCGGCGGCTATGCCGGCGAGCACCACCCAAACCAGCGCCCAGCGGCTGTCCCAGTCGATAATCTGAATCGCCATGGCGCTGCCGGCCAGCGCGCCGAGCAGCAGCTGGCCTTCCGCGCCGATATTCCAGATGCGCGCCTGGTAGGCCACAGCTAGGCCTAGGGCGCAGAGCAGAATCGGCAGCGCTTTGACCAACAGTTCCGATACCCCGTACCAGTCGGCCAGTGGTGCAACCAGCAGGGTATGTAGCGTTTCCAGCGGGTCATGGCCGAGCAGGGCGAATAACAGCGCGCCGCTGCACAGAGTCAGCACCGCGGCGAGCAGCGGCGATAGCCAGAGCATGGCGCGCGATTGCTGGCCACGCGGTTCGAGGGATAACAGCATGGAAAACTCCGTCAGCTCAGGCTGGCAGCAGGCGCTGCGAGCGGGCTTGTGATAGGGGGCAGCACAGCGAATTCGCCGGCCATCCAGCGGCCGACTTCTACTGCTTCAGTTTCTGCGGTGGCGGCCAGGGGCGAGAGCTTGCCGCTGCACAGCGCGCCGATGCGGTCGCTGATCTGGAACAGCTCGTCGAGGTCTTCGGAGATCACCAGAATCGCCGCGCCGGCATCGCGCAGGGCAATCAGCGCGCGATGAATCGCCGCCGCCGCGCCAACGTCCACGCCCCAAGTCGGGTGCGCCGCCACCAGCAATTTGGGGTTCTGTAGGATTTCGCGGCCGAGGATAAATTTCTGCAGGTTGCCGCCGGACAGGCTGCGCGCGGGCGCATCGGCATCTGGGGTTTTCACCGCAAAGCGCTGAATGATCTGCTCAGCCAGCGCGCGCACCTTGCTGCGCTGAATCAGCCCCTTACTCAGCAGGCCTTGCTGAAAGGCGGTGAGCAGGGCGTTGTCGGCCAGGCTCATATCCGGCACCGCACCATGTCCCAACCGTTCAGCTGGGACAAAGGCCAGCCCCAGTTTGCGTCGCGCATCCGGGTACAGATCGGCAATCGGCTGCGTGTCCAGGCTGATGCGTTCTCGCTCGTTGCGCGGCAGTCGTGTTTCCCCACTGAGCAGGGCGAGTAGTTCGTCCTGGCCGTTACCCGCAACGCCAGCGATACCAACGATCTCGCCGCTGCGCACGTCCAGGCGAATGTGGCTGAGGGTGCAGCCGAACGGGTCCGCATTGCGCCAGCTGAGGTCATCCACCCGCAGGCGCGGCAGGCCGCCCTCGGCTTTCGGATAGCTGCTTTCCAGGCCTTCGGCGTCGCCAACCATCAACCGCGCCAGTTGCAGATCGCTGCACTCGGCCGGCACGCAATGCCCGGACACTTTGCCGCCGCGCAGCACCGTGGCGCTCTGGCACAGCGCGCGTACTTCGCCAAGCTTGTGGCTGATAAACAGAATGCTGCAGCCTTCACTGGCCAGACGGCGCAGGGTTACGAACAACTCGTCGGCCTCCTGTGGGGTCAGCACCGAAGTCGGTTCGTCGAGGATCAGCAGTTTGATGTCCTGCATCAGGCAACGGACGATTTCCACCCGCTGCCGTTCACCGATGGACAGACTGTGCACCAGCCGGCCCGGTTCCAGGGCCATGCCGTAACGCTGGGAAACCTCGCGGATTTTCGGCTCCAGCTGCTTCGGCGTGCCGGCCGCCGCACCCATGGCCAAGGCGATGTTCTCTGCCACTGTCAGGGTTTCAAACAGCGAGAAATGCTGGAACACCATGCCTACGCCAAGGCTTCGCGCCATGGCCGGGTCGCGCATCTTCAGCGGTTCACCCTGCCAGCGAATCTCGCCGCTGTCGGGCTGAGTGACGCCGTAGATGATCTTCATCAGGGTGCTTTTGCCGGCACCGTTCTCGCCGAGCAGCGCATGGATTTCCCCAGGTGCGATGCTCAGGTCGATACGGTCGTTGGCCAGGCAGCCGGGGTAGCGCTTGCTGATACCGCTCAGCTGCAAGCGTGGAACAGAAGGTGAACTGGACATGGGCAGTGGCTCAGGAATGACAACTGACCTGGCTAAAGCAAAAAGCTGGCCAGTGAGTCAGAAAAGCCGCTGCGCCGTGCTAGCCAATGCCTCGCCGTAACCCCATATCTACAGAAGGCTCCAGCTTGGTGCGCCGTCTTGAGGGTTGGTTCGTTTTGGCGCATCGCGGGCAATAACTGGGCGCCCCCCCGCTCCTACAAGTGAGCGTGTGTGATCAGAGATTTTCGTAACGCTGCTGTCTCTGTAGGAGCGGGCTTGCCCGCGATAAATCCTGAGACCGGCGCACATTCACAGCCACACCGCATCCCATAACGGGTAATCGCCAATGCGCTTCACCAGGCCGGCGCGTAGTGGATTGGCGACTATATAACGAGCCGCCGAATGCAGATCTTCATCCCGACGCAGCGCACGGTCGTGATAACCCGGCTGCCAAATTGGGCCGTGTGTGCCGAGGTGCTGATTGATCTGCCGTGCGCTGTTGCTTTTGATCCGGCGCATCAGTTCATCCAGAGAGCCTGTCTGCAGCTGGATAAGCCAGTGCAGGTGATCGGGCATCACCACCCAGGCCATAGACGTGACCTGGTGTTGCTCATGGGCTGCGCGTAGTTCAGTGATCAGCAAGCGGGCCAGTTTGAAATCGCTGAATAGCGAACGGCGCTGCAGTAGGGTGCTGGTTAGCAGGTAAATGCGGTCCGGCTCTGAATAGCGGCCTCGCCGCAGGTTGCAACCATGGGGTTTTGTAGGCATTCCATTGCCTCTCGTGGTGTATTGGATATTGATCGCGGGCAAGCCCGCTCCTACAAAATAGTGCAAAAACTTCCATCTCGGTCACACCGCAACCCCTGTAGGAGTGGGCTTGCCCGCGATAATTCGTGAAATAGGCAGCAAGCTCACAGCCACAATGAGGAAGCGTAGTGCAGTGAGTCTACTGCGCCTGTAATTCAACCCGGCCACGGCTGATATCCGCCAGCAGCCGTTGCAGTTCGGCAACCCTTGGTGCAGGTACAGCCAGGTGCAATTCGGCCCCCGTGGCGTCATAGGTTTCGCTTTCCAGCAGGCAGTCGAGGTCGCTGAGTCGCGCTTTGAGCAGCGGCAGTTCGGCGAACAGGCAGTGGCAGCGGTAGTGCTCACGGGCTACCAGCTCAACGCATGGTGCGGCTTGCAGGCATTTGTTGGCGCTGCCGCCGTAGGCGCGGGCCAGGCCGCCGGTGCCGAGCTGAATGCCACCGTACCAGCGGATGACCAGCACCGCGACCTGGTCCATTTCCTGCGCTTCAATGGCCGCGAGTATCGGCCGCCCAGCCGTACCGCCGGGCTCACCGTCGTCACTGAAACGGTACTGCTGGCCGACCTTCCAGGCCCAGCAGTTATGGCTGGCGCTGGGGTCGCTGTGCGTGGTGATAAACGCCTGCGCCTCGGCCGCGCTGGTGACGGGCGAGGCGAGGGCTAGAAAGCGGCTTTTGCGAATCTCCTCGCGGTACTCGCAAGGGCTAATCAGAGTGAACGGCATCAGGCGTCTTTGGCGGGAGGGGTCAGGCCGCAGCCCTTGAGGATGATAGTGATCAACTGCTCGGTCGCCTCTTCATAATCGGCTTTTACCAGGCGCGAGCGCCCGGTCACACGGCAAATCTGCGAGGCAAAGTCGGCGTAGTGTTGGGTGCCGCTCCAAATCAGAAAAATCAGGTGCGCGGGGTCAACCGGGTCCATCTTGCCGGCGGCGCTCCAGGCGGCGAAGACCGCCGCGCGGCCACGAAACCAGGCCTGGTAGTCTTGGTCGAGCATCTGCGACAGGTGCTCGCCACCGCTGATCACTTCCATGGCATAGATGCGCGAGGCTTTCGGGTGGCGGCGCGAGAATTCCATCTTGGCGCGGATATAACGCGCAATGGCGGCAGCGGGATCATCCTCGACGCTGACGGTGTTGAAGCTGTTGTCCCACAACTCGAGGATGTTCACCAACACCGCCTGATAAAGGCCCAGCTTGTTGCTGAAGTAGTAATGCAGGTTGGCCTTCGGCAGCCCGACGCTCTGCGCGATGGTGTTCATGCTGGTGCCTTTGAAGCCGTGCTTGGCGAACTCGTCTTCGGCAGCCTTGATGATTGCCTGTTCATTTTTCTGCCGAATACGCCCGGCCGGTTTGGCGTTCGGGTCGGCAATGTGCGCAAGTACTTCAACAGTCATGGGCGGTTCCGCAGTGGTCAGTTTGTCGGACGACAGCACTGATACCCCAGCGCCGCCGAGTAGACAAGCGCAAGGGCTGGAAAAAGCGCCTTCGCCTCTGTTTGGGCGGGGGCTGCACTGTTGTTGTGCGGGCTGTGGCCTGCCTTAGGCTTCGGCCAGCGCCTCCAGAAAACTCTCCAGCACCAAGTGCGGGCGGCGGCCTTTGCGGGTGACCGAGGCCAGGCTGACGTCGTAGAAGCGGCTGTCGGGCTTGAGTACGCGCAGCCGGCCTTGCTGCACCCAGGCTTGGGCGTAGTGGTCGGGCAGGTAGCCGATGTAGCGCCCGGTGAGAATCAGAAACGCCATGCCTTCGCGGTCCGAGGCGCTGGCGGTGCAATTAAGCACTTGGTAGTGATTCTGCACTTCGGGCGGTAAGCGGAAGGTCGGCGCAATGGCTTCCTGATCGTTCAGCCGTGCGTCTTCAAGCTGCCGATCATCGACATAAAACAGCGGGTGGCCGACGGCGCAGTAGAGCAGCGAGCGCTCGTCGTACAGCGTCTGGTACTCCAGGCCAGACAGCGCGCCCACTTGCGGCACTACGCCAATGTGCAAGCGGCCGTCGAGTACGCCTTGTTCGACCTCGCTTGGCGGGGTCATGCGGATATGAATGCGCACATCCGGCCCCTGGGTTTTCAGCTGCGCCAGGGCATTGGTGATGCGCATGTGCGGCACCGTCACCAGGTTGTCGGTCAGGCCGATATTCAGCTCACCGCGCAGGTGCTGGTGCAGGCCGTTGACCTCGGTACGAAAACTTTCCAGCGCCGCCAGCAGTTGCTGGGTGCTCTGATACACCTCGCGGCCTTCCTCGGTCAGGGCAAAACCGGCGCGCCCGCGTTGGCACAGACGCAGGCCGAGGCGTTGTTCAAGGTCGCTCATCTGCTGGCTGATCGCCGAGCGGCCGATGCCCAGGGCGCTTTCTGCCGCGGAAAAACCGCCGCACTCCACCACGCTGCGAAACAGCTTGAGCAGACGAATATCAAAATCACTGACCTGGGCCAGCGGATCGGGGCGGCGGGTGCTCATGGGTAGCGGCTCATTGTTTAGTGGAAAGTTAACTAAAGATAAGAAGAGTCGTGTTTTCCTGACTCTAAGCCCGTGGCACCTTTGCTGGCAACAGATTCGCTTTACCCAGCCCCTAGAACGCTCAGCCGCCTATACGCGAGGCCACCATGACCATGTTGCAGACCGAAGTCCCGTCCCTGGCCAGTCAGCTCAAACTGGATGCGCATTGGATGCCGTTTTCGGCTAACCGCAACTTCAAGCGTGACCCGCGCCTGATCGTCGGTGCCGACGGTAACCACTTTATCGACGACAAGGGCCGGCGCATCTTCGACAGCCTGTCCGGGCTGTGGACATGTGGCGCTGGGCATAACCGCAAGGAAATTCAGGAAGCCGTGGCCAAGCAACTGGGCACCCTCGATTACGCGCCGGGCTTCCAGTACGGCCACCCGCTGTCCTATCAGCTGGCTGAGAAAATCACCGAGCTGACACCCGCCGGCCTCGATCACGTGTTCTACACCGACTCAGGCTCCGAGTGCGCCGACACCTCGGTGAAGATGGCGCGCGCCTACTGGCGTCTGAAAGGCCAACCGAGCAAAACCAAATTTATCGGCCGTGCCCGTGGCTACCACGGCGTAAACATCGCCGGCACCTCGCTGGGCGGCATCGGCGGTAACCGCAAAATGTTCGGCCAGATGATGGATGCCGATCACCTGCCGCACACCCTGCAGTCGCACCTGGCCTTCACCAAGGGCATGGCCGAGACCGGTGGCGTTGAGTTGGCCAACGAACTGCTGAAACTGATCGAACTGCACGACGCTTCCAACATTGCCGCGGTGATCGTTGAACCTATGTCCGGTTCCGCCGGTGTGATTGTGCCGCCAGTCGGCTACCTGCAGCGCCTGCGCGAAATCTGCATCCAGCACAACATCCTGCTGATTTTCGACGAAGTGATCACCGCTTACGGCCGCATGGGTAAATGGACTGGCGCCGAATTCTTCGGCGTGACCCCGGACATCATGAACACCGCCAAACAGGTCACCAACGGCGCGATTCCGCTGGGCGCGGTGATTGCTTCCAGCGAGATCTACAACACCTTTATGAACCAGGCGATCCCCGAGCACATGGTCGAGTTCGGCCACGGCTACACCTACTCGGGCCACCCGGTTGCCTGCGCCGCCGGCCTGGCTACCCTAGAGCTGCTCAAACGCGACAACCTGATCGAGCAATCCGCTGCCCTGGCACCGATTTTTGAAGAGAAGCTGCACAGCCTCAAAGGCAGCAAGAACGTCGTCGACATCCGCAACTGTGGCCTGGCTGGTGCGATTCAGATTACCCCGCGCGATGGCGACCCGGTGATCCGCCCATTCGAGGCCGGCATCAAACTGTGGAACGCCGGCTTCTACGTGCGCTTCGGCGGCGACACCTTGCAGTTCGGGCCAACCTTCAACACCACGCCTGAGCAGCTGGACTCCGTGTTCAACGCCGTCGGCGATGTGCTGAACACTCTCGACTAATTCCTGTGGGAGGGGCTTTAGCCGCGACTGCGCAATGTCGCGGCTAAAGTGGGGTGCCGCCCAGCGGATCGCCGCACGGCTCCTCCCAAGACAGAACACTCTGGCGACCAAGGCCGCCCCAAAGAATTTGCTAATGGAGTTTTTATGACCACCGTAACCCACCTGATCCACGGCGAAATGATCGCCGGTACTGGCCGTAGCGCTGACGTGTTCAACCCGTCCACCGGTGAAGTCAGCAAGCAGGTTGCCCTGGCCGACCGCGCCACCATGCAGCTGGCCATCGACTCGGCCAAGAGCGCCTTCCCGGCCTGGCGCAACACCCCGCCAGCCAAGCGCGCCCAGGTGATGTTCCGCTTCAAGCAACTGCTGGAGCAGCACGAAGCGACCATCTCCAAGCTGATCAGCGAAGAGCACGGCAAAACCCTGGAAGATGCCGCCGGTGAACTCAAGCGCGGTATCGAAAACGTCGAATTCGCCTGCGCCGCCCCGGAAATCCTCAAGGGCGAGTACAGCCGCAACGTCGGCCCAAATATCGACGCCTGGAGCGATATGCAGCCTATCGGCGTTGTGGCCGGCATCACTCCGTTCAACTTCCCGGCCATGGTGCCGCTGTGGATGTACCCGCTGGCCATCGTCTGCGGCAACTGCTTTATCTTGAAGCCATCCGAGCGTGACCCAAGCTCCACCCTGTACATCGCCCAACTGCTGCAAGAGGCCGGTCTGCCAAAAGGCGTGCTCAATGTGGTGCACGGCGACAAGGAAGCCGTGGATGCACTGATCGAAGCGCCGGAAGTTAAAGCTCTGAGCTTTGTCGGCTCCACGCCGATTGCCGAATACATCTACAGCGAAGGCACCAAGCGTGGTAAGCGCGTACAGGCCCTGGGCGGCGCGAAAAACCACGCCGTGCTGATGCCTGATGCCGACCTGGACAACGCCGTCAGCGCACTGATGGGCGCGGCTTACGGTTCTTGCGGCGAGCGCTGCATGGCCATCTCGGTAGCCGTATGCGTGGGCGACCAGATCGCCGATGCACTGGTCGAGAAGATCGTGCCGCAAATCAAAGCGCTGAAAATCGGTGCCGGCACCTCCTGCGGTCTGGACATGGGCCCGCTGGTTACTGGCGCAGCGCGTGACAAGGTCAAAGGTTATATCGACGCCGGCGTGGCCCAGGGCGCAAGCCTGGTGGTCGACGGTCGCGACCTGGTGGTTGCCGGCAACGAGAACGGCTTCTTCGTCGGCGGCACCCTGTTCGACAAGGTGACCCCGGAGATGACCATCTACACCGACGAAATCTTCGGCCCAGTGCTGTGCATCGTCCGCGTCGGCAGCCTGGAACAAGCCATGCAGCTGATCAACGATCACGAATACGGCAACGGCACTTGCATCTTCACCCGCGACGGTGAAGCCGCCCGCCTGTTCTGCGACGAAATCGAAGTCGGCATGGTCGGCGTCAACGTACCGCTGCCGGTCCCTGTGGCTTACCACAGCTTCGGCGGCTGGAAGCGCTCGCTGTTCGGCGACCTGCACGCCTACGGCCCAGACGGTGTGCGCTTCTACACCCGCAAAAAAGCCATCACCCAACGTTGGCCGCAACGCGCTTCGCACGAAGCGGCTCAGTTCGCTTTCCCGAGTAATGGCTAAGTAACACGCCAGGGGGCTGATCGCAGGATCAGCCCCCTTTTTTCAGTTTCCGTAGGATGGGTTGAGCGCAGCGATACCCATCAAGCAGCAACAGTTTTACGCAACAAACCAGCCGCGCGGGCGCGGCGTTGGTGCAGTGACCGCAGGTTACGGCACCCCTTGGGTGAGCGGGTTCAGGGTTTCCTGACCCGCAAGCCCGCTCTCCCAAGGGCAGCCCACTTCAATTACTTATGAAGAGGACTTGCTATGAACAAACCTTTTATTGGCCTTCCCCTGTGCCGTTGGCAGCTGACCAGCCGTGATATCGGCTGGTTTCACCTGGTCGGTGAGAAGTACATCCACGCCGTCACCGGCTTCGGTGCCTTCCCGCTGATGATCCCGGCGTTTGGCGACGATCTGGACATGGACACGGTGCTGGATAGCGTCAGCGGCATTATGTTCGGCGGCTCGCTGTCCAACGTGCACCCCAGCTTCTACGGCGATGACCATCCCGGCCTCGGCCTGGCCGACAAACCGCGTGATGAAACCGTGCTGCGCCTGATGCGCGCCTGCCTGGAGCGCGGCATTCCGTTCCTTGGCATCTGCCGTGGCGTGCAGGAACTCAACGTACTGTTCGGCGGCACCCTGCACCGTGAAGTGCATGAGGTTGAAGGGCGGCTTGATCACCGTGAAGTGAAAGACGTGCCGGACGACGTGGCTTACGGCCCGATTCACAACGTAACCCTGACCGAGGGTGGCGTGCTGCATACGCTGTTCGGCGAACGGCAGGTCAAGGTCAACTCGTTGCATGGTCAGGGTATTGATCGACTGGGCGAGGGCTTGCAGGTTGAAGCCGTGGCCGAGGATGGGCAGATCGAGGCGGTCAGCGTGATCGGCGCCAAGGCGTTTGCCGTTGGCGTGCAGTGGCATCCAGAGTATCGCTATTGGGAGAAGGCCGATTACAACGCACTGCTGGAGGCGTTTCATCAGGCGGCGCGGGAGTATCAGGTGAAGAAGCTTGAGCGTCGCAGCGAGGCGGCGTTGGTCTGATCCGCGTGATGTGCTGAGCAGTGATCCAAACAAAAGGCCCGTCGATTGACGGGCCTTTTGTTTGGATAGTTGATGGGTATCAAACCATCCGCGTGCTGCGTTTCCATCTCTTGATGGCGCCCTGTTACAGCTTAGACGTTTGGTTTTTTCCGCAGGGCTTGCAGAGGCTATTGAGGCGTTGATGGTTTCAATCTGAAGTGTTGGCGATCATCAAGTCGATCAGGGCTTCACAGGTTTATGCCGATGTCTCGGGGGTTGATAGATAGTCTTTGAATTCAGGGTCGAGCCCGAAGTCGAGCAGTTTTGGATGCTGAGTTATGTATTCCCATACTTCCCTGCTGCTGTTCAGCGGTGCATGTCCGTAGACCTTGTCTAGCGCCTTGAGTGTGGCCGTGACTAGCTGGTTCTTACAGTACATGCGAATCTTCTCCGAATTCGCATGCCGCCTCTGCTGCAACTCAGCGATGATCCAAAGCGCCGGCCGCCACCAGTCGTAGGCGAAGTCACAGTGCTTGATCACTGTGGCCGACGATTCGCGCTGCGCTAACATGGCGAAGAAGTTGAGAATGTTGTCGAGCATCAGTCGATCGGCGCGATCAGCGTGGATGATCTGCTGGTCGTCTAGGCTCTGCTTTTCCGCATCCAGCGTGCGAAGGGTTTTCGCGCAGGCAGGCGGAAAGGTTAGCTGCTCAACCACGAACAGGCGGCTGGCCAGATACTCGGCGTATTCACGGTGCTGGATGCCCGTTAGCAGCGCCCGGAACGCACCGTCCTTCACCTGCTGAAACTCTAGGCTTGTGAATGTCTGGAACAGCTCGAAAATGGACCGCTCAATCTCTTCGCGCCGTGCGATGCGCGATTCTTCTGCTTGGAACGCCAGGGTGATGATCACGCCACCAAACGCCAGTGCGGTAAACAACACATTCAGGCCGTTGTACACAGGCTCGAAGGGCTCGTTGAAGGTGTCGCTTGGAATCAGGTAGCGCGCGATCGGATAGGCCATCACCCAGATCATGACGATCAGGAACATGGTTAGACCGGCAAGCTTGATCGGTCGGGAAATACTCATTGGTGTGTTGTTCCTTTTGCTGAGCACTTTCGATTCCGCACGGCAAGTGCTTGGCCCCCTGTGCCGGTGGTGCCGAGCATTTGCAGTTCAAAACGGCTGTTCTGCGCTTTGATCAGATCGCTCAGCTTTTTAAAGCCATACATCCGCGAGTCAAAGTCGGAGCGTAGCTTGCTGATATTGGAGCCGAGCAGTCCCAGGTAACACCAACCATCCTCGTCCGAGTTGTCGTCGATCACTTTGGCAATAAAGTCCACCGGCACTTTCTGCGGTTTGACCTTTGCTGGTGCTGGCGTCGCGGCAGGTTTGCTTTCTGCTGCGGCGGATGGTGTTTGTGTAGCGGCTGGCGCACCGTTACCGGCGATTTCCGGCTCGACGGGTTCGGCGTCGTTGCGCAGCAGTTCGGTGTAGATAAATTTGTCGCAGGCGGACACGAAGGGTTTCGGGGTTTTCTGTTCGCCAAAGCCGATTACTTCCAAGCCTTCTTCACGCAGGCGGGCGGCCAGGCGGGTAAAGTCGCTGTCGCTGGAGACCAGGCAGAAACCATCAAAACGCCGGGTGTAGAGCAGATCCATGGCGTCGATGATCAGTGAACAGTCAGTGGCATTCTTGCCGGTGGTGTAGGCGAACTGCTGCATGGGTTGAATCGAGTGTTCCAGCAGCACCTTCTTCCAGCCGCCCAGTTGTGGGCCGGTCCAGTCGCCGTAGATGCGTTTGACGCTGGCGACGCCGTATTTGGCGATTTCTTCGAACAGACCTTCAACGATTGCAGCAGAGGCGTTGTCGGCGTCGATCAGCACGGCAAGGTGCTTCTGCTGCCGAGGTGGGCTGGATTTGGCGGCCATGCTTCTTCCTTGAATAGGGTTGGCTCGACCTTACTGCGAATGGGTGGCAATGCGCCATAGTTTGCGCATTGGCTTTTGGTCTGGGGTCTGTTCTTGGGTTTGTGGGTATCCGCCGCTTGTGTGGAGTTTGGTCTAACGGTTCCGCCCTTACGGCGGCTCACTTTTGGCAAACGCCCGGGTGGCCGGCCCCGCCAAAAGTAAGCAAAAAGTCTTGCCCCTTGCATCCGGCCCGACTGCGTCGGGTTCCCTCGTTCCATCATTGCTCCAGGGGCACGCCGCGAAGGGCCATCCCTGGCCCATCGCGGCTCTCGCGGCATCCATGCCGCTCAACCCCTTACGCAACGATTCCACTCGGCCTCCTGATGGGGCGTTTGGCGTCGTCTGTGAGATTGCAGACGGGTAACTAAAAGCAGAGCAACAGCTTTGTCTATTGCCGTTCGTTCTGCTGTCCACAAATCGTCCAAACAACGCGGTCCCCGAATCCCGTCAGGAGGCCGAGTGGAGGTGCTGTGCAGAGGGGCGTTTGGCATGGATGCCAAACGAGGAGCGATGGGCCAGGGATGGCCCACCGTGACGACCCTCGGAACAGCACCGGAGCGAGGGAAGTTGAGCGCAGCGAAACCCGGATGCCGGGCGCGCTTTCTCTTTGGTTACTTTCTCTTTCGCGCGAGCATACGGAGCGAAGCGCAGTAACAGCCGCAGGCTGGCCGGAAGGGCGAGCGTAGCGAGTAAAGAGAAAGTAACTCGCCGTAAGGGCGAAAAGCGTAATCCCGATCAATAGAGCTGCTGAGTCTTGCATTCCTGTCTGCATTATCCGCGTGTGGTCAGCGCCGCAGTGTTGCGTATCCTCGCGCTGCTGCACGTAGGCAGGAGAACGTTTTCTGACCTGCCATTTCGCAACACCGCCACTTCGCAGTCAGATCTACTCAATTCAGCGCAGTCTTATTGGGCGACGGCCATATAAAGCGACTGCTTGGGCTGGGCGAATATCCTGCACAGCATCGGCGCAAAAAACTCCAACGGCAGCACCTCGCCATCGGGATCAAATGCCGCTGCATCGTACTTGGCGCAGAAGTCGATGGTGGCTTGGTATTGGGGGTGATCCTTGAATTGCTCGCGCAGGTGGCGATCCATGCCCAGGTGATGGAAGAAGTAGTAACCCTGGAACACGCCGTGTTTTTCCACCATCCAGTGGTTGTCAGCGCTGACGAAGGGCTTGAGCATGGCCGCGGCGATGTCTGGGTGGTTGTAGCTGCCGAGGGTGTCGCCGATGTCGTGGAGCAGGGCGCACACCACGTATTCCTCATCACGACCGTCGCGGTAGGCGAGGGTGGCGGTCTGCAGTGAGTGGCTTAGGCGGTCAATCGGGAAGCCGCCGAAGTCGCCATCAAGCAGTTTCAGGTGAGCCATGATGCGCTCGGGCAGCTTGGCGGCGTGCGCGAGAAAGTCTTGGGCGATGATCTGCCAGTCTTCGGCGGTGCCGTCTTGCATGTGGGTGAACTGGGCGTGGGCCTTCATCAGGTTGTCTCCTCTGCGGGCTGCGCGATCACGCGCCAGCAGGGCCGTGATCAGTCCTTAGCACTCTATGCGCCCGGGTGCTGGCAAACAGTGGCGTGCAGTGCCAGGTTGCTGTCCTTGGTGGCCATGTGTGCAGGCTGATGCGATCGGGTAGGAGGCGGCCTCACGGCCGCCGTCCTCCCACACCACCGTGCGTACGGTTCCGTACACGGCGGTTCAGGCCATGCGGTTAAGCCGATTGATCGTATCCAGTATCGAGACCAG
>Ga0180008_1000517_pt1 | contig 31693 bp, 35 predicted proteins | sample MM_PW_MetaG_FD_121121 | JGI IMG/M metagenome (GOLD analysis project Ga0180008, IMG submission 121121) | Groundwater microbial communities from the Aspo Hard Rock Laboratory (HRL) deep subsurface site, Sweden - MM_PW_MetaG | ecosystem: Environmental > Aquatic > Deep subsurface > Groundwater... | reverse complement strand
TTCGCCAGCCGCCCCGGTTGCAGGAAGTTCTCCATCGTGATGGCCGAGCCGGTGGCCGTCAGGCCCAGGCCGGCGAACGAGCGGAACACGATGCCGGCCAGCCAGTTGAAGTTGCCGATGATGTAGGCGAAGGCCCCGACGTAGAGCACCTTGCGCAGCAGCTTGGCGATCACGTCTTCGCCCTGGCCGGTGGCGTGGCTCATGGCCCAATACAAACCCGCAATCGTCATGTCGATGACGATGAGCGTGGCGGTCAGGAACGCCACTTCGCCTTGCAGTAACCCGAAGCCCGAGTCGATGTAGCGCGAGAACGTGTCGAGAAAGCGGTCGATGATGGTCACGTCGTTCATGGCGCGTCCTCCACGGCTGGCTCATCGAAGCTGGGGGGAATCGGCGGCAGGTCTGCCAGCGTCCGGTATTCGTCCGGCCCGGTCTTGCCGGCGAAGAAGCGCCGCCGGAACGCTTCGGCGGCGGCGCGGCAGGCGTCCTCGCCCACGGCTTGCCGGTCGGCCGCGCATTGCGCGCGCAGCGCCTTGAGCCGCACGGGATCGGCGGCCAAGGCGTCGGCCAGGTCTTCGGCCGGCTGCTGGCCGCATGCGGTCAGCAGCACAGTCAGCAAGACGGGAACGCATCGCATGGCCGTCTCCCGTCAGTTGGAATAGAAATCCACGCGCTGCGGCGTGTACGGCGTGCCCGTGCCAAGGAAGCGCCGCCGCACTTCGCGGGCGCGTTCGGTCGCCGCCGCCTGCCGCGCCAGTTCCAGCGAGGCCGCCCGGTCTTGCGTGATCTGGAGCTGCTGCGCCTGGATGGACTGCTTGGCCTGCAAGGCCAGGAGCTGGTTCGTCGCCTGCGTCGCTTGCAGCGCGCCGGTGGCAGACTGACTCTGGCTGACCAGATCGGCCAGCGCGCTTTCGTCTTGGGTCAGGTTCTGCGATACCTGGGCTTGCATCCGCATGGCGGTGTGCAGGCCGTTCAAGCTGTTCTGCCAGCGTTCGCGGGCGTCCTGCGCCATGCGGTCGCCGCTGACGGTGGTGGCGTATTGCTCGGGGTAAAGGCGCGCGAACTCCCGATCCATGTTCGTCACATCAAAGGCCAGCCCCTGCGCTTCGGCGATCAGGCGTTCGGTGTTAGCGAGCGTCGAGCGCAGGCGGTTGACGATATTGAAGTCCAGGCTCGCTAGATTGCGCGCCTGGTTCATGAGCATCTGTGCTTCGTTCTGAAGCTGGTTGATCTGGTTGTTGATCTGTTCCAGGGTGCGCACTGCTGTCAGCGTGTTCTGCACGAAGTTCGACGGATCGAACACGGTGATGGCCGCCGCCGGCTGTGCGAGCATCAGCGAGACAGACAGCGCGGCAGCGAGCGAAGCGGACAGAAAACGGGGCTTGGTCTTCATGGTGAAACCTCCAGTGGTTGGGCGTTGAGGAACGAAGCGGCCGCCGGTGCGGACGGCAGCAGGTCGGCGGCCCAATCAAGGCCGCGATGACGCAGCCACGCGCCGGTGAAGCCGGGTGCGCCGGCCTGCGTCAGCACGCGGTCTATGTCGCGTTGGTCTTGCGGTGTGGATGCGCCCGCGAACGCGAGCGCGGCCGGCCCCAGGTCGAGCTCGAACAGGCGATTCCCGAGACGGGATTGGTAGTAGTAGTCGCGTTTGGGCTGCGCGGTGGCGACGATTTCGATTTGCCGGCTGTTGAGGCCGAAGCCCTCGTAGATGGTGCGAATCTGCGGCTCGGTGGCCTGCGGATTAGGCAGGAAAATCCTGCTCGCGCAACTTTCGATGATGGCCGGCGCAATGGTCGAATCCTTGATGTCGGCCAGCGATTGCGTGGCGAAGATGACGCTGACGTTCTTCTTGCGCAGCGTCTTGAGCCACTGGCGGATGCGCGCAGCGAAGGCCGGTTCATCGAGGAACAGCCACGCTTCATCGAGAATCAGCAGTGTGGGTGCGCCGTCGAAGCGTTCGTCGAAGCGGGCGAACAGGTAGCGCAGCACCGCTTGCACCGCGGCCGGGCTGTGCATCAGTTCTTCCATCTCGAAGCACTGCACGGCACCAGAGCCAAGGCGGTCGGCATCTGCGTCCAGCAGCTTGCCGTGGGCACCGCCAAGCACATAGGGCGACAGCGCCTGGCGCAGCGCGTTGGATTGCAGCAGCACGGAAAGCCCCGTCATCGTGCGCTGCTCCATCGGTGCACCGGCAAGGCTACCGAGCGCCGACCAGATGGCCGCCTTCTCGTCCGGGCCGACGGTCACGCCTTCATGCAGCAGGCGGCCTTCCACCCATTCGGCCGCCCAGGTGCGGTAGCCCTCATGGTCGATGCGCGCGAGCGGCTGAAACGCGATGCCGCCATCGGCGCCCAGGTCGTAGTGCTCGCCGCCCAGGCCCAGGATGGTGGCGCGCATCGAGCGGCCCATGTCGAAGGCGAAGATCCGCGAACCGAAATAGCGGCGGAACTGCAAGGCCAGCGTCGCCAGCAAGACCGACTTGCCCATGCCCGTGGGGCCGGCGACCAGCGTATGCCCCACGTCGCCGATGTGCAGCGACAGCCGGAACGGCGTCGCGCCATCGGTGCGGGTGACGATCATCGGCGGGCCGTCGAGGTGGTCGTTCTTGTCAGGCCCGGCCCATACCGCCGACAGCGGCATCATGTGCGCCAGGTTCAGCGTCGAGACGATGGGCTGGCGCACGTTCGCGTAGGCGTTACCGGGGATCGAGGACAGCCAGGCATCGACGGCGTTGAGGGTTTCGGGGATCGTGACGAACCCGCGCCCTTGAATGACGCGCTCCACCATGCGCAGCTTCTCGTCGGCCACGGCCGGGTCGGCATCGAGCACCGTCACCGTGGCGGTGAGGTAGCCGAAGGCGACTTGATCGCTGCCCAGTTCCTGCAAGGCCGCGTCGGCATCGGCCGCCTTGTTGCTGGCGTCGGTATCCACCAGCGGCGATTCCTGCTGGAAGATGGTTTCTCTCAAGAGCGCGACGACGTTCTTGCGCTTGGCGAACCACTGGCGGCGCAGGCGGCCGAGTTCCTTTTCCGCCTCCGCCTTGTCCATGCAAAGGAAGCGCGTGCTCCAGCGATAGGCAAAGCCCAGGCGGTTGAGGTCGTCCAGCAGGCCCGGCCAGGTCGAGGTCGGAAAGCCCCGCACCGACACTACGCGCAGGTGCTGGTCGCCCAGCGTCGGCGCGAGGCCACCGACCAGCGCGGAGTCGGCCAGCAGCGCGTCCAGATGGAAAGGCACCTCGGGAACGCCGATGCGATAGCGCCGCGTCGAGACGGTTGCGTGCAGGTAGGTCAGCGTCTGGCTGTCGTCCAGCCAGGCGATTTCCGGCATCACGCCGTCGAGCAGGTCGAACACGCGATCGGTTTCCGCCACGAAGGCATCGAGGCGGCCGCCCCAGTCCACGCCATCGCCAGGCGAGTTCTCGTAGAGCAACTTCGCGGCGCGGGCGCGGGATTCCTCTGGCGGCAGGAAAGCCACCGTCAGGTGATAGGCGCTCTCGAAGTGATGACCCGATTCCACGAACGCTGCGCGGCGTTCTTCATCGACGAGCCAGGACAACGGTTCGGGGAAGTCGGAATGCGGATAGTCGGCGGCGGATTGGCGCTCTGCCTCGATGAACAAGGCCCAGCCAGAACCCAGCCGGCGCAACGCGTTGTTGAGCCGCGCCGACGCGGCGATCAGCTCGCCTTGCGTGGCGCTGTCCAGATCGGGGCCACGGAATCGGGCCGTGCGCTGGAAACTGCCGTCCTTGTTCAAGACGACGCCGGGCGCGACCAGCCCGGCCCACGGCAGCCAGTCGGCGAGCAAGGCCGGCCGCTGGCGGTATTCGGCAAGGTTCAGCATTGCGGCATCCCCTACACGTCGAGCAACGGCTTGTGCTTGATGTGGCGGGCGAAGACCTGCATGAACTGCGGATCGACGCGCGCACCCCAAACCGCCAGCGAATGGCCGACAATCCAGAGCACCAGCCCCGGAATCCACAGTTGCAGGCCCAGCCCGACGGCGGCGGCCAACGTGCCGTTGGCGATCGCCACCGTGCGCGGCGCACCGCCCATGAGGATCGGCTCGGTCAGCGAGCGATGCAGCGGCACCTCGAAGCCCGGAAGATCGCTGGCCGTGCTCATACGACGGCCCCACCGGAGAAGCTGAAGAACGACAGGAAGAACGAGGACGCGGCGAACGCGATGCTCAAGCCGAACACGATCTGGATGAGCTTGCGGAAGCCGCCCGACGTGTCGCCGAAGGCCAGCGCGAGGCCCGTGGCGATGATGATGATGACCGCGACGATGCGCGCGACCGGCCCCTGGATGGAGTCGAGGATGGATTGCAGCGGGCCTTCCCACGGCATCGAGGAACCGGCGGCCTTCGCCGTGCCGGCCGTCATCAGCATGACGGCGGCCAGCAGCAGGCCGTGGTGTGCCGGCGCGGCCAGGCGCCGCAGGCGCGCAAGGATTGAGGCCGGATTTACGGAAAAGCGGAAAGCAACAGCGTTCATCTGCGTCATGGCAGTTCTCCAGGATGGTCAGGGGACGGGGAGGAAGGCGGCGGCAGCGCGGGAAACGGCGTTTCCATCGCGTCCGCCAGGCGATAGCCGGCAGCGTCGAAGCCATTGAGGCGGGCAATGCTTTCGACGTGGCGCTTGCGGCCACGGCCGGCGATGTGGATGACGACGTTGACCGCTTCAGCGATCAGCGCCCGCGGCGGGTTCACCGCGACTTCGAGAATCAACTGTTCGAGGCGCAGCAGCGCGCCCAGCGAGGAGCCGGCGTGAATCGTGGCGATGCCGCCCGGATGCCCCGTGCCCCACACTTTGATGAGGTCGAGGGCTTCGCCGCCGCGCACTTCGCCGACGATCACGCGATCTGGGCGCAGGCGCATGGTGGCGCGCACCAGCTCGGTCATCGACACAACGCCGGCGCGGGTGCGCAGCGGTACATGGTCGCGGGCCGCGCATTGCAGCTCGATGGTGTCTTCGAGCACCAGCACGCGATCGCCGGTGGCGGCGATCTCGGCCAGCAGCGCGTTCGCCAGCGTGGTCTTGCCGGTGCTGGTGCCGCCTGCGATCAGGATGTTCTGCCGCTCGCGCACGGCGCGGCGCAGGAAGTCCGCCTGGCCGGCGGCCAGGATGCCGTCGGCGACATACTGATCCAGGCCGATGATGCTCACGGCGCGCTTGCGCAGCGCGAACGCCGGGCCGGGCGCGGCCGGCGGCAAGATGCCCTCGAAGCGCTCGCCCGTTTCGGGCAGCTCGGCGGTCAGCAGCGGCTGGCCGCGATGCACTTCCGCGCCGACGTGGGCCGCGACCAGGCGGATGATGCGTTCGCCATCGGCTTCGGGCAGTTCGACGCCCAGCGGTGCGCGGCCCGACGACAGCCGATCGACCCATAGGGTGCGGTCGGGGTTGAGCATGATTTCCACCACGTCCGGGTCTTCGAGCGCGGCGGCGATCAACGGCCCCATTGCTGTTCGCAGCATCTGGATGCGGCGATCCAGCGAAGTCGCGGCCGACGAACGCGGCTCGGGCGGGATCTGCGGAACGGCGCTCATGAGGCACGCTCCTGCGCTTCGACCTGGGCCGCCGCGTCATCCATTCGCATCGGATCGGGATGCAGTTCTTCCACCACGTCGCGCACAAGGCTGCGGCCGCGCAGCAAGTGGCGGCCGAGTTGTTCGACGAACTGCTCGAAGCGTGCCTTGCCCTGGGCACGGGCGGCTTCCTGATGTGCCTCGGGCACGGGTGTACTGACGGTCAGGAAGTAGCGGACGAACAGCGCCAGCGTTTCGATCTGGATGTTCTGGTCGCGCTCCAGGCGCTCGGTCTGGCGCGACAGCCGATCCAGCCGCTTGGCGATGGCCGCCTCGCGCTGGTCGCCCGCGTCCGGCGAGAGCCAGGACGCCAGCGCCGCCGCAACGATGGACGACTTGGACACGCCCTTCTTGGCGGCCAATTCGTCCAGGCGTTTGGCATGCTCGGGCTGAATGAACAGGTTGAGTCGGTATTGGCTCATAGGTCGATTCCGTCGTTGGGGTTCAGCGATGCCAGCCGGGCCGTGCGTTGCATCGCGGGGTCGAGCTGGCCGGGAAGCGGCAGCGGCAGGTCGTCGTCATCGAGCAGCGCAAGGTCGGTCGCGTGCGCGTCCGGTTCGGGGTCGTAGGCGACGGTTTCGGAGAGTTCGGGCTGACGGCGCGGGCCGCCGTCGTCGGCGCCGCCAAGGTCATCGGCGGATGCCGTGGCTGGCGCGGCGGGGACGGCGGGAATCGCCAGGCCGCTCCAATCGTCGGGTCGGGCCGGCGGCGCATCGACATAGCGCCCGGCGGCAAGGTTGGGCGGCGACAACACGCGCTGCTTGAAGTTGGCGTCGGCGTAATAGCGCAGCTTCTTCGCCTTGATCGGCGCGACGCTGGACACCATGACCACGGCGTCATCGGGCGGAAGCTGCATCACTTCGCCCGGCGTCAGCAGCGGACGTGCGGTTTCCTGCCGCGACACCATCAAGTGGCCGAGCCACGGGGCCAATCTGTGGCCGGCATAGTTGCGCTGCGCACGCAGTTCGGTGGCGGTGCCGAGCGTTTCGGAGATGCGCTTGGCCGTGCGTTCGTCGTTCGTCGCAAACGTCACGCGGACGTGGCAGTTGTCGAGGATGGAATGGTTCTGGCCGTAGGCTTTGTCGATCTGATTGAGGGACTGCGCGATCAGGAAGCTGCGGATGCCGTAGCCCGCCATGAAGGCCAACGCCGTCTCGAAGAAATCGAGCCTGCCCAGCGCCGGAAACTCGTCGAGCATCAACAACAGTTTGTGGCGACGCTCGATGCCGTCGGAGCCGTCAAGCGATTCCGTGAGCCGTCGTCCGATCTGGTTGAGGATCAGCCGGATCAGCGGCTTGGTGCGGCTGATGTCCGAAGGCGGCACCACCAGATACAGCGAGACTGGATGTTCTGCGGCGATCAGATCAGCGATGCGCCAGTCGCAGCGTGACGTGACTTCCGCCACCGTGGGGTCGCGGTACAGGCCCAGGAACGACATGGCGGTGGAGAGCACACCCGAGCGCTCGTTGTCCGCCTTGTTGAGCACTTCACGCGCAGCGGAGGCGACGACGGGATGCGGTGCATCGCCCAGGTGCTTCGTCGTCATCATCCGGTGCAGGGTCAGCTCGAACGGGCACGCCGGGTCGGACAGGAAATTGGCGACGCCGCGCAGCGTCTTGTCCTCGCCGGCATAGAGCACATGCAGGATGGCGCCGACCAGCAGCGCATGGCTGGTCTTCTCCCAGTGATTGCGCCGTTCCAGTGCGCCTTCGGGATCGACCAGAATGTCCGCCACGTTCTGCACGTCGCGCACTTCATGCGCGCCGCGCCGAACTTCCAGCAGCGGGTTGTAGGCCGCCGACTTCGCATCGGTGGGGTTGAACAGCAGGCAATGGCTGAACCGCGAGCGCCAGCCTGCGGTGAGCGTCCAGTTTTCTCCTTTGATGTCGTGGACGACGACGGATGCAGGCCAGCTCAATAAGGTCGGCACGACCAGACCGACGCCTTTGCCGCTGCGGGTCGGCGCAAAGGTCAAGACGTGTTCCGGGCCTTCGTGGCGCAGGTATTGGTCGCGATGCAGGCCGAGGAAGACCCCGGCCGGCTGGGTCAGCCCAGCCTTGCGGATGTCGGCGGTATCAGCCCAGCGCGCCGAGCCGTAGGTCGTGACCAGCTTGGCCTGCCGCGAGCGCCAGACCGACATGGCGATGGCGACCACCACGGCCAGAAGGCCGCTGCCGCCCGCAATCGCACCGCCTATGTCGAAGACATGCGGCGCGTAGGCATCGAAGAAGAACCACCATTCAAAGAGCCGCCAGGGGTGATAGACCGGTGTGCCAAAGAAGTCGAACCAGGGCGAGCCAAGGCGTAGTTGATGTCCGAGGGCTGCCGCTGTCCATTGCGTTGCACTCCATACGCCGGCGATCACGATGCTGAAAACAGCGGCGATCTGCCCGAACAGCACGCCCTGACCTTGCATGACTGGCCTCCGATTTTTCCTGCGCTAATTCCTCGCTCACATGCGGAACAAGGACGTGCCGCATAGCGCGAGGATCAGTGCCGGGTCGGTGCCGGTCAAAGACCGTTATCGGAAGAAAGGTCGAGCAAAAAGCAAGATTTCGAGCGGGAGCGCAGGCAGAAAAAACACCGCAAGCGATGGCGCGTTGCGGCGTGTCGAGCAAGAAATAAGAAGATTCGTAGCGAAGCGCCTACGATCAGAACTTTGGCGGATTCTCCGGCGGTGTATAGGGCACCTTGCCATCGCCATAAAACCGCTTGCGTGTGGCCTCGGCTACTCGGTTGCATAGCTCGTCGCCCAGCTTGGCGCGTTCCAGTCTGCACTGCTGGCGCAGCTCTTTAAGCCGCTCGGGGTTGGATGCCAGTTCCTCAACGGTCGGCGGGTTTACCTGTTGAGGTGTTTCGGACTGGCCGCAGGCCGTCAGCGCTACGGCCAGCAGAAACGGGATAGTCTTCTTCATGGCTTGGGTTCCTCCGTACTATCGGAATGACCGCCCGACGCCGGCCTGTTGGCTTCGGGAGATTCGATGGCCTGCACCCGTTCGATGAAGTGCGCCAGCGTCTCCGACGGTTCACCTGCCGGGCGCAGCAAATAGGTCGTGAGCATGGGCGAGCATCTCGCCAGCGGTCGTGCGACCACGCCTTGTTCCCTGCTGGCGGCAATGTGCGCCGCCCCGGTCAAGCCCAGCGCAAAACCGGCAGACACTAGCGCCATCATCAGGTCGCAGGACGCCACCCGTTCGGCCACCAGCGGTTCCATGTCCACGCGACGCAGCACGCGATCCACCTGCCGCGCATGGCCTTCACATGCCTGCGGGTCGCACAGCACCAGCGGATAGCGCAGCACTTCTTCCAACGGGATGCGTTTGTGGGCCAGCAAGGGATGCCGCGCCGGCACGGCCACCATCAGCGGATCGCTCCAGACGGGCGAGGCCACGATGCCATCCCCGACTTCATCGGCGCGGGCAAAGCCCACGTCGTACAGGTCGTCGTGCAGGCCCTTGATCTGTTGCGCCAGCGGCACCTCGAAGAAGCGGATTTCGACTTCCGGTTCCTCCTGCCGGCACAGCGCCAGCAACGCCGGCAAGCGCGACGGCGTGATGCCGTCGGACAAGGCAATGCGCAACTGGCCATGGAAGCCGTTGGCCGCTGCCTTCACGCTGTCGCGCGCCTGCTGCAAGGCGGCGAAGACGCGCGGCACATGATCCAGGAACAGCTTGCCCGCACGGGTTAACCGCGTGCTGCGCGTGGTGCGGGCGAACAGCACCACGCCCAGTTCTTCTTCCAGTTCCTTGATGGCGCGAGATAGCGGCGACTGTTCGATATGCAGCCGCTCCGCGGCGCGGGCGAAGTGGAGTTCTTCGGCCACGGCCAGGAAACAACGCAGGTGACGAAGTTCCATATCCGTGTCTCGCGTCCGTCATGCCTCTGTCAAGACACGTTGGTCTCCAGCGTGACGTCGATATTCCCCTTCACCGCATTGGAGTATGGGCAGAATCCATGCGCCTTGCCGACCAAGGCGTCAGCCTCTTCCTGGGTCAGCCCGGCAATCGTCGTCTGGAGCTGCGCACTGAGTTGGAAGCCGCCATCGGGCGTCGGATGGATGTTGACCTGCGCGGTGACGGTCGATTCGCCCAGCGACACGTTTTCCTTGCGCGCCAGCAGTATCAGCGCGGAATGGAAGCAGGCCGCGTAGCCCGCCGCGAACAGTTGCTCCGGGTTGGTCTTGCCGCCATCACCGCCCAGCGCCTCGGGAAACGCCAGGTCGATGTCCAGCAGCCCGTCGGCGCTGCGTACATGGCCGTTGCGTCCGTGGCCCGTGGACGTGGCGGATGTGGTGTAAAGCGTGGTCTTGCTCATGGAAAGCTCCTTTGGAAAGAACGGGTCAGACTCGCAGTCATACGAGGCTCGGCGAGGCAGCGGCGTCCTCGTCACATGATCGCGCCGCTGCCGTGGTCAAGGGCTGGCCGCTGGATGTGGATCAGCCGGAACATCGGCTGCGGCGCTCGGTTGGAAGACACGCTTGACCAGGACAAAGAACAGCGGCACGAAGAAGATGGTCAACAGCGTGCCGGTCAGCATGCCGCCAATCAGGCCACGGCCGATGGCGTGTTGCGCGGCGGCTCCGGCGCCGCTGGAAAGCGCCAGCGGCAGTACGCCGACGCCGAAGGCGAGCGAGGTCATCAGGATGGGGCGCAGCCTGAGCACGGCGGCGTTGCATACCGCTTCGAACGCCGCCTTTCCGGCGCGCATGTTGTCCTCGGCGAATTCCACGATCAGGATCGCGTTCTTCGCGGTGACGCCGAGCGTCGTGATCAGCGCCACCTGCAGGTAGATGTCGTTGGCGAGTCCGGTCAGGAAGGCGACCAGCAGCGACCCGATGACGCCGCACGGCAGAATCAGGATCACCACCAGCGGCACGGTCCAGCTTTCGTACAGCGCTGCCAGGCACAGGAAGACGATGAGGATGGAGATCGCATAGAGCATGGGTGCGCGGCCGCTGGAGAGCCGTTCCTCGAACGAAAGTCCGGTCCAGGCGAAATTGAAGCCATCCGGCAGACCTGCGGCCAGTTCCTCCATGGCCTGCATCGCGGTGCCGGTGGTGCTGCCCGGCCCAGGCGCTCCCAGGATCTCGGCGGACGCATTGCCGTTGTAGCGTTCCAGCCGCATGGGGCCGGTTCCCCAGTCAACCCGCGCAAACGCCGACAGTGGTGCCATGGCGCCGGATGCGCCGCGCACATAGACACGATCGAGATCCGTTGGCGAGCGGCGGAAGTGTTCGTCCGCCTGCAGGAAAACCTTCTTGACGCGCCCCTGATCGACGAAATCGTTGACGTAGGATGAACCAAACAGGCTGGCAAGCGTGTCGTTGATGTCGGCCTGCGCGACGCCGAGCGCGGCGGCGCGGCGGGTGTCGACGTCGATCCTGAGCTGCGGCGCGTCCTCGATGCCGTTGGGCCGCACCGCCATCAGGCGCGGATCCTTGGCGGCCGCCGCCAGCAACTGGTTACGCGCCTCGATCAACCGTTGATGACCATGTCCCGCTTCGTCCATCAACTGAAAGGCGAAACCGGAGGTCTGGCCGAGATCGGGTGCGGCCGGCTGGGAGAAGGCGATGAACGTGCCGGCGCGATCCGCCGCCATCGCCGCATTGAGCCGGTCGGCGATGGCCTGCGCGCTGTTCTCGGCGCCCTTGCGCTCATTCCAGTCCTTCAACAGCAGCATCATCACGCCAGCGTTTTCGCCCAGCCCGCTGAAGCTGAAGCCGGTGGCGGTGAAGACGGTACGGATGTTCTCGCCTTCCTCGCGCTGGATATGGTCGCGGGCCCGTTCCAGGAACGCCCCGGTCTGTTCGGCGCTGGAATTGGGCGGCAATGCCACCAGGGCGAACAGCGAACCCTGATCCTCGTCAGGCAGGAACCCGGTCGGGAGGCGCGCAAACAGCATGGCCAGCCCGGCGCAGACCAGCACATAGACGAGGATCGAGCGCATCCAGCGACGGGTGACCGACCGCACCGCGCCGTCGTAGCGCGTGCGGCTGCGGTCGAACAGGCGGTTGAACCCGCCGAAGAAGCCGGTGCGCGCATCGTGGCCCTCCGAGCGCGGCTTGAGCAGCCCGGCGCACAATGCGGGGGTCAGAATCAGCGCCACCAGCACGGAAAGCACCATGGTCGTGGCGACGGTGATCGAGAACTGGCGATAGATCACGCCAGTCGATCCGCCGAAGAACGCCATGGGCAGGAACACGGCAGAGAGAACCAGTGCGATACCGATAAGCGCGCCGCTGATCTCGCGCATTGATTCTCGCGCCGCGTCGGCCGGACTCAAGCCTTCTTCCTGGATGAGGCGTTCGACGTTCTCCACGACCACGATGGTGTCATCGACCAGCAGGCCGATGGCCAGCACCAATCCGAACAACGTCAGCGAGTTGATGATGAAGCCGGTCGCATAGAGCGCGGCGAACGCGCCAAGCAGGACGACCGGAACCGAGATCGCCGGGATCAGCGTCGCACGCCAGTTCTGCAGGAACAGGAACATGACCAGGAAGACCAGCACGAACGCTTCGCCAATCGTCCACAGCACTTTTGCGATCGAACGCTCGACGAATACCGAGCTGTCGAAGGAATAGACGACCTTCACGTCCGGCGGGAACTGCGCCGATAGCTCCGTCATGCGCTGTTTGATGCCCTCCATCGTGTCGAGCGAGTTGGCGCCCGGCGCCAGCTTGATGAGCAAGGCGGCGGCCGGCTGGCCGTCCTGCCGGCTTTCGATGCTGTAGTTCTCGCCTCCCAGTTCGATGCGTGCGACGTCGCGCAGCAACACATGGGACTGATCCGGGTTGACGCGCAGGATGATCGTCTCGAACTCCGACACAGTCTTGAGGCGCGACTGCACGCCCACCGTGACGTTGAGGGCCTGGCCGGGCGCGATCGGACGGGCGCCGATCTGGCCCGCCGACACCTGTGCGTTCTGCGCCTCGACCGCCGCGCGCACGTCCTGCACGGTCAGATCCAGCCCCTCCATCTTGATCGGATCGAGCCATATCCGCATGGCATGCTGGGCGCCGAACAGGGTCAGTTGTCCCACGCCGGGAACTCGGCTGACCGGATCCTTGACGCGCGATGAAAGCAGGTCGCCCAGGTCGATGCTGTCGTGGCTGCCATCCTCCGACACGAGCGAGACGATCAGCAGGACATAGTTGATGGCCTTGTCGACGCGCAACCCCTGTCGCTGCACCTCCGGCGGCAGCAGCGCGGTTGCAAGCTGCAACTTGTTCTGCACCTGGACTTGCGCGTCGTTCGCGCTCATGCCCTGCTCGAAGGTCAGGGTGATGGTGGCGGTGCCCGATGCGTCGCTCTTGGAGGACATGTAGCGCAGCGAATCCAGCCCGCTCATCTGCTGCTCAATGACCTGCGTGACCGTGGTTTCCAGCGTCTGTGCGTCGGCGCCAGGATAGGTCGCGGTTACCTCGATCGCCGGCGCGGCCAGATCCGGGAACTGGGCCACGGGGAGCACCCTCAGCGCCAGCAGGCCGGCCAGCATGGTCAGGATCGCGATGACCCAGGCCATCTTGGGCCGGTCGATGAAGTATGTCGCGATCATCGACTGGCCTCTTCGTCTGGCGCGCCAGGCATGGCGTGTTGCGGCGCGACGGGCCGCACGGGCTGGCCGGGTTGCGCGGCGGCCAGGCCATCCACGACTAGCCTGTCACCTGCCGAGAGCCCCTCCGTGACCAGCCATTGGCTGCCCACCGTGCGATCGGCAGCGACGGCCTTGCGAACCACGCGGTCGTCATCGCCGACGACCAGCGCGATACCGCCGCCCTTGGCATCGCGGGTGATGCCCTGCTGGGGAACGAGAATGGCGCGCTGCCGGATCCCCTCGGTGAAGATCGTCCTGACCGCCATGCCCGGCAGCAGCTTTCCGTTGGGATTCGGGAAGAGCGCCCGCATGGCCACCGAGCCGGTCGTCGGATCCACCACCGCCTCGGAAAAACGCAGTGTTCCGTCATGCTCATACGCCCGGCCATTGGGAAGGATCAAACGCATCTTCGCGGTCGCAGGATCCTCGCCCGGGCCGAGGTTGCCGGAGTCGTAACTGTCGCGCAGGTCGAGCATCCGGTCGGCGGACTGCCGCACATCGACATAGACCTCGTCAGTCCGATTGATGAGTGCCAGCGGCGCCAATTGCCCCGCCTGCACGAGCGCCCCGACGGTGACGAAGGATCGGCCGATGCTTCCCGAGATGGGGGCGCGGATTTGCGTGAAACCGAGATCGGCCCGGGCCGCGTCCAATGCACCTTGCTGGGTACGCACGCTCGCCTGCGCCTGCGCGTAGGCATCGCGTGCAACCTCCGCATCCTGGCGGCTGATGGCATTCTGCTGGAGCAGGGTTTCGTAGCGCCGCGCCTTGGAGCGGGTGGACTGGATCGTGGCCGTGGCTTCGGCCAAACGTCCTTCGGCAGAGACCACCGCGGCGCGATAGGGAGCATCCTCGATCACGTACAGGAGCTGTCCCTCCTGGACGATGGCGCCTTCCTCGAACAGCCGTTGCCGGATGACGCCGCTTACCTGCGGTCGTACCTCCGAGATTTCCCGCGCGACGACGCGACCGGGCAGTTCGGTGGTCAGCGATACCGCTTGCTCGCGTAGTTCTATCACGCCTACGGCAGGCGGCTCGGGTGATGACGGTGACTGAGGGGTCTGGTCATGGCGCAGGAGCAGAACGACAACGGTCACCAGACCAATGGCTGCGATGGCGAGCACCAGGCCCACGCGCCAGGGGGCGCGACTTATGAAATGCGGAACATTCATGTCCATCTCCCGCAACGAAGTCGCCGAAGAATCGAATAGCCGTCCAGTCTCATGATGTCCTTCCGTCCGTGGCGCTGCTTGCTCCGTGCATATGTCGGAGAGCGCCCAGTGCAAGGATCGCCGCAACGAGGGCGATTCCTGCGCCGGCCACGAACGATGCAGACAGGCCGGGAATGAAATGGCCAGGCTCGGCACCCACCGCGTAGACCGCCGCGATGATCGCGATGCCGAGCGCGCCGCCGATCTGCTGATCCATTTGCAGGAGTCCCGAGGCGGTGCCGGCGTGTGCGTTCGGAACACCATGCATGATCGCCACCGTCCCTGGCGCGAAAACCAATGCGATGCCCACCGCGTGAATCAGGAGAGGCATCAGTACGTTGGGAAAGTACCGGCTGCTTTCATCCATCAAGGCAAAGAGGAACAGACTGATCGCCACCAGTACGCTGCCTGCGATCAGCAGGATGCGCGGGCCGAATCGGCCGACCAGTCCAGGTACGAAATGGGTGACAGAAAACACCGTCACCGTCAGCGGTACATAGGCCAGGCCGGCCATCAGCGGGCTGAACCCGAGTACGCGCTGCAGGAACTGCACGAGCATGAACAGCACGGCAAAGTGCATGCCGACGATCAGCCCCATAACGAACAGGGCCGCGCGCCTTGGACGGTCGCGCAGCAGACCCAGGTCGAGCAGCGGCGCCTTGTGCCTTGCCTCGATCCGGAAAAATGCCGCGAACAGCACGGCGGCGATGGTGAATGACAGCAGGGTTCCCAGGTTCCCCCAACCGCTTTCCGCGGCATGGATGAATCCATGCACGAGGCCCACCGATCCCAGTGTCGCCGTGACGGCTCCGCCAAGATCGGGCCGGGAAGGTTTGGGGGTGGTCTCCGCCACCAGACGGCCGATGAGCGCGACGACCACGATGCCGACCGGGACATTGATGAGCAGCGACCAGCGCCACGACAGGAAATCCGTCAGCACACCGCCGAGGATCAAGCCCGAGGCGGCACCGATGGATGAGACGGCGATGAACAATGACAGGCCGCGCGCGCGTTCCGCCTCGTCCCGCGCCATCACGGTCACCAGGGCGAGCACGCTGGGCGCTGCCAGCGCGGCGCCAACGCCTTGCAGCAGTCGTGCCGCCACCAGCAGTCCCGGCGTCTGGGCAAGCCCGCCCAGCAAGGACGCCAGCACGAAAATGGTCAAGCCCAGGCGAAAGACACGGACTTGGCCGATCATGTCGCCCAGTCGCCCGCCGAGCAGCAGCAGACCGCCAAAGGCGAGCGCGAATGCGTTGGGAACCCAGGACAGCGCAGCCGGGCTGAAGCCCAAATCCTGTTGGATGCGGGGCAGCGCCACCAGGACGATCAGGAAGTCCATCTGCAGCATCAACTGCGCGGTCAGGACGATCCATAGCGCAAGCCGGCGTCGACTGGATACGGACGCGGCCCCTTGTAGAGCAATGCTTGGCATGACGGCGGCCTCGGGAAGTTGCTTGCTTATCGGGCCGCGGTCAGACCTGCGACGCGCCGCCGTCGACGAACAGTTCGACGCCATTGATGTAGCTGGCGGCATCGCTGGCAATGAACGCCACCGTCCGCGCGACGTCCTCCGGCACACCGATACGGCCCACGGTGCTTTTGTCGAGGAGGAAGGCCATGGCGGCATCCGCCTGCCCAGCCGGGATGGATCCATCGAGGCCGGGCGTCTGCACCGGCCCGGGGCTGACCACGTTGATGCGGATGCCGGAGCCCTTGATTTCCTGAATCCAGACCCGCACCAGATTGCGAACTGCGGCCTTGGCTGCGCCGTAGACGCCCATGCCGACTGGCGGATCGATCGAGGCCGCGGAACCGATGATGACGATCGAGCCGCCCGCCTGCATCAGCGGCAATGCGCTCTGCACGGTGAACAACACGCCCTTGACGTTGGTCGCCAGCGTTTCGTCGAAGCGCTCCTCGGTAATCGAACCCAGGATCTGTGGAACCGTGCCGCCCGCGTTGGGAACCAGGATGTCGAGCCGGCCATGATCGCGGCGCACCGTCTCGAACAACCGCTCGATGTCCGCGACCTTGGTGACGTCGGCGGCCACTCCGGACGCACCCGGGCCGATCTCCTGAACAGCCTTGTCCAGCTTGGCGGTGTCGCGGCCGGTGATGACCACCTGCGCGCCTTGCCGCACCAGTTCCTTGGCAATGCCCAGGCCGATTCCCGACGACCCGCCGGTGACTACGGCGATCTTGCTTTCAAACGACATGAATGTGCTCCTTGTGCTTATATAGCGGTCGCTATAATAGCGATCACTATATGAGACAAAAGCAGCTCACGCAAGTACTATGTAGTGATCGCTAGAATGGCATCCATGCAGAACATCACCGAGGTCCACAGAGACCATGACCAACCGACCCAAAGAGACGAAGAAAGCAGCACGCCAGCGCAGGCCTGCGTTCGACCGTGAGCAGGGGGTGGAAGTAGCCCAGGCGCTGTTTCACGCCCGCGGCTACGACGCGGTGGGCATTGCCGAGCTGACGCAGGCGATGGGCATCGTTCCGCCCAGTCTCTACGCCGCCTATGGCAGCAAGCTGGCGCTGTTCGAGCGCACCTTGCACAGCTATGCGGCAACCTATGCCCTTCCTCTTGAGCAGGTGCTGACGGTGCCCGGATCACCGTCCGAAGTTCTGACCAATCTCTTCGTGACAGCGGCCCGGCACTACACGCGCGACCCCGAGCGGCGCGGTTGCATGGTGACCGAGGCGATGCGGGCCGACGACCCGCAGGCCGCCGCGATTGCATCGTCCGTAGCGGCCAAAGGCAGCGACGCCATCCGTGCTTACATAGCGGAACATGCCTCGCCAGGCGATGCCGATCGCATCACCGACTATGTGCTGGTGACCCTCCGGGGACTCTCGTCCTACGCCTGTTTGGGGCATCCGCAGGAAAAGCTCGTCGAATGCGCCAAGGTGGCGGGCCTCGCGCTGGATGCCGAATTTGCATCGACTCAGCCGGCATCCGGTGCGTCTCTCGGCAACGAACCGGCATAGCGTCTGCACATCAACCCGACATCTCAATCGAAGTTCGATTGAGATGTGAACAGGGAGAATGTCTTGGGCCGTTCCACTCGCCTTCTTGCTCTGCTGCAAGTGATGCGGCGCCGCCGTCAACCCGTGACGGCCGCAACTCTGGCCCAGGAACTGGAGGTGTCGGAGCGCACGATCTATCGCGATCTGTCGGCACTTGTGGCGCAGGGCGCGCCCATTCAGGGAGAGGCCGGCATAGGCTATGTGCTACGCCCAGGCTTCTTCCTGCCACCGCTCATGCTGACCGAGGACGAAACGGAAGCTGTCCTGCTGGGCTTGTGGTATGTCGACCAGCGCGGCGACGACATTCTGAACAAAGCCGCCGAGAATGCCCGCGCCAAGATCAACAGCGTACTGTCGGAGCACATGCAGGCGGTTGCGGCGGCGCCGATCACGATCCCCGGGCCAGACGGGAAACAGTTTCCCGAGAACAAGGTGTCCCTCGGCCTCCTGCGGTCAGCGATCCGGATGCGGAATCGGCTCTCGATCGAATATGTCGATCAGGCCGGGCAGCATTCCCGCCGCGTCGTCTGGCCGGTCCAGATCGGTTTCATGGATGACGCCCGTGTGCTTGCCTGCTGGTGCGAACTGCGCGATGCCTTTCGCTTCTTCCGCACCGATCGAATACTTGTGGCCGAGTTGGGTGAACCTTACCCTGCACGACGGGCCGATCTGGTGCGCAATTTTCAGGCCAGTATGCGGGAACGAGTATCAAGCGCCTCGTCTGTCACGACCGGCGGAAAGGATCGTCAATCATGACATGGGCGCATGCGGAATTCACACGGTCGGGATCGTCCCGCCGTCGAGAACATAATCGACGCCGACCGCAAAGCCGGCGCGGTCAGAGGCAAGGAACGCCACCAGGTCCGCTATTTCTTCCGGCCGTCCGCCTCTGCCGACAGGGATGCCGCCAATCATGTCCATGATCTGCTGGCGTGCGGCCTCGGCCGTGCATCCCGTGTCGCGCTGGATTTCGGCTATCTGCTTCTTCGCACCGGTGGTCTCGATGAAGCCAGGCGACACCATGTTCACCCGGACACCGCTCGGGGCAACTGCACGGGCCAGGCCCTTGCTGTACGTCCGCAGCGCTCCCTTCGCGGCGGAATACGCCAGGATGGAATTGGTCGGTGGCATGATGTGCGAGATCGAGCCGATATGAATGACGACCCCCCCTTTCCGGGCGATCATTCCTGGAATGAAGGCACGGTCCAGGCGAACAGGGGCAAGCAGGTTCACGTCGAGAATGTTTTGCCAGAACGCATCCGTCAGCGTCTCGAAACCACCCGGTGGCGCGTCGCTGGCGCCGAGGTTGTTGATGAGAATATCAACTCCGCCCCATGCCGACTGAATTCGGTTCACAACGATATCCACGCCAGATCGCGAGCCGAGATCCGCCTTGATAGGGAGCATCCCTTCTACCGACTTCTCCGGCAACGAGCGAGCCGTGATGGCCACTAATGCCCCGGCCTCGCGGAAGCGGCGCCCGATGGCGGCGCCTATGCCCCGCGTCCCGCCGGTCACGAGCACGCGCTTTCCCCGAAACTCATCAACGGGCGGTATCGGTAGTCCTGCCATAGTGATATTCCTGTGCTGATTTGGCTGAATTCCCGTGTCGGCGGTCAGGCCTTCGCCGGTTCCCAGATCGTCTTGTTGAACACGATGATCAGTTGCGCGATCTTGCCCTGCAGGATGCAGAAATAGTTGGTCAGGACCAGCGGATCGGGCAAATTCGTCTTGTCGAAATCACCTTCGTACTTCGCATGCACGATAATTCCGCCTGGGTGTTCCCATGCCCGCTTTAGCTCCATTTTCAGGTTATCGCCAAAGATTTCCTTGTCGGCCCAAGCGCGAATGGCGTCTTTTCCAAGGAACTCGCGCTGCGCATCGTTTAGCAGCGCATTGGGCGCAAACGTATCAAGAAAAGCAGTTGGATCAGGTTGATTGTGAGCCGCTATATAGTCAGCAATAACCGGCGGCAGTGCGTTCGTGATGTCTTTCATGATTGGCTTCCGTCTAACGATGAAAGACACATTAGTGCATCGCACTGACAGTTTCTGTCAGGAGTGTTCCCTGCTCCTGATTCTTGAAGATCGTCTACAGATGAGACGTTTATCGGTAGAGGCGACGCTTCAGAACGTAATTGAAGGCGCACCGGTTGGGCGCGGAGCAATCAATTCCCGGCGGGCAGGTCTGTGATGCAGGTGCCGGCGATCGTCTCGGTGAAACCGGCCCCAAACAGGTGCGCGGGCGTCTCGAATCCCGGCCGTTGCTCGCCGTCCAGCACCCGGCGCGCGGCCTCCACCGCCGACAGTGGCGTGTAGGAATAGCCGTTCACCGTTTCGATCAGTGCCCGTGCGCTGCTGCCATCGGCGCCGGTGACCTCGGCCACCGCGCGGGCGCCGTGGGCGTCCCGTTCGGCGGCGCTCGGGCCATCGGGCAACTGCGACAAGTCGCCCTCGGGAAACGCATCGCCGCTCACATGCACGAACATGGCGATGTTCGGGATGCCGGTCGAGCGCCAGGCCGTGACCAGATCGCCGAAGGACAGCGGCGCGCAGGCCACCGGCCCGTCACCGAAGTCGAAGTCGGCCGGCCGGGCGTCCGGTGTGGCGACCAGTTCGCCATCCACGCGCGCCAGCAGGCCGGCGCCGACGATCTCCCCGGCACTGACCGCCGAGCCGCGCGACATCGCGCCAGCCACCAGCAATGCAATCCGCAATGACTGTGGCTGTTCGACCCGGCGCGAGACGTGCGCGGCCAGGCAATCGGTCGGCACGACGTCCCAGCCGACACCCGGCAGCAGCATGACGCCGGCGCGGGCCGCGTCCTCGCCCAGCCGTTCGGCCAGCCGATAGACGTTGATCTCTGCGGTGATGTCGAGGTAGTGGACGCCGCCTGCAATGCAGGCGCGCATCAGTGGCTCGGCCGTCTTCGCAAACGGGCCGGCGACGTTCAGCAACACCGCCACGTCGCGCAAGGCTTCGGCGACGACGGCGGGATCATCCAACGAAAAGACGCGATACGGCACGTCCAGCCGTTGAGATAGCGCCGCGAGCTTGCCCTCGTCGCGTCCGGCGATGATGGCATCCAGCCCTGTCGCCTTGGCCCGCTCTGCGACCATGCTTCCGGTGTAGCCGGCCGCCCCATAAATCATGAGTTTTTTCATTATGAGCTTGTTCCTAAACTGATTATTCAAGATTGGCGTCTATATGCGCGATCAATCCGTCGGTGTTTACGGATATCTCCAGCAATCCGGTCTCGTGACCAAAATCGCCTGTGAAATCGACCCGCACCCGTACCGTGTTGGCACCGAGACTTTCTACCGATAAGATTCGGGTTACTGTGTGATACCCAATGAAGTACCGCTCGATGTAGTCACGAACACCTTCCTGACCCTTGAAAATATGGCCGGTAGAGGGGTCATCAATCACCGCATCGGACGAAAATAGAGCTAGCACGCGCTCGACATCAAAGGCATTGGTTGCGGCGATCAACGCATCAACTGCTTGCCGCAGGTGATTGTTCTCCCGGGTCATTGCATCACCTCTCGTGCTGCCAGCTTTTGTAGACGAATTCGAGGCTGTAGCCGTTCAAGTCTCTGACCTGCGCTGCGTAGTAGCGGGGATCGTAGTGGAGCTGCGGCCCGGGCGAATGGATCTCAGTTGCGCCGGCTGCCAATGCCGAGGCAAATGCGGCGTTCACCATCGCTTCTGAGTCCGCAACGAAGCCGACGTGCACGGCCTCAGGGTGTGCGTTGCCCGCGCGCAGCCAGAAGAATATGCGGCCATCGGCGCCGAAACCCTCCAGATCCGGGTGGCCCGGCGGGCCGCTCTTGCCCTCGTAATCGTGCCGCGCAGTGATGCCGAGCGTGGGCAGCACCGCCTCGTAGAAGGCCACCGATCGCGCAAGGTCGCTCACGGTCAAGAAAATGTGGTCGAGCATGGTGGTTCCTTTCAGATGATGTAGCCGCCGCCGACTTCGATGGACTGGGCGTTGACCCAGCCACTGTCGTCGGACAGCAGATTGGCGATGATCCGGCCGACATCGTCGGGCTCGCCGACACGAGCGAGCGCGGTCTGCGACGCCAGCAGGGCCTCGAATTCGTCGTTCAGGCCGCCGCCCAGCTCGGTGCGGATGGCGCCGGGCGAGACCGCGTTGGCGCGGATGCGGCGTTCGCCGAACTCCTTGGCCATGTACCGGGTCAGCACCTCCAACCCGCCCTTGAATGCCGCATAGGGCGCAACGCCGGCCGTGGCGACCCGCGTGGTCGCGCTGGTCAGGTTGACGATGCTGCCGCCGTCGGCCAGCAGCGGCAGCAGCGCCTGGGTCAGGAAGAACGGGCCCTTTAGATGCACATTGAACAATCCGTCGAACTCGGCTTCGGTCACTGCCTCGATCGGACGGAACAGGCCATAGCCGGCGTTGTTGACCAGACCATCGAAACGATCCCGCCCCCAGGTAGCCGCCAGCGCTGCGGCAACGTCATCGCGAAAGCCGGCAAAGGACTGAATCTGACCGACGTCGAGCGGCAGCGCCACGGCCTTGCCACCTTCGGCCTCTATCGTGCGGGCGATGGATTCGGCGCCCGCCGCATGGCTCTTGTAGGTCAGGATGACGCCCATGCCACGCTTGGCGCACTGCACGGCGGTACTGGCACCAATGCCCCGGCTGCCGCCAGTGATGACGATGATTTTCATGGGTGGCTCCAATGAGATAAAGCAGACCACAACGATAGTCTGCGGCAGCACTGCGAGCCTGCCCGTTCCTGTCTTGAATCTGCCTATTTCTGCTTTTACGCTTGCGGCGCCCGCTACCGTGCGACTACATTCAAGCGATGGAAGATCAACTGGAAGAACTCAGAGCCCTTGCCACAAAGGCGAAAAATCGGCGCACGGAAACCGGGATTCCGCGCGTTGCCATGGTTCAGGGCGCGATCCCTGAGCACGAGCTTGCGGCCGTCTACGACCCGATGGTCAACCTGATCCTGCAGGGCAGCAAGTCGATCACTATCGGCGACCGCTCACTGCACTATGACCCGGCCACCTACTTCGTCATGTCCATCGATCTGCCTGCCACTGGCGTTGTGCGGCCGGCAGCAACCGGCGAGCCATACCTTGCCGTTGCCCTGACGCTGGAGTCCGCCGTGGTGGCCGCCTTGCTCGCAGACTTGCCCGAGCCTGGCCGCAGTGAAACGGGTACAACCGGGTTCTCGGTGGCCGCGGTCACGCCGGAGCTGATGGATGCCTGGATACGCATGCTGCGATTGATGGAGCGGCCGGCGGACATCCCGGCACTGGCGCCCGCCTACGAGCGTGAGATCCTCTACCGGGTGTCGCAGGGGCCGCATGGCGCCATGCTGCGCGCCATCGCCACGCCCGACACGGCGATGGCACGAGTGAGCCTTGCCATCCAATGGATTCGGCGCGACTTCGCGCAGCCGCTGCGGGTCGATGCGCTGGCCGACAGGGCGGCGATGAGCGTGTCGGCCTTTCACCGCCATTTCAAGGCCGTCACCGCACTCAGTCCGTTGCAGTACCAAAAGCGCATCCGCCTGTTGCAGGCACGTACGCTGCTCATCGCGGAGGGCAAGAGCGTCAACGCGGCCGCCTTCGATGTTGGCTACGAGAGTACGACCCAGTTCAGTCGAGAATACACGCGGCTGTTCGGCCAGGCTCCCTCGCGGGATGCGGCCCGGCTGCGCTCCAAGACAGGAGAGGACGGGCGCAGCGACGCGGCTCGCGCTAACTGATGGAGGCACCCCGCTGCCGGCCAATCTCCCACGAGACGCCACCGCCGCGTACCGTGGCGGCAAGCTGCTGCCCCAGCCGCTGTTCGATCACGGGCCGCCAAGGCACCAGCGAGAAGCCCATGCCGTCGTCGAGCACGGCATAGCGTCCACTCGCCAGCATGACCGAGCGCCGGTAGATTCCGGCCACGCGCTGCCCCTCGGCCACGGGCCGATGTTCCAGGCCGGTTTCGGCGGTAATGTCCTTGGCGGCCTGCGCCAGTTCCCGATTGCGCAGCGTACCCAGCAGATTGCGGGCAAGGATCACGCGCTGCCCGCGCCGTTCGGCCAGCCCCTGTTCGGCCAGGAAGTCGGCGCGCTGCTGCATCGCCTGCTTCGCGTCTCCACCAAAGCCCAAGTCGCCCAACCCTCGGCCACCGCCGATCAATTGCTGGTCGAGCCAAGTCGCGCCGATCACGCGCGCCTGCCGTTCGATGGGCAGGTGCGACTTCAGCTCCACGGCCACACCGCCCAGCCGCTGCGCGTCGTACTGGCGACCACGCTCGGCCAGGTCGTCGGGCACCTTCCATAGTCCATCGGCCACGCGCTCCACGATGCCGGCCCGGCGCAGGGCTTCCAAGCGGCGGACATGCGCCGCGACAACCTCCTGCGGGTCACGTCCGGGCTTGCCCCTACCTTGCTCGATCGCTAGGTGATAATCCGTGCGGTACAGGCCATCGCTCGCCAGCGAAGCGATGTTCTTGTCGGCCGCCCGCACCTCGGCGGAACCGCGCACCTCCACCACCGCGCCGGTGGGGTAGTTCACCAGCTCGTCGCGGGCGTTCAACGCGACGTAGTGGGCCTTGCCGTCCACCCCGTCGATGACCAGATAGCCGCGGTCGTGCAACTCGTCGGCCAGCCCCTTGGCGGCCACGCGGCCAACGATGGTGCGGCCATCGTCGCCCGGCTCGAACACCGCCAGCTCGCGCGGCTGGCCGCTCATGGCCCGCTGCATCGTGCGGATGATGTCGCCACGCTCGCCCAGGGCACGCAAGGTCTTCTCGGCATCGGCATGGACGGCCCAGGTGCCCGACTGCATCTCGTCGGCCAGGCCCAGGCGCTGCAAGCGTTGCAGGCGGCCGATCAGCAGCAGGCGCTGGCGTTGCAGCGTCGGTTCGTTGAAGCGTTCGATATGCACCTGACCATCCTCGCCGGCCTCGCGTTGCAGCGTGCGATCCAGGCTCGTCCACCGCTCTTGTTCCACCTCGCGCTGCAAGGTCTGCTGGATCTCCAGTTCGGTGCGTGGCCCCAGCCACTCCGTCGCCAGTTCGGCGGCGCGATGGCGGAAGCCGTGGGCGATGTAGTCGCCCGCAATGATGAGGTCTTTGCCGGTGTCGTCGCGCCCGCGCACGATCAGGTGCGTGTGCGGGTTGTCCGTATTCCAATGATCGACCGCCACCCAGTCCAACCGTGTGCCCAGGTCGGCTTCCATGCGGTTCACCAGATGCCGGGTGTAGGTGCGCAGGTCATCCAACTCGGCGCCGTCCTCGGGCGAGACGATGAAGCGGAAATGGTGCCGGTCGTCGGCGCTGCGCTCCTTGAAGGCGTCGAGGTCGGCTTCGTCGGTTTGCGGCCCGTAGGCCCGACCCGGCTCGCCATCACGGCCGGCGCCGTCGCGCTCGATGTAGCGCAGGTGCTTGGCGAGCGACTGCGGGCTGGCGTTGCGCTGGTTGACCAGCAAGGTCTTGATGGTCACGCGCCGCGACATGGGCGTCAGCTTCGCCCCGGCGAAGCGCGCCGCCGTATGGCCACGCCCCAGGCGCGAGCCGGGCCGCTGGCCTGCGCGTGCGCCGCTGCCACCGGCTGCGGAATGGCGCATCGAGGACTTGCCGCTGCTGGCCTTGCCCGCCTGCTTGAGCACCTTGGAAACGAAGCTCTGGCCCTGGCCTTTGCCCCGGTTCTTCGGGGCGCTGGGACGCACGCGGAAATCGTCGTCGCGGCGGTCGGTCATGGCCGATCTCCCTGCAAGCTCTGGCGTGCCCTGTCGTGCGAAGCACGCGGACATGCCTGCATTGGCGCGGACCTCGCGCCGAACGCGGCACGGCGGCGCAGCCGCTCCGTGCCGCGCCACCCCCATGTGCAGACTGGCTTTCGACGCGGCCCGGTGCCGCGTCCTTTTGTCTTGCCTTCCGCCTTTGCCCCTCGCTGTCGCTCCGGGCGTCGGCGGCCCGGCGGCGCTGCACTGCTTGCAGCCAGCCCGCCGGCGAACGCGCCGATGGCCGCAGGCCGGGCGCGTTCGAGACAAGACGCCTGCACACTGGACGGCTGCGCCGGTGACAGCGCGAAGTGCGGCGCGGATGCGCACGCACTGCACGCGCGACGACACGGCAACAGCAGCCGGAACGACATGCCCGATGGCACGATGAGATGCACGGCAAGGTGCAGCGAATCGGCGGCCATCATGGGCGTGTCTCCAGCCAGATCGGGCGCGCAACGCCGATCACGGCGGATGCGCTGACCGGGCCGAAATAGCGGCTGTCGAACGACGCCGGATTGGTCACGCTCAACAGGAACAGTTCGCCCGGTTTGAGGTGGCGGCAAAGCTGCAAGGATGGCAGCGGGCGGCCCAGCCGATCGGCAGGCAGCGCGGCGGCCGCAGGCACGCCGTCGATGCGTACCTGCCCGGCGACGATGCAAACGTGTTGCGGCGCGACCGCGCCCACACGTTTGAGCAGCGGCACGCGCGTCGGCAGGTAACCGCGCTGCGCGGCCAGCATGGCGGCCCTGGCGGGCAGCGGCACCAGTACGATGCTGCCCACGGACAGCGGACGTGGCAGCGAGGCAGTGCGCGAGGCGAACGGTTCGATGCGATACCAGCCGACCGCCACGCTGTCGGACGGGTTGTAGGTCAGGCGCGGCAGCGGCGACACAAAAGCCGTCCAGGCCAGCGCAGCGAGGCCGACGGCGGCGAAACCCGCCAGCACGATGCGAGCGTGCCAACGTGCGCGGGGCGAGCGAGGACGCGGCGCGGGGCCGTTTGCGGAAATGGTGATCATGGGAATGTCCTTCCGGCCAGCCAGGCGGTGTGCCGTTCGATGCTGTATTCGGGCAGCGGCGAGCGCGCCGCAAGCCGGTTGGCGAGCGTGCGCCAGTACGCGGGAGACACGGCGGCCGGCGCGATACCCAGCGCCTCGATGCCGTCGATGCGTTCGAGCACGGCACGCACGTTGGCATCGCCTTCGGCGTGTAGAAGCAGGCACGCGCCCGGCTGCACGCCGGGGATGCGCTGCACGGCGTCGAGCGGCGTGGCGGTCTGCATCACCATGAGCTGCCAGCGGATCGTGCCGTAGTCGTTGGCCTGCCAGCGGATGCGGCAGAGCATCGCGTTCGGCAGGAACACGGCGCAGCGCCGCCAGCGGTCGAGCTGGAGCGTGCGGGCTGGTTCGCCGAAGCGCAGGTAGAGCTTGAAGCGCGGTTCGATGTAGGCCAGCGCCACGCGCGTCAGCGGCACGTTGCCGGCCTGGCCGGCGAGTGTCGAAAGCGCGGGCTGCGATGCAGCCGTGGGCGCGTGCGCCGCTGGCAAAGCGGATGTGTTCATGGTGTGTTCTCCCTGCGGTGTTCTGGAAACTCGCGTTCCAGCAGTCCGCGCAGTAGTTCGGCCACGGTCACGCCTTGCGTGAAGGCCGACACCTTGATGCGCGCCCGCATCGCGGGCGTGATGTCGAGGGTCAGGCGCGCTGTGTAGAGGTCGCCCTTGCCCAGAGCATTGGCGTCGCCCTGGCGAATCCACGCTTCTGCGTGCGGATTCGCGGGCGGACGTGCGCCGATACCGACGCGCTTGGCGCGTTGAGGTGGCTTCGCTGTCATGTTGGCCACCGCAGCAGTTCGTCCACCAGGGCGGTGATTTCGCGGGCGGCGGCGCTGTCGGATGCTGTCTCACGGGCGAGCCGGCCCGCGGCCACGCTGTCGGCGAACACGATGCGCTGATGCACTTCCGAGCGCAGCGCGGGCAGCGGCTGTTCTGCGAGCGATTGCCGCGCCTCGCGGCCGATGACGGTGGTGCTGACGCGCCGGTTGATGACGAAGGCCGCGCGCAGCACAGGCCGGAACACCTGCGCCTCACGGATCAGCGCCACCATCTCGGCGCTGGCCCACACGTCATAGGGGCTGGGCTGCACCGGGATCAGCACGCGCTCGGCCGCCAGCAGCGCGGAGCGCGCCAGGGCGGCGATGCGCGGCGGGCCGTCGATGATGACGTGATCGGCGCGGCGAGCCAGTTCCGGCGCTTCCTGATGCAGCGTTTCGCGGGCAAGGCCCACTGCGCTGAACAGCCGTGGCAAGCCCTGCTGGCTTCTGCGCTGCGTCCAGTCCAGCGATGAACCTTGCGGGTCGGCATCCAGCAGGATGACGTGCTGGCCGCGCAGCGCCAGCTCGCCCGCGATGTGGGTGGCGAGCGTGGTCTTGCCGACACCGCCTTTCTGGTTGAGAAACGCGACGATCATGGCGCGGCCCTCCCTGCTGGAAAGCCGGCCTGGCCGTGCCGTTTCGTGGTTGTCCACCGAAACGGCGCGCTTCTACTAAAAGTTATGTATTTACTGTTAGGGAAGTTAAGGGGCGCGCAAAGCCAGCAACGGCGCGGGTTTGCGGCCGATTTTGTTGCCTGATAGCACGAGGATTTGTTGCCTGATAGCACGAGCCTTCTGTTACCTGATAGCACGAGTGAATTAACAGGTTTTCCCGCAGTTATCCCCGTGCCGTGGGCGGCACGGGCCGGAAGGTCAGCAGCTCGGTTTTCTCGCCGGGCATCCGTTCGATGCCCAGGACGTAGCCGGGCAACGACTGCCGCGCCACCAGCGTGCGCAGGTCGGCGGCGAAGTCGTAGAAGCGCGCCACGCTGCCCGACTTGCGGTACAGGTGCTGGAAATCGAATTGCCAGCCGTGTTCCTGCCGCCCGCCGTGCTTGCGCACCAGGCGGTACAGCCACCGCTCGATGCCGCCCGTGAGCCGGAAATACGTCGGGTCGATGGTCAAAACCAGGGCCGCGTCCACCACGCCCGCATAGAACCAGTCCGGCAGGATCAGCTCGATCCCCAGCGGCGTGCCGCTGGCATCGGCCAGTTCCTTCCACTCGTTGATCCACGAAAAACGGTGCAGCCGCCGTCCCGTGGTTTCGCGGATGGACGTGGCTACCGTGGTTGATTGCAGCCGGTCGAGCGCGGCCTTGAGGCGCTGGTAGTCGCGCAGCGATGTCCCGCGCCCGATGAAGCGCAGGATTTCGTAGGGGCGCACCTGCATCAGCCGCGAGGTCGGGATGCCCGCATCCTTGGCTTCCACGATCTGGCTGGCGGCCCAGATCAGGATGTCGGCATCCCAGATCGTCGCGATGCCGTGTTCCTGCGTGCCTTCCACGCGGATGGTGATGCCGCCCGCCCGGAAGTCGATCGGCGCGGTGCGCCGCGACTTGGCGAGTGAGAAGAACGGAAAGGCCATCAAATCCTGGCTGTCGCGCGGCGCCATGTCGCCCGGCAACGCGCGGAACAGGTCGAGCTGTTCGCGCTGCTGCAAGGCTTGCCCTGGCGGGCTTGACATGGCGAAGGCCACCCACGCGCCGACGGTCAGCGGCCATCACGGTAGTCGCCCGAGTGACGCTCGGCATATTCCGGGTCGGACGTGGCCTCGTAGCTGCGCTGGTCGGCCCAGGCATTGAGGTCGGCCACCGCGTACATGACGCGGCGGCCGAACTTGCGGAACTTCGGCCCGCCGCCGATCACGCGCTGTTTCTCCAGCGTGCGCGGCGACAGGCGCAGATACTCGGCGGCTTCGTCGTTGGTCAGGTAGCGTTGGGGCTGCGCGGGCGCAGCGACAGCAGCGGCGGCAGGCCGCAAGGGTGCGGGTCGCATGGTGTGAACCTCCATCGGTCGGCAAAGCCCGGCCACACAGCGCGGCCGGATGGAGGCAGTCTCAAGAAAGCAAGGCTTCCTGCTCAGGGACGTTTTGCAGGGGATGCAGCGCGTCCCTGTGCAACGGACGGAAGCTGTGCCAGGCGGCGATAGCCGCCGCGCATCAGCGCATCGCCCCGGCGCACCAGCCGGCGAACGCGGGCGCGCAAGGCGCTGTCCGCGTGCCAGTCGTTCGCGACCGCATCAGCGCCGAACAGCCCTTCGGCCACGTCGCGCAAGGACGCGCCCGCCAGGGTGCCGTCGAGCGCCTGGAGCGTGTTCAGCTCCAGCAATGTGGCGAGTGTCGGTCTTGGCCGTGCCATTCCCGCGGGTAAGGCGTCGCCAGCGATGGCCAGCTTGTCCAGTTCGGCCGCCAGTGCTTGATAGCGGACGCAAGGTGTGGCGCAGGCGCGGATGACATAGGCGTAGGCCATGCCATCGCTCAGGTCGGGTGCCAGCGCGAAGCGCAGGCAGCAGCCCGGCCAGCGTGTCAGCAGCACCATGCGCTTGCCATCGTGAATCAGATGCTTCTGGCCGGGAATGCGCCAGAACGCGAAGGCCACTGCATCGGGTGGCGGGTCAGCATCGGAATAGAGTTGCACGACAGCATCGTGGTCAGGGAACCAGGCCGGATGCGCGTCGCGCGCATCCAAGGCGGGATCTTCGAGCAGGCGAAGCCCCCAAGCGTGCGCCGCCTCCGGCCGGCGGCGCCGGCGCAGCCAGTCACGGCGGTAGTCGGGGTGGCGGCGCAGGTATTCCCACGCCAGCGCGGGGCCGTCGAGGTGCAGCGTGTAGAGATACGCAGCGGTCGGATACCAGTGTTCGGCGCTCGGGTCAGCCATGACGCAACCTCCTGTCGTTCAGCAGGAACGTCGCCACGGATTCCGCCGTGCGGGAGCTATCGAGTCGCCATCAAGTCGCCATCAAGATCGGGGTAAGCTGTAACTGCTGGTGTCAAGACTGATTCGCTCCAGGGCATTGCGGAAATCGTCTGAATGCGACGGCTGCGCCTCCGCAAAAATGGTACGCAGCATGGAGCACCGTGCAGCAGCCCGCGCCAAAGATCATGACTGTTTCCAGCAGAAGCGCACCGCTTCGGTGCAAGAGTGTGGATTCAGACCTTCCGGGTCTTGAGTAAGACTGAAATAGTCAGAATGCGCTGTTGTTGACTGGGGTTGGTCAGTCAGTGATCGAGCCGTTTTCTTCAGCCAGCCGCAGGTACTCCGACAACAGCCGCACCGGCCGGAAGTAGCGATCGCGCATCACCGGCTGCTTGCGCGGCCCGACGATGGACGCCAGATCGGACAGCTTCACATGGCCCAGACCGGGCATGCCTATTCCCAGGTCGATCAGACCCCAGGCCGTTTCGCCATCGGCCGGATCGAGCGCGGCCAGCAGCCAGGTGGCGTGCGCGTCAGGGGTGAACAGTCGCACCACTGGCATAGGGTCGATGCTCCGGCCGTCGGCGCGGCACGCGCCGACGGCAAGCAGTTGCGCTCGCTGTTCAGCGGTGACAAGCGGCTGGGTCATGGCCCGAATCCCCCGCATCCGAGGATGCACGGATACGATTTTCCACCGAAGCGCGGAACCGCTGAAGCGGATGCGTGCTTTGGCGGAAAAGCACGAAGGCGCAAGCCATCGAATCCGTACATGCACAGAAACGCAAAAGCGGAATTGTGAGGGTCAGGAAAGGCACGGACGTAATTCCCTGGCTCCGGCGAAATCCGCAGTTGCGGATTTCAGCAAAATCACGAAGAGGACTAAATTGTTGCAATGAGTTAAAGATAACGTGGTTTTAATTGTCCCGCGACTGGACGCTTCTGTCTATGCAGAAGCGACCCGTTCAACCCGGCCGACCGGCCGGTGCCACCACCTTCGATGCCGAGTTGGCGCAAGCCTTCGGCGCGGCGGTGCGTGCGCTGCGGATGGAGCGCGGGCTTGCGCAGGAATCGCTGGCCAACCTGGCTGGCATCGAACGTTCCCACATGGGCAAGGTCGAGCGCGGCGAGCACATGCCCACGCTGGCGATCATCTTCAAGATCGCCAGCGCGCTTGGTTGCAGTACCGCCGTGCTGATGGCCGCGACGGAAAGCCAGCTCGCGTCAGTGTCCGAGAGCTAGGCTGAGCGAAAAGCGCCCCGCCGCAATGGGCGGGGCGCGGTGGGCGGCCGTCAGGCTGCCTTGGGCTTGGTGCGCGACCAGATCAGGTCGTGCGTGCCGTCCTCGTTCTCGATCAGGCGGGCATAGACCGTCGCCGGGAACGAAGGGTCATCGAGCGAAACCGACAGGTAAGGACGGTCGGCCTGGCTGGTTTTCTTCCACGCCGCGCCGATCTCGTGGCCGGCCGCCTGAAGGTGGAAGTCGGGAGCGTTCTCGGTGTCGCCCTTGTCGTTGGGAACCAGCTTGACCTTGACGTTGAGCGTCAGGGTGCGGAGCGTGCCGGTGAAGCCGTCTTTCTCTGCGGTGAAGGTGCCGATGTTAGCCATGATGTTTCTCCTTTCGGGTTGAACAAGGTCGCGCCAGTGCGTCCTTGTTGTGATCCGGCCGGCGGGGGATGGGCTGGCCGCACCGCGCAGCGGTCGCAACACCGTGGAGAACCTGGAA
>Ga0180008_1000516_pt1 | contig 31757 bp, 26 predicted proteins | sample MM_PW_MetaG_FD_121121 | JGI IMG/M metagenome (GOLD analysis project Ga0180008, IMG submission 121121) | Groundwater microbial communities from the Aspo Hard Rock Laboratory (HRL) deep subsurface site, Sweden - MM_PW_MetaG | ecosystem: Environmental > Aquatic > Deep subsurface > Groundwater... | reverse complement strand
GCCGCGGAGCTGCTCGGCCGGCCGTTCTCCATCCGCGGGACGGTCGTGCACGGCAAGGCGCTAGGTCGGACCGTCGGCATGCCGACCGCCAATCTCGAAGTGGCCCCCGAGAAGACGCTGCCTAGGTACGGCGTCTACGTGGTATCCGCGGATATAGACGGCCGCGTCGCTCTCGGCGTGACGCATATCGGTCCCAGGCCGTCGGTCGACGACGAGGCCAGGGTCACGATCGAGACGCACTTCCTCGATTTCTCGGGCGAGCTCTACGGAAAGACGATAGAGCTACGCCTGGTTTCCTATCTGCGGGAGATAGTCAAGCTCGACGGCATAGAGGCGGTCAGGCGCCAGGTGGCGATAGACGTACGGCGGGCTCGCTCGCTGTCCTAGCCGGGCAGGTCCCACTTCTTCTTCTGCCTCGGGTTGCGGTCTGCGCCTATCCTGTCTATCTGGTAGTCCCGCATCGCGAAGAAGGCGGCGAGGAGCCGTTCCTTGTCCGTATACTCGTCGAGGCCGGACCGCTCGAGGGCGAGGAGGAGCTCGTGCGTCGCCTCTATCGTCGACAGGCAGTTAGGCGCTGGTTGGCGCTTGATGACGTAGCGGCTGGGGATAGTAGGCGTGAACTTGACGCAGGGCAGGGACAGGAGCCCCGGGCTCTCTCGGAGTATGCTCTTGGCGCAGGCCCAGGTGGAGTCGACGAGGAAAACGACGAGGCGCCTGCCGCCCAGCTCGCCCGAGGGGAAGCCTCCCGACGACAGGTCGAAGGCGTCCTTCCCGGGGTAGAGCAGCACCGGGTAATTGGCGGGGTCGTCGACCAGGGCCCGGTACCGGGGATTTTCGTCGAAGCGCAGGCCGGGAATCATCTCGCTATTGGCGAGGTTGAGGCAGGTCAGGCGTCCGGTCGCGCACTTCTCGCGCTTGTATTCCATCGGGTGCATGAGGAGGACGACGCGGGTCCTCGTCCGTAGCGGCGGCTCCGACGGGCAGAGGCAGAGGGCCTTGGGACGGCGGCACGCGTAGCAGACTTCGCGGTACTCGGGTTCAGGGGGCTCGTGGATCATCGGGCCAGGGTACACGGATCGCGCGAGCGGGGTCAACGGCCGGGGGCGACGCGCGGCCTCGGCGCTTGACCGCCGGAGCCGCCGGCGGCGATACTCGGCATATGAGCGGCGTCCACCATACTGCTACCTTCGATAATATACCCGCGGAGAAGCGGGAGCGCATCCTGTCGGCCGTGGCCGCGGCGCTCGGCCGTGACGGAATAGCGGGCGCCCGCATGGCCGACGTCGCCCGCGAGGCGGGGGTCTCCCACGGTTCTCTCTTTAGCTACTTTCCGACTAAGGACGATATGGTCCGGGCCGTGGTAGAGCGCGGCATGGCCATGCAGGCGGAGCGCTTCGCGGGATCGAGCGGGGCCGGATGCTTCGACGCTCAGGTGCGCTCCGTGTTCAGGGGGGCCTGGGATCTCGCGAGCTCGCGGCCCGAGCTCATATCCTTATGGCTATCGCTATCGCTCGAGGAGAATTCCAGGTTCGCCGACGCTATCCTACCGCTTGAACGGGACGCGGCCGAACGCTGGCTGTCCATCGTGGAACGCGGCAAGGCGGAGGGAGCCGTCGCCGCGATGGTCGATACGCGGGCGGCCGCCTACCTGCTCGACGCGCTCGCGGCCCAGCTGATGAAGAGCCGCGCCAGCGGCCTCGAACGAGATAAGCTCGCGGCCTTCATGGGCGTAGGCCCTGGCGACTCCGACCTAGGCGAAAACCCCGCAGAGCGGGTCGCGGGCCTGGCGCTCGCGCTTTTCCGCCCTCGATAAGGAAATTTATTGCCATAGTTAATCGATTGACTGGTCAGTCGACAGATGATAGGCTCTTCGTATCGAGGCTTAATGAAGAGGTAGGTATGAGAAGCTTCTCGAAGGATTTCATTTTCGGCGCGTCCTCCTCGGCTTTCCAGATAGAGGGCTCCCCCGAGGCCGACGGCAAGGGGCCGTCAATTTGGGACGAGTTCGCCGCGAGGCCTAAGGCGGCCCGCGGCGGTTCAGGCGCGAAGACCGCGTGCGACCACTATAGACGCTGGGAAGAGGATGTGGGCATAGCCTCGGAGCTCGGCCTGGACGCGTACCGCTTCTCGGTATCATGGCCGCGCGTCATGCCCGAGGGCAAGGGCCGCGTCAATCGCGCCGGGATAGACTTCTATTCCAGGCTCGTCGACGGCCTCCTCGAGCGCGGCGTCCGCCCGTTCCCGACCCTGTTCCACTGGGACCTTCCCCTGGCGCTCCAGCGCGGGCTGGGAGGCTTTCAGAGCCGCGACGTCGCCTTCCTTTTCGCCGATTACGCGGCGGAACTAGGCAAGGCCCTCGGCGATAGGGTCAAGGACTGGATCACCATCAACGAGCCCTTCGAGTTCGCTTGCTTCGGGCACCTGTTCGGCACGCACGCGCCGGGAGTCAAGAACCCCTTCGCGTACCTGCCGGCGCTCCATCACCAGCTCCTGGGCCACGGCCTGGCTGTGGGCGCCGTCAGGGCCGAGGTCCCGGGGGGCCGGATAGGCGTCGCGCTCAGCTGGACGCCCGTGCACCCGGCGCGGACGGCGCCGTCCCGGGCCGCCGAGGCCGACGCGGCGGCGGCCGCCCGGACTAACGCCTTCATGAACGAGATCAGCTTCGCTCCTATCCTCAAGAAGGCCTATCCAGCGCTCGTCTCGGGCGGGCGCATCCTACGCGCGCCTATACGGCCGGGCGACCTCGACGTAATAGGGGCGCCGTTGGATTTCGTCGGGCTGAATTACTACAGCCGGGAGAGGGCGAGGAACAACCCGTTCGCGCCCCTTATCCGAGCGGACGTAACTGGCAAGGAGCCCCGCGAGCTGCCCGAGACGGACGGTCGCACCGCTATGGGCTGGGAGGTCTACCACGACGGCATCGCCGAGATTCTGGAGGACCTGCGCGTCGATTACGGCAATCCGCCCGTGATAATGACCGAATTCGGCTCCGCGTGGACGGACGAGGTGGAGATCCGGCAGCTGCCGCCCGGGACGGGCCCCGGGACCCGGGCCGGCAAGCGCGTGCGGGACTCGCGTCGGGCTCGTTACCTTCGGGACGCCCTGGGCCGGATGCACGAGGCCATGGCGCGTGGCTCGGACCTCCGCGGCGCCTTCGTCTGGAGCCTCACCGACAACTTCGAATGGGCCGAGGGCAACGCCAAGCGCTTCGGCCTCGTGCACGTCGACTACGCGACCCAGGAGCGCGTCGTGAAGGACTCGGGGCTGTGGTACGCGCGGATGATCGCCGCCAGGGACCTGGACGCCGTACCCGCGGAGGGGGATCCGGGCCTATCCTGAGCCGGTCGCCGCGCCTGCGTCGCGAGGCGCGCCTGCCGAAGGCCCGAGCTAGGCCGGTACCCTCGGCAGGCCGGCCCTTAGCGGCGGGCGCGCCTCTTGGCTCGGCCCTTCGCGACGAGGAAGGCGATAGCCGCGGCTATCGCGACTATGGCGGCTATATAGCCGGCTCCCCGCGGATCGAACGGAGTGCGGCGCTTGGCCAGGGGCGCCGTCGGGTCGCGCATGTAGGCCGCGTAGGCCCGGGTCTGGGCCCCGATCGCCCGATAGCGTTCCGCTATCGCCGCGTCGAGCCGAGCCCGAGCCGCCTCGTCGACGGTGCCGCCGTAGGGCTCCCAAGAATCGCGGCCCTGCTCCTTGGCCAGACCGAAGTCGAAGGACGGGTCGTCCACGTACCTCGCGGGGAAGCTCTTGGCTACGATTCGGTCGAGCGACGGCCCGGCCGAATAGGCCTCCGCGGCCGCTACGTCGTACATCCACGAGCGCCTGTACGCCGGCGCGGCCGGGCTCTTGCCGTCGGTCCCGGCCAGGGCCGCCTCGAAGACGTCGAGAGAAGGGCATCCCGGGTCCTTGAGCGCCTGGTAGGCGTACGTCTCGACGACGAGGTGCCTATTCGAGAGCAGCACGAGGACGCCGTCCTTGGCTCCCTCGCTTCCGAAGACGTTGAGGATCATGGTCTCGAGCGTGCCTTGCCCGGGTATCATCCGGGCGTGGTAGGGCTCGCCCAGGTCCTCCGAATAGTGCAGGGCCCATCCGGCGAAGCGCCAGCCCCAATACGGGTGGCCGGTCTCGAACGCGAACCTGGCGAGGCTCGAGTACTGTATCTCCCGGTAGGCGGCCTGGGAGCGCGTCGAGAAGGGCGCGGCGAGGGCGATGACGGGATCCTCGTTGGCGAAGGCCATATGGAAGGGCGCTTGGCTACCGTACGACAGGGCAGGGTTTCCGAAAGGCTGCTGGCCGAAGCCGTAGGCGGAGCCGAGCGGGCCAGCGTTATCGGCGTAGAGCCCGACGTCGAGGCCGTAGTCGGGCTCGTCGGATGCCGTCGCAACGACGTCGAGGGCCGAAATCGATGCTCCGGGCTCCAGGGCCTCCATCGGCGCTCCCGCGAGCTCTGAGCCGATGAGCGAATAGTCCTCCGGCCGGAGCGCGGGGCGTCCGGTAGGCGCCTCCCCTCGGGCCGGCTGCCTGAACAACGAGAGCGGTACGCGCGGGTTGACGCGGACGGCCCGGAGGAACGATTCGCGGAGCGCGGCGCCTCTCAGCGTCGGATCGAAGGCCAGGGCCGGGGGCATGCCCGCGTAAGCGCCCGTCTCGGCCTCGGCCCGGTTCTCTATCCGGGCCAGGAGAGCGGCGAGGCCGTCTCGCTCGGCCTCGAGGAAGGCCTCCAGCTCCTCGGCCTCGACCGCGGTTCCCATGCCCGGCTCCGCGGATAGCGCGGCTCTCGTAAGGAGAGAGTGGGCGCCCCATGACCATGCCGGCGAGGCCGCGGATACGGCTAATGCGGCGATCGCCGCGAACCTGGCAAGGCTCGAGGCTAGGCTTGTACGACTAACGGGGAATTGCATCATGGTTCCTTTGAGCTCCTTGCCGCGAATAGTAGCATGGTATTTCGTTGAAGTGAAGGTTAAATATCTATGCTTAAAGCAATTACTTGTATTTTTGGTCGGGTTTTGCCGACCAGGGCATGCCCATTACGGCTTAGACCGGGGTGCTCCCTTCTACGGTATAGGTAGTTCCTCGAAGCTTGCAGCCGAGTATCGGCCGGTACCGCGGGCGTTCGCTATCTACTGCGATTCTACCCTCCTATCGCGGCTCTCGACGAAGAGACGCAAGGTTCGAGGGACTACTTACGGAATACGCTCAATAATATCGTAGTACTTCGCCCACCGCGTCCCGTACTCCCTCCCGACGAGCGACTTCGCGCGGGCGCGGAACGCCTCTATATCGAGTCCCTGAGCCTCGCTTATCACGGTCATGCCTCGTTCCTGGAGCTCCGATATCGCTCGCCTCTCCCGTTCTACGAGGGTCCGGGTAGCGAAATCACCCGCCTCGGCGGCCGCCGCCATGACGGCCGCGCGGTTCGCCTTAGAGAGCAGGTTGAGCGAGCGTCGGTTAATCACTACTATTTCCGCGCCGAGCAGGTGGCCCGTCAGCATCAGGTGCGACTGCTGCCGGTAGAGCTTGGCCGCGAGGATGGTGTCCGTGGGATTCTCCTGGCCGCGCACCGTGCCCGTCGCCAGGGCGGTCGGCGTCTGCGCCCAGTCGATGGGCGTCGGCACGCCCCCGAGCGAGCGGACTGTCAGCTCGTACATCGGGTACGGGATCGCCCTGATTCGCCGCCCGGCGAGCTCCTCCGGCCTGAGGACCGGGGCGTCGAAGGTGAGCTGGCGCGCGCCGAAGTAGAAGGTGTACAGTACCGTTAGTCCCGCGGCATCCTCGAGCCCGGCGCCTAGCGTCCTCATGAGCGGGGAATCCCTGTCGGCGATCCTGGAGAGGCGTCCGGGATCGGAGACGAGGTAGGGCGTGTCGAGCACGGAGAAGCCTTCGAATAGCGAGCCGAGGGCCGAGGCCGTCGTGTGATGCATGTCGACGGTCCCGTCCCTCGCCAGCTCGAGCTGGCGCGAGATGCCGCCAAGCGAGGAGTCGGGGAAGATCTCTACGCGTACCCTTCCTTCGCTGAGCTCTCGCGCCCTGGCGGCGAAATATTCCGCCTGCAGGCCGGCTACGCTATCGCGCGGGTTCATATGGGCGTACCTGAGCGTCACGGCGTCGCCGCCTGAGAGCGAAACGGCGGCCCGGATGGATGCGTATAGCCCGACGGCTACGATCGACGCGGCCGTCAAAGCGAGCGCGATCCGGGCTATCCGCCCGCGGGGACCGGCCATCGAAGCGCCGCCTTTCATCATGACCGCGAGACCCGGAACCGCAGCTCCACTCGGGTCCCGCCGCTCGGGGATTCTGTCCAAGCCGCCCCGCCTCGTAATTGCTCCGCGAGGCCGGAGATCAGAGACAGGCCTAGCGTGTCGGCGCGGCCCGCGCTCGGGGACATCCCCGGGCCGTCGTCCTCGACGACGAGCAGGGCTTCCTTAGGGCCTTCTCCGCGGCTCAGGGCTATCGATACCCGGACCGTTCCGGTTGAAGCCGCCGGTAGCCCGTATTTGAAGGCGTTGGAAGCCATCTCGGTAAATATCAGGCCGAACGGCACCGCCTGGTCCAGGTCCAGGGTCAGCGGCGCGAACGAGGTGCTGACCCTATCCCGGGGGACCCGGTACGCGTCGGCCAGGTACGAGAGGAGGCTGTCGGCGTAATCCCCGGCGTCTACCAGCGTCAGGTCCGGCATCTGGTAGACGAGCTCATGGGCCAGGGACATCGCGAGCACGCGGTCCTGGGCCCCCTGCAGCGCGGATACCACGGGCTCCGCGGCCGAGGCCGCCGATTGCATCGTCAGGAGGCTCGAGATGATCTGGAGGTTGTTCTTGACGCGATGGTAGACCTCGCGCAGGAGGAGCGTCTTCTCCTCGAGTGCCGCGACGTTCCTCTCCTCGGCGACCTTCCGCTCGGTAACGTCGAAGACGAGGGAGTAGAGCAGGGCCTCGCCGTCTATCTCCAGGGGGCTGGAGAATACCGCGACGAACCGTATCTCCCCCGAACGGAGCCTATGCCGAGTCGCGATGCCCGGCGTCCCGGCGTAATCGGCGGCCGTCCTCGAATCCGCGTCGATGTCGGGGGCTCCGAGCGCCGTCATCTCCGGCCTCGAGTAGCCGTAATAGGCTAGCGCGGCCGGGTTCGCGTCCCTTATGGAGGCGTCATCGGCCCCGAGGAGCAGGGCCGGCACTCCGTTCCGCTCGAACATGAGCCTATAGCGCGCCTCGCTCCGCTTTAGCTCCCTCCCCCTCACCTCTATCGACTCGGCCATGGCGTTGATGGCCGCGGCGATTTCCCGGTACTCGTAGCGGAAATCCAGCGGGACCCTCTCGTCGTACCTGCCTTTCGCTATGCCGTCGATATCCCGGACGAGGTCGAGGAGGGGCCGGGAGACTTGGAGCCACGCCTGATAGGCTATGAGGGCGGAGGCGCCGAGCGTCAGGAGGGCTAGCATGGCCATGCGAAGCGTGAATTCACGAAGCGGCTCGAGCGCCTCCGCCCTCGAGCGGAAGTACACGGCTCTCCACTCGGAGCCCGGAACGGGCTCGCTCGTCACGAGGTACTCCCTGCCCCGGTCGGCCGCCCTGGTCGTCTCGCCCGAAAGTATCGAAGGCTCGACGCGCTCGCCGGCGCGCATCCTGGAGGGATCGCTCGAGGCTACGTACCTGCCGTCCCGGGCTACGATGCCGAGGCTATCGCCGCGGGAGCCGGCCGAGAGGTACAGTCGGCCCGATAGCCATTCGAGGTTGATGAACGCTACCGCCGTACGGCGACCGTTAGAATAGGAAGCCTCTATGACCACGGAGCCTAGTTCCCCGGAATCGAACGGCGGGGAGAACGCGGCGACCCCTAGTCTCGTCTCCCCAGGCCTCGGGACGTGGAGCGAGCCCGCGGCGAGGGCCTCCTCGGGGTAGGCCGCTATGACCCGGCCGGACTCGTCAAGCAGGGCGAGCGCCAAGTACTCGGGCCTCGGAGCCGCCGTGTCCCTCAGCACCGACCTCGCGCGATCGGCGTCGCCGGCGTCGCCCGCGAGGAGCAGTATGGACGGGAGGTCCCGGCGGGGGCCCTCTATCGCGCGCTCGCCGGCGATGGAGGAGCCCGACCTGAGCATGGCCCTCGCCACGTCTACCGCCTGCGCTTCGAGCCGTTCCGCGAGGGCTATCCAGAACAGCGCCGCGAACAATGCCGAGGGCAGGACGCCTAGCGATACGAGGGCGAGGGTCAAGTGTCCGCGTACGCTCATCCTCTGCATCCTCGTCCCCCCTCCTATGCCGATTATAGGCGATGCGGCGGGAAAACGAAACTCGGGCGGCGAGGGCGCGAGTGACGGGGAGGCCGGGGCGAGCCCTTAGGAGCCCTCGCCCCTCCGCATCGACTTGTCGACGGCCATGACGGCGAGGATGATCGCGACGCCCACCGGGATATACCAGAGCGCGACGCGACCCCGAAGGTTCCCCGGGAAGAATAACCGCGTCTCGGGACGCTCCGGAAACCGGAGCCCCCGACCGGGTACCGGGACGAAGCGCGTCTCCCGGAGAGCATGTCAGTCGGAGAGCGCGTCAGGCGGAGCGCGTCAGGCGGAGAGCAGGCTCCGCGCCGCCGCGGCCAGGTGACCCGCGGTGAGGCCGAAGCGCTCGGCGAGGTAGTCCTGGGTGCCGACCTCCCCGAACTCGTCGCGTATCCCGACGCGGGCGAAACCGCCCCCGAAGCGCGCCTCCGCAAGGAGCTCGGCTACCGCGCTCCCGAGCGCTCCCGCTATCTGATGGTTCTCCGCGCTCACGACGGCGCCCGTCCTGCGGGCCTGTCCAAGCACGGCCTCCGCGTCCAGGGGCTTCAGGCTGAGCACGTCTAGCACCGAGGCCTCGACGCCTTCGGCCGCCAGGACCTTCGCCGCCATCATGGACTCGTTAACCATGAGGCTCCCGAGCGCTACGAAGCAGACGTCCCTCCCTTCCCGCAGGAGCTTGGCCTTGCCGAATTCGAAGCGCTCGCCCTCCGGATAGAGCGTCGGCACGGCCTTGCGGGGCATGCGCAGGTAGACGCAACCGTACAGCCCCGCGGCCTCGCGCACGAACGCCGCGCAGGATACCGGATCGGACGGTTCGACTATCCTCAGCCCAGGGATGGTCCGCATCAGGGCGAGATCCTCGAAGGGCATGTGGGTGCCGCCGTTGTAGGCCGCGGTGACGCCGGGATCGGTACCGACGAGCTTTACGTTAAGCCGCGCGTAGTTGGCCGACAGGAAGAACTGGTCGAAGGCGCGCCGGGAGGCGAAGCAGGCGAAGGTCGCCGCGAACGGCGTCTTCCCGGCCGCGGAAAGGCCGGCCGCCACGCCGACTAGGTTGGCCTCGGCGATACCGACGTTGAAGAAACGGTCAGGGTAGACCTTGCGGAAGACGTCGGTGCCGGTAGCGCGCATCAGGTCAGCCTCGAGCACCACGATATTGGGATCCTTCCCGGCCAGTTCGACCAGGGTCTCGGCGTACGCCGCGCGCATCTCCTTGCTTTCCATGGATATCCTCCTAGTCGCCGAGCCGCGCGACGGCCTCGCGGGCCTGTTCCGACGTATAGCTCATGTTGTGGTTGGCGGGCAGGCCCTCGGCGAAGAAGCAGCCCTTGCCCTTGACCGTGTCCATGACGATCATGGTCGGCATCGCGTCCTGGGCGTAGGCGGCGCCGATCGCGGCGTCGAGGGCGGCGATGTCATGGCCGTCGACGCGGAGTACGTTCCAACGGAAGGCGCGCCACTTGGCCTCCAGGTCCTCGAGGTCGGCGACCTCCGCGGTGAACCCGTCGAGCTGTTGCTTGTTGTAATCGGTGAACGCTATCAGGCGGGAAAGCCTCCGGTTGCCCGCGAACATCGCCGCCTCCCATACCTGGCCCTCGTCGCTCTCCCCGTCCCCGATGATAGCGTAGGTCCTGGCGTCCCTCCCGTCCATCGCGTGCGCCAGCGCGATCCCGACGGCGGCCGAGAAACCCTGGCCAAGCGAGCCGGTCGTCATGTCGATGCCGGGCGTGCGGTTGCGGTCGCAGTGGCTGGGAAGGCGCGTCCCGCCCTTATTCAGGGTGGCGAGCCACTCCAGGGGGAAAAAGCCGCGGAGCGCGAGCGTCGTGTAGAGCGCGGGACCCGCGTGGCCCTTGGAGAGCACCAGCCAGTCGCGGTCTTCCATCCCCGGCCGGGCCGGGTCGATACGCATCCTATGGAAGTAGAGCAGCGCGAGGAGCTCGACGACCGACATCGCCCCTCCGATGTGGCCTACGCCTAGATTGCCTATTTCTTCTATCGTCAGTTTCCGTATATCCTTGGCCCTCGCCTCGAGCTCTAGTCGCGTTCCCTTATCCATCGGTATCCGCCTCCCGGTATCGTCTTCAATAAATACGTTTGCAGGAACTGTCACGGGAATCCCCGGGCTAGCCATTCTTCGCTATACCCGCGCCGTGGATTCCCTGATGATAAGCTCGTAAGGCAGCACGACGTCGCTCTCGGCGGGCTTCTCTCCTAAGATTCGCTTGTGGAGCAGGGTAGCCGTTCGCTCCCCGATGTCTCCCAGCGGCTGGCGTATCGTCGTCAGCCGAGGGACGATGTAGGAAGAGATGTCGATGTCGTCGAAGCCGATGATGGAGACCTGGTCTGGCACCTTGATCCCCTCGTCCTCCAGTACCCGGATAGCGCCGATGGCCAGCTCGTCCGTGGCGGCGAATACGGCGCTGAAGTCGCGGTCCCGGAGGAGCAGCTCGCGCATGCCGTACATACCGGCCTCCGCGGAGTAGGACTTCACGAAAACCTCCCGGCCGGCGTCCCGCGACAGGCCCGCCGAATGCAGCGCGCGGGCGTAGCCATCGGCGCGCTGCTGCCCGAAGGAGAAGGAGCCGCCGCTTAGGATATCGATCTTGCGGTGCCCAAGCCCGATCAGGTGCTGGACGGCGTCGTAGGCGGCCTGCTCCTCGTTCACGTGAATGGACGGAATCCTCTGCTCCGCGGCGGCGAAGGTGGCAATCACGCACGGCAATCCGACCGCGGCCAGGTACTCGTAGAAGCGCGGGCTCTTGATCTCGTGGAGCAGGATCACGCCGTCGAGCTTCTCCGACTTGAGCCTCTGGAGGCAGTCGTCCTCGCTGGCGCCCTCGAACTTCACGAAGAAGAAGAGCGTATGGTAGCCGAAGGACTCGAGGTGATGCTCTATGATGGAGAAGAGCTGTCGCTGGAACATGTTGAAGGTGTCGGGGATGACGATGCCGACCGTGAAGGTCCTCTTGAGCACCATGTCGCGGGCCGACTTGTTAGGCACGTACCCCGTTTCCTCGATGAGCCTGAGGATGAGTTCCCTTTTCTCCGGGTTGACGTATTTCTTCCCGTTCACGACCCGCGATATCGTGGAGGGCGACATCCCGACGCGCTTGGCTATATCCTTGATGCTGACCATATGGTTGTTACCCCGATGCCTATTCTAATAAACGGTTCCTCGCCGTTCCGCAAGGGGTCCGGCGATCCTGCGGGCCGGGATCAGAATCGCATGAGCTCGCCCGACTCGAATGCCGCCTTGCAGGAATAAGCGATCTCGGAGACGCGCGTGCCGTCGTAGACGGAGACCTCCGGTTTCCGTCCCTGGGAGATGCAGTCGACGAACTCCTGTATCTCGTTGATATAGGCCGTCTCGAACCTCTCAAGGAAGTTCTCGCTGCACTCCCGCCGTATCCCGGACGTATCCAGTATCTCCACCAGGTTCTTCTGCGGCACCGAGGCGATCCGGAGGATACCCTCGGTGCCGATGATCTCGGTCTCCACGTTATAGCCGTGCGGGGCGGTCCGGCCGGCGAACAGGAAGACCATGCAGCCGTCGTCGAACTGCATCAGGCAGGAGACGTTGTCGCCGTCGCCGTACCGGGCGAATTCCGGGTGGGCGTAGCAGCCGCCGACGGCGTAGGCGGTCCGGGGCTCGGAGCCCGTGAACCAACGCGCCAGGTCGATGTCGTGGACGGCCATGTCCAGGAACTGACCGCCGCTGTGGGCGGCGAAGGCGATGGCCCCGTCGATGAAGCGCTCCGGGTCCTGGCTATAGGACCTGAACAGTATAGGCCTGCCGATCTCCCCGGCCTTCACCTTCCGGTAGGCGTAGCGATAGGATTCGTCGAAGCGGCGCATGAAGCCTAGCATGAACACCCTGTCGGGATGGGCCTCGACGGCCTTCTCCGCTATCCTGCATTCCTCCACCGTCACGCCCAGCGGCTTCTCGGAGAAGACGTGCTTGCCCGCCTCCAGGGCGGCCGCGATCTGGCCGGTATGCAGCCCCGACGGCGAGACCAGTACCACCGCGTCGATATCCGGCGACGCCAGCATCTCGTCGAAGCTCTCGAAGCGCGCCGCGACGCCGAGCCGATCGGCGGTCTCGCCGAGCTTCTTCCCGTCCACGTCGCAGAGGGCGGCCAGCTCCGCGCCCGTGACGCGGGCCGCGATATTCTCCGCGTGGCGCAGTCCTAGCCGCCCGAGCCCTACCGAGCCTATCCGTATCTTCCGCATGCCTGTATCCCTCCGGTCCTCAGTCGCGCTTGGCGTTCTTGCGCATGTCGATGATGACGGCCATGACGATGATGAGGCCCTCGACGACCTGCTGCCAGTAGGCGTCCACTCCGAGCAGGGTCAGGCCGTTGCGCATCACCGAGAGGACGAGGGCGCCGACGAAGGCGCCCCAGATCGTACCTATGCCCCCCGAATGGCTGGTGCCGCCGATGGTAGTCGCCGCGATCGCGGTCAGCTCGTAGCCGGAGGCCGCGCCGGGGTGGACGCTGCCTACGCGCCCGGCGAATACTATCGCGGCGAGGCCCGCCAGGAGCCCGCTGTAGGTGTAGATGAGCACCAGGTTCTTCTTTACGTTGACGCCGGAGACCTCGGCGGCGGTGATGTTAGCTCCGATCGCGTAGACGTTCTTCCCAAAGCGAGTCTTGTTGAGGAGTACGCTGCTTATGACTATCATCACGAAGTAAATGATGACCGGCACCGGGATGACGTTGAACAGCTTGCCCCCGAGCGCGGTGAGGCTCGGGATCAGGGTGCTCACGGGCTTGCCGCCGGAGTATATCAGGGCTAGTCCCCTGGCTACCGTCATCATGCCCAGGGTGGCTATGAAGGCGGGAATCCTCGTCTTCGCAACCAGGAAGCCGCTGACGGCGCCGCAGCCGGCGCCGACGGCCAGGGCAGCCATGATCGGCACGATAACCGGTAGCTCGGCCAGGTGCGGGAAGAACTTTCCGGTGGTGGCCATCGTCTGTCCCAGGCTCGCGGCGATGACGCCGGAGAAGGCAAGCACCGATCCGACCGACAGGTCTATGCCCTTGGAGATGATGACGAAGGTGAGCCCGAGCGCCATGATCCCGAAGATCGCGCTCTGGGTCAGCACGTTGAAGACGTTGGTGGAGCTCAGGAAGGCCGGCTCGGCGATGCTCAAGCCTACGATCATCAAGATGAGGACGATGACGATGCCGTATTTCTTGACGATCTGCATCGGGGCCTGTTTTATAATGGAGGTCGGAGAGTCCTTGGTCATTTCTTTCCCCTTGACTTGAGATATTCGCCGGCGGTATCGGTAGCGTACGCCATGAGCTCTTCCTGGCTCAGGTCGGCGCTGTTCTCCAGAATTCCTGTCACCTTGCCTTGGTGCATCACCATGATCCTGTCGCTCATGCCCATGACCTCGGGTAGCTCTGACGATATCATCACGATCGATTTTCCCTCTCCCGCCAGGGCGGTGATGAGGCGGTGAATCTCGGCCTTTGTGCCCACGTCGATGCCCCGGGTAGGCTCGTCTAGGAACAGGATCTCCGGTCCCGTCATCAGCCACCGGGCGACCAGCACCTTCTGCTGGTTGCCGCCGCTCAGGTTCTCGACCCGCTGCGAGAGGCTCGGCGTCTTGACGCGTATCTTGCGCACGTACTCGTCGCACGATCCGTTCATCAGGGAATCCTTGATTAGGCCTAGCCGGTTCAGGAATTTCGGGAGGGTCGCTATGGCCATGTTGATCTGGACGCTCAGCATGGGGAATATGCCCGATTGCCGTCTGTCCTCGGTCAGCCATGCCATGCCCATGCCGATGGCGTCGCGCGGCGTCCGTATAGCGACCTTCTTCCCGTCGACGCGGATCTCGCCCCCGACGCATCGGCGCATGCCGAAGATGGCCTCGACGACCTCCGTCCGGCCTGCGCCCACTAGGCCCGCGATTCCCAGAATCTCGCCCCGCCGGACCGTGAACGATACGTCCCGGAAGCAACGAGCGTGCGAGAGGCCGCTGACCTCGAGCTTAACCTCGCCGATGGGGCAGGCGACCTTGGGGAACAGCTCCTTCACGTCCCGGCCGACCATCATGTTGATGAGCCGATCCACCTTGAGGTCCTTCGTCTCCTCGACGCCTATGAAGCAGCCGTCGCGGTACACGGTGACGCGATCGGTGATCTCGAATATTTCCTCGAGCTTGTGGGATATGTAAATGATGCTCTTCCCCTGGGCCTTCAGCTTCCGCATGATGGAATACAGCTGCTTCACCTCTTTGTCGGTGAGGGCCGAGGTCGGCTCATCCATTATTATCAGCTTCGAATTGTACGAGATCGCCTTCGCGATCTCGATCATCTGCATCTTCGCTACGGTCAGCGACGCCATCAGCGTCCGCGGATCCTCGTCAAGCTCTATCTCCTTCAATACCGCCTTGCTCATCTCGTACATCTTGCGGTGATTCACGAGGCCGAGCGCGTTGGTCGGCTCGCGTCCGAGCCAGATGTTCTCCATGATGGGCCGATGCAGCACCGGGCTCAGTTCCTGGTGGATCATCGAGATGCCCATGCGCAGTGCGTCTGCGGTCGAGTAGTGGCCGAGGATCTTCCCGTCGAAGACGATCTCCCCCTCGGTGGCCCTGTAGATGCCCGCGATGCACTTCATCAGTGTCGATTTGCCGGCGCCGTTCTCACCCATCAGGGCGTGTATCTCGCCGGGTCGGACCTTCAACTCGACGCCCTTGAGGGCCTGGACCCCCGGAAAGGTCTTGACGATATTCTTCATCTCCAAAAGATACTTCTCGTCCGCCACTGGAACCCCCCTTTAAATGCCGCGGGGAATATCGGACGATATTCCCCGCGGCAGCTAGTCCGTCATACGTGCCAGGATCTACTTGTACTTGGCGAGGTTCTCCTTGGTAACCAGCACGAAGGGGACCCAGGTGACCGACGGCGCGGTGCCGCCGCCGAGGACCTTGTACGCGACTTCCGCCGCGCCCTGTCCCTGCCCGACCGCGTCCTGCAGTACCGTGGCGGCGAGCGAGCCGTTCCCTACCGCTACCTTAGCGTCCGGGATGGCGTCGACGCCCATTACGAAGACGTCGGTACGCCCGGCGGCCTTCAGCGCCTCGACGGCGCCTAGGGCCATCTCGTCGTTGTTGGCCAGGATGCCGTTCAGGGTCTTGCCGTAGGCGGTAAGCCAGTTCTCGGTCAGGCTCATGCCCTGGTCGCGCTGCCAGTTTCCGGTCTCCTTAGCGAGAACCTTGATGCCGGGGAACTTCGCCTTGATAGTCTCCTCGTTGCCTTCGGTCCGCTTGACGGCGCCCTCGTTGTCGAGTTTTCCCATGAGGATGCAGACGTTGCCTTTTCCGCCCATCGCCTTACCCATGGCTTCCATCTGAAGCTGGCCGGCGATGATTTCCTGGGAACCTACATAGTATACGTTCGGGGGTAGGGCCTTCGTGCCGAAGGGATTGCGATTGACGAATACAAGGATGACCTTAGCGTCGGCGGCTGCCTTGATTATGGGATCCATGGCGCCCGTGTTGACGGGAACCACGATAAGGGCCTTCACGCCCTGCGATATCAGGGTGTTGACCAGGTCCTGCTGCCGGATGACGTCTTCCTGGGCGTCCTGGAGGATGAACTCGATATTCGCCTTGTCCGCATAGAACGTCTTCGCCGCGTCCATCACGTAGGTCTGGAAGGTGTCGTTGAAGTTGTTGCAGACGTAGCCGACCTTAACCTTGCTCCCGTCCTTCGTTCCAAGGGCGAAGGCTCCGGTAACCGCCAGGACGGATGCTGCCAGAATCACGATAACTCTTTTCATACGCTCTCCTTCAGGCTTGAATATGTCGACTTTATGCGACATTTCTGCAAACGTTTGCATTATAGAAAGTATTGGTCCGGTTCTAGGATTTGTCAACGGAATTTATCCTCGATCGTGGCAGTCGAGTAAGTATATATATTGATAGTAAATAAGCTAATTCATACCGATTGTATCCGTGAGTTTCATGGCTCGCTACACGCCGCGATAATGTTCTTTACAAACCAAACCGGGGGGTATAATATGCTGAGTATCTGGCAACGTTTGCATGGGGCCTTGCTCGGCCATGATGCCGAGGATGATGCCCGCATCAGTACAGGAGCGTTATGATGAAAGAGAAGTTGAGGATCGGCGTCGTCGGGGCGGGGCGGATCGGCAAGATCCATGCCGAGAATATCGCGTATCTCATTCCCAGGGCGAGGCTGGAAGGTGTCGCCGATGTCATGATGACGCCGGCGATGGAATCCTGGGCGAAGGGACTCGGCGCCCGTATCGTGACGAAGGATCCGATGGCCCTATTGGCCGACAAGGATATCGACGCGATCATCGTATGCAGTTCCACGGATACCCACGCGGACATGACGGTCGCCGCGGCTAAGACCGGTAAGCACGTCTTCTGCGAGAAGCCCGTCGATCTCACGATCGCGAAGGTCCGTGCCGCGCTTGACGCGGTAAAGAGGGCCGGGGTAAGGCTCCAGGTCGGCTTCAACCGGCGCTTCGACCATAACTTCCGCAGGATCCGCGAGCTGGCCCTGGACGGGCAGCTCGGAGACATCCACGTCGTCAAGATCACCTCCCGCGACCCTGCGCCGCCTAATCCGGCCTACGTCGCGGTATCCGGCGGCTTATTCATGGACATGATGATCCACGATTTCGACATGGCTCGCTTCCAGGCGGGAAGCGAGATCGTCGAGCTGCACGCGACCGGCGCTGTGCTCGTCGATCCGGCCATCGGAGCGGCGGGGGACGTGGATACGGCCATCGTCACCCTGAAATTCGCCAACGGCGCCATAGGCGTCATCGATAATTCGCGCAAGGCCGTCTACGGCTACGACCAACGGGTCGAGGTCTTCGGTTCCAGGGGCGCCGCCCAGGCGGAAAACGACGCGGCGAGCACGGTAAGGCTCTCGAACGAGGCTGGTGTGACCGGCGAGAAACCGCTGTATTTCTTCCTCGAGCGCTATAAGAACGCTTTTATCGACGAGATGAAGGCCTTCGTCGACGCCGTACTGGACGGCAAGGACACGCCCGTTACCGGCGAGGACGGCCTCCGCGACCTGCAAGTCGCCCTGGCCGCCAAGCGGTCCCTGGCCGAGGGGCGGCCCGTCCGCATCGACGAGATCGTTTGACGGCGGCGCACGGCCGGGAACCCGTCCGCGCGTCGCCTCCGAGGAGGTTCTTCATGCAGATCAGACACCAGGTTCCATTCGCCCGCGGCTCGACGCCCCTCGTGGAGCGGCGCGGCGAGACGGCGGATATGCTCATGGAATTCTCCGTCCTCGTCCTCGCTCCGGGGCAGGAATACGTCGATGGCTCCGGTACCGACGAGAGGGCCTTCCTCCTAACGAGAGGCGGCGCGACCGTGACGTGGCCGGGCGGTTCCGCCGAGCCGAGCCGCTCGAGCCTCTTCGACGAGGCGCCATGGACCCTGCTCGTCCCGCGCGCGGCCGAGGTCGTCGTGAGGGCCGGCCCCGACGGCGCCGAATTCTGCCGGGTGGCCACGGAGAACAAGACCGGATACGCGCCCCGCGCCTTCGCGCCGGATGACTGCCGCGAGGAGTTCCGCGGCGAGGGCACCATGAACGAGACCTCTACGCGGATCGTGCGCACGGTCTTCGACGACGCCGTCATGCCCGGCTCGAATCTGGTACTGGGCGAGGTGGTCGGCGTTCCCGGCAAGTGGTCGAGCTACCCTCCGCACCACCATCCGCAACCGGAGATATACCACTACCGCTTCCTTCCCGCCTCGGGCTTCGGCCTGACCGCCATCGGGGATAGGGCGTACGTGCTACGCGACCGCGACACGATACTCATCAGGGACGGCGAGGACCATCCGCAGGTTACGGCTCCCGGCTACGCTATGTGGTATCTCTGGGCCATCCGTCATCTCGACGGCGATAGATACCGGTCGCCGACAACCACGGAGGCCCATCGATGGGTCGCGGAACCGGACGCGCCGATCTGGTCGCCCCGGACTCAGAAACGATAGGAGTGAATATGGCGACGATACGCCTGACTATGGCCCAGGCCTTGCTTCGCTTCCTGGACAATCAGTACATCGAGGTCGACGGCGAGGAGATCAAGTACGTCTCCGGCGTCTTCGGCATCTTCGGGCACGGCGTCGTGGTCGGTCTCGGCGAGGCGCTCGCGGCGGCGGACAATAGGCTTCCGTTCTACCAGGGCAAGAACGAGCAGGGCGCCGCGCACGCGGCCATGGGCTATGCGAAGCAGAACGACCGTCGGCGTATCATGGCCATCACGAGCTCCATAGGGCCGGGGGCGCTCAATATGGTGACGGCCGCCGGGACGGCCACCGTGAACCGCATCCCCGTGCTATTCCTGCCCGGCGACGCCTACGCCTGCCGCCAGCCGGATCCCGTCCTTCAGCAGGTCGAACTGCCCCACGATTACACCAGCACCGCCAACGACGCCTTCCGCGCCGTCAGCCGGTACTGGGACCGCGTCAACCGGCCGGAGCAGCTCATGACGGCGATGATCAACGCGATGCGCGTCCTGACCGACCCGGCGGACACCGGGGCCGTCACCGTCGCCCTGCCCCAGGACGTCCAGGGGGAGGCCTACGACTACCCCGAGGAGTTCCTGGCCAGGCGTGTGCACCATATCGAGCGGCGCATCCCGAGCGGGGGGCAGGTAGCCCGTATCACCGAGGCCCTCGCGCGGGCGGAGCGGCCCTACGTGATATGCGGCGGAGGCGTGCGCTATTCGGGCGCCGGACGCGAATTGAAGGCCTTCTGCTCGAAATACCATATACCCTTCGCCGAGACCCAGGCTGGGAAAGGCACGCTGCCGTGGGACGATCCCTATAACCTCTCAGGCGTCGGGACGACGGGGAGCCAGGCGGCGAACGTCCTCGCGAAGCGGGCGGACCTGGTGATAGCGGTCGGGACGCGGATGGGCGACTTCACCACCTGCTCCAAGTGGCTGTTCCAGGATCCGGGGTGCCGGTTCCTCGCCGTCAACGTCGCCGCCTTCGACGCGTACAAGATGAACGCCGAGCCTATCGTGGCCGATGCGAAGCTGACCCTGGCGGCACTGGTACGCGCTTCGGCCCTGCGGGGCTACAGGTCGTCATGGGGAGATGCGATAGCGAAGGCGCGCGCCGAATGGAAAGTCGAGGTTGACCGGCTGTACTCCGAGGAGGATCCGGCCGGCCTGTCGCAGGCGCGCGCGCTCGGCGAGCTAAACGACGTCCTGCTCCCTAGGAACGCCGTGGTAGTCTCGGGCTCGGGCTCCATACCGAGCGATATGCAGAGGGTCTGGCGCGTGCGATCCGCCGGCTCCTACCACATGGAGTACGGATTCTCGTGCATGGGCTACGAGATAGCCGCCGCGCTCGGCGCGAAACTGGCGGAGCCGTCCCGGGAGGTCGTCGCCATCGTGGGAGACGGGGCCTATACGATGCTCCATACCGAGCTCCTGACCGCCGTGCAGGAGCAGAAGAAGATAATCGTCGTGGTGATGGACAATTCCGGTTTCCACTGCATAGACAACCTGCAGGCGAGCCAGGGCATAGTCCATTACGGCAACGAGTGGCGGAAGCGGAATCCGGAGACCGGTAGGCTCGACGGGGCCCCCGTAGCCGTCGACTACGCGAAGAACGCCGAGAGCTGGGGCGCCGTCGGCCTGCGGGCGCGGACCGTGGAAGAATTCCGCAGGGCAGTGCGCAGGGCGCTTAAGGAAACGGGACCCGTCGTCATCGACGCGAAGGTGAGCCCGAAGTCGATGACCGACGGCTACGGTTCATGGTGGAGGGTCGGGACAGCGGAGGTGTCGACGAACCCGGCGGTCGTCGAGGCGGCCGCGGCTAACAGGATAGAAATTGCCAAGGCGAGAAAATTCTGAAGGAGACGTCATGAGCGAGAATAAGGTGCGGCTGGCGATAGCGCCGATAGGCTGGACGAACGACGACCTGCCGGAACTCGGCGGGGAGATTCCCTTCGAGCAGTGCGTGAGCGAGATGGCGCTGGCCGGGTACGAGGGCAGCGAGGTCGGCAACAAGTATCCCAAGGATACGGCCGTCCTCAACAAGGCGCTATCACTACGCGGGTTGACGATATGCAACGCGTGGTTTAGCTCCTTCCTCACCACCCGGGACTACGCCGAGGTCGAGAAGGACTTCATAGCGCATCGCGACTACCTCTACGCCGCCGGCGCCCGCGTCATCGGCGCCTCCGAGCAGGGCCATTCGATCCAGGGTAGGCAGGACCTCTCCATCTTCGACGCCAAGCCCGTCTTCACCGACGGCGAATGGAAGCGCCTCTGCGAAGGCCTCGACCGCCTCGGGGAGCGCGCCGCGGAGAAGGGCATGAGGCTCACCTTCCACCATCATATGGGAACCGGGGTCCAGACGGCGGCCGAGATCGACAGGCTCATGGAAGGCACGGACCCCGAGCTGCTCGGGCTCCTCTACGACACCGGGCACCTGGTATTCTCGGGGGACGACCACCTGGCCGTGCTCCGGAAATGGAAGGGCAGGATACGGCACGTGCATCTCAAGGACGTGCGGCTGCAGGTCCTCGACCGCGCCAGGAAGGAGCGCCTGTCGTTCCTGGCGGCCGTGAAGGCGGGCGCCTTCACCGTGCCAGGCGACGGCGGCGTCGACTTCGTCCCGGTGTTCGACGAGCTGAAGAAAGCCGGCTACGCGGGCTGGTGGGTCGTGGAGGCGGAGCAGGATCCCGCGAAGGCGAATCCCCTCGAGTACGCGATGAAGGCGCGCGCTTATATCAGGGGAAAAGCGGGAATATGACGACTTCCGGGAATCGGACTATACCGAGAGCCCGCTATTTCAAGGAGGACATGATGGCCAGGATCAGGGTAGGCATCGCCGGATACGGCGTCATAGGACAGCGTCTCGCGGACGGCGTCGCGCTGCAGGAGGACATGGAGCTCGTAGGCGTCGCCGACGTGGCGCCTACGCTGTCGGTGCGGGCGCTCAAGGAGAAGGGCATGCCCTACGCGCTCTATACGGCGATGCCGGAGAAGCGCGGAGACCTCGAGTCCCTGGGCATCCCCGTCTCGGGGACGCTCGAGGACCTCGTGCAGAAGTGCGACGTCATGCTGGACGCGACGAGCGCCGGGGTGGGAGCCAGGAACAAGGAGCTCTACGCCAAGCACGGCAAGAAGGGCATCTTCCAGGGCGGAGAGAAAGACTCGGTCGCCGACGTATTCTTCCACGGCTACGCTAACTACGAGAAGGGCCTGGGGGCCCAGTTCCTCAAGCTCACTTCATGCAATACCACCGGGCTGATCCGCGCCGTCGACTGCATCGACCGCAAGGTCGGCGTCGAGAAGGCGGCTATTACGATCATCCGCCGGGTCGCCGATCCGGGGGACTATCACCGCGGCCTGACGAACGCGCTCCAGATCGACCATGCGCCGAGCCATCAGGCCCTCGACCTGATGACCATCATGCCGCACGTGGACGCCACCGGCATCCTGGTGCATACCCCGGTCACGCACGGGCACATCATCACCATCGTGATGAGCACGAAGACGGAGATATCCGTGGAGAACGCCCTTGAGTTCTTCGGCGAGCATCCGCGGATACGCCTGGTGTCGATAGCGGAGGGTTTTCTCGGCAACGCGAGCCTATTCCGCTACGCGCGCGACCTCGGCAACCCGCGCGGCGACATGTACGAGATAGCGTTGTGGACCGACGCCATCGTCAAGAGCGGGAAGGACCTGATGTTCGCCATAAACATTCCCCAGGAGGCGGTGGTGATCCCCGAGAACATAGACGCCGTGCGCGCCTGCACCGGCATGCAGAAGGATCGCATCGCGGGCACGGACAAGACGAACGAGTACCTGGGGATAGGGAAATGGAAGGTCCGCTGATACGAATACGGTCGATCGACGCCTTCGGTATCCGGGGAAAGACGGTGATCTTCCGCCCGGATATCAATTCGCCTATCGACCCGTCGAGCAAGGCCATCGTGAATACCAACCGCCTCGAGAAGACGGTACCTACGCTGGCGAGGCTCCTGGACGGCGGTGCTCGGGTGGCGATGATAGCCCACCAGGGCGACACGCTTGACTACCAGAACCTGATACCCATGGCGGAGCACGCCGCGATCCTCTCCCGGCTGACGGGGCGGAGGATCGCCTATATCGACGACGTCTGCGGCCCCGCGGCGCGGGCCGCGGTGACGTCCCTCGGGGACGGCGAGGCCGTGCTGCTCGGGAACCTGCGTTACCTGGCCGAGGAGATTTCCGGCTTCGAGAAGGAAGTGAAGCTGACCGCAGGCGGGATGCTGGGGACCTGGCTGGTGAGGAGCCTGGCTCCCTTGGCCGACATGTACGTGAACGACGCGTTCGCGGCGGCTCACCGGAACGCCCCCTCGATGGTCGCGTTCCAGGAGCTGCTCCCGAGCGCCGGCGGCATCCAGCTCGTCGAGGAGTACGCAGCGCTGAAGGCGGTAATGGACGATCCTAAACGGCCCTGCGTGTTCGCGCTCGGCGGCGCCAAGATATCCGACGCCTTCTCCATGATGCGCAAGGTTCTGGAGGACGGCGCCGCCGACCGGATACTGGCCGTCGGCGTCACCGGCCTCGTGATGCATATCGCCCGGGGCAAGGATCTCGGCGCTGCGACGGCGAGGTTCCTCAAGGACAAGGCCCTGGACGAATTCATTCCCGAGGCGAAGGATCTCCTGGCCCGCTGGGGCGACAGGTTCGTCCTTCCCGTGGACCTGGCCTACGAGGCGGCGGGGAAGCGCGCCGAGATCGAAGTCTCCGTCCTTGACGGCGAACGGTTCGGCGATATGCTGTTCCCCGACGTTGGCTCCAAGACTATCGCTATGTTCAAGGAAATCATAGAGTCCGCCGGCTCGGTGTTCGTGAACGGACCGGCCGGTATGTACGAGGATCCGCGCTGGGAAGATGGCACCCGGGAGCTATGGAAGGCGATAGCAGACGCCCCCGGCTATACCGTGGTCGGCGGCGGCGATACCATAAGCGCGGCGGCCAGGTTCACCGATTTGGCGAAGTATGGTTATGTTTGCACCGGGGGAGGCGCCATGGTACGCTTCCTGGCCGGCAAGCGTTTGCCCTTGATCGAGGCCATGGAAAGGGCCTTCGATCGCGATCTCAAGACTCCTATAAGGATGACCCCATGAAGCTCGATCCCAGCCTCTCGAATCTGGACGCTGTCTTTCCCGCCGATTTTACCGAGGAGCAGAAGGCCAAGGCCAAGACGCTGTTCCTCAAGACTCTTTCTCTCATGGCGCACCGTTTCTACGGCGGGAAGATGCAGACAGTGCCCCGCTGCGGCATATACGGGCTCAACTGGTTCAACGTCTGGTACACCCCGGGAGTGTCCAAGGTCTCGACGACGATACGGGACGACAACGACGAGTCCTTCGCCCTGTCCGCCCGCGGGAACCTGGTGGCCGTAGTATCCGATTCGACGCGCGTGCTCGGGGACGGCGATTGCACGCCTCCGGGTGGGCTGGGGGTCATGGAAGGCAAGGCCATGATCATGAAGTACCTGGGCGGCGTCGACGCCACGGCCCTCTGCGTCGACTCGCGGGGCAAGGACGGGAAGAACGACCCCGAAAAGCTTATCGAGTTCGTGAAGATGGTGCAGCATTCGTTCGGCGCTATTAACCTTGAGGATATCAGCCAGCCGAATTGTTTCAGGGTGCTCGACGAGCTGCGGGAGGCCTGCGACATCCCGGTCTGGCACGACGACGCGCAGGGGACGGCCTGCGTGACCCTGGCAGGCCTCCTGAACGCGCTCAAGCTGGCGGGCAAGACGCTGGGCGACGCCAGGATAGTGCTCCTGGGCGCGGGCGCGTCGAATACGACTATAGCGCGGCTCATCATCGCCGACGGCGGAGACCCGGCCAGGATGATCCTGTTCGACTCGCGCGGCGGCCTGCACGCGGGGCGTGACGATATCAGGAAGGATCCGCGGCATTACCGCAAGTGGGAGCTCTGCGAGAAGACCAATCCCGGGCGCGTAACGACCGAGGAGGAGGCGCTCAGGGGCGCGGACGTCCTGATCGCCCTCTCGACGCCGGGGCCTGACACGGTCAGGCGGGAGTGGGTCCGTTCCATGGCCCCCAGGTCGATTGTGTTCGCCTGCGCCAATCCGGTGCCGGAGATATGGCCCTACGCGGCCAAGGAGGAGGGCGCCTTCATCGTCGCCACCGGCCGCGGTGACTTTCCCAACCAGGTCAACAACTCCATATGCTTCCCGGGCATCCTCAAGGGCGCCCTCCTGGTGCGCGCCCGCAAGATTACCGACGGAATGGCGATACGCTGCGCGCATTCGATAGCGGAGTTCTCCGAGAGGCGCGGCATAACGCCCGACGACATCATAGCGAAGATGGACGAGACGGAGGTCTTCGCCAAGGAGGCCGCCGACGTCGCCGAGCAGGCGGTCAAGGAAGGCGTCGCGAGGACGCCGCTCTCATGGCAGGAGGTCTACGATCGCGCCAAGGCCGATATCGCCGCCTCGCGGAGGCTCGCCGACGACATGATGGCGACCGGCCACATCAAGCGTCCGCCGCAGGAGATGCTCGACGAGGCGCTGGCCGCTGCCATCGCGGCCATGCGATGACGGGAGGGGCACGGTGAAGATAGAGCTGCCGTATCTGGACAGGTTCCTGCCGCTTGAGATAGCCGACGGGGAGGTACTCGCTGTCGTCGAACCCAACGAGCTGGAGTCGGCCGGGGATCCCGCCGATATTCTGCGGCGGGCGGCGGGGGCTCCCGTCTCGGCTGACGGCGGCGAGGGGACGAGCCTGTCCGCCTTCCTGGAAGGGGCGCGCTCGGTCCTGGTGATCGTCAACGACGCGACGCGTCCGACACCGACTCCCGCGATGCTCGACCTTCTCCTGCCCGCCCTGGCGGAGCGGGGAATCGGCCCGGACGGGATGGCAATCCTGGTTGCGACTGGCGCGCATCGGGGCCCGACCGAGACGGAGTACCGGCAGATCCTCGGTTCCAGGTACGACGCGCTGCGTCATCGCTGCTTGGCCCACGACGCCCGCAAGGAAGACGACCTGGTCGAGCTCGGGACGACACGCAACGGAACCCCCATAGTCCTGAACAGGCGCCTGTTCGAGTCAGACCGCATCATCGCCACCGGGAGCGTCGAACCGCACTATTTCGCAGGATTCACCGGGGGGCGCAAGGCCTTCCTGCCTGGCGTCGCCGCCTTCCGCACGATCGAGGCCAACCATAGGCTCGCCCTGAGCCCGCGCGCCCATTCCCTGGCGCTCGAGGGGAATCCCGTTCACGAGGACATGATGGACGCCCTGCCGTTGCTCAAGGCGCCGGTATTCGCCCTGATGACCGTGCTGGACAAGGATCAGTGCATCGTTGCCGCGACGGCCGGGGACCTGATCGGTTCCTTCCACGCCGCGGTAGTGACGGCCCGGCGCATCTTCTGCGTCCCGGTGCCTGCCCGGGCCGACGTCGTCGTATCGGTCGCCCGATTCCCGATGGACATCGACCTCTACCAGTCGCAGAAGGCCATCGACAACGGGGCGATAGCGCTCAAGGACGGCGGAACCCTCGTCCTCGTCTCCTCATGCAGGGACGGTATCGGTGACGAGGCCTATGCTGACCTCCTCGCCTCCGCGCCAACGCCGGAGGCGGCGATCGCAAAGATAGCGGAGGGCTACAGGCTCGGCTACCACAAGGCCGCGAAGATGGCCCAGGTTTCCGCTCGCTCCCGTATCGTCGCGTTGACGGAGTTGGACGCCGGACGATTGCGCGGCATGTTCATAGAGCCGGCCGGCTCGCTCCAGGAGGCGGTGGATGCCGGACTCTCCCGCGCCCGTGCCCGCGGCGTCGTCTCGCCGAAGGTTCTTGTTCTGAGCGACGGCTGCGTGACGGTACCCGATCCTGGGTGGGGGACTTGAGTCGAACGGCGCTCTCGTCAGGGTCGAATCGCGTGCATCGCGATGGCTAGGACGAAACGCGCCGCCTCGAGAACAGTCGGTCCGCCAGCGCTATCGCCAGTATTATCGCGATTCCTACGGGTATGTACGCCATCGCGATTCGGATATCTGTCGCGTCGGCGAGCCTGCCAAGGAGGAACGGAGCGAGACCGATAGCCGATCCTGACGCTACCGGCATCAGCGAGCTCGCCTTGGCCGCGTTGCCAGGCGCGTGGCCGAGCGCTAAAGACAGGCCGAGCGGAAAGAAGTTGGACGAGCCGAAGCCGCAGAGCGCCAGACCTAGGAAGGTGAGCGGCACGTTCGCGCGGAGCCAGTAGAGCGGGAAGCCGGCGAGCACTATGACCGTCACGATTATGAAGAGCTGCTCCTCGGAGAACCTGCGGGTCAGCCGGCTCGAGACGAAGCGCCCGGCCACGGCGGAGAGGCCGAGTAGCACCGTGCCCGCGGCAGCCAGCTCGCGCGAGCGGCCGGGCAGGCCGAGCAGGTAGGTCATGCACCAGAAACTGATCGCCCATTCCACGGTGACGCCGAAGAATACGATTATCCACATGCGCCAGTAGGGCGCGCCTAGCCTGCCTGAGCCGGCGTCAGCCTTCTCGTCGCGTGTCTCCTGGTGCCGGATCGTAGCGGGTATGCCGAAGCTCGCGACGGCGACGAGAGAGACGAGCATCGCGGGGAATACGATGCGCCAACCGAGGAACCAGCGGGCGCCCGCGAGCAGCACGAGCGGGACGAGCATGGCGAATACGCTAGCCATCACGTTCGCCTCCATTATCATCCTGCCCCGGTGCGCCGCCGGCCCGTTGGCGAGCGCCGTCTGGATCGCGGCGAGCGCCACCGTGCCGCCGAGGCTCATCGCAAAGATGCCCCCGAGCGTCATCGCCGGCCCTCTGGCGAGCACCATGACGAGGAGCCCGACCAGCATGGATCCCATCCCGCCCCATACGCTCAGGGCGATGCCAAGGCGCCTAATCACCGAGCTGCCGGCCAGGCCCATCGTCACCATGCCGAGCGCGAAGGCGCTCTGGTGGAGCCCGGCGAGCGTATAGCTGATCGAGAACTCGTCCTGCAGGTACGGTACCATCGGGCCTATCATCGATAGCATGAAGGCGAACAGGCCTAGCAGTAGGTAGAGTGTCCATATGAATGATGTCCTGACGAGCGGCGCCTCGCCGGGGGTCGCGGTATTCGTTGAAGAAGCCATGGAACCTTTATAGCGATATTTAATGTCCTTGTCATCGTTTCGGCGGTCTCGGCTGATTATAATTTTTCAAATTATAGTATTGACTGAAAAATATAGTAGAGCTATTCTCTCATTGAGCGCCGAAGATTGGTCAGCGCGGGGAAGCGAGCGACGATGGATCGATATACTGACGAGACGGCGTGGGTAAGCTTCGAGGAGAGGACCCTCGAGCGGCCCGATTGCGTCATCCACTATTGGATACGGGCCGAAGGCTCGGGGCCGTGGGCCGTGTTGCTGCACGGTACCGGCGCGGATCACCGGATGTTCACGGCCCAGCTGCCCGCGCTCGAGGGGAGGCGGGCCGTAGCGATAGACGCGCGCGGGCACGGCGCCTCCAGGCAGGAATCCGGCCGGTACTCGTTCGGGCTGGCGGTCGACGATATAGTCGCCGCGCTCGACGCCGAGGGTATCGCGGGCGCCGCCATAATCGGCCAATCGGCCGGAGGCAACTTCGCGCAGGAGATCGCCCTAAGGTATCCCGGGCGGGCGATAGGCCTCGTCGTGATAGACAGCGCCTATAACCTGCAGCGGCTATCGAGAATCGATGCGTTCCTGCTGAGGCTGGGAGGCCCGCTCGCGGCTCTCTACCCCTGGCGCTCCCTCGTACGCGCGAGCGCTGTCGCGAGCGCCGAGACGGCGGACGCGCGCGCCTATATAGAGCGGTCCTTCCTCGATATGGGCAGGCGCGCCTTCATACGGGCGTTCTCGGCGCTAGGATCCTGTATAAGCGACGGAGGCGGGCGGAGTATAGGCCTGCCCATCCTGCTCGTCGTCGGTTCTAAGGACGGGCTCGGGAACATACTCAAATTCGCCCCGAGCTGGCCGGTCCTGGAGCCCGATTGCCGGCTCGAGCTGCTCGACGGAGCGGGGCATTGCTCCAACATGGATCGGCCCGAGAGCTTCAACCGCCTTCTTTCAGCCTTCCTGGAGCGAATGGAGGCGGTCGGCGCCGGGAGGGTCGGCCGTGGATAGCGAGGCCAGGTCGGCGTTCATCGAGCGGCTCGGCCTATACTACGAATCGTACGGCGTCCCGCGGATAGGAGGTCGTATGCTCGGGCTCCTATTGTCGGCCGAGGAGCCGATGGATGCGGAGTCGATCGCCGAGGCCCTGGCGGTGAGCAGAGCGAGCGTCTCGACTAACCTGAGGCTGCTCGTCGGCATGGGGTTGGCGACGAAGGCCCCGAGCCCGGGTTCGCGCAGGGACCGTTACGACGTGGCGTCCGATGCCTGGGAACGAGCCATAGTCCAGCGCATAGATGGTTTCTCGAGGCTGGCGACCATCATCGAGGACCGTTACGCGAGAGGCGACGAGTCGGTTCCTACGGCGGTCGACGACAAGCTCGGGACGATGCTCGCCTGGATAACGCTCGAGAAAACGTCCCAAGAGCGAGCGCTCGCCGAGTGGCGTGCGGGCGATACTCCTATCGCGAGGAAGCGCGGCCGACCGTGACGTCAAGGCAAGAAATGGATACGGCGCGGGGAATTTTCGTGTATACTCGATATCGCGCCGTACGACTCCGAGGACGGATTCGGCGCGATCGATCGGGGGTATCATGAAAATCATCGAGCTAGACGATGGACTCATCCTTTATCAGATCGATCCGCCGGAAGGCGAGATAGAGGGACTCAACCTCATGGCGCTCGTCGAGGACGGGAAGGCCCTGTTCCTGGATACCGGGTACGCGGCTAACATGACGGAGGCCCTGAAGGATCTGGCCGCCCGTGGGGCGACGCCGTCCGGGGCGGTCGTATCGCACTACCATCCGGACCACGACGGAGGGCTCAGGCTTCTAGGCGCGGTCGACGTCTGGGCCTGCGCGGGTTGGCGGGCCGTCGCCGACGCGTGGCGGGAGCCCGGGGACCCTCTCCCCGTCGAGCCCACGCGAGTCGTATCGGCCCGTACCGAGATACGCTTCGGGCGGCGCCTGCTCGAGCTGTATCCCTTGCCCGGCCATAGCGACGACTCCATGGCCATAGTGATCGACGGCGCCTGGCTCTACGCCGCCGACTCCGTCCTGCTTACCAACGACGGCCGGCCCCTCCTGCCCTCCGTGCATAGCCGGCCTGTATCGCGACATATCGAGGCCATCGACTGGCTCTCGGCGCGCGCGGACCTCGTATTCATACCCGGCCACGGGGCGGTGATGACCGACGGGGCAGCCCGGCGGAATGACCTGGCCAACCGCCGTCGCTACCTGTCGGCCATCGCCTCCGCGTCCGAGCGGCCCGGCCGCTCCATCGCCTTCGAGGACGCCATAGCCGGGTGCGAGCCGCCGTTCCTCGGCAAGGAATGGCACGGGCACAACTACCTCTAAGGCGGCTGGGCCCAGCCGCGGCGGGGATTCGCCTCGGCGGGCCGTTCGGGCTTAGCTCGGCCTGATGGAGCCTATGGCCTCGGCCAGCGCCGCCTCGAGCATGCCCCGTGGCGGCTCCGCGATATGGCCCAGGCGCTTCATGTCCTCGACGAGGGCGCGGGCGGACTCTATGTCGGCGCGCGCGCGATCGTGGACCTCGTCCCAGCTTAGCTCTACGCGGGCTACGCCTTCTTCTATGGCCTGCATCGCCACGTCGGCCGCCTCCTGCGCGAAGACCTCCGTCTCGTCCATCGTCGCTATGATCGAATCGGGCGAGATCCCCCGGCGCTCCGAGAAATCGGCTATGGAATGGGCGCATCGTATCGCCATGCCGTCGGTTATCTTCCTCGCGCGGACGAGCAGGGCGCCCTTGAGTATGCCCGGGAAGCAGATGGAGTTGTTCACCTGGTTAGGGAAGTCCCCGCGGCCCGTGGCCACGATGAAGGCCCCTTCCTCCTTGGCGGCGTAGGGCCATATCTCCGGCACGGGGTTGGCGCAGGCGAAGACAACGGCCTTAGGCGCCATCGACCGTACCCATTCCCGCTTGACCGTGTCGGGCCCCGGGGTGGATAGGGCTATGAGCGCGTCGGTGCCCTTCATGGCCTCGTCCATCGTCGATATCCGCGACGGGTTGGTCCTCTCGCATAGTTCCCACTTGCGGTAGTGGCGCGGGTCGTCGCGGATGTCGGCGCGGCCGGCGTGGAGGGCGCCCTTCGTATCGAATACTATCATCTTGCCGGGGTCGCCGCCGTCGGCGAGGATGAGGCGGGCTATGGTCGTATTGGAGGCGCCCGCACCGAGGAGCACTATCCTCGCGTCGGAGAGCCGCTTGCCCGCCAGCTTGAGCGCGTTGAGGAGGCCAGCGAGGGTCACGCAGGCCGTGCCCTGGGCGTCGTCGTGCCAGACGGGTATGTCGCAGGCCTCCCGCAGGTCGTCGAGGACCTTGAAGCAGTTGGGCTGGCTTATGTCCTCGAGGTTGACGGCCCCGAAGGAATGCTGGGCCATCTTAACGAACTCGATTATCTTCAGCGGGTCGTTCACGCCGTCCTCGCCCCTGGAATCGACGCACAGGGCCACCGAGTCGACGCCGCCGAGGTATTTCATTATCATGGCCTTGCCTTCCATGACGCCGAGGCCGCCGGGGGGGGTGCAGTCGCCGTCGCCGAGCACGCGGGTGGAGTCGGAGACCACCGCGACGAGGTTTCCGCGGTTGGATAGGGAGAACGAAGCGTCGTTGTCGTCCCTGACGGCCGTGGAGACGCTCGAGACTCCCGGCGTATACCAGACGTTGAACCAATTGAGGCCATAGACGCCGCATTTCGGCACAGTCTGCATCTTGCCGCCGTAGAATTCATGGGCCTTGAGAGAAAGCTCCTTTAGGAACCTCGTCTTGGCCCGCGCCTTCTCGTCCTCGGTGAAGTCGGCCGGGAAAAGGCCGTCAAGGTTGCTTAGGCTAGGATCGATACGCATCGCTGCTCCCCCTCGTGAATATCCATGATCCGACTCGCCGATATCGGCCTCGGCGGTCGAGTCCCTAGGATATAGCGTTTATGAGAAAAGCGCGAGAGTTAGCGCCCCAGGCGCTTGCCCGGCGACGCGTATGCGTTATACTTCCAATAGAAGAATAGCCATGCGGATCGTATACGATTATTCCGGACGCGCGTCGCCTCCTCCCGCCCGCGCCATACCTCCTAGCGGAGCCCGCCAAGAGGACGTGCTCGTCGTACGCGTCGGGCGCGGCGAGCCGCGCGTCGGCCGGGACGATGGCGGGCTCGGCCGAGCGGACGCCGTAGGCGGCGCGGCGGGCCCGCCCGCCCCGGGCCGCTACAGGACCTCCGACGAGGCCCTGGCGAGGGACCGCGAGGTGCGCGGCCACGAGAGCGCCCACCTGTCGGCCCTCGGCCCCTACGCCGCCTCCGGAGTGATATACGACACGGCTCGCG
>Ga0180008_1000514_pt1 | contig 31862 bp, 48 predicted proteins | sample MM_PW_MetaG_FD_121121 | JGI IMG/M metagenome (GOLD analysis project Ga0180008, IMG submission 121121) | Groundwater microbial communities from the Aspo Hard Rock Laboratory (HRL) deep subsurface site, Sweden - MM_PW_MetaG | ecosystem: Environmental > Aquatic > Deep subsurface > Groundwater... | reverse complement strand
TCTATCACTGTCTGTTTCTATTTGTGCGAATGTGTTCCAAGCATCTACCAAATCGTATAGTATACGCTGTTCGTCTCTATCGGAATGTTTTTCAATTTGTTCTTTTGTTAATTTCATGTTTTTTAAGTCCTTCTCTATTTATCCGTACCACGCACCAGCTAACCAGTCTGGTTCTGTACCTGGAATATTATACGTATCACAAAATAACTTAAAATTATCTATATCTTCTTGTGTTATTTTTGGGTTTTCAGTTATTTGTTTCAGTTCACATATAGCAGTTCTACTGTTCTCTAATTCCGATCTATTAATGTAGATAACATAATCATGGTAATCATTATATTCATCTCCAAAATTTCTCCATAGTGCAAAATCCTCAGGTAAATTTATATTTTTACACATAGATTCAAATAATTCGTCAATATCATCTACATCTATATTGAGTTTCGCAGAAGCATCTTTCATAAAATCGTACTCAGATATATCATATTCGTCAAATACTTCTGGTCCTGTAACTGCACCAGGATTCTTTTTTGGTAATATTTTACCATAGCACACCATCGTTGATACCCATGAACTCATTTTAACTTATCCTCTCTTTCTCTAATGTATTTTAAAATCACAATTGATTGCAAAGCAATCTCATATTATACACACAGGCTTCCATAATACACACGCAGAACGTGAGGTGTCAATTGTACCGGGACTAAATACACAATACTTATCCCGAAACGTATCGCACGCGGGAGGGATAATATAATTAGAAAAAATATCATTATATATCTAGGTTTAACTCTATAACCAAGAATAACTAACTTCAATTCATTATATCTCCCCTCCAATAACAGCACCCAATAATGAAACTGCTAGTTGCCCATATCGCTTGATTTTTAAAATCACATTCTTGTATATTGCAACATATACAATTATAACGAATGACATTTACAGTTTCATTATCAACTACTTGGATAATGCCCATATTATTATACCATATATATTCGCCATATTTTCCCAAATAAAACCTCATATTATATCTCCCACCCATAATCTACACATAACATAATTGTTCCATGGTTGCGCAATTACAAGTTCTTTCATTACTCTTAATGATTTACAAACATTACGTTTACCGCAATATCGACATACGTTGCAATATCTCATTCCATTACTATACATGTTTAATATAGCATAGTTTGTTAAATCGTGGTCGTATGTATTGTTAAAATACAGTCTCATTTAATAATACCTTCTAGTTAAACAAACCGTAATAATTTCCAACAAGTATTAATCATATAATTATCTTGTGGTTCGGTTACCATAAGCTTCTCCATATCAGAAATATTTTTACAACTATCAACCTTATCACAATATTGACACATATCACCGTGATACATGTAGTCTCTATATTTTATTAACATGTCATACTTAACATTAGGTATATATAAACCATCAATACATAATCTCATTTTATAACACCACTTCTCCATGAACTACAAATAAACATGTTATTAGCAAACACATAAGCATATTTACACGTAGAAAATTTTTTACAAACCAACTCGTTATATCTTATGACCACAACATCTCTTATGTGTACATAGGTGGTATCTTTGAACACATGAACTTTCTTCATTATAACTAATTTCATCTAATTCACCAACAAAAAAGTTTTGATTCCGTAAAACGGAACCGGGCCTTTATTTCCCTATTTACAAACAAACAATACTTAAATGTATTTAATATTAATATATATAATAAATTTAAGTTTTTGAAAAAACAGCAATATAACACGAATTGATATATTGCTGTTTTTTCATACCTACTCATTCGGCCATAGGATGTGGGGCAGTCTTCCCATCGCGAGCAAGACTACCTACAATCCTATATGATGGATATTTTTCACCAGCCCCATCATATGCACTGTTAGTAACAATAGGTCTACTTTTTTTCTGAACTTGGTTGTCGTTGCTGTCGGGTTGGTTTGTTTTCTTCATTCTCTTTACCTTTCCGAATTGGGACTTTAAAAAAGCACGTTGCGGGATTCGAACCCACGTAACTTGATTTGCAGTCAAGTGCCTCGCCTCTCGGCCAAACGTGCATTATACTCAACTTCTAGGTTTCCTCAACTCAACTAACATTTGCATTTCTGATTCTGTGAATGGTCCATAAATACTAGAGAATTGTCCACACATAGTATTTATGTATGGTTGTTTTGTTTCAGTGATACTTACTAACACACAGATGTTAGTGAACGCTTGTTCCCTTGTTTCGATGTTTGTTGTACTTACAACATCGGTTTGGTTTGGGGTATCCAGAGACACCGTGCACACGAAAAAGCTGATAATCACTAACCCAATAACTATACCCTTTACGTTTGGATTCATCATGATAAAATCCTTTCTTTTTGAAATTGTTTTATAATACAAGATCTTTTGGTACGAACTCGGCGCATGTTTGTAATCTATTTGGGTTGATGTTAGGGTAATTATCATCCATTATTACATACATTTTTAGTTTGCATTTATCATGTTGTGGTAAATAAAGTTTGCAATATGAACACTGTGGTCGTTTATTATAAAATTCAGGGTGATTCATTATTCTAGCAGACGTTTCAAGTTTCACTTTTGTTATATAACTGTTTTATCTTTTTGAATTGTATGTTCAGTTTCGTACTCTTTCAATCTTAATTCGTGATTATGTTTTCTATCAATGATTGTACAAGTAGTGATTGATATCGTCAACACAATCAGTACCAATCCTAGCATGATCTCTCCCCAATAACCACAAAGTTTCGCTTCTCGTTTTTCCGTTCCTGACATTGTTTTTTACCTTTCTCTATTTTAAATAATTATTAATACTCATTACAATTAAATATATATAATCAAAGTATCATCAGTTTAGTATACTTGATCTTATCTTTTTCATTAAGTGTAGTGTCTTTATTTATAATTTTATTTAAAGCATTGTAATACTTATAGGGTTTTTTCTTAAGTTTTGAATCGTCGTATGTTATTTCTAATAATTCAAATATATCACTCAAACCTTTTATTAACTGTTTTTCTCTTAAAGATTTACAACAAGAACCATATCTGAAATTTCTAAGCATTGGTAACATTTCATTCAATATTTTTTTATTTTTAGATAAATCTATCATATTATCTCATACGTTTCTTGGCAATACGCATACCTTTTCTAGAATATTTCTTCATGAGTTTCTTTTTCATCATCATAGCTTTACTTCTATATCTCTTGTATTTTTTGTATAAAGGATCGCCTTTTTTGTTTGCTACAGCCATACTCGCCTTTCCCGCAAACGCAGCTCTTTTCTGTTTCTTTTTTCTTTTTATTGTTGAGGATTTCACACCTTCTATATACGATTTTACAGAATCAATATAAGTTTGCTCCCACAGTTTAATATCAGATTCATCACAATTCACACAATGTTCTTCAAAGTCTTCTTCGTCAAATCCCTCATCATCTTCCTCATCTTCCCAATCATCATCTTCCTCATCATCTTCCCAATCATCGTCGTCTTCATTGGTGTCATCTTCTAAGTCATCTTCATCAATCTCTGATTCATCGTAGTCGTCTTCCATATCAGAGTAAGTCCTCATTTCTATCTCTTCGTCGTCACATGCTTCACAAGGAACATCCGTATAATCAGATTCCTCTATGAATTGTTCGGCTACAACTTCTTGTTTTTCAAAGTCTTTAAATAATGTGGATATTGCTGAATGTAAATAATCCATGATTGTTCTCCAGAAACCAATACTTTTATATTTATCCTGCTTTGTATTTTAAGTATCTCTCGATCCTGAGGGAGAGGTTGGTGATGCATTAACCGCAGTTTCTAATACACCTGAATTTTCGTAAACAACTGCACCATCTATTCTTACATTACCGCTAGAGTTTAGATTCATAGCCGATGAAGAGGTAGCATTTAGCGTACCACCCGCTTTCAAATTAATGTCATCTCCAGCCGTATAATTCTGATTACCACCGCTATTAACCTGTATATTACCGTCTACATCCAATGATAAGTTACCGCCGGTTCTTATATTTATATCCCCTTCAAAATCAATTTGTAGTTTTCTATCATCTATATCGACGTGAATGAAATCACCTTTATATGTTCGTATTAATAGTTTTTGTTTCTCAGACCGTTCATCCAATAATATAGTTGTCATGTTATCATCTATGGTGTAAGCAGACTCATAATTACCAGACGGGTCAGTACCACTCAACGTTCTTCGTTTTCCTGTTATTTCAATTCTCTGCGTATTCTCATCATCAGAAACAATTATAGATCTGCCCTCGGGAGTTTTTAGTACAGTTTGTACTTTACTAGGGTTAGTTATATCGGATCCATCAGGATTTTTAATATTCTCTACAGGTAGTTTTGCACATTCACAATTAAAAGACGAAAAAAAGAAAGGTGTATCTAAATTACCACGTTCGAAGAAAACCCATACGTACGCTCCTACAGGGGGAGTATAAACACTACCCTGATAAAAAGAAGTTCCGCTTTGATCTTCTTCGTTTCTACCACCCATAGGTGAATTAGCAGGATAAGCAATTAAACCACTAGAGAATGGGTCAACTTCACTATCTATATCGTCCATCATAACATCGGGAATGAATACTCTTATTGCTCCGTAGTCTTTATAATCGGCTAGATCTACTTCTGTAACTCTTGCTCTGTAGAACCCGTAATATCTATCCATTATAATTACCTTTTAAATATATGTCAATCCAAACTTAATTAATTTTTCATACACACTCTTTGATTTTTTATACCAATAAGTTGAAAATAAATGGTTACCTTTCACAAATACCATTAATAACGTAGCAAACATTCTAGATAAATCTTCAAACATTGGGAGTGATATTATACCACCGTAATTAATAACACTAGTAGAAAACACATTTTCGCTCAGAGATATAATATTATTATCATTTATACACTTTATTGTGTCAGTTATAGATTTGAAATCGTAATCCAATTTCATTTCTTTATAATCTAAAAAATATTTGGATGCAACTTTATTTCTATAGATATCATTAGGTTTATTACCAAACATACCTTCATGTGTATACATAGCAATTATAAATTTTAATTTGGGAATCAAATGTCTATAAGAACCAATCATTCCTGATTTTTTACCAAACATTCCCATAAACGCACTATCTAAAAATAAAGAAACCTGATCTTCTAATCTATCGGTAAATCCACTACGAGACATTAACTTACTGAGAATTATAGTATAAGCAAAACACGCGTATACGTCTGGAGCAGAATAATCGGATAACAATTTAGCATCAATTGGTGCTAAATTAACAACACCTATTTTTTTGCTAGTCATAAACCCAGGTAAAGGGTAATCTTCCATCTTAGATACTAGTACATTATCCAATTCTTTTAATATTAACTTTCCAAATGGTAAAGTTTTCTCAGAACTGTACGTTTTCACCAACACCTTGAAGTAATTAATGGATTCTTCATCGGCTAAATACGGTTTCAAAGAACTTTCGGAAAAATCATATATATTAAAAAGGTTTTTATTACCCTCATACATTAAATCAAAATCATTTTTGGATATCATATTAATCTCCGAAAACACCACCATCTAAAATATCATCAGTATACGCAGGACAATCACTACAATCAATCTGAGAGTAAATATAAGTTATAGTTAGAATATCACCAGCCTCTAGTATACTATCCATTCCAGAACCAAGTGTACAATCATCGCTATCCCACGATATTATTGTTTTATATCTACCATCACTATCATACTGCAATACATAATCGTAACCATAAGACTGCGGTGTAACATATGAATTCAAATTCAAGGTTATAGACGAAGTGTTAGTGGGTTGATATTCTAACTCTACATACTCGTTAGCAATATCTATAGCAGTCAATGTAAACGTTTCAATTTTTTCTTGCAATTCGCACTCTGTACTTGTTACACTAGTAGTAGTATTATTAACATCTGCCTCATTAATTATACCTTCTAATCTTTCTGCCTCTGCCATATCCATAGGATATCTTCTATAATATCTAGATTCATTCGTATTGGGAACCTCATCTAGATCTATATAGTAATCGGCAGATGATATTTTATCAGATATAACTTCGGATATGGAATCAATAGATGGTATTAATATTTGAGAAAGTCCTGAAAATTCCTCAATTGAAAATATTCTATTTGCAAATAATATAAAATTCCAATAAATTACAGTACCATACGCGTCATAACTGGCATAATCGGGCCTCATAGTCCAATTTATATCAAACGGAACATACTCACAATCAGAAAACAAACGATACATATTATTTTCTAATGGTGTTATTTCAAATCCTGGGAATTCACAATTTATTCTTAACGTAGTATCTTTTTGTAAATATCTATGTCTTAGGTTATCCAAATCGCCTGGTAAATTGGCTAAAGTATCTGCTTCAAATTTAATCGATGGCATTTTTCACCCACCTATACGATTCGCCCCAACCGCAATTTCCCTTGTTTATGCTCATTCGTTCTTGAATCAGTTCTACATCTTCATCTTCTAAATAAGATCCATATTCTGCCATGTACTTACTATAATTACCAGATATAAGCTCCATGGGTATATTTAAAAACCCATTATGATACTTTTCATGTAAACTTGATACTAACGGTATATAACCAATCTTATTCTTATAGTGGGCTTCTATGGTCATTATAGATATATCGAATGTACAAACCTCTTTGTCTTTTTCTATTTGTTTATTTAAAATACCCTTAATTATCATTTCTAGTGGTATTGGGTGATGATGTATTTCAATTGTGGTCTGCGAGTTTAATTCTCCGGTTATGCTGCAAGAATAAAACCCTAATATATCTTTTAAATATTCTGTCCATTGTTTGTATTCAATAGATGTTCTAATCATTCGTTTACAACATCTCACGAATTTGTTGTATTCTTTATCGTCTGCAAACTCTTTCTGTCTTAAAGATAACGTATATGGTGATTCATTACACACAAGCTGATTACTTCCCACATTTGATTCTATTTTAATATCAATAGATTCAAAATCCAAAACACATTCATCAGTCATAGCAGTAGTCATAGATTATCCCTTTTTACTAAACAAACTTCTCATGATTGTTTTGTATGGTTTCATCGAAAACATTTTAGAAGTTCTATTTAATTCACTAAAATCTATAATATCCTTAACATTCAATATCTTCTTCAGATAACTCAATGGATATTTAATACAATGTAGTAATGATAACGAACAGAAATTAACAATTTCTGCTTCCGAATCAATTACAACCATATCTCCCCATCCTAGACTGGCAAGCTTTTTATAACTACCGAATATCTTTTCCGCATCAGCATTTGTATTTTCTATATCGTTTCTATCTAAAACTAATAACGTAGTCCATATCCCATTATTAGTAACACCTTTGAATTTTTTCATCAAATTTCTAGGGCTTCTAATATCGTCAATGTCCAATGTAAACATGACTTCACTTTTAGGATCATCACCATGCGAAATATAACCTCTTCGAGTTCTCCAAGGTTTTGTTAAAATCAAAAATCTTTTTCTAAACCTATTTATTTTTCTAATTGTGAATCTAGTTAACATATTATATATAATCTTATGATTCGATACTTTAGCCATATAAGCAATCAGATCGTCCATATCATTAGTTATAACGTAAGGAACCGCCTTGACTCCCACTCTAAATGTTTTAGTAACTTCAGTATTATCTTTCTTTAATATATTTATAGGGAATATTGCTACTGTTGGTTCTAAACTTATAGTGCTAAACATCTCTATTCCCTTTACTACTTCGGGTTGATCTAAACTAGCGGTAATTGGTTTATCCATATCCTTATCGGTTACGGATGCCCCAGGTCTACGTTTGGTCTTCTCGTCTCGTTTAGCCTTTTCAGCGTCAAGTTTACCCTTTAACTTATTTTGACGCAATTTCATGTAATTATCTAAATTTCTTTCCATAGATTTGAGATGATCCTCTATACGTTTTATTTCTTTTTGAAATTTTTTATTTGTTTTTTCAATTTCGTCTTCGAATGCACCACTTTGACCCATTTTATTAATTGTTTGATCCCATTCTTTATTCTTATCTTGTAACATCCCTAACAATTGTATATACTGTTTTCTATATTCATTATATTCATCCTCATCGGGATCTGAACCAATAGCTTCCAAATAAGGTTTAGAAACTATTAGATATTGCTCAACAGCTCTTCGTATAATAGAATAATAATTCGATAAAATATTCCTTTCTACAAGTTTCGCGATAGAAGGAATCATATTCTCAGGCACACTTGGCGAAACTAGGGTTGGGATAACAAACAAAACATCCATTTTATACTCCTATATTACAATAACCATTTTATATCGTCGTCGTTGATCGCGTTATTGATTTTAGATTCTTCTTCAATACGAACCGCTTTACTAGTGGGTACAGTTTTAACCTCTATAATAGTACGCAGATCAGTCATACTTAGATCCCTAACGTCTAACATAGTGATTGTTTTAATCGGGAGACTGAACATCTATTTTACAAGATCTATCAGTTCACTTCTTAAAATCTTGTGTGCATCAATAAGAATCTTGAAATTGTATTTTTCTAGCTTTTCTGGATCTGCACATTCGTCGAGGCAATCTCTCAGAAGCAACTGATCTAAAGAATAGTTTCTGAATTTATCAGATATGATACTTTGAACAGTAATATCGGAACTCTCTGATAAAGATTCAACCTCTTTTCGCAATGCTTTGATATGTTTTGGCGTTTTTATGATTTTGGCAACTTCTTCTTTTACCAAATCTACTCTATCACCAATAAAATCAAACATTTCTTCTACCGTATTGTACGGAAATACAGTTTTAGAATATCCAAAATACTTATAAATATCCGCAACATTACTTAACAAGGCTGTTTTAGAATCGGTGTACTTTTTACAAGTATCTTCATCTAACACCTTATTAGCCATATTACCAAACAGCAAGTAATCTAAGGATAACCAGTGTTCTGCGATTAACTTCTTGGTTGTTTTACTCATTATTAACACTCCTACGTAAAGTATACCTGAAACTCTTTTTAATTTATCCTAAAAAAAATAATTAAGTGAAATCTTTAGTGTAGAGATAATTCAGAGTATTAGACACACTATTTGGTTCATAATCAGGATTTAAAATTATAGTATTATCAAAAAATGTATAGACATCCTTGACCCACGAATTTTTTTTATCGATTAGAATACAGAATTCTTCTCCTAGTATCATATAACAAAGCAATATTACTTCATTAAACGAACTTATTATATACTTACAGTTCTTTATGGATTCAATTACACTAGAAATGTTATTTTTATCATAACCATTATTTTTTACTATAGTTACAGTTAATTTCTTAGGTTGATGTTTAACCGAATTATTAAGATCGTTTATATCTAAACTTATTTCAATTTCTCGTGGTACAAGACCACATCTTCTTATTTCCAGATTTATGTTTTGTTGATCTAAGCCACTCATACCTTTCAGGTTTAATCCTATTATATCGGTATGTTCGTTTATATCATAAAGACCTAACTTAATAGGAATCAGTTTCTTATTTAATTTTTCTAACAAATATTTATACTTGTTTAAATTTTCTCGCTTCCAAAAGGGAATGGTTGGATAGTCATCGGGAATAAATATTTGATTATTAACAGTGGATTTTAATTTTATTTTAGGTAAAATAGTAAGATCAGCATACTCTTTATCCACACCAAAATAAAAATTTGGTTGTTCTTTATCATGATAAAAAGCATAATATACATGATACCAAAATAATATATCCATAAGACTTTTGTATTTCGAACATATACAAAACGTCTCGTCCAAGGACTCAAATTGTCTAATTCCCTGAACGAGTTCGTTTTTATTATTAGCAGTATACAACATATTTCAGAATATACCTTCTAATTCAGGATCTAACGCCTGTACATTTTTCTCCGTAATTTCGGTTTTAATTACATCTCTAACATTTTCATCGAATGCGTTTCTAAACGCCTCGTTATTTTTATAATTAGTTATAGCATCTTTTTGTCTAAATTTAACATCATCAACACCTTGTAACGTACACCAAGCAGCCGCTTTAACTCTACCATATGTTTTTAATAATTCATAATTAGACCAAAACTTAGAATAACCTAAACTAAAACTAAATACTAAATTAAATTCCAAATTGGGTCGGAATAATTTATTCTTGACTAGTTTTACACTCACAATATTTCCACCAGGAAACCCATATTCGTCCGCAATATCCTTACCAGAAGATAGTAATACTAACTGAGTACTATTGTGTAATAATGAATTACCACCTGGAATGTTTTTATTAGCTAAATACTTAAGGGTTGATTTAGTAGGAAATCTACCCATTTCAATTTTATCTCTTAATTGATTAATAGCAACTAAGGTAATATTGGATTTCTTCATCTTTTTTATATAATCTGGTAAAAACTGAGATAAAAGATTGGCCCTTAAACCCATAACTTTGGCAGGATCGACTTCCTCTAAACCCTCAGTTCTATCCGTGATAGTATTCGCAATGCTGTCCCATACAATTACAGATGGATATTGTATCAAATGACTATTTTTCATTTTATACTCATGCATGGATTTAATAACACTAAATACTTTTTCAACTGTAAGGTCTGTTATAGGTATAATTTCAGGTCTTTTAATCCCAAGTTGCGCCAATCTGTCTTTACTCATAGATTCTTCCGAATCCAAATACAAACACATGAAATTATTACCATATTGTTGTTGACCCGCAGCTAACACTTTACTAGCCAATAAAGACTTACCAGATCCAGGAGAACCTACAATCTGTAGAAATCCACCCTGTGCTACCCCACCACCTAAATACGCATCTAATACATCTATATTTGTAGACAAAACGTCAAAGTTATCGTCTATAGTTAAATCACCTTGGTTTAATATTAACGAATTGATGTCAGCTTGAATATCTAATACTTGTTCCTTCTCTTGTTCTGCCTCTTGTTTTTGTTTTTTAACCTTAGTTTCGTTTTCCATGTTTATTCCTTAATTAATCCTTTGTTTGTCACTTCTTATCTTTTTTTTCTTTTTCGTACTTTTCAATAGCCCCGGCCAACGCCCTCATATCCGTTATGTCTGAATCACCTGTTGTTTTATTTGCTAAATCAAATTCGGTCTTTATAGAACTATCAATTTGTTTTCTTATAGATAACTCAGACGATACTACATCAGACACAGTTTTCATTTTATTTTCTAACAAAAATCTCTTAGAAAACTCAGTTGTGGTAGGCATTATAGATTTTATATTTTTTCTAACTTCGACTATATCTTTTAATAATTCTTTTAATCCCAACCTGTTCTCTTGTAACTCTTGTATATATTCGTTATCATTTTCTATCATTATTTTACCACTCGTAATACTTTTCTAGTTTCGTCTAGATACCAATTTGTATGTATAGTAGCATAATCACTATCCGCACATTCTATACTAAAAATACACCCAACACTATAATTATTTAATTCCTTATATTCTACAATTCTGTCATATAATTCTATATATGGCTCATTTCCAAAATCATAACGTTTTATCTCTACACTTTTATCGTCTTTAACAAAAACTACGTGTATATTTTTAAATTCCATTTCAACTACTCCTTTAATTCAAAAAAAAGGTATGCGCTAAACGAATGAATAACGCATACCTTTTCCGCACAATCCGTCAACTGGTTTTTCTATAAACACGCCAATCGGGTTCGTTTGGATTTTTCTTTTTAACGTTTTTGAACGCAATATAGTTGTTACCCGATTTATCTTTTCCGGCTAAATATGTGTTACCAGAAGTTTTGGATGTGTTTTCCCACAAAGCCATGACTTCATCACCAAGATCGCTATTTGTACGACCTTGAGGTTGTCCCTGACTCTGCTGATATTGCTGCTGCTGAGGGGGAGGTGACTGAGTCTGCTGTGTGTTATCAAATCCCGCTGGTTGACCCGCAAACGGATCGAAGTTGCTGTTATTCATTTTACTTCTCCTGTCTTTGTAATTTATTTTTCATAATTCCATAAAACAAACAACCTTCTGCGACTGCATGTAATGGATTTTTTGCATGTTTTATTTCTGATATGTCATAAGGGAATTCTTTTATATCGTTGAAAATATCACTGAATAAAGTTAAAAACCCCTTTGGTGCGCTTGTACCACCACTGATAACTATAGGTATTGATTCATCTATATCTAAACCGTCCGAACTATCATAAAACTGTTCACCTATAACATGTAACACATATTCAATTAATTCTTTGTAATAAAAGGTCAATGCTTCCTTAACACGTTGTTCTTTTTTATTACCCGATGGTTTTGCTTCTGACAAGTCTAATTTCTTTTCTTTTATTGCTGATACTCTACTGCTGCTTGTACCTAACGATCTTGAAGTTTCATTATCAATCCAATCTCCACCCCTAGATACAGCAAATTTTAAAGTGGGTGTTCCTTTATAAGCACAACAAATATTAGTTAAACCTGCACCAAAAGAAATACCAATCCCTGTAAAATTAGTATCTGAACAATTTGCATATATAACGGCTAACGCTTCATTTATAGGTTCGCTTGTACAACCCAGAGTCGTAAATATTTTTTCAAATACTCTTTTATGATAAATAACAGGTGGTGTATCAATATCTACAGATTGTTCTGGTATAGAGTATACGCAATGTTTAGTATCGGGGGATAAAAGCCTTTTAACCATCATAGTCATAACATCTACAGCATCAATTTCATCTGAACTTATGACTCCCGCACTCATAGGACGCCTTGGTTCTTTACCTAACGTTTTAGACAAAATATGAGCATCTTCACCTATAATGTACAATGTTTCTAGTTCACCATCATCGTTAGTTTGTTTTATACAATCTAACCCAGATTCATTTATATCATTGGAAATTAGATAATCAGTGTCTATAGGTAAAAACATATTTCGTTTATACTTAATTTCACATGTATTGTTCGACTTAGGAGAAGCAGAACATATAAACATCGTACCTATATCTACACCTGAAATTTCTTTTTGTAAAACCATGATACAATCTCCATTATTCCATATTATCTATACTGATATCTGGAATAAAATCTGCTTTAACTTTCATCTGCTTTTCTTTAAAGGATATTTTAGAATTATTAGGATCTGTACTAATTATACTAATCGGTCTATCTCTTAACTCGTTTTGTTTTACTAAGATAAGCAGCGTTTCATTCATCTTTTCTATTTCTGTACATAATTTATCCACTAATTTGTTCAGCGTACCAATAGTTCTTTTTTGTTCTTTTTCAACTTCTTGGAGTTGTTCGTATACAGACATTAGATAATATATTCTCTCACGTTCTTTTCTACCGTCGACAGTCTTACTATAGGAGAACCCATTCTAGAAGGTTTCATAGCTGCTTCATCCGCATAAGATTGGGAATGCTTTAAGTAGTGACCAGTCATTAGTAAAAGTTTATCTACAAACTCTACTCCGCGCTTAGAAGTGCATTTTCTATGGTAATCGTGCCACATCGCTAACTCGTGAACATGACCCCAAGCATAGATATCACAATCAGTAAATTGAGCACCATCGGTAACTTTCTTTGCTTTAGTATGAAAGAACTTTCCAGCCCCGTTGCCGTGCATGTAATATATTTTATAATTAATATTACCAGCCCTGACAAAGTTAAACCCACCCACACCCAAATATGGAATATTGAACCGTTCACATAAAATAGATGTTATATCCAAACCTACAGTTTTATAAAATCTATTTTCATGATTACCGCGTATAGCAGAAATAACAAGACCTTCGTCTACTAATGGTTTAAAGAAAGAAACTAATGCGTGAAATTGTTCAGTGGGAGTTAAAACTTGTTCGTAAATACCAGCCCCAATTGAATATCTAGTAGAACCTTCAATTAGATCTCCGCCCAAAAGAACATGTATGCGATTTTTAAGAAAGTAATCTCTTGCTTCTTTAACTTTTCCAAAATCACAAAACTTACACCCAATATGCATGTCGGAAAAAAACGCAACGTCAACGTACTCTTTTCCTTTATCGGGTGTTAATTTCACACTACAATGACTCGTTGGTTCTGCTCCGTTATACCCTTCTAACTCGTCTTTCAGATTATCAATCATATTCAACACCTCTGTTTTTTTGAAACTCCTTTTTATATTTGTACTACTTATTTGTTTTATAACTGTACATCAGAAAAGCTAACGATAAAACTGATATCGCTGTTATGATTAAACCACAACAGTTACCATCAATACTCATATGTATCACTCCAAGTTTTAATATTTATTGTAATGTAATTTTCAGAAACCGTTTTTTTCTGTTCCTTAGTTTTTATTAAAATCCAAGTATTTGCGTTATCTCGTTTACCTTTAAACTTAATCAATGAAAATCTTCCAGTTGCGATTGGTCCTTCTATGCTAAATGTTATATGTTTACTATTCCAACCAAAAATTTCAGCTTGTCCTTTTTGTACTATAGAAATCTTACCAGCCCCATACTCACCTTTTGGTATTTCACCTTGATAATACATCCAATATCTACCATGATCGTTTGTTCTAATAGCTAATACTTTCTCCGTAGAGTCTTTTGGAAATTTAAGTTTCGGTAACGCAAACGATGCGAGTAATCTCTTTTTTGGTATCTTTATTCGAAGATCGTAATGAGAACCCGCACGATCTGCATCATGTTTATGTATAACGTAAGGGACAGTAAATGACATAATTAATCACCAATATGTTTTATATTTATCCAAAAAAATATATTTCAATTTATATTTTTTAAAAAGGATAATAGATTGTTGTAATTTAACTTCAATATATCTTCTAGTTTGTAAACATATATAGGTCTCTTTTTATATTCAATTTTAATTATTTCTTTTAATTTTAATTCTCTACGAATCAACTTTTGTAACGTATTGTTGCAAAAAAATAGAATTGGCATGTTATTTTTCTTAGCTATTAAAACTGGTAACTTATTAGCTTGTTCTGCTTGATTTACAGCCTGTTCCCAAAAAGCAGATACACCTGTTTTAGTTTCAGTAATAAAATTCCAAAAATTTATATCCTTGTAAGCCTTACATTCTATACTTAATTTATCAGTTAAAATTATATAGTCGGGGTTTTTTGAAGTACAAGTTAAATCAGCATCTTGACCTTCAGTATCTTTACCTAACTTTTTTCTTATTGTGTATCTAGCCCCACTACTATGCGATCTCCAATATATATCATCTCGTTCATTATTAGAAACCCATAAAGATAATTTCTTAGATATTTGTCTTTCAAAACTAGACCCTTTTCCCATCGCAAAAACTCCAAAAATTAAATTTACTATATATATAAAATATTGTACAGATGTTCGTTGATCGGAATATCAGCAGCAATATGTACAACCACCTGACGACTGTCGCTGCACGCGGTAGCCAGTCTTGTTATTATTGTGGCCACAATGATGACTAGGTACAAAACACGATGTTACTTACATGCCCGTTTCAATCCAGGAACAAATCATATTTATGGTATATGATTGGCAATCGACATCACCATAGTGTTTGGGTACTGGAAGGTGTAATGCAGCCCAGAGGCGCCCGCATAAAGTGCGTGTGAGATTAGCTTCTCACTTCGTCTCCCATTAGTAGCCCGTTGTACCGATTCCTCAATAGGTACATACAACGGTAATGATTGAGGTGATACGGGCGGTCGAATACACTTTCCGCCCGTATCGTTTAAAAAAACCAAATTTACTATATATATAAAATAGTAGTGTTGTATCGTAATATTATTATATTGTCATCGAGAGCGAAAGGAGATATTTATGAAACTTGTTTCCAAACTCACGTAGACCATCCAACTTTTAAAACCAACCGGCCCCAGAAAACGCAATATCAATGATGACATGTCAAGTGCGTATCGAGAGCGCACGACACTATAAATAAGAAAGGAATTCTCGACAGTGCCCGACGATCCACCGTGGTAAAAATAACATTAACCATATATACCACTGAATAGACGTGGGGTTAATGTTCAAATTCGCCTAGTATACGGGTAAGTCCAGGCAAAGTTCTGGTAAGTCCCCGGATAGAAAAACCGAAGAATCCGCGAGGGAAATTATGACGTATACCGGTCAGATTTTCCGCTTAATCGTTTACGATTAGGTGTAGTAAAAAATTAAGTTCTAGTATCCTTTTGAGTGTTCCACCCATATTTAAATACAAAAACTGTTATGGGTCTGAACACTAGAAAGAGATATATAAAAATAAAAATATCTCTAATCGAGATAAGTGCCTCAACTGACACCCATGTCGGGCGGCACCACAAAAAATAAAAATGAGATTATCTGCGACTCTTTATACAGAGGAGCAAGATACATTCTCATTTTTTTGCCACTTTTTATCCTATATCTATAACAACACTAGGAATCGATTGTTCCATAAGTCTATCAATAATTTCCATTCTATCTTCTCTACCTTCGGAGACTAACGATTCGCCTCTCAATGGAATTTCCCCAAAAGGAGTTGTTATTTGACCCTCCCCGTAGTTCATTCTAATACCACCCAACCAAATCTTAATATCAGCAACGGCTAATTTCAAAAACCAGTTTTTCATAGTTGTGGGAATTTTACGTAAATCGTGTGGTTGTTCTCTTTCATACCAAACTACAAAATTTTCTAATGGTTTTGGTAATGTCTCTACAATGTTAGGTTGCCTAAATTTATAAGTTACACTGTAATCGGAAGCAGCGTGAAAAAATCTAGAAGTAAAAACATCTAACGACCACCAAGTCATATCCCCAAAATTAACAGGTCCTTGTAATGGATGCCCCAATGCAATCTGATTACTCAGTGAAAAATAACATTCTTTAATATCATATATATCTAAATCTTCTTCATCAAAAAAATAAAACCAATTAGTTCTAACATCATGTTGATACGTTGTGTTGTCAACAATAACAGTTGTATATTCATCATCAGGAAAATATTCAGAAAAAGTGGGTATCGTATCTATCTTTATTCTATTTTGTATTTCAGTATCATTCTTTTCTATAAACCCAGACGGTAATGATAAACTACCTTTTATATACTCTAATGCTGTATTCCAATTTAACATTGTATTCTCCTATGATACACTATCTGCAAACGCAACTGCCATTTTTTTAGCGTCTTTTTCATCTTTAGCTTTAAATCCGATAGGTAAGTATTTATCTATAGAACTACCTTTCTTTACAACATCCCCAGGTTTAAAACCATATATTGCTCTATGGCTCCAACCATACCACTTTTTATCTTTTTCTGAATAACCAATTGTACATATTGTACTAGAAGGAGTTTTCTTTTCGGGGACGATTTCTTTTTTATCACATATGAACTTAGCTGTTTTTTCATCCCCGATCCAATCTCCCTTGGGTGTATATGCATATTTAACACTAACTGGTTCTTTACACGCTGATGGCATGCTCAATTCTACATTTTTTACAACATATCTGGGTGTATCTTTAACAATATCAATAACTTTAATGTCAATAACATTACCGTTTTTCGCTTCTAGTAACGCATAACAAGTAGCGTACTCATACATATTAGAATTACAGTTATCCAAATATTCTAAAAAATGTTTAAAATTTAGCATATTACACCTTTTTATATTTATCCTTACAAAATTTAGGCAAAAAAAGACCCACTATAATAATGGGCCTTTATCGCCAATTTCATCAATACTGATATGATTATGAAGTTATATGTACAGAAAGATCTATCTGTTCCAATATATCATCATAAGTGCACTCATGCGTTAGTTCGCCGTCGCGAAACGTTTCAACCAACGTATTTGTTGCATAAAAGTATTCCGATTGATTCATACTCGACACCGTCTTGTAGCGACGCTCGGTTTGATCGTATACTAATTTCAACTGGCCTTCCTTGGATCGTTTTCCAATGTCGGTGATAGGAGACTTAGCAACGTTATGGTTGATTTCTCCGTATCTATCTCCTACCGCGGAAGCTTTGATTGCGAACTTACAAGTATCCCGGTTCACATCTTGAAGCAACCCACCTCCCGAACCAACTGCTAGATTATCGGCAGAATACCCATTAGCAACAATGAACTTGTACAAATCGATTATTGTATTTCGATTCATACCGTCGCCTTGAATCATGCGGACATGCGGGTCTAACACAAAATAACCTTTATCGTTTTTGGTTCCACCGAATTTGTCCCACAGAATGTTGAGGCACTTAATCACAACCTGTTTTGGGTCACCCGAATCCGGACGTATTACAACACAACCATCTCGATTGATTACTTCGTCTCGGAACTCCTTACCCCACAACTCTCTGCAACAATGAAAGATGTCATATGTATCAGACACACATGCGATCATCCCGCTAGGATGTTGTGTCAACAAATTCCGAATCGCATCGTGCTCGTTATCTTTACCAAACGAACACATGATTGAATGTTCAGTCGCGGGGATAGAGAACCCACACATTGGAGCGTCATAATATTTCTGAAGTAATCGAATACCGGCGACAGTATCCGTACCCTTAAAACTCAAAAGGTGAGCCGCAGCACCCAGAGCCGCTTGTTCTTCCGATGTGACCCCTCGGTACGCAAAATCGTGACATTTGAAGTCAATACCACTAACATCCCCGGATATCTCCAGTTGAGATAGAATGTCACGTTTAATATAGTACGACGAACTGGCCACCGACGTTGTATACCACAATTTTGACAACAACGTTTCCAACCAGTTGACTAACCAATAACAATTCGGGTCTGTGTTTTCGATTGTAAACAGAACGTTACTGGTGGGCACTACCGTTCCCTCTGGGGCGGATTTAATTGATAGTGGAAGACATCCATCGCGTTCATCTACAATATACATCCACAAATCTGGATTGAAATAATCAGATCTTCCGAAATGACCAGTCCAGAATTCAGTGGCTTCTTCTACGTGTTGTTTGGTTACAACGCTACCAACCAAAAACTCTTTTAGGTAGTATTGCATACCAAAGAATAGGTTGCGCGGAAATAATCCACCGCGAGATTCAAAATACGAATGTACATACCCAGTACCGGGTTTATACAACGGGGCATGACCCGCTTTATACGAGTCTGTCATTAATGCTAAGTTTTTATCCAGCATTTCTTTTTAATTACCTTTCTTTTTGAAATAACTAGTTTCTCACAAATTTGAGAAACTCAATTGCCTTTAATACCGCACACCCAGGTAGATGTTTTTCTGGTACATCGGAGTTAGGTTCGGAAATTTCCAAACATACTTCACAACGTATATAACTATCGTTTCTGGTACTCAGACGTTTGATCAGAAACTCAAGTGTATCTGCAAAGTCCTTACATTTAGTACCAAGATACTCTACCAAAGCATACATTTCCAAAAGTTTTGCTGCTAGTTCATCACCTTGTTCCGCAGCATGCGTTAATTCTGAAAATAATTCATCTGTTGGTTCATTCATAATCTATTCGCTACCCTTTCTTAATTTGTGTTTGAACATAAACCATGTGTAGTCAATGTTACTAATTATAGATTTTTTACCTTTCATAAATATAGTTTTAGCACAAGAAATATTTATATTTCTGCTGAAAACTGGTTTAAATTTAGACCACCTTAAATCACAGTTATCAAACTTAGCGTAATTTAATTTGGTGCAGTATAAAACCGCATTTTTAAAATCAGCGTTTCGTAGATCGGATGATCTTAAATCTGTGTATGATAAATCAGACCATCTTAAATCGGCACCTTCTAGATTGCAATACTGCATGGTAGCACCCACAAATGTACACTCAGATAAATCGGCTCCACTCAAATCTATTCCAGTCAAATCGCACCAGTTGAAATCCACTACCCATACTAGATTGTGCAACCGATAGTGATTCCATTCCTCTACCGATCTCTTAAGAATTTTCATTTCTTTTTTTGTAACCATATCACATCTTTAACGACTCCTTCCCTTCATGCATATCTCTCATAAATTCTGCTACATCGTCGGTTATTTCCGTAGGATAATCTAACACTAACCCTAAATTTTGCATAGCCCAGATAACTCCGGAACGAAATTCTGAACTGTTTATTTCTTTTAAACCGCACTCTTCTCGGACTGCGGTTCCCGATATAACTTCGTCACCGGATAACAATTCTTCGGTTTCGTATTTTCCCGAATAACATTTAATAAAACTATCCCGTGCACCGTACAACTTAACCCTATAATTTGGATCCACGTTATCTCCGATACATACATCCAAACTCTCGCTCCAATCCTCATCGGACGGAACATCTTTAACGCTCAAGACAACAGCACTAGGAAAATGATTTAATATCATCTGTCGCCTCAATTCGAAACTTAATGGGTATTTTTTAGTACACCCATATTTCGATGGTACTCCTAAAACTATAACAAGCTTCGAATGCCTATCATTCACATAGTTTACTAACCTGAGATGTCCAACGTGCAATTCGGGTACTTGAAATCTACCTACAATTACACCTACTGATTTAGAATACATACTTTCTGGCATAACCTTTCCTTTCTCTAAAAAAGATTTAACGCTTCATTTTCTGTTAAATATAAATCTTGAATTGACGATAATCCTTCTAATAGAATTTTTGGATCTTCTATTAAATTAAAATTATTCTTATTTAGTATTTTATATATATAGTTCTTATTATTAACAGCGTTATCTTTTACAGAGGTTTCTAAATACTTAATCAGACATTCAAATGATATCATTTTTAATGCTTTCGTAACTATATCTTTATTGTTATATGCTAGTTTCCAATTCGTATCCATACTACTAATATCTAAATTATCTCTGAAATAACAACCCCCGCTAGATACTCTATCGCATAACTCTTCAAAACTTCCCAAATATATTTTATGTTTTTCATCACAGAACATATCAATTATTTTCATAGGTCCTATTTTATTAACACCTTTAACATCATCTCCAGAATCGCCTATAATAGCCATCATTGCAGATAAATAATCTAAATCGATCTGTGATAATTTTCTAGATTTAGACATTATATTTTTGTTAGAATATTTATGTAAATTTGTATATTTCAATAACACGGAATCTTCAGTCACCATAAACGAATCACCTTTATTTTTATAAACCATCACATTGTTATTACCCCTTATATTCTGCAATAAATCTTTATCGTTAGAACATATAACATTAAATGTGTCAGAATCATTAAAATGTCTAGTTTGTAAGTAATAAGGTAAAAAATCAGACTCCATGTGTTTCAAAATAAAAAAATATACATTAGGAATTCTATTACATATTTTTTCTGCAACTAAACAATTTTGATTTCTTATTTTAAACATATCCTCGAAAAACTCTGGGGTAGTAGTACAAGATATTTTTCTATTTTTTTTATATTCTTCGTCTATATTCAAATGATAATATGAATCACCTACATCATATGAGAAAAATATGTTACAGTTAGGTATTTTATAATAATATGCAAATTGTTTCCAGTACGATGAAAAGAACAATGTAGATTGAAATATAGACGTATCTAAATTACCTGTTGAATTTGTATTATATACTAACTCGTTAACAACATCTTCTATAAATAAAGAATTACAAGCATTTTTAAAATCGACATATACGTTCAAACAATTATACGATTTAGAATTTATTAAATTTTCTATATTTCTAGGTGGTATTATTTTAAGTATTGCATTTGGATGTGGCATATTTTTTCTCTTTCACTATATATATTTAATGTTAATGTATCATAAAAACTTTTTGAAAGAAAGGGTTAAACCGAATGAGAACCAAACAAAAAATGAAGTTAGAAGACCTTAGAACCATGATTCTAGACTACAAGAACGTCTACAATCATGTAGTGTCAGAATCACGAGATGGAAGATTCGTATACATTCCAAAAAATGCATTCAACGGATTCGTACGTCAACGCATGCCGCGAGTAAAAAGTTGTACAGTCACGCGTCATATGACCACCCCAAAGATCACTGACGGCTCGTGGAGCCAAGGGGTGCCCGTCAAAAAGGGATCGACTTGGAAACCTCGATTTATAAAAAAGTACTTCCATGGAATGTCCAAACCTCCCACGCAGTGTTACAAAGTGAAAAAACACTTTTTGGGATTGGGATCGACCCCAAAAGCCGTTGACAAATCGGGAAACCCACTTCGCCCCTACGAATCAAAGACCACGATACGTAGGTCGAAAAAGACGGTACCCGCTAAATCTCGGAAGGACAGTACGCTGGACAATCTAGCGAAAATGGCTTTTACCGGAAACACGTTGTTGGATCATCTCGACATTATACCGGAGAAGCATTTCGTCGAAATCAACGAAGCGGTTTCGGCTACAGCCACAGCACTAAAGACTGCTATTATGGCAGGAGCCAAGGAAGTGATAGCGGATATATTTTCTACTATCGCTAACCGCATCGAGAGTGCAAAAGACCCGATAGGGGAGGCATCGGCTATTCTGGAAATACTCGAACCGTCTTCGGAATGCAACCACAAACAACCCAGCGACGACGAATTTGACATGTGATCATCGCAAGAGTTCTTTGCGATTACGATCACTATCAAGTTCTTTATCTGCGTCCTTCCTCATCTGCTGATCCATCTTACGTTCCATAGCTTTATCCAAAGGTTTGCGTGGTTTCTTTAAATCACGCAACCTTTCATTTTTTTCTCTATCATATTTTGAAAACGTGGAACTACCTAAAGAATTATTAGTAACTTCATCTATGTAATCTTTTGATACACTCATAATTCAACTCCATTTTAAATTTATCCTTTATATTATATATATTTAATTATAATCTGATTTAATAATTTATGAATTTATAAAAATAGAAAGGAACGTGTATGTTTAAATTTGGAGTATTCAAAAAAGTCCCTGGTTATGGTAAATACGAAACCGAAAGATATATATGCACAATGTATGGGAAAGACCACATAGATGTCATTTCAAGACATCTGGAGTTAGAAAGAGATGTTCTAACGGAATCAGGTTTTTATATTAACCATAAAAATAACGAGTACAGACTAGGACTGTTACCTGGTGGGATTGACATTTCTATTCATGAAATGGATGATAAAAAAAATAGTTCCACGTTTAACGAAGATTCCGCAGAATTACCGCATTACTTGAATTATTTAAAAGAAAGACATGTGGTGAAAGTGGTCGTAGATGGAAACATAGGAATATTTAAATTTAATAATACACCTGTACAGTTAAACAGTGTGTTATTAGCAATTAAAAAATATTTAGAATACAACAAACAATCATTTTTGAGAATAAGACTATTTGATGAATACAGTATAAATATAGGACTGTACGAAACAGTGAGTAGTTTGAAAGATCAACTATTGTTTATAATGCAAGAGTTTGATAACGACGGTTTAGATTCAGATACAATTACAGTAGAAGGAAACATAGGGGAGTATAAGTATAATATAGGTAGTAAATTTACTGCTTCCCATGTACTAACTGTAATAAACGGAGAATTATTAAAACAACATGAATTATCCAAAGAAATCACGAATCTTGAGACTGACGATGATTGGAAATACAACGTTCGAGTCTATCCACGAACCGAACCCCCTAAAATAATTGATTACAGAGGTTTACCAGTTGAAGAATAATATTGATTATAACATAATATTGATTATAACTCACTGTGTTCATATATAGTGAGTTATTTTTTTCATTTCAACACGCAACTATCACCATCGCAGAACTTATCAACTGCATTTACATCATGAGTATCTAACGCGTTATCAAATTTAAATTTTTTTGTCTTTGATTTTAACATCTTGAACGTTTCTTCGTCTATTTCCTCATAAGGTGCTTGTTCGTATTTATGATCCGATAATGGTAAGAACGAAACAGCCTTCAATCTATCCTCAAATAATTCTAATGCGTGCTTGATATCTTTAGCTTCATCTTTATTGAATGTGACAGTTATAGAAACTTGATTGTCACTCCAATATGTTTGCATTAACGCAGCCATTTCTAATTGTTCCCACATAGACACATCAGTTTTAGATCTAGAATAATTTTTAGATTCTACTGGGAATTCTACTATTATAGTGTTATCTTTATATATCGAATCGACTGCGTTATAACCCGCATCTTTACATAATTTCACTAATGGGCTGCTTCTAGTTAATTCGATTCTTCTAATGTAATATTTACTATGAGGAAAATGAATACCTGGTGTTACACCCGGGAGAAGAGAAATTGAACCACTTGGTTTTACAGTCGTAATTTTTATAGATTCTGGTACACATAACCATCTAGCATATTTCTTATCTAATGCTTTTAAATACGAATAGGATTTATCACAAATATCTACAAAGTTACGTTTTCCGAATTTTTCAAACGCTTCTACTATACCAGTTTGAGATAACCCAATTCTTCTATTTCTTAAAAGTATTTGGTTTGTTTTTTCATTATGAGTAGGAATTAAAGTAACCGTCTTAGCATACAAATAAGCAAACTTTAGAGTCAGTTTAAAGTCGTCGTACGATTTGTGTTTCGACGGGAAAGTTTCTACTAAATTACATAACTCTCCAGCTCCCCCACCCCCCGATTCCAGAGACTGTTCTCCGCAAGGGTTAGTTCCCATTACTAAATCATCGACCCAAGTTTCTCCATCTTTCAATCTACCATATTTCCTAGCGTTTTCAAGCCAAAAATACCCGGGTTCACCATTGGACGTAGTTTGTTTAGCTAACTCATCGTAGTTCATACCAATATTACAAGATACAGAGTTATTAGAAGCCCAACGCCACTCTTTTAATTCCTTAGAATATAAATTAGGATCTTTTAATTTCATATAATCTTCGTCGTTATATTTACCTAGAGCTAGTTCTGCTACCCTACGTATTCCTCCCGATACAACACATTTTCCACATATATTAAATATATCAACGATTAGAGAAGAATCTACCTTTTTACCTACATGTTTATCCAATACCATACATAATTCTTCTACACATTTCTCTAAAGGTGCAGAACCAGGTGCTACACCCCCAAAAGTAATAATAGGTGATCCTTCGGGTCTTATTTCGCTATAATCTATTTCCCTAGGTAATACATCTTTTCCTACATAAGAATCTAATACTATTTGTACAGTTTCAACCCATCCTTCTCTACTATCTTCTACTGTATGTACATAATCACCTTTTTTAGGTTCTTTTATATCAACCTTACCAGACCCCAAGGTGTCAAATGCAACCCCAACGCCCATAAGAGACATATCCATTAGAAACGTAAATGGTTCTGAAAATGAAGTATCTAATTGATTAGTAGATGTAAACCCACAATTATTTAAACACGCGGATCCTCTTTCCCATACAACATCCGCCCCCATAGCCCACAAACCTCTCCCAGGGGGTAAGAATTTAAATTCCCACATAAGTTCGTACATTTTTTGAGCACTCTTTTGTGCTTTATATGCGTTCCAGGGCAATTTTAAATTCCGACAATGATTCAACTGCGTAGTGTAACATCCCTCTACAACTCGTCTTACCGTTTCCCAATATTCTTCAGTTCTAACTTTAGCTTGATTTTTTTCTATCAGCGTTTGCCAACTATCAAATTTTTTTGCAAAGTTGGGGTAATCATATTCTTTACTATCGTAATTAACTATTTCTCTAGCATATGATCTTTTATAAGTTATATATCCTAGTGGACCCCACTCTGGTTGTTTACCTTGATATTTTTCTATAAATTTATCTGACAATTTAAACTTCTCTTTAATCTCGAATAACATAAACTTAATTCTCCTAGTTCAATTCGTTGTGTATATTTATTGTTGTTTCAAATAAAAATACCATCAAAAAAAAGCCCTATAATGGGCTATATATCTAAAACATTATCTAAATAAAACTTCATACTATACACTGAAATGTGATCCTTACATTTAAACCAAGGATTGATATCATCACAACATGTTTGATATAGATCACAATTACCATCTGATACTAAAAGTGCTATATCTCTGAAATGTATACAAGTATTACAATAACTTCTATCTCTAGTGACAAAAAACTTTAAGAAATCACCTACGAACTTTATCAATCTAAAGTTAGTGACCAATACAGAAGGTTTTTTCACCAACGAGGTCGTAATATACAATCTCATTATTTTGGTTTGTAATATTTACAATTACCATGATTCGCGAAGCAATTGACATATGATGGTTTCCCTGTTATATGATCAATGTTGTCTGGGTCTATGACTGTACATGAACTACTAGGGTGTGGCCAATTACATATCCACGCAATCCACCAAGGATATTCTTTAAAATTTTTACATTTAACACATATAGTTTCTGTACTCATCTAACATTTCCTTTCTACATTATAGTTCTAGCTTTTTCTGCTACCAATTTCCAATTTATTTTGTAATCATTCATAACATCGATATAAGATAAACTCAAAATAGATTCACCATTGTACAGATAATATTCGTTCTCGTAATGTTTTTCAAATACACTGCAAATGAACGTTCTTATATCTTCGTCTATTGGATGAACACTATCATATACAGATAAACAATTATACTTATAATTGACGGATAGCAACGACCCATACCACACTGTTCTTTTTTTTCCAGCAGATTTTAATATTTCAAATATTGCCAATCGGTCATTAAAATAGATCTCTTGCTTTAACAGTTTCTTTCCATGTTTCACATAATAAAATAATTGAATTAGATATAACATATCAATTATTCTAAAAATGCTAGGGGAGTATCCTTGGTTTGAGTATAGCATGTACACATAATCACCTAACTCTCTCCAAGAATACAACCCTCTATCTTTTTTAAACCAATCTTTCAACTTCGAAAACACTTGATATTTACCTTTCTTTTTTTAACCGCAACGCATAGTTACAAAATCTACACCATCAACATCGTCGCTGTATTTATACATATCAAACCATTTGTATGTATATTGAGGTAGCGCGTTTACATTGTCTACTTTTCTTATTGCAATATTTTCTATAGATTTACCAACCCCATTAGCGTACTCATATAAAATAAATCCAGCCTCTTGGAAATAGTAAAACATAGTCACATCTGCACACTCGTTTTTATCGACAAGTGTAAACGTTTCGTTGTTAACTACCCTTAGGTATGAATTACCGTTTACTTCTATAATGAAACCAGAATCGCTATTGCGCAAATAAGCAGCATTGATAGCGGTTTTCAAAACACTATCAGACTCAACACATTCGGTTTTAGATTTAGAAGCAACAGGTTCGTTGTGTAGACCCTTCCATACAAGATTTAAAACCTCATCGTAGGGCGGTTCACCATCCGATATATCAATACGTATTTCAAAGTATTCACCAGGATGATCTAAGGATTTGACTGCGAAGTCAATATCCATTTTCAACTCGAAAATTATATCAGGGCCACATTCAGAACTACCTACGCAATGATCATTGTGTTTATATATTGACGAGAATATGGTATGATAGCAACAACACTTTTTTAATGTATAGTACAACGTATCGTGTTGTTTACGGTATGAATCTCTATTATGTATAAACACTTCATGCGGAGCAACGGCTGCAGGTATTAAAAGTATTTCTATATCTCTGAAGTTAAATGGTTTATTAAAAACCAATGCTTTTAATATCTCGTGATCTATACACGCGTTAGCGTCATCTTCGGATTCAAACGCCCAGGTAGAAACAACTGTTCGGTCACCATATACGGTACAGTCACTATACGCACACCATTCATATCTGCGGTTTAAATATAAACCATTTCTCCTTAAAACATACATATCTTTCTCTTGCATTTTATATTCCTTTCTACTCTCTATATCACCCCAAACAAACTCAACACCCAACAGATACCACCCACAATTGCAGCATAAAACAATGCATATCCAATTATTGTTATACCCGCAATTGCTAATAATATACCGATACCTGCACACACGGCAAACCAAGGTTTTTCATACCATTTTTCTTTCTCAAATAACATTTTTAAATCTCCTTTTGGTTAAATGCCCCACCCATCGAACATAATAGTAATACTGGATGGATTTTCCGATTTAAGTTTATATATTTCCGCTATAATTGTATTAACGTCCCACGTGGATTTATTCGGTTCGTTAACATCACGTTTGTTCGAAACCAACCGCTGTTTCGCTTTTTCTGTCAGAGGGGATTCGTCGATGCCCCTACTCACATCCCATTTACGATTATCCACGTTCGTCTTCTCAAAACATTTATATATGGACATATCAACGACGTAATCGGGATCGTAATCCTTACATTTTACAATTAGAAATCGAGACAGGATTAATTTAATGGAGTCAAGGCGATTTATATTTTTTACATCGACCTTATTTATCACCCCTTGTATAATTGTATTACGAATACATTTTTTAGCATCGGTCTTTTTTCTGAAATGAACAACAGGTAATCCTGTGTCCAATACTGCTATACTACCAGGAAAACTGGACATACCACAATCATTACCATCCATCGTGATTTTAAACATGAAATTTAATCTCCTTTTATTTTGAAAAGTTTTTAGTAATTCTATTTACAGTATTTAATATATATAACAAAAATGGTTTTTACCGTATTTAAACAATAAAAATATTAAGCAAATGTATCAGGAGAACCAGTTACACTAATACCTATACCACAAAATTCAGTTACTATATCAGTTTGTCTATGCTTAAGGAGATTATTAACTATTACGGTAGGATTGCCAGTTATGCACATGTTAATTGGGCAATGAGGGCAACCTAATCGTGCCAACCAATTGAAGTTATTTGACTTGCGTTAAGTGAGTTAACATCTGAGTTTAATGATCCAGTTATACGAATCCCGATTATGGTGTGGGGGCAACATTTTTTTCCATGTGACCCTATCCCCATCAAATCGAGATATCACCTATTCTATCTGCTGGTAAGGTTGACATCTCTAGCATCACCTCCTTTTATAAGTAGGTAACTATTATTTTTTACCATACTTTGTAAATCCCAGTAAAATTCTGTGCCAGTAGGTACATAATCTATATACCTCATAACACGCCAACCGTTCGATAATAAAAACGAATTTCTTCGTTTATCTTTTTCTATCTGATCAGTCGTTCTAGTATGCCAATAACTACAGTCGTACTCAATATCTAATTTGATGTCATCAACCGCTACATCTAACATATAAAGACCAAGTTGTCTATCCAATACAGAATCGGAATAGTATAGCTTAACTACATCAAACAACGCAATCTGTGGTTTGGTAGGACCCGAATATACATTATTTAAAAAATGATTCATAAGTCTATCTTTTAAATCTTCTCTATGTATAGGGTTGTCGGTTTTCATTCTATTAATGTGAGATCGTTTCCACCTTGGACAGTCCTGAAATCTCTTTTTACAACACAGACTCATTGTCCCTAAAATATACTTAGCCTGTTTACCACACCATTTACATTTATCACCTTTCTTAATTTCGGTTATAAATTCTTTACTATAATTATTACACTTTTCTAGTATTTCTTCTTCAGGTAGATGATAGTTATATTTCTTCTCTTGTTGGTATTTTCTTGCTTTCCTTAACTCTAAAGATTTTTCTTTTCCATATAAATCATCATATGTTTTACCTTTCAATACGTTTTTATTAAAACACATCTTACTACAATATGTATAATATCCAGCCCCCAACGATATATAAGTAGTATCTTTGCCACATATTTTACACTTACCTTCCCCTATCTTCTTTAAATATATATCATAATATTTTTTAGTATTCCCAATATCGGGATGCATCTTCTTCAAATGCGAACTAAATCCGTTTATATGAAACTCCTTCCTACACAACAAACAAGTTATTTTTCTACTCATCCCGACCTCCAACACCTATCCAACCAAAAAAAAGACACCACCCCAAGTGTCTTTTAAATTTATCCATTTACAACCTTACAACAAACTATTTTTCACTTTCAATCCCACCATTCAGAAGGTATATTTATATCTACCTCTTTTACTACCTTTATCAGTTCATTTTCCATCCTTATATACTTATGTACAGATTCTAAACTATCACCTAAATCACCTACCCATCCAAAATATACAAGGTCAAAATAGTCCCTCAATTTCATTTTCATACAAGGATACGAATTATCCGTTATATATTTTACATTTGTATTATTTTTTCTAGTACAAATCTCCCTTATGAATCCAGATTCATCTACATATCCCAGTGTAACAACATCCTTGTTTACACGCACAAACTCTAACTTATATGTAGTATCACCAACCGCGGCGTAACTCTTATAGGGGGGACTTTCTTTATGTGATTGCCATCTTTTTGCACCCATCACACCTGCGTATAACCACATACTGATTGATAATATGAAAAAACCAATCGTTACTATTATGGCAATTGGTAAATTTTCCACACAGTTGTCTGATATTTCAGCACAAATATACCCGATTCCTACAATAATACCAAACAGACAAATACCAAATGGTAATATAAGTGGATTAATATAACCACTACCACCTCGAAAAGGTACCATTTTTTAAAATCCTTTCTTTTTTGAATGTATACCGATTACAACCAAATACGGATAAATAAAAAAGACACCACCCCTAAGTGTCTTTTATATTTATCCTAGTAAACGCAAACCTTCTTATCTTGTACATTGTAACCCCAGTACTCCAATATACCAATTATTCGTTCCTCGTTATAATGTGGATCTTTTGAGACAAACCCCAAAATTTGTCCCAAATTATCACGGTTCATCAACGGGATACACTGTAATATATTATCCATATCTATGTACCACATCGAACTGTTGTGTACAAATACCCGATCTGTAACTAGGTATTCACCACCAGTCCATAATATTATATTATTATCCTTGATATAAACGGGCAATGCCCGTTCTAATACCTCTATATAATCAATTTCTGTACACGCGTGTCCGGCAACAGCATCATCAATATATGTAACTCTACTATTATGTGGTTCAAATAAACGCGTTCGCTCAAAAGCATCTGTAAGCTTTACGTACATTCTGAATCCTCCCAATCTGAAAATATATCGACAATTGTATTATCTTTCACATAACTACTAATTACATGTTTTATACGGGAATTAACAGATGGATATTTTCTTATGAACGCTACTATCTTACCGGTTTCATAATATGTATGTGTAATCCAATCGTTTTCGATCACTACAACGCCGCCATCTTCGGGAACGTAAACAGTATCAGATACAACAAATTCGTCCCCTATATGGACAACAGTATAATATTTGTCTTGATATAGAGGTAAGGACTTTCTTAAATCCTTTTTTATACCAATGTCAAACTCTATATTGTTTACGAATATTACTTCTGGATCATTTGTAGTCATTACACATCCTCTTCTGAGTCTATATTAATTTCATCGTAATCATAATCAATATAGTCCTCTTCCTCGTAATCAAACTCCTCGTATTGGTAATCATAGTTACCATGTCTGTCACCTTCGTTATAGTTATCGAAGTCGTCTTCCTCGTTGTACATTTCATCTGCCAATTCATCGGGGGTTTTCAACATATCAGTTGACATAATTTAAACCTTTCTGTGAAACAAAATAAAATGTATACTATAATTAAATATATATAATCACATGATCATTTCTGGATATTTCCAACCAATACAAACTTTAGTATTGTCACCTATAGACAACGATTTAAAACTAAACGAACACCCTGTATATTTTCTG
>Ga0180008_1000513_pt1 | contig 31864 bp, 33 predicted proteins | sample MM_PW_MetaG_FD_121121 | JGI IMG/M metagenome (GOLD analysis project Ga0180008, IMG submission 121121) | Groundwater microbial communities from the Aspo Hard Rock Laboratory (HRL) deep subsurface site, Sweden - MM_PW_MetaG | ecosystem: Environmental > Aquatic > Deep subsurface > Groundwater... | reverse complement strand
GCTACACTCGGAAAGAATGAAAAAATAATGGCATCCTGCCATTTTTTCATTCTTTACGCCTCATGATTTACTGTTTACGACACCCTTTCACTTGGCTATTTAAAATAAGACTACTCAAAAGCCGCTCTGAATTGCGAAATCCTCCCACTTGGCTATAAAAAACACTACTGCAAAACCTTTACTCAAAGTTTGCGTTTCTCCTGATACGTGATATAATGTAGCACTACAAATACAACCAGGATACTCAATTGAGTAGTCATTCTCCGGTGTTTAATTTACAATCACCATTTTGTACTGATAAAAACCGACCCGAAGTTTTTGTCGCCCGCAGTGATGATCCGTATACAACCGCACGTGAAGCAATCAGTGGAATTGATCTGTCAATTGCGCGCGGTTTAAAGGTTTTACTGAAACCAAACGCAGGAAGAGTTGCGGATCCATCTTCCGGTGTGGTCACAAATCCCCGTGTGCTCGCTGCGGTTGCTGATGCGTTTCTTGAGGCAGGAGCGTCGGTGGCCATTGGCGAAAGTCCTATAACAGGTGTGAAAACCATGGAGGCGCTCGAAGCAGCAGGACATGCAGCCGTCGCGCGGGAACGCGGAATTACACTCATCGATTTTGATGCGGTGCCTCCGGTCAAAACTTTTGTCCCGGAAGGGGTAGCCATTCACGAATTGCAGCTTTGCGCGCCTCTTTTACAGTATGATCTGATAGTTTCAATCCCTGTTATGAAAACGCATATGCATACCGGTGTCACACTCGCGGTAAAAAATATGAAGGGATGTCTCTGGCGGCGCAGTAAAGTTGCCTTTCATATGCTGCCTCCGGTCGAAAGATATACGGAAAAATCGCTTGGAATCGCGATTGCCGATATGGCAGGGGTTCTGCGGCCTCATCTTTCTGTAATTGACGGTACAATCGGTATGCAGGGGCTTGGTCCCAGTGCGGGGAGTGTGCAGAAAAACGGCTGTGTGGTCGCGGGAGCCGATGCGTTCGCTGCAGATGCTGCGGCCTGTGCGTTAATGGGAACACGCGCTGAACTGATACCGCATCTCTATCTTGGAGCCCGGCGGGGATACGGGATAATAGATTTAGAGATGATTAAGGTCTGTCCCGGTAATTGGCGCTCGTGGGCGGTCGTTTTTGAAAAGCCCCCCGAGAATATTGCCCTTCAATGGGAAAATGTTACTATCCTCGATAAAAATTCCTGCAGTGCATGCCAATCAACACTGCTGCTGTTTCTTAAAAAATACGGCAGCACCCTAACCGATTATTTCCCTGAAGGCAAGCCGGTGAATATAGCCATAGGCAAGGGGCATACTGATGTACCGGAAGGAACGCTCTGTATAGGAAACTGCACCGCGGCTCATAAAGCGCGCGGTATTTTTGTAAAAGGATGCCCTCCGGTGGGCAGCGAAATTCTCCGTAGAATAAGTAATAAAGAATCTGATGACAGACAGCCATCCGAATAATTTTTAATATTTTTTCACGTTTAGGACAAAACCATATGACAACTGCAAAAAAAATCAGGATTGGTCTTGCGGGATGCGGCGGCCGCGGCAGGGGAATGCTGTCTATTATGCTGAAAGGATTCCCTGAACACATTGTTCTTGCCGCGGTAAGTGATCCCTCTGTTGAAGCGTCGGCGCAGGCTCAGGCACAGTATCCTGAATGTAAAATTTTTTCAGATGCAGATGTAATGATCCGCGAATCGGATATTGATGTGGCGGTAATTACTACCCCGGCAAATGATCATGCCCGTTACGCGGTGAGTGCATTAAAAAAAAAATTCACGTTTTTTCAGATATACCATGTGTATTTAATCTGCAGGAAGCTGATGAACTATGGGAAACTGCACAAAAAAGTTCCGCACTGTATATGACAGGTGCTAATCCGAATATGTGGGCATTTATACGTTACGCGAAAGAAATTACCGCACAAGGGCTTATCGGTAAACCTTATTATGCAGAAGCAGAATATATTCACGATATCCGTGATCTTTTTTTAAAAACTCCGTGGCGTACACAATTTCCGCATATTCAGTATTGCACCCATTCTCTTGGTCCTGTTCTTGATGTTATTAATGAACTGCCTGTAAGAGTGAGCTGTTTCGGCACGGGCGATCATTTCTGTCCCGAAACCAGGACACATAATGCGATTGCGGCGCTTTTCCGTACCGCCGGCGGGACGGTAATCCGTGTTCTTGTTTCTTTTTCAAATGAATGCCCTTCGGGAGGACACCGTTACCGTATTTACGGCACAGAAGGATATTTTGAACGGACTCCTGAATACAGCGGTCACGGGTCTGCAAAAACGCTTTTGTATTCAAAAAAATTCAGGACCGATAAAGCTTTTACTGAAGTACCCGTGCATGAAATGAGGGAAGAATTTTCAGGTAAAAATGCCGCAGGTCATGGCGGTGCGGATTATGCAATGATTGACGCTATGATTAAAGCGGTTAACGGAACTGATGATTACCCAATCGACCTCAAAAAAGGTCTTGCAATGACTATTCCGGGCATTTATGCGGCACAGTCTGCGTGTAACGATGGTAATCCTGAGGATATCAGTTATCCCTGGACATCATAAAAGAATAGTATAAAAAAAAATTAAAACATATTTCAGGAAACAGTAATATGCTGCAGACCATGTTTGAACCAAAAATTTACACTCTTCACAATCCTGTACAGCAGTACAAATGGGGATCGCTGACTGCGATGCATGCACTTTTCGGAATTCCAAATCCTGATGGTGTGCCGCAGGCAGAACTCTGGATGGGTGCGCATGCACACGCAAGTTCTTCAGTCAGGATTGATGAGCAAAGCACTATTGCGCTGATAAATGCAATACAGGAAAACCCCTGCTTCTGGCTTGGGCCGCGGATATCCGCAAGATTTGAAAATAAATTACCCTTTCTCTTTAAAATTTTATGTGTGGATACGCCTTTGTCAATTCAGGCCCATCCGGATAAAGTAACTGCGCAACAAGGATATCAAAAAGAAAACGATGAGGGGTTGCCCGCGGACAGCCCCGAACGAAACTATAAAGATGACAATCATAAACCTGAACTCGTCTGCGCATACACCCCTTTTTGGGTAATGAGCGGATTCAGACCGCGTAATGAAATTATAACCAATTTAGAAAAACTGAATATAAATGAGATAAATTTATTGAAGGGAGAAAAGGAATTGAAGGAAATAATATCCGGATTTACTCATTCTGTATCTTCTCCGTCCGGTGAAAACGAAAGGTTAAAATTGTTTTATACAGATCTGCTTTCCGTTTCTGATCAATCGGCAAAAAATATTATTGAAAAAATTACACAGAGATGTCAGCAGCTCGTCTCAGAAAAAAAATGCAGTCCCGAATTCCCGGACCCATTTGCCGCAGTTCTTATGCTGAATGCATACTACCCCGGAGATATCAGCATTCTTTCGCCCTTGTTTCTGAATTGTCTTATTCTTAATCCCGGTGAAGCAATGTTTGTATCTGCCGGCACACTCCACGCATATGTCAAAGGTGTGTGCATAGAACTTATGGCAAATTCTGATAATGTGCTTCGGGGCGGCTTAACACCTAAAAAAATAGATATAAATGAATTAATCAAATGTCTCAATTTCAGAGCAGAAGCTCCTGTGGTTAAAAAACCTGTAAATGGTATATATATCAGTCCTGCTGGTGAATTCAGTTTATCCCGGCACGATATTACAGAAACCTCCGTTTTTACCGAAAATGACAGAATTAAAAAAGGTACGGGTATTCAAGTTTTTGTCTGTACCAATGGCACCGGTAAGGCAGTCTGGTATGATAACAATTCACCGTCTTCAACACACAGTACAGTTCATAGTGCAGGTAATAGTCAAATCAATAGTATTACCGTTAAACCCGGAGTTTCTTTCGTAATTCCTGCTCAGCTTGATTCTTACACGTTTTCCGGAAAAATGAATTTGTACTGTGCATCAGTGCCCAAGGCGTGATATAATATATTATATCAAATTCTTTAAACGTGGAAAAACAATTGCAAAACAAAAGAAAATCTGTGCTACAGCATGCGCGGCGTATTGTAATTAAAATCGGAAGCGCATTACTTACCCAAAACGGACGAATCAATCCGCCGAAAGTTAAAAAATATGTCAATTTTGTAAACCGCCTTACCGTTGAAGGGTACCAGACAGCAGTGGTCAGCTCCGGCGCGGTTGCTTCCGCAGGCTACCTGGGCAGTGTTGGTTCACACATTAAAACAATCCGGTACAAACAGGCCCTCGCAGGTATCGGCCAGGTAACTCTTATGTCAATGTATCAAAAGTTTTTCAGTAAACACAATATACAGATCGCACAGCTTCTTTTATCCGAATACAGCCTGAGAAACAGAGAGTCTTATCTGAATGCGCAGGCAACGGTGCATGCGTTATTTAAAATGAAAGTTCTCCCTATAATAAACGAAAACGATCCCCTGGCAACCGAGGCGCTCACCTTCGGGGGAAATGATATACTGGGCGCATTTATCGCCGGATTAATTAGTGCCGATTTATTCATTAATTTCACTGATGTTGACGGATACTATACAAATTTCGGTACTCCGGAACAGCAGATTATCAGCGAAATTTCCCTGATCGACGGCAGTATCGATAAAGGCGCGCATGCAAGCAGAAATACTACGGGGACCGGCGGGATGCTCGCAAAAATTGAAGGATCAAAAATTGCAGGCAGGTTTGGTATCCCCACACTTATTACAAACGGAAATGCAAAGGACTTGTACTCTTCGATTTTTCTGGAAAACAGAGGTACACTTATTCATGCCCAAAACTCTGCGCTGAAAGATAAAAAAAAATGGATAGTATCCGGGGTGCATCACTATGGTGTACTGACCGTCGATAACGGCGCAAAACATGCATTGCTTGAAAAAAATTCCTCACTTCTTCCCGCGGGAATTCTATCGGTACGTGGAAAATTTCATGCCGGTGATATTGTCTCCATTTCAGATACCGAAGGTTTCGAAATCGCAAAAGGCCGGAGCAATTTCTCAAGTTATGATCTGGAAAAAATTTACGGCAAAAAAACTTCGGAGATACTTAAAATTTCAGGCTTGCATTCAGTCAGAGAAGCAGTGCATAAAAACGATCTGGTAATAACCGGAAATATTTGATTAATGCTAGAGACAATCAAGAATAATTATATTTAAATTATACGAAGGATAAGGAGCGGGCGGTTTCATTCTCACTATACTGTTTGTGTTCAGTGTCATTTGAACCTAAATTATTTATCATTTCCGCATAGAGCGTTAGAGGGATATCACACGAAGCTCACGGAGGACACGAAGAATGTGCATTCTCTCTGTGTTCCCCGAGTCCTCCGTGTGAACCAACCATTGGTTTTAAAGAGATACTCAATTACGCCGCATCCTATTCACCCAATGCTTTTTATTTTTTTCTTAATTACCTCAGATATGAAATTTTGCTCTGTAAAATTTTTGTATTTGATTTTACTTTAATTGTACATTACAATTAAATCATACAATGATCATTCTCAACCACTACCATAAACCACTTTCCTTTATCCTCATATGCGCTATAATGCTATTGCACACATCTGCGCAAAATAAATTAAAGAACGTGTCAGTACTAAGGTTCGCCGCGCAGAATGTGACTACGGTTGAATCTGAGATAGTATCCGACCTGCTCGCGGTCGCGCTTGTAGAAAGCAAGCAGTACAGTGTAATTGACCGGAACAATATGGATAAGATACTTAAAGAGCAGTCATTTCAGCAAACAGGGTGCACCGACAGTGAATGTGCGGTGCAAATCGGACGGTTACTTAATATGGATTATATGATTACCGGGACACTCGTGAAACTCGGCTCAAGTTATTTTATTACCGTGAGTATTATTGATGTAGAGACTTCGCGTATTGAACAGTCTTTCAGAAGTCCGGGTTTTGTAATGGTCAATGTTGAAATAATAATCAATGATCTATCCGGCCGTATAATAAAAGTGTTTTACCCTGCGACGACTGCAGAAAACCTGAAAGAAATAGAACGAAAGAGCGTCGAACAGGATGAAAGATTTGAAAAAGAAATCAATCAGAGAGAAATCACCGTACAGAAAGCTGCCGAAGCTGAGGCGAAACGGATTGCTGATGAACAAAAGGAAAAGGAACTTGCTGAACAAAAAGCTGAGGCGGATAGGTTAATAGAAGCGCAGAGAAAACAAGAACTATCGCAGAAGGATGGGCAAACAAATAAACATATATCTGGAAAAGAAAACGGTAAAGCACCGGTCAATCGAAAGCGAATTCAACGCGTCGGTGCAGTTGATATCACTGAAGCGGGTATTGTAATCGGAAGTGCTATGCACAGCGCTGTCTCACACGCGATGTGTATTAATCCTGCCGAACTTGCGCAGATATCAAACTTATCTTTAGAATTTAGTCAGATCTTTACTGTGCTGGATAGTAAAATTTCTTCATCTTCTGCGGTTCATCCTTTGACTGAAAAAATATGCGCGGGAATAGGATTTTCTTATATACATATTCCGTGGTTTCAGGCAGCATCCTTTGCTGAAGAGCCTCAACTGAACCGGATGCACTCTTTTCGCATACGCACCGGAATTGCCGGCAGTCTGTTAAAAACAGTATTACTTGGAGGCGGCCTGATGTTTTCGCATGAAAAACTGACAGATGAATATACCTTGTACGATTATGAATTGTCTACTGGAATTATCTTTATTCCACACAATTTTCTCAGCATCTCATCACACATAAATAATCTTTCCCACCGCAGCCTGCCTGATTTCGGGGGGTATATCCGGTTTGCTCCGGTTCTCCGACGGTCAGTCTTTTTTATTCATACAGGAATGTCTACTGAATCTTTTGATTTAAGTTATATGGGAATTAATAAATGCTCTGCACTAGACAGCGGGAATGCTTGTTATATCAGCGGAGTAAATCTGAATATGAGTACCGGATACTCCCGGACAGTGGGCAGACGGACCCGTATTTTACTTTATGCGGGACTTTTATTTACCGTTAATCAGGATAATCCCGGCTTTAATGCGGGCGCGGGGTATGGAATTGGAAAAATAGTTTTGGGCTATAATTTTTCCTATAGTCAGTTATTTTTCAGTACACATGGAATTTATCTGAAAATATAAGGGAAAACATTCAAAAAACATAAAGTTTGCCCTGATTTTTATAATTTTTTTCAAAAAAAAAAAAAACTTGACTTTACGGTAAAAATAGTCTATAATTATGATGTATAGGTGTAGGAGTACAATATGAAAACCTTTACTTTAACGATTTTTACTTTTTCAGCTATTTTATTTTTCAATTGCAGCCGTAGTCCTCTTGAGCCTGAGTCCACACTGGTTACTGAAGAAAATGAAACCGATGAAAAAAGTACAGTCACCTCTGCGCCCGCGTCCGCATCTTCTTCAGAGGCTGAGTATGCAAAAATAGCAGCACTCGTTCTGGATTATGAAAAAGAACAGTCTTCGGGATCAACCGGTACATCAGATTCTTCAGCCGGGGTGCTTTCCGCTACACCGCTTGCCGGAATGCGTGAAGACGGTCTTCATTCAGCCATGGAAAGAGCTGCGGATTCTGTGTTTAGTTTGACAAGTACGAGCGGGCCAGGCTATACACGCGTTGTTGATGATAAAAATACTGAAGATCCTACAGATGACTGGGAGACATATACTTCGTGGTACAATCTGTCACAGGATGTGGTACGTAAAACCATTACGAAAAGACCTGTTGTACCGAAAGCGGTCTGGAACGTATGGGACAGTGAAGGACTTTATCAGTCGGTTAAAGGAACATTTGAAATTTTTAATAACGGTGTCAAGCTCTCAATAGGAACAACTGAAATTTTATGGAGAAAGAGGGCAAATAATACAATATATGCCCGGAAGACCATAACTGAGTCTACCTCTCTCAGTGTAAATTCTGCCATTACCTATACATACCGGACGACTGTAGTTACCGATGATACCGGCAATCAGGTTATCGATCGTATATGCATGGGTGTCCGGACAGATGGAACAACGGTTGTTGTATATTCATACAAATATGAAAAATTATCCGCCTCTGATGGATTTATATGGACAAAAGTAACCCGAAATGACGGACTATTTTATTTTTACCGCGTTGAAGGAAATAAAACCTATTATAAACACTACACACTTGCCGGTGTGTTATCCCACATAGTGTATGATGAGAGCGATTACGCCACCGGAGACCTAATCCGAAAGATTGAGTATTTTGATCAGCAGGGGACGCTTGTTAAAACGCAATACTACCGTTTCAGTTATCATTACAGTGCACACGGAGTGCAGGTCACAAGAAAATTCAGCGATGGTAAAATCAGCAACATAGTCGTTCAGGAAAAACGTGATGATGGATACATGATTGTCAAAGACGGAAACAATTACACCATTTATCTGCTGACCAATGGTGTAAGAATAGTAGACAAGCATGGAAAAACAACCACGGTCACGTTGAATGTCGACGGTACATGGAATGTTACAATAGAGGGTGGAAACACCAAAAAGGTTTCTGTGTAATCCGCGTCTTGAAAATAAGAATAGTAATTCAAATTTTAATAAGTTTCGCAGCAAAATAATAGTCCTGGATACTGACAAAAAGTATCAGAAACGACTGCACAATGTAAAATCCCTGCCCAATCTTTTTAGATATAGGCAGTAACAACACATCCTATTCATTCGCGAGTGTTCATGGTTTGAATGGGTATGTTTCATCTTAGTTTAAATCCCCGCTGACAGGGCATGATATAATAGTCTGCGGATATGTAGTAGAGTATTTGTCCGTAGAAAATTATATTATATGACCGGAAATCACACAAGCGATATTCTGCGGAATCTCATTATGCGTAAAAGTACGCGTCTCATACGGTACGCGGGCGCATTCGAAAATCCTGACAGCGCAATTCCGTTCAGCAGACCTTTTCTCGCAGTGCTTTTATCCGAATCAGGAATGGTGGAGGAGCGGCTTGATCACTACGGAGCTGCCGCAAGTCAGGAATGGTATCCGCTCCGTGAATTAACCTCAGCAATAAAAAATTTTTCCCGTGCTGCGTATGTAGTTCTGCATGTGTATTACCGTATTCCGGCTATGCATATCGAAAACACTGCAGAACTGTTTTTGACTGAAACCGGAGAAGTAATTGAAATTCTTACGAACATACTTCGTAAGGCGTGCGGCCGGTTTATGGCCGCGGCGCGGCGCTGCCGGATAGTGGGAAAAATGGAGCCGGTCAATCCTGATGATCTTATAGATGAGACTGTCCCCGGGCACTTTCCGCATGACCTCGCCGGTGAGAGCACTGCAAATGCCGAGGAGGATGCGGTAAAACTCGCCACGGAGTATCTTAATCTTTCCGCTTCTTTTCAGCAGTACTCGCCTGCAGAATCAATTGATAATTCCGCGGCATCGCAGTTTTTTACCGATGTTGTCAGTGAAGAAGAAATACGTATTATGGAACTTCGTTCTCATAATCTGCAATCACTTTACGACACATATCTGCAGGCAACACCAACAGAAAATCTGAACCTGGACCTTGTGCGTATCAGAGGGCACATTTCAATAATATTCCATCTTCTTGAAGTCACTACTATAGTCACTCATTTTTACATACGGCATCTGCATAGAAAAATTTCCATTACTGGCGCGGATCGGGAACAAATCGAAATGTGTACCACTAGGGATGATTTATTAAAAATTATAGTAATGTTCGGCATACGGGTTTCTATGCGGTATCTTAAAAACGGCGCTGAAGTATGCCGTACGGTGCTGAAACGGTATGTGAAGGTGGTTACCCGGAATATTCCAATTCCCCATTACCGGGGGTTTCATGTGCGTCCCTCAACGCTTGTTGCAAAAATTGTAAAGCATTACGGTTCTGATGTTTCAATGACTCTGGAAGGAGAAACCTATGATGCGGGTTTTACACTCGATCTTTTCCGCGCGAATGAGGCAATAAACAGAATGAAGCGCAAGCAGCTTGCCGCGCAGCTTGAGGCGGTTGCGGGGAAGGATAGCAATCAAACCATCAACGAAAATATTAAAAGATCGTTCCGCCAGATATTAAATTTGCTTGCTGCGCAGGGCACAATCATAATTTACGATGAGAACGCATTTGAATCTGCAGACAGTCCGGTTCCCGAACAGCCTGCAACACTCAGAGATTTTTCAATCGATTCTATTACGCGCCTCCATGCGCTCGGAAAACTCGATATCTGTATTTCCTTTTCCGCCTCATTTACCGGCGATGAACGTGTACTGAAAGATATCCAGCTATTAGCCGAAAATGGATATGGAGAAGATAAATTCGGACATAATATTCCTCTTCCTGTTGAGCTCCCGTATCTGCACCGATCAAAGATAGAGTGATTATGAAAAAGAATAAAAAAAAAATTATTTATGTAAATGTATATGGACTTATGACATTATGGTGGCTGCTTCATGCTGTGTCTTACGGAAACAATCTGGATGCGGTTCTTGTGGAATATTTCAAAACAATTCCTAAAACGCCCGCGAGTATACACGCGCTTATTGGAGCGCTTAATTCAAATCCTTCAGATACCGTTAAGGCGGCTGCAGCGGACGCGCTCGGCCGCATGAAGGCCGCGGAAGGGAAAAATGCGCTTGAGTATTTTCTCACATACGGAAGTATCCGTCAAACCGCCGATGCGGTAGGTGGCGGGGATACCACGCATACAGTCCGTTCAGCCTGCGCGCGTGCGCTCGCCCAAATAAAAAACACCAATTCTGTCTCCTGTATAGTCCGCGCGCTCAACACCGAAAAAAATGAAACCGTGATGATTGATTTTGTATCCGCACTCGGCAGTATCCCTCACTCTGAAAGTGTGCAGCCTCTGCTGGAATTACTTGAACTTACAAAAAGTCAGTCCGTAATGCTTGAGTGTATTACCAGCCTTGGTAAAATAGGGAATAAACGCGCGTTTCAGCGGCTGCTGGCAATTGCGAACGGCAAGTATCCTCTTAATATCAGAAACGCGGCTAAAGTATCGGCAGAAAGTCTTAACTGGTCCGAATAAAAAATAACGGATTTGAATTATTGACCCCGATACCTGCAGATCAACTCATCGCTACGGTCATCGCAACCATCTGTCTGTATACAGGATTTTTAGTAATTACACGAATCAGCCTGGTAAAGGAAAAAAGAGAATGTCTTTACTTTTTTATTACCGCCCTCATGGCTGCCGCCTGGGCTTTGCAGCCTTTTATTAATCCTCTCTATTACGATTACCGCTGGGTCAGCGCCCTTGCAATTACATTAAGCGCAGTACTGTATACTACATTTATTTTTAGTACGCAGGTAAAAATCATCATACGTATAATATCACTGATATCCGCAACCTTAGTAATGTATTGGCTCGGGCTTGGCATAGGACGGACTGAAATTTTCACTCTGTATTTTTCATTGGCAATGTTCCCGCTTCTTTTGCTGATTAATATTATGCTCTACTATTACTATATTATGCATCAATCCCGGCTTCATGGTTCGATTGCGGCAATGATGACGCTGATGATTCTCGGCGGAGCATATGACACGATAAAAATGTCTCAGCCGATTCCCGATATACCTGCAAGTACACTCAGCTGCATGATTTTCGTTCTTGTTATCGGATATAATATTATTCAGCGCGGATATCTGCATATGCACGGCTGGAGAGATTATGCTATCGAACTCGAAGAAAAAAAAAAACTCGAGGAAATGCAGAACCGTCAACTCCACCGGATAAACATCGAATCAATACTGATGCTTTCCCAGACCATCGAAGCAAAAGATCCATATACGCGCGGTCATTGTCTCAGGGTAAGAAATTATTCACGTGCTATCGGAGTAAGACTTGGTTTTTCCAGTGAGCAACTTCTCCGGCTTGAATTCAGCGCTATCCTTCACGACATCGGTAAAATCGGTATTCCTGGAAAAATCCTGAACAAACCCGGGGCACTTTCCGAAGAAGAGTTTGACGCGATCAAGAAACATCCAGTAATCGGCGCAGATATTCTTTCAAAAGTGCAGTTTTACAAACCCATCGTCGGGCATGTACGGCATCATCACGAGCACCGTGACGGGAAAGGCTATCCCGATGGTTTATCCGGAACGGACATCCCGCTTGAATCACGGATTCTTTCGGTAGCTGATGTGTATGACGCGCTTATTACTGACAGGCCGTACCGCAAGGGCATGGAAAGCAGTGCAGCGCTTACTATTCTAAAAAGCATGGTCCCGGATAAACTCGATCCTGAAATAGTATCAATGTTTATTGAACGAGGAATATACACTCTGACGCATGGCCAGGTCGATGATATGAATTTTTTATACTGATTTTCCACTGCGTTTTTATATTCCGTTAGTTATGGCCATTTCTTCTCTGTATGAATTCTGCAGACTGTGCGGTCATCGCTGCGGCATTAACCGACTGAAAGGAAAACGCGGAAAGTGCGGTCTCGGACCGGAACTTTTAATTTCTTCATGTACTTTGCATCATGGAGAGGAACCTTTTATCAGCGGTGCCCGTGGTTCCGGCACGGTATTTCTCAGCGGCTGCAATCTGAAATGCGTGTATTGTCAGAATTACCAGATTTCCAGAATTACCGCACCCGCTGTAGCGGCAGTCGATGATTCAAATGCAGTTAATGAATATGCAGTCAAGGGACAAGCAGTTAAAGGACATGTAGATGAAATCTGCAGTCTTCTCAGTTCCGGTGCGCATAACCTCAATTTTGTAAGTCCCACATCGTGGATACCGGATATCCTTGATGTGCTTGATGCGGTCAGGATTCAGTATCCTGATGTAACGGCTGTGTATAACACCGGAGGATATGACAATCCTGAATATGCAGAATTATTATGCCGTCATTTTCAGGTCTTTCTTCCGGATGTTAAGTACGCGGATTCTGAACTCGCAGAGCGGTATTCCGGAGCGGGAAATTATCCGGAAATCAATAAATGTTTTTTAAAAGAAATTTTCAGCGTACATAAAACATTTAATATTGAAGCAGGAATAATGACCCGGGGAATCTGCATCAGGCACCTCGTGCTTCCCGGACAGATTCAAAATACTCTCCGGGTAATTGATTACATTGCAGATACATTCGGCGATAATGTGTATCTCTCTCTTATGAGTCAGTATACGCCCATGCAAATAGTCAGCGTGCCGGAAGAACTCCGGAGACCGCTTCGCGCTGAAGAATATGAAACGGCTGTTGTATACGCCGAAAAAGCCGGCCTTGAAAATGTGCTTATCCAGGAGATGGAAAGCGCAGAAGTGTATACACCGGATTTTACAAAATCTTTACCTTTTACTGACGGAAACACAATTGCAGAATAATCTTGTTTCAAGGATTATCGCCTTTCCGGTACAGAGGCCGATCATCGCAGTATATATTTTTTCCCTGATATGCGCTGCAGGTATATGGACTTTTTTCCGCAGCACAAAAGAACTTGTCCCGTACCGGGAAAAAGTCTTTTTCCTTATTGAAACAAAGTACCAGGACTATCCGCCGTTTATTGTCGAACAGGTCATTACCATTCCTCTTGAAGAGCAGGTAATGAAAATACCGGGAATAGGAAATGTGTACAGCGAATCCTCATACGGCCGGTCCCGTCTTTTCATACACTTTCAGCCCGGTTCGCCGCGTACCGAAGCAATGATAGAACTTCATGAAACGATTCTCAGGTTCAGCGCAACCCTGCCGGGTGACAGCGGAAAACCGGTGCTGTCCGATTATGACCCTTCACAGGCACCGGATTTTACGTTTTCATTTACCTCCGCGCGTCCTCAGCAGGAATTACGGTCCATGATTGAAGATTATATTGTCCCGGTACTGAAAATCATTCCCGGGACAGTTAAAATCGAAGTGTACGGCGGATCACTTAAAGAGACTGCGGTGTGTGTGCATGAAAGAAGCATTGATTTGTACCGTGAGATTCACAGAACAATCGAAACAGAAAATTTTGTATATCGCCCGGGGCGGCTTCAGTACTCTGGTGAGGATTTACCCCTGTACGGCGGCAGCCGGCTTAAAAATACAGAGTCCCTTCATACACTTTTTACTCCGGGAAGTGATCCCGGCCGGTCTGGTTCTCTTACCCGTCACAGTGATATATATCTTACAAACCGCGCTGAAGAAAATACCGGCAGTGTGGACGGTAAACCAAATGTGCTGATTGTACTCTATTTAAGTAAAAATACCTCCATACTTTCTGAGGGTAAAAAAGTGCACCGCGCGCTCGATCGTGTGCTGAGCCAGTATCCTGAGCTGCACGGGGTGACGGTGCACAGCAGATATCAGTTAATACGGGATGAACTTATTGATCTTGGAAAAACGCTCCTTGCGGGGATTATCTGTTTGTCAGTTTTTGCCGTTGTGATGACCGGATCACTGCGTACGTGCGCAGTTATTTTATTATCGATACCATTTTCTTTGTGCGGACTTTCCCTTGCACTGTATTATTCAGGTTTCAGTATTAATGTGTATACCATGCTTGGCGCCGCAATTGCATCAGGAATGCTCGTGGATACCGCGATTATTGTTCTCGAGTATCTTGCTGCCGCAGATGCCGGAGCAGAAACTTCTGAAGATAATCCTTCTGAAGATAGTGCTCAGGAAAGTAATAATTCAACAGAACGTGCAGTAAGAGCAGTCCGGCGCGCACTTCGTCCGCTGATTATTGGTTTTGTGACGACCGCTGCAGTGGCCGTTCCGGTTTTCCTTGCACCGGATTTTATTAAAGATGCATTGAGCGGCATATCCGCGTCGCTGATTTTCGGTACTCTTTTTTCTTTCATCTATTCGCTCTTTATTATCCCTGTTGTATACTGTAGATTTTTCCGTAATGGCGGGGTTGGAGGCAGCGGATTATTACTCGGTAAAATCGATTTAATTTTGCAGACTTTAGTGCACTTTCTGTGCATTCGTTTTGAGAGTGCATCCAGAATTATTTTACCAATAGTAATTACTGTATGTGCCGCTGTAATGATTCTCGTAATATACAAAGGCAGTTTTGGAATTACCGGAATTTCACGACAGGATCAGCTTCATCTCGTATATGAGTTTAACCCCGGCCTCAAACTGCAGTCTATGTCCTCACGTGCGGTGTCCGCAGCTGAATCGGTTAAGCAGCACATTCCGGGAATTGCGCATTCTTTTATCAGTGTAGAAAAATACAGAGCGGATATCAGGTTATCTTTCGATAGTCCTGCGGAATATCAAAAAGCAGTTGCAGCGGTTCAGCCGCTGCTTGAATCGGGGAGTATTGCGGTACGCGACGGGTTTTTAAGAATTTCCGGCGAAACCGGTGATGGGCATTCAGGAACAGGGAATCAGGTTACTGTAGAGATAACCGGTCTGGAATATTCCAATATGGCAGCGGGTCTGGAAAAGGCCGCTCCGAAGTTAGCAGCCCTTCCGGATACACAGACGGTACTGTATAATTTCCGTAACGACAGTATGGAATACGTGCTGAAACCAGGAAAAGATAAAATCGCCGACAATGAAATTGCTCCGGCTGCCGCCGCTGCGGAACTGCATCTGCGGAAGGGGAGCTATATTGCAGGGAAATATATTTCGGGCTCAGAACAAAGCGCCGTAGAAGAAGATATCCGTCTCACTGCCCAGAACAGGGAACTTGAGGCTGATGAAACAGGCATAACGTTTCTGAAAGGCAGGAAAATAAATTCTTTTGCGGAAGGTTATTGGCAAAAAAACCTTCCTGTATTGACCCGGAAAAACGGGCTTAAAACGCTCGGGATAACGGTAATGTCAGTTCCTTCAGCAACGTACGGAGCTTTTCAAAAGAAAATAAAAGAATTACTTAAGGGGATACAACTTCCCGCAAGGTATTTCCTCCATCTCCGTGAAACGGGAAATTTGAAAGGTGTGTACCGTTTTGTCGTGTTTTATCTGCTTGCCGTGTGTTATCTGCTTTATGCGGTCACCGGGTCTGTATACCGCTCATTTACCCGTCCTTTACCGCTTATGGCGGCGCTTCTGACTACGTTAATAATACCGGTTCTGATTATCGCGGGATCGGGTTCGGTAATCGATATTTCCGCAATAGCTGCGCTCGCTGCAGTACTCGGCATCGGAATAAATCCCATCGCGCTTGTTGAAGAACTTTACGCTGACGGATTTTCAGTGAAAAACACATTTACCCGGATAAGCGCTTCGGTAATAATCGGTACGCTTTCAACTGTGTGCGCACTTCTGCCCGCTGTTTTTTCAGCAAACCCCGCCGCCTCCCGGATGGGGCTGCTCATTGCCGCGGGCCTTACATGGAATATCTGCACTTCAGTTTTTATCTTTCCGCTCTTTCGTCCGTTTTTCAGCTCATCGCCTGCGGTAAAATGATTACGAAAAAATAGTACGTATATACGATAATTTCCGCTATAACCGCCGAAGAAACATCGCCGGTTAAAGTATCCTGAGTTCTTTCATAACACTGCGGATATAAGCGAGATCAGTTTTTGCAAATACTTCTCTGTCGCCCGGACGCGGGGCTTCAATGCAGATGGGTCCGGTGTAACCGGAATCCGTGAGCAGACGCAGATATTCACGGTGGTTGATCATTCCTTCGGAAAGTGCGGTGGGAATTCTTTTTGTGTCAGATTCAATACTGTTTTTAAGATGTATGTATTTAAGTGAAGACCCGAGCATGCTGATTGTATCTTTAAGGGATGGATTGTCTGCAAAATACACGGCATTACCATAATCAAGATTAACACCCACATTAGAAGAACCGATGAGATCCACAAGTTTTTTCGCGGCAGCCGGCGTATCGTGCAGATAGCACATATGTGTTTCAAATGCAAAAGAGAAATTAAGCGATTCAGCAAAAGAACCGAGTTCTCGGTATCCATCAGCAGCCCACTGCCATTGTTCCTGCGATGCGATAAATGAGCCATGTTTATCATACTGACTGTATGGTATATTTTTATCCGGATTAAGAAGAGACCCGGTGAATGTATTGTTCACGGTAAGTGTAAACCGCTCGGCGGCCTTGGTAAAAAAGCGTTTCGTTGCGGCGATTTCATCGATCCGTTTAGCCGGGTCGAAAATCATGCAATCGGCTCCCGGGGACCCGAAAAGCGTATATTTTAGTTTTGCTTTCCGTACCGCTTTTTCGAGAGTGTCAAGATATGCATCTTCAGTTTCGTCCACACCGGACCGTGTCCGTCTGAACTCAATACCCTGAAATCCCCAATCCACAGCTTTTTTACACATATCTTCAAGACTTTGGCCCTGTTCACAGTAATTGACATGCATTATTACCACGTGTATCAGGGGCGGTACTTTGTCTTTTTTGTCTCTTTTTACTTTTTTATTTTTTTTCATGATTTTTTCCTTTAATATTTTCTACCGAATACTTTATATAAAATATTTTCTGTAAAATGATGTTACGGCAATACAATAATTGACTGCATCATATTGAAAAAATTTCACCGTTGCGGATCCATCCGGTAAAACCGTTTGGAAGCGCAATATTAATCCAGTTTATTTCAGTGCGCCGGATGTACACTTTGGAGCCCTCATGAATTTTTGTCGCAATTTTTGAATTGTCAGACGGTTCAGTATATACCGCTGCTTCTTTTTGGCTGATTATTCCGGCCTGGACCACGGATTCTGAGTGTTGTTTGTAAAGTGATGAACCAAAAAAAATACCCCATAGCAGGAAAAAACCTATACAAACCGAATACATGATTTTAATCCTGCAGGGTTTGAAAATAAGCACGCATACAACAAAGAGTGAACCAAGAAAGAAGAACAGTATCGCGCCTGCAACGAGCTGATTTGCTGAAAACATAAAGTAAAAGAAAAAAACTATTCTGGTCAGAGGGTTTGTTGTATTATCTTCCTCAAAACGGTCAATGGTAAATTGCCGGGCATAACGGAGATTGAATTGTATGTCCTTATCTTCAGGAGACAGTTTTTTTGCCTTTTCCCATGCCGTAATCGCGCGCGCAAGCCAGACTTCCTTGTGTTCCGGACCGTATTTTTGATATAACCGGAAACAGGTATTCGCGTAATTATACAGCAGCGGGGCATTATTGTTTGAAACTGCAATAAGGTCACTGTAAACAGTAAATGCATCTTCGAACTGACCGTCTAAATAATATGATTGCGCGAGGGGGGCTTTCGCGTAAGACGATACGCTGATAGCGCAGATAAAGAGAAAATTAAGTACGGCAGCAGCGCTGTTCTGTGTAATTAAAAAGCGGCGGGGATTGGTCATGCTTTTTCCTTTTGAAACTGTTCAATCAGATTGCTGGCCTGAAGGAGCATCATTTTATGGTTAACCGGTTCAGTATCGGGCGCGTATTGTTTTTTCTGGCATGTCCGGATCAGTGAAATGATGTTATTGTATAGTATGGCTTTTGGCTGAGTACGGCTCATTTCAACTACTTCGCTTAATGTAGTCCCAAACGGAGCATTAAGGTTTTCAGTAATAAAATGATGTAGTGTAGATTCAAGCATTTTTAAGAACAGTCGGTCATTTTTAATCCTTGATAATTTCCGAATGTTTTTTTTCGCTGTGTTCAGCGTGTATGCGGCATTTTCAGGTTTTTTTTCACGGTAGTGGCGGCCAATTATTCCTGCAAGCATAAGCATTATGCAGATACTATACGACATGAAGATAAATTTACGGTTATGTATAAACGGCGTGCGGGTGATAATAACCGGTTTCAGAAAACGTATATCCTGAGTATACAATTGCATATCCACAGATGGACCCGCGCTGCCTGGTTCTGTCCTGGCCGGTTCATCGGGCGCTTTTACGGTTATACGGATTGGTTTCGATGTCACAGTTTCTATTCGGCGTGTTTTCGGATTGAAAAATGAAAACTCTACTGAGGGAATGGAAATAATTCCTTTTCTGGGAGAACTGATATAGTATTCGGCAACTATGCTGCCGGAAAAATTTGTTCCCTCAACGGTATAGTTGTGTTTTACCCCGGTCCGGTTAACTGAAAGTTCTGCATCTCTCACCGGTAATTCAGGAGGAATAAGTGTTTTTAAATTCCCATTTCCGCTGATTGTAACAGTGACCAGGCAAGGTTCATGTGCACGGACATGATTGGTTAATGCCTGTACGGTAATGGCATATGAGCCGACCGCGCCGCTGAATTCCTGAGGCCTGGGTTCAGGGAAATCTGAAACATTAATTTCTGTATCGGGTATTGAAATATCGGCCTGCGCGCCGCCGAAAAAAAAGCCGCCGGATTTTTGTACACGTACCGCTCCGCCTCTGATGGTCAGTTGTTTCGCGATAATCGGCCATATCAGGCGCCGCCGTACTATCTGCGCAGTATAAACCTGTCCGCCTATCGTTGCCTGCCGGCGATCCTTCGGATGCTCAGCTTCCTCAGAACCGAAACCTTCCATTACGTCGCCGCGGACCATGCCCCTGATATTAAAATTGGCCTGCCGGTAAAAAATAACCGTATCCAGTACAATGATTTCATTCCGGCGGCATTGAGTCCGCGAGGGGATGTTACGGATAAGTATTTCATCGGGAGAAAAATTTTCAGGTTCGCTTGCGCCGAAAAATGATTCAAACGGATCCTGCGCCCGGCCTGGAGACTGAGTTGCTACGGGAGGAGGACTTTGCTGAGCATCATCCACCCGGATTTCAAACGGACCGTGGGTTTTATCCGGCGCTTCAACAGTCAGCTGGGCTGTTCCGGTTTTTTCAGGCCTCAGAACATAGGTGTGGACAATCGTCCTTTGCACAGCGCCGTTAATTATTTGAATCTGTGTGCTGGTGCCTTTGTTGATAAGTTTTAACTCATCTGAACGCAGTACTGGCTCGCCGTCCATGTTTTGAAGTGTAATGGTAACTGTAATATTCTGATTGACCGGGATGGAAGTGCTGCTTAATTGCACACTGGACTGTGCAGAAATAACAGATGGAACAAACAGGATTAAAAAAAGAACTGATCGGTAAAAAACCTGTTTTTCTGAAGAGCGCTTATGTATTACCATGAAAAAATCACCAATCCTTGTCGTCCGCTTTTCCGGGGATAGCTTCCTGCAAACGCCAGAATTTCGGGTTAACATTTTTTTTATCTTGGATTGACTGAAGGATCTGTTCTGCCTGCTGTTTGTCTATCGCTCCTTTTTTAATCTGTTTTTCCTTATCCTGAGCAGAAGGCGCTGTTTTTTTTTCTCCATCCTGTTGATTGTCCTGATTTTGCTGATTCTGATTATTTTCGTCCTGATTTTTGTTATTCTCTTTCTGTTTATTGCCCTGATCTTTTTTATCCTGGTCACGGGATTGGTTTTTATCGTTCTTTTTTGAACCGGTTTCTTTTTCATCTGCCTTTTGGTTCTGATTGCGCTGCTCCTTGCTGGAATGTTCTCTCAGTTTTTTCCGGGCGATTTCAAGATTAAACTTTGTTTTTTGATTATCCTTGTTTATTTTAAGTGCGTTAATAAAACTTTTAACCGATTCATCGTATTGCTGGTTTTTAAAAAAAACATTGCCCTGATTAAAATAAATTTTTTCCTGCAGGTCTTTTCCTGCGTGCGGTAATGCTTTCTCGTAATTGGTGATTGCTTTGTCATATTGTCCGCGTGCGGAAAATGTATTTGCAAGATTGAACAACACTTCGCTTGACAGCGGATTTTCACCGAGCGCAGAGTTGTAAAATTCAAGCGCGCGGGTATAATCTTCTTTTGTAAAGGCCTGGTTCCCCTTTTTTGTAAAATTCCGGAGGGGATTGAGAAACGGATGTACAAAGCCTGCAGTTAAAACAGAAAAAATCAGAAAATTCACCGTGATGCGGGTAACGTGCTTAATCATAACGGCCTCCTCCTTCGGTGGAAAATTCTTTTTGAAAGGTAATCTGCCGGCGTACAGGAATAAAAAACTCGGCAAGCAGAATACAGAGAGCGATAATAAGAAAAATCTGATACCGGTCTTCACGCTGCTGCATTTTAAGCGACCCCAGTCTTTTTTTTTCTATGTCCTGCATTTTTTGATATATACGATCGAGTTCAAGTTCGCCGTATTGTGAATAATAATAATTTCCGCCGGTATACATGGCAATTTTTTTTAATGTGTCTTCATCAATTTTGGACAGAACAATATTGCCTTTTCTGTCCTGTACATAGCCTTTAAATTCGCCGGCTTCATCCCGGACAGGAATAGGTCTGCCCGCTGTTTTCCCGATACCGATGGTAAAAATACGAATTCCTTCTTTTTTACATTCACCCGCTTCATCAAGAGGACCGGAGTCATGATCTTCGCCGTCGGTTAAAAGGACAATCGCCTTATGACTGCGTTCAGCAGAATTGAAGCACTTTGTTCTCGCGGTTTTCAGCGCATTGCCGATAAGTGTGCCCTGGCGGGCAACCATATCTGTGGTTATCATATCGATAAAAAGTTTCAGGGCATTATAATCGAGCGTAAGCGGGCATGATACAAAACTCGACCCGGCAAAAATCACCAGTCCCACTCTGTCGCCGTGTATGCGGTCAAGAAAACTGGATATCTGAAGTTTGGCTTTTTCAATCCTGTTCGGCTGAATATCTTCCGCAAGCATTGACCGGGATACATCAATAACAAAAACGATATCTATGCCGAACCGTTCCATTTTTGTTAATTTTCGTCCCCATTGCGGACGCATTGCTGCAAGAGTAATAAAAAAACAAAAAAGAATGAGGAGCGCATATTTAAAACGTTTGCGTCCGGCAGACACATTACGGGTGAGTTTTTCTATTACAGCGGGATGGCCGATTTTTTTGAGACCGGAAAGTTTTTTTCTTTCAGCGTAATAAATCAGCGCGATGCACATGGGAATACCAAGAAAGAGCCAGGCCCAGTGAGGTTCTGCAAAAAAGATTCCAGCAATCATTACCGAAGTTATGGTATTTTTCTGAAACGGGTACTGTTAAGCAGTATTTCGAGAAAAAAGAAAATTGCCGCCGCGGCAATAAAATAAAGAAATATTTCGTTATATTCCATATATTGTTTGGAGAGAATTTCTGATCGTTCGAGCCGATCGATTTCTTTATAGGTGTGTGACAATGCCTCAGCATCCTGCGCATTGAAATATCTGCCGCCGGTTTGTTCGGCCATCCTGATCAGGGTGCTTTCATTCATGGTGTTTTGCATCGGCACCTTTCTCGAACCGAACATGTCGCGCTGTGTAATAAAGACCTGTGACACACCGGGCTTACCTATGCCGATGGTGTAGATCTTTATATCAAACGTCGCCGCAAGCGCTGAGGCGGTAAACGGATCTATGTCTCCGGCATTATTGTCGCCGTCGGTAAGCAGTACAATAATTTTACTTTTTGCCGTGGAATTTTTAAGCGCGAGAATACTGTGTGATACGGCCATTCCTATTGCGGTAGCGTTTTCCAATTCTTCGATAAAGTCTACCTGAGAAAGAAAATCTATTAATACGCCGTGATCGAGCGTCATAGGGCACTGAAGAAACGCTTCACTGCCGAACAGTACAAGGCCGACACGGTCGCTGTGGCGCATTTTTATAAAATCAGCGGTAATTTTTTTTGCTGCGTTCAGCCGGTGAACTGGCTGTATGTCTTCCGCACGCATTGAGCCGGAAATATCAAGACTGAGCATGATGTCAATTCCTTCGCTCCGCACGATGGTGTTTTTTTTTCCTGTTTGAGGCCGCGCAAGAGCTGAAACTATCGATACAAGGGCGAGCAGCCGTAGAATAAAAATCAGATGACGAAAACGGATTAAAGGCGATGGGGGGATTTTATTGATAGCGCTTAATGAAGAAAATTTGACTGTCGCAGACCGCTTTACTTGATATCTGAGATAGTACCACACAAGAAGCGGCAGCAGCAGCAGCAATGAAATAAAAAATTCAGGATTTTTAAATGCGAAAGGCATTATTTGATCCCCTTTTTTTCAGCTAGTACAGCCATGTACCTCAGCCGTTCTTCACTGACAAAGCGGTCAATAATTTTAAAAAACTGTTGTGTCTGCTCATTGGAAGGTACTTCAGATGCAAATTTAACCCTGTCGGCATAGGAAAAAAAATTTCTGAAAAAATCAATACCGGGATCATTTTTTTGCGCAAATGCTTCAATAATCTGACTGGTGGTCATTGTGGTACATGGCACACCGTGAATTCTTTCAAGAAACCTCCGGAAAATAAATGACAGACGGTAATACAGACCGCGGTAGTCCTGTTTTGCAAACAAGCCTTCGCTTCGAAGAGAGGCAAGGGCATTTTCCGCTTCGACATGCGCGGGAATAAATTTTGCTGTTTCGCGCGCGCGTTTTATTTTATACGCAAAACCTGCAATGGTCAATAGAATGATGATGGTTAATGCAATACCGGTAATAATATAGCGGCGGGCTATTTCTCCTTTAGGGAGCGCCTGAGGTTCATTGCCGAACATGTCTTCTTCAGATACGCGGTTTCCGGAAAGAGACTGCACTGTGATTCGTATCGGAGCGGCGGTAATTGGGTATTCTCGGTTTGAAATAATAAGCACCGCCTCTGCAGCTGGTATTTTGTAATCACCGGTTTCGTAGGAAGTAATAATATATTCCATACGCTCGCGGGCAATACCATTACTGATGAAAGGTTCATGGACAATATAATCGACAATTTCGAATTTCCCAATACCGGTACCCGGACCCTGTCTGCGCAGCCGGGCATGCGGCGGGAAAGTTATTTCGATAGTATAGCGGATGTGATCTCCGATGTAAATACTTGATTTATCGGCAAAAGAACGGATAGTGAACTCTCTTGTTTCAGATCCGTGCAGCATCATACCGCATAGTGAGAGCAGGAAAATTGTTATCATAGCGCAACTTCATTATAGCAAAAAATACAGTAAATTTCAATTCAAAAACGATTTTTATTGATTTGCAACAATTTTTCAATAGGCATTGTGAAGGGGTTTCGTAACCGGAAATTTCAGGCGGAGGTTAATCCGAGGGTCTTTTTCTATAGGCGACGTGGAAGGGTTTCGTAATCAGTAACTCATTCGGACGTTGGCCACTGCCATCCTGGCAGCGGCTGCACTCGGAAAGAATGAAAAAAATGCGGCATCCTGCCATTTTTTCATTCTTTACGCCTCATGAATTACTGCTTACGAAACCCTTCCACTCAGCTATAAAAAAAATCACTTTTAACAAACAACAGCCGCTCTGAATTGCGGACGGCGAAACCATTCCACTGAGCTGTAGAAAAAAATACCGCTACAAACAGTCACTGCTCTGAATTACCGGTGGCGAAACCCGATAATCCAGTTATATTAAAAATGAACCAACAAAAAATGGTCAGCGGTATTGAATTAATAAAAATAATAATAGAAGACCTTTCATCAGAGTATAGGTAATTTTTATGAGAAATACCCCTGAAACTAAAAGTTTGCGTCAGTCCTGCCTAGGTAATACGAGCCATAGTTGATTTATGTGGCAACAGAGATTATAATTATATTGGCTGGAGGAGACATGCGTTATAATTTTACTGCACAAGTTGAAAGAGATGTTGAGACCGGATTGTTTGTCGGGATAGTGCCAAACTTACCTGGTGCACATACACAAGCTGCATCACTTGATGAACTCAACAAAAACTTGCAGGAAGTGATTGAGTTATGTCTGGAAGAATTGGATGAAGAGGAAAGATCACAAATTCCGGAGTTTGTAGGGCTACAGCAATTTTCAGTTGTAATATGAGTAAGCTTCCGATAATTAACGCAAAGAATCTGGAAAAATTACTATTTAATTCAGGTTTTATCATGTCCCGGCAGAAAGGCAGTCATCGTTATTATTGTCACTCGGACGGCAGGACAACTACTATACCTCATCATCCAGGCAGGGATATTTCCAGACCATTAATTAAAAAAATTCTTCAAGATATTAAGTTGTCTACGGAGGAATTCATCAAACTGTTATAACACTTCCAACTCGTTTTTCTTTGTTTTTTTTGTCACGAAGTTTATTATTTCAGAAATGCAATAGTATCTTTCGGTGTTAATTTGAAGATGGACATCGACTACTTTTCCGCTCCGGTCAATAATATAATACTCCATCACCAAAAGTTTGCCCTGTTCAGAAAAGAACACTTGAATTAACTAAAATTAAGCGTATTATTATGCGTAAAATAATTTATAATGTTCTATTTCACCCTGAAGCGGAAAAAGAATTACACAGCCTTGATGAAAGAGTTAGAATTTTAGTACTGAAACAGATAAAAAAAATATGAATTGTTTATTTTATTACAGTCAGTCCGTACTTTTGGAAAATTGCGTCATGGGTGACGACCGCAGCTTTTTCCCGGATCGCTGTGGCAATGATGAAACGGTCTGCCGGATCCTTGTGATGCCACGGCAAGAGGTTGGCTGCGCAGAGCAATTGCGGATCGAGCGGTGATAGCACAAGGTTATGTTTGAAGACCGCCCTTTCGAACCAGTCGAGCGGATCGAGAGGCAGATGCAAAGTCTTGCGGGTAGTCTTCAGGCTCACTTCCCACGCTGTTATTGCTGAAACGAAAACCAACGATGCCTGTTCGATCAACTGCCTAGAGTATTCTGATAGCGACCGATCTCCTTTGACGAGCCAGATCAGAGCGCAGGTATCAAGTACCAGTGTCTTTTCAGGTTTCATTCCATTCGTCTTCTGTTGATTTTAATATATTGCCGTTGATTTTCACTGTTTTTATTTCGGGGTGTACTTGTGTGCGGGATACCCGGCGAGCCGGTGATAATTCGGCAACGGCACATCCATGCCGGCAGATTATATACTTTGCACCTTTTTTTTCAATTTCGGTGATGATCGCGGAAAGATGTGTTTTTGCTTCGTGTATGCTGACCGTTGTCATAGCAGCCTCCTGATGGAAATATAGTCTATTTAGTCTTTTTTGTCAAGAGATCTGCGTTAACAGGGCAAACGCAAACTTCGAGTTTCAGTGGTATTTCTCGTTTTTTTCGCTTGAGCCGTCGGGCAATGGACAATTATGTATATTTTCAAATAGTCAAGGCCCGACGGAATCGCTCAAAAAACGAGAGATACCACTGAAACCGTTTGCGTTTTCCTGCGAAACGGCCATTACTAATGGTCCAAACGCACACATTTTTGATAAATCAAAAAGTGTGCGTTTGCCCGTGCGTTAACCCCAAGTCACGTTTATGGCATAAAGTAAACCCTGATCTTCCAACTAAAAGTTCGCGGTTGATCTGGCCCGATAATTCCCCTAAGCCGGCGAAGCCGGAGAGGTCGATCGACCTCGTCGCTAGACACCAGAAGACAGCGTACAGAAGCCAGAGACTAATATAATAAATAAACTTTATTACACAAATTTATCTACGTTTTTAGCGTAGATGTCTATGATAAAGAATCTAACCCTTCCAGCACAGTCACATCCCCCGCCAATGACGCGTAAAACCCGACGTGGGCATAGACTATTTTCACGATTCGGTCAATAATGTACGATAACGGAGACATTGACCAGTCCACCCATTGCACCGGAAAACTATCTGCGATGGTTTGGAGAACTATAGTTCAGTCATAGTTTTTTACCATGAACTAAAGAGACAAACATTCCGACAGTTTAAAGAGAGACACGAATTACACGAATTAGATATTTATCTTTTCATTTTAATTCGTGCAATTCGTTTCAAAAACGCTTCCGCCGCAATACCGCATCGGTCAATAGTGGAACACACCGGGAAAGCAAATGCCAAGGGTTGTTCGTATCCTTTGGATACATTTGAAGCATATTTGCGGAATACCAGCGGCATAACATGGGTATATGCTATCTGAACGAATGTGCCTCAATGAATTCAGTAACCTTAAATTTAGGTTTTATAACCTATATTTTAGGTTGACAAAAATTTTCTTTTATGCTAAAATCTCTTTGTGCTGAAGGATTTATTCAGAAGTAAAATTGCGGAAGAAACACTGCTCTATTTATATCATTATAAAGAAATATACCCGGGGGGGATAGCCGGAGATTATCATAAGGCAATTTCCCCATATCAGAATCAACTTAACAGATTTGAAGAAGCAGGCGTGCTTATTTCAAAACTCACCGGCAAAACAAGAGTATACCTTTTTAATAAAAAAAATCCTCTCACGGATCCTTTTATTAAGATGATAAAAATTGTCTATGATTCAATTCCTCTACAGGAAAAAGAAAAACTTTTTCCTAAAAGACGAAAACCGAGAGCTAAGGGGAAAGCAGTAATTGGCAGATAGAAAAGTGAAGCGAATTTTGCGGAGGTCCCCCATTGGGAATTGGAGAGGATCACCACATTGTCCCGGCTGAAGTGGAGAGCGAAGGAGTATTGATCAAAATTTACTCTCCGACAGACTGTGTGAAAGACCGGCTTGCTTCATATTTATATTTTAATGATAGTGAATCTCTTGATCAGACATTATTAGTGGCAAAAAGCAAACCCGTGGATCTTAAGGAAATTAAAAAGTGGTGTAAAAATGAAAAACATCCCGAAGTTTATACGGATTTTAAAAATAAGTTTGATAATTTAAAATAAAAATATTACTACAATGGCGCGTTATACCCGACGTGCGCATAGACTACTTTCCCGCTTCGGTCAATACTGGAGCACACCTTCACCAAAAGTTTGCCCTATTCAGAAAAGAACATCACAAAAAGAACACTTGAATTAACTTTAAATTAAGAGAAGAATTATGCGTAGAATAATTCACAAGGATAATCAAGTGGTTGCATTTACAAAAGATGAAATAATAATTAGAATAACAGCAATTGGAAATCGTCAGGAATTAGAAGTATATAAAAACGCAGGTAAAAGGACACATTAACCGCGCGCGTGGGCATCAAGTAAGTACATCAGCGTCTTTTTCTCCTGCTGGAGACGACAACCAATTGTACACTGGGGGTTACTGTCTGCTTTTAGAATACAAAAATTCCGGATCAATATCAATACCATTAGCCCATTCCAGCGAGTCAAAAGAAATTCTAGCCGTTTTAAATAGTTCTATGTTTTGCAAATCTTTATACATACCAATATTTAGATATGGCTTCATATCAAAAATTCTCTTCTCTTTGCCATATTTTAAACTAATTGTGAAATCATTATTAACTTTGATTCTGCTTATTTTGGGAGTGCTGAAGTTGGCTTTCATTATTTTAAAGGGTCAATATTAAATGGTGTTTGACCTTGAGATGCAAGTTCCCAATCTGCAAGCAAATCATCTTTATGTATTTCTGCCCAAGCGAGAACAAGTTTAGATTGTCGAGGTGGTAAGAATCCGCTGATTATTTCACAATTTTTAATGTTAACCAGTGCTTTATGCTTTTGATAATATGCATGGAAATTTGGGGGATTGTGCTCTCCAGGACTGCAGTACATGCGAATGATAATTCCATAAAACATTGATATTGTAGGCATGGCCTTAATTATATACTAAAGGCCCGGCAAATGCAATTTACGAAAAAAGGGCTTCTGCAGTAACAACCGTCTTTATCGCCTCAGCGCCTAATGACGCGTCAAACCCGATGCGCGCATCAGCAAGCACATCAGCGTCTTTTCCTCCGTCAACGCGTACCAGCACGCGGTAGAATAAAATCCCTTTCGCTTTGTATGTATCGTAAATGGTAGGCAGCGCCGCGATCTCATCTTTGCTCGCATGGCAGATGCCCATCTTAGATTCGACGCAGAAGTCTCTGTAGATACCGGGGATGGTTCATGACGCGTGCAAGACGGACGCATATTGGGTTTCAGGTGTGTTAAGGCGCGGGAAGGACAATCCTGAAGCCGAAGTCGTTGAAGTCTTGACTGGGACCAGCCTCAAAACGTATAGCGGACTCACATGCTGTTCCAATCCAGAATGAGCTACGACGCACGCGGAGCGTGCCTGATGATGCACCAAGTGGGTTAACTTTATTTCCGCCAGTGTAAACAGCAGACCAATCCCAACACCATTCATTTACATTCCCAATAATATCGTAGATTCCCCAATTGTTGGGAAGCTTGGTGCCGCACACTTTTGAACCATCTGAGCTGTTCACATGATACCAAACAAAATTAGTTGTTGAATCAGGATCATTGGATTCACCCCAGAAGTAAGTGCTGGTTGTTCCAGCACGACAGGCATACTCCCACTCGGCCTCAGTGGGTAACCGGTACCCATTCCCTCTCCAGTTAACCATGTTTGCTGTGATGTTGGATTGTCCTACCTTATACACAATGGTTTTTGCTTCGTTGAGATAATAGGCCGGTGTTTTTCCTTCTTTTTGCGAAAGAGCATTGCACCATATAATCGCATCGTACCATTGCACCTTGGTCACAGGCTGGTATTCCGAACCAGTGTCACCACTTCCTTTCTGCTGACTGCCGTTGAAGGTGTATCCGTTCATCCCCGCCCATGTAGTGACGTTCGTCCAGTCTGAATAACGCGTCTCATAGATACTAACATAAAACGCGCTAACCACATTGGTCTGCACTGGGGTGGCGATACTCGTCTGCCCTTGTTTGAATGTACCCTCAAGAAGCAAATTGAACGACATACCGAGGCTATTAGAAAGACGGTTACTCATTACATAAATATTGGTCGAAATAGACTGCGTTGTCCAGTCATTAGCAAATTGGGCAAACAGCATATTCGTTCCTGCACCACTGGGAAATACCCACGGCATATTAACGGCATAGACAATCCAACCGCTGCCAGACGAAAAGTCCTCATTACTTGAGACCATCATGCGCGTAGCGTTATGCGAGGTGAAGACGAGCTGAATTGCCAAGTTGGTTGTTACCACACCTCCGGTTAAGAGTAGCAGACTGCTGTTACTCACCATCGCAAAAGGCCAAATCCAATTACTCACCACCGCGCTCGACACCAGATAATCTGAATACTCATACCGCACAAAAACCCACCTTTTATTCGTTGTTCCGTCCGCGACGAAGTTCCAGCTCTTCGTTGCGGCGAAGCTCTCCCACGAGGCCCCGGCAAGGTCAGCATTAGTGCTGATCATCATCCGCTTACCATCTACACAGGTAAACGTCAACGTCACATTGGTATTCGAGGCAAAAGTCGCGCCGTCGTTTATCACCACCGAGGGCGTGACCGCCGGTGTTACCGAGAGTGTCACCTCACCCTTGTACACCTTCTTCCCCTCCAGCCCACCAAGGTATTGGTACTTTACATACACTGTTTTTGTTCCATTTGGCGGCGCGAACGTGAACGCCTTTACCTTCTCAAACTTTTCCCAGCTCGCTCCGGCGAAGGCATCGCTTTTCGAGACCATCATCTTCAGCGCAGCGCCAGCGGTGGTGATGTTGATGGTCGGGCTTGTCGCGGTTACACTGCCGTCGTTAAAAACTACAGTAAAATCCGGTTCGCCGTCGCCGTCTTTGTCAAAAACCTGGTAGCCGAGGTAATTGGTGGCCTTCGGGTCGAGCGGATTGGCGCGGTGATCAAGCTTGTTGCGGTTCTCGTTAAAGAGCAGCGAGGCAAAGGTAATGGCGCTGAGCGCGAAACCGGCGAGAATAAATTTCATGTATTTCATAAATATATCCTGTTTAAATAAAGTCATACACTGACAATGTCCAATACCTGCCAGTTCAAAATTGGAACGTCAGCACCAATGCCTTCCGTTCGGGCGTCAACACTGCTTTGACCTGCGCCATCTCTTTGAGCTTTTTGAATTTTTTATAAAGTCCCAGGTCAACCAGCAGCCACGTCAGCGAGACACCGGCGAAGGCAACACCGCATTCGCTGGCAATATAGAGAGCATCGGCGGCGTTGTATGTGCGGGTATATTGGTCGCCAAGCGACTCGGCATCGTCGCTTGAAGGGGCGTTCATGTAACTGGTGTAGAGCTTCTGTCCGCGCCGGTTAAGCAGCAGTCCGCCCGCGTAACCGCCGCCGAAGAGTACCGCCGATCCGGACAATAGGAGCGCGTTGCGCTTTACTCCCCTGCGGTGTCTATCGGCCTTACTCGTTGACTCTTCAATGCCTACACCCTCTCTCAGAATTACGTTTATTTCACGCGTCGCGCCTTCTTCGACTTCGAGTTCGAAGCTCTTCGGCAGAAAACCATCCTTCCTGATAATCACCTGATATTTACCGGTTTTCAGTTCTTTGAAGTAACGGGTGGAACCTGCAGGTTTGCCGTCGATGACGACCTCACACCCCATGGGCTGCGAGGTGATGGAAACCACGCCGAACCCTTCGCTGACAAGGCTGGTAGTTTTTTTCTGGGGCGCAATACCTGTGATTTCAGTAACGACTTGTTTGACAGCGCCTTCTAACCCATCGATGCCGTCCATCTTTACCTTGGCCGACTTGACGATCTGAGAAGTTTCGACGCTGATCATGTCCACAGCGAGGTAGAAGACCGTACCCGCCTTGAGAAGCATGCCGTAGATCATGAACTCCATATTGAGAAGCTGACCAAGTTGTACCGCGCACGCGCTGTCCGTACACCCGCTCTGTTGAAATGACTGCTCAGCGAGGATGCTTGACATATTGGCGCGGTCGAGCACATGATAACTACCGGAGCTGACCACTTCGCTGCGCAGGAGGTCGCTCGCAATGCTGGCTTCCATCTCACTCACGCCCTTGGCAGTAAAGTCAAGGATACCAACACGAGGCTTGGCATCTTGCGCATTAAGTTGGAAGATCAGTGAAAGGAAAGCGAGTGTCCGGAAAAGTGTTAACCGGAAAACATAATGTTTACTGTGTGTGTGTGTGGGGGGGGCATGGAATGATCTTTACTGTTTGCCGCACAATTATTTTTCCGAAATCGGTTTTTTCGGCAGCTTTCTGTTGCCGAAAGTTTTACCGGTTTTTTGCCGATCATGAAGGATAAGCCGCACAATTCCATATGATCAAAGT
>Ga0180008_1000512_pt1 | contig 31957 bp, 19 predicted proteins | sample MM_PW_MetaG_FD_121121 | JGI IMG/M metagenome (GOLD analysis project Ga0180008, IMG submission 121121) | Groundwater microbial communities from the Aspo Hard Rock Laboratory (HRL) deep subsurface site, Sweden - MM_PW_MetaG | ecosystem: Environmental > Aquatic > Deep subsurface > Groundwater... | reverse complement strand
CCCATGGAAATCACTGAGTTCCATAATTTGGGCCGGGCGGTAAACACTATGCTGGACAGAACTGAGCAGCAAATCACTAAACTGCGTAGTGCCGAAAGTGAAATACGTCAGTTAAACCAGGATTTAGAACAAAAAATCAATGACAGAACACAAGCTCTGAAAACCTCAAACCAGGATTTACTGAACACCTTATCGACCTTGCACCAGTATCAGAATCAAATTGTTGAAACTGAGAAAATGGCCAGTTTAGGCCAAATGGTGGCAGGTGTAGCCCATGAAGTAAACACGCCTATCGGCCTTGGTGTTACGGCTTCAACTTTAATGCAGGATAAGCTGGCTGAAATACAAAAAGCTTTTGATGATAAGAAATTAACTTCTAATCAACTGGCAAAGTTTCTTGGCGACAGTGCAGAAAACCTGGGCATTATTTATCGTAATCTTGAACGCGCCGCCAACCTTATTCGTAGCTTTAAACAAGTGGCTGTTGATCAATCCAACGACAACAGAAGATACTTCAACATGCATCAGTTGCTGAATGAAGTACTGTTATCACTGCGTCCAAACCTGAAGAAAACTCAACATCAGGTCATACTCAATTGTGATGAACATCTGGAGCTGGAGAGCAAGCCAGGCCCAATCAGCCAGATTTTAATCAACCTTATTATGAACAGCCTGATCCATGCCTTTGAACAGGTGGAACAAGGCACCATGACCATTAGTGTCACCTTAGCCAACAGTCGTTGTTACTTGCATTACCAGGACAACGGTGCCGGTGTGCCTGAGAATATTAAGAAGCGCATCTTTGATCCTTTTGTCACCACAAAAAGAGGTGAAGGTGGCAGCGGCCTTGGTATGCACTTAGTCTATAACTTAGTGACACAAGCTTTAAACGGCAAAATTCAGCTGGAAAGTTCTTTGGATCATGGCATAGACATTCAAATCGACTTCCCTGTTATCCCTAAATAAGATAAAAAATCTGAACAACAGGATGTTTTTCAACAACTTACATTAGGCAACACTAATTGTTAACAAATCCACTTGTTAACAAAATCTGTGGTCTATATAATTGCGCAGACATTGACCATGGGTCACTCTCTTTCTAAAAAGATACAAATCAAATACTTAATTACGTTCACATAAGGTTTAAGCATAATGCAGACCCCTGTTATTCTGATTGTTGAAGATGAAGAAGTAACACGACTGAATCTGGTCAGCCTGTTTGAAGGCGAAGGCTATGATGTGGTTGAAGCAGTGAATGGCGAAGAAATGAACCAAAAACTGGCTGAACACAAAGTCAATCTGATTGTTATGGATATCAATCTGCCTGGTAAAAACGGTCTGATCCTTGCCCGTGAATTACGCCAGAAAGAAAACGTGGGTCTGATTTTTCTGACCGGACGTGACAGTGAAGTCGATCGCATTTTAGGTCTGGAAATTGGCGCTGACGATTACCTGACTAAACCTTTTAACCCGCGTGAACTGACTATTCGTGCCCGCAACCTGTTAAACCGCACTGTATCTCAACCTGTAGTGGAAGAGCATAAAAGTGTAGTGAAATTTAATGGTTGGGTATTGGATGAGAACAGCCGTAACCTGACGTCTCCAGAAGGTGTATCACGCCGTTTACCTAAAGGTGAATACCGTGCTTTACGTTTAATGCTGGACAGCCCGGGTAAAATTTTCACCCGCGAACAACTGATCCGTCATATGACAGGCCGTGAACTCAGAGCAAATGACAGGACTGTGGATGTAACTATTCGCCGTATCCGCAAGCATTTTGAATCTGACGTAGATAGCCCAGAGCTGATCAGCACCATCCACGGTGAAGGTTACCGCTTTGTTGGTAAATTAGAGAAATAATCCCTGCCCTTCTATAATTCCAACAGGATGTCTGACGGATCAAACCCAGGCTTCGATATATTCCTCTAGAGCGGCCAAGTGCCGCTCTATTGTTATATGGAAATTGATCAACTGCTTTTCCATGCCTTGCAGCTCAGTTGCTTGCTCCATTAACTTAGCCTGATGCTGCACCCACAACAAGCCAACAGAAGCAGCTGCGCCCTTGAGTTTGTGTGCCGCCTCCTGAAATTCATTGATGTCTTGCTGTACTGCAGTTTCCACCATCTTATTGATATAACCTGGCAATAACTGCACAAACAATTGCACGCTGCGTAACATAGTGGTTTTACCTAAAGACTGCAGGTAATCATCCAGGGTTTGCTGATCAAGAATTTGTTGATCCTGAGCTTTTTCGGCTGTGATTTCTTTTGGAGCAGGAGCACCAAACAATTGATGTAAAATCTGATCCAGCTTATTGGTATTGATAGGTTTAGCTAAAGCTCCATCGACCCGCACATCTTTTAATTGCTGTTCGGCTTTACGCACATTGGCACTTAATACCACCACTGGTAATCTGGCCAAAGAGGCTTCAGCACGGATAAAACGTGCGACCTGGTCGCCCGACATATCTGGCAATTGCATATCTAAAAGCACCAAATCTATATCATCTTCAGTTTCCAGCAAAGCTAAAGCGTCTTCACCTGTTTCTGCCAAAATCACCTGATGACCACGCTGCTCCAGCAAGTTAGTCGCAATCTCAGCATTTAGCGGCACATCCTCTACCAGTAAAATGGTTAAAGCCGGATACTGGGCTTGTGGCACTGCAGCAGGTGCTGAAGTAAGCTCCGCCGGTAAAGACATAATAAAAGTACTGCCTTTGCCAACTGCACTTTCAAGCTTAATATTGCCCGACATAGCTTCAACTAAAGCCCTGGATACAGATAAACCTATGCCTGAACCAACTATACTTAAACGCCTGCCATCGCTGGATTTATAGTACATATCAAAAATGCGTTGCTGCTCCGCCTCAACAATACCTATGCCGGTATCTGTCACGCTAAAACAAAGCTCTGCCGGATCATCTGAGCTTAAGGAAACACCAAGTTGCACTGAACCACGGGCAGTGAATTTCACCGCATTATTAATTAAGTTCCACAACACCTGACGCACCCTGGTAGGATCCAGACGAACATAAAGCTGGCTCGGTACAGCTTCAGGTTCAATAAAGCTCAAACCTTTTTGCTGACAGATTAAGTGGGCAAAATTGCAGATATCATGCACAAAGTCGCAAAGCTGCACTGACTGATAAACTATGTCTAAATCTTGTCGGTCAATTTTATCTAAGTCGATAATATCATTAAAAATATTACCTAGCGTTTCAGCACTGCTGAAGATGGTATTGCTCCAACTGCGTTGCTCAGTCGACAACGGACTTTCCAACAGACGTCTGGTTAAACCTACAATGCCGTTTAATGGCGTACGCAGTTCATGGCTTAAGGTAGCAATAAACTTACCTTTATCCTGATAGGCTTTTTCCAGTGCCTGCTCAGCGAGTTTACGTGAGGTGATATCCCGGCCAAAACCAAGCAAGCCAATGTAGCGACCTTGTTTGTCAAAAAATGGCACCTTGCGCATTTCAAACCACAACATGCGACCATCTGGTGTTTGATAATCCACATCTAAGGTCAGCTCTACGCGGCTGGCTGAGATTTCCTGATCGGTAAGAATAGCGATAGGTGTGGATTCAGCATCGTAGAGTTCAGCCGGATAATGGCCTATCAACTCTTTAGCTGATTTGCCCATAATGACCTCAAACATCTTATTGCAGCTGACAAAACGGCCGGTTTCATCGCGGTAGTAAAATAAGTCAGGGGAGCTATCGACTATAGAGCGGATTAATAAACTTTGTTCTTCCAACTCTTGTTGGGTTTTACGGCGTTCAGTAATTTCACGTCTTAATTCATCAACAGCACGGCGCTTGGCCTGGAAGGCCTTTTTCCGTTCTTCTATTTCAAAGTTCAACTGGCGAATGGTTTCCTGCATATTCTGATTCAGCAACTTTTCCTGCCGTATCGAATCCTGCAAATAAAACAGCGCTTCATCCAGATGGCGAACTAAATAAAAGCTACTCAGTAAAAAGGCTGGCGTTATAGAGGCAGAAAACAGCAAAGCCCCCAACACCATAGACCAAAGCACCATATCGTGCAGCAGCAGGCTGTATAAGCCGGTAATAACGCCAGTTAAAGCCTGCAATAAAATAAAACACAGGCAGAAACACTGTAACCAGCCCCATTGCTTTAAAAAGCCGGCTAAACGCCGGACTAACGGGTGAACACTTCGTTGCATTATCTGCCTTTGGGGATCAATTTGTTACAACAAGGGCAAAAGCCCAGATTTCAGTGTTGCTTACAGTGAAGCAAGTCTGCCAGATCCAAACCTTGATTGTCCTGTTAAATTTTGTAGCCTTTAGCGGCAAAATCGGTAAAAACAGCCATTTTGAACATTTTTTAGACAATCATCAATTTTACTCACGAAGATTGATTGACAGAAGATGACAGAGCGGTTAAATCTTAAAACTATCTGAATTTAATCATCAGTAAAGTAATATGCTAAAAAAAGCGGTTTGTCTCGCTACATATTACTACTCGTCCTACTACCTGTCGGAGTGGTTTAACGAGTAGCAAAACCACCAGCTTACTGCTGGGTGTTTTGCTATTTCAAACTAAATCACAATAACTAACAGCCTGCTGAAAATCACTCTGCAACACAGTTGCCAGAGCAGACAGTGCTGTAATGAAGCAACAGGTAATAAAAAATGTTGAAACCATCTATGCTTTCGCTGGCCGTTGCGGCTTGCTGCTTTTCCGTATCTGCTCAAACTGAAACTACAACTGAAAACGATTCAATAGAAAAAATTGAAGTCACAGGCTCCCGCCTCAAGGGCGTTGATTTAGAAGGTGCTCAGCCGCTGGTCGTGATCAGCAGCGAAGATATTAAAAAATCAGGCGCCAATACTATTTTTGATTTATTGAAAGACATAGGCCAATTGAGAGGCGGTGACGGCACCTTTTCCACCAGTGAAAGTGGTGCAACCTCAACGTCAACACCAGCAGGACAGGCAGCGGCATCATTGCGTGGTTTAGGCCCGGCTTCTACTTTGACGCTGATTAACGGCCGCCGTGTGGCAGCCAGCTCTTTTGCTGCAGGCACTCAGAACTTTGTTGATGTAAACAGTATTCCTTTAGCTGCTATTGAACGTATTGAAGTCTTAGCCACAGGTGCTTCGGCCATTTACGGGGCAGATGCTGTAGCTGGTGTTATTAACTACATACTGAAAAAAGACTACGACGGAGCTGAACTGAATGTCTCTTATGGCGACAGTATGGCGTCCAGTGATGAAGGTCGCCGCAATCTTAACTTAGTGGTAGGCCAACAAGTGGCTGGTGGTCAGTTGACCTTGTTTGCTGATTTTCTTGATCGCAATGCCTTTAGCGCTCAGGACAGAGAGTTTACCCGTTCTCCCCTGCTCCAAAGTTCGTACTCTTACCTGCCAAAAAACACACCCAATATTTATTACAACTCTGTCCGTTCAGGCAATGAACTGGCCACGCCAGGCTGCGCTACCGAGCTTGTCACCACAGAGTTTGGTGAAGAAATTTGTGCTTATTACCCGAATGAAGACGATCAATTAAACTCAGATTTAACCAGTTACTCCACTGGTGCTGTTTTCCAGAAAGATTTTGGTGATATCAGCTGGAATACCGATATTTTTTTCAGCAACACCAAATCTGTCGCCCTCTCCAGCCCGGCTCCTATTAACCAACTGGATGACAGTGAAGGTCCTTATGTCGATGAAACAGCCTTAGATATTTTTGGCCCGGATATTCGTAACGAGCTGCTGGATCAACTCTATATAGACCCATTTGATACTGTTGCAGGCCGCGAGCTTTATGGTTTTGCTTTTGATGCCCGTTTTGGTACTCCACGCACTGTTGAAGTAGAAACAGACGCTTTGCGTTTAGTCAGTGCTTTGTCAGGTTCTATAGGCGCCTGGGGCTGGGAATCTGCAGTGATGTACTCTGAATCAAAATCTGATCAGATTGCCACTCAAGGGGTTTACAACAGATATAAATACCACGCCGCTTTAGCAGGCGAGCTATGTTCGAACGGCACTATTGCCAGCTACAACGCTGATAACGATAGCTTAAATTGCAGCAGCGGTTCTTTAGGCGCTATGTACAACCCTTTCCTGCAAAACGATAGCAACAACGAAGCTTTGCTGGCGCTTGCGCAGGAAATGCCAAGTCGTAAAGGTAAAAGCACTGTAGTCGGCTGGGATGCGCGTTTTAACGGTGATTTGATGGAATTTAACGATGGCGTCATTAGCTCTGCTTTTGGCCTGGAGATCCGTAAAGAAAAAATCACTGACACCCCCTCTGATAATGCGGTAGCCCGGGCTGAAAATGGTTATCTGGTTGATGTATTTGGTTTTGGTTCCAGTCTGTCTGCTGCAGAACGCACTCAATGGGCAGCATTCTCTGAATTCAACGTACCACTGGCCAGTACTTTAGATATGCAATTAGCTGCACGTTATGATCACTTTGACGATTTTGGCAGCACATTTAACCCAAAAATTGGCTTTAGCTATCGCCCTATAGAAGAACTGATTGTCAGAGCCTCTTATGCGACTTCATTCCGTGCGCCTTCCTTAACTCAGGCAGGTGTGAAACTCAGAACTACCACAGCAAACTTTGACTGTAGCGCCAACCAGGCTGTTGCTGATTTATTCTGTGAAGGTTTTGGTGATGAGCGCAGTAATAACGTGCTTGAGTTGGGTAACCCACAATTGCAGGCTGAAGAATCTGACTCCATCAGTTTAGGTTTCGCTTTAAGTATGTCGGAAGACAGTACTTTAACCGTGGATTATTGGCGCTTTGAGCACGAAAATTTGGTCGACACCAATATGACAGGTGTTCTGGCCCGCGCTATTGGTGATGCCTCATTCCGTCATTGTGGTTTAGTGCCTGAAGGCGCACAGGGTATTTCTTTTGATGAAGCCCTTTGTGATGTAACAGACAACGCAGGTCTGACTATTGAACAAGATGGCGCCAATATGGCAGAAATACTGGATGCATGGGTCGATTACGACGATCCTCGCTTCGCAGAATTACCACTGTTCCGGGATCATATTTTGTTACTGGAAAATACCGGTGAGCAAACAGTCAGCGGTATCGATCTGGCATACGACCACAGTTTTGATACTGAAGTCGGAACTTTTGGCCTGAGCCTGGACGCTACTCATTATTTATCTTTTGAACGTAACAAAGCAGGTTCAGATGAAATTGAAGAGCTGATTGGCACTTGGCGTTACCCTGAAACTCTGGCTGGTGTGCGCTTTAGCTGGTCTAAAGACAACTTTTTCAGCAGTGTAGCGGCCAATTACACCGACTCTTACGAAGATGATGTAGAGGGTCTTCGTGGTCGCGAGCTGGATGAGTTAGATGATCTGGGCGTATTAAACGCAGAAGGTACACGTCAGGTCTCATCCTGGACTACCTGGCGTCTTAATGTGGGATATGATTTTGCTAAAACCACAATCAGCTTTAATATCGACAACCTGTTTGATCGGGATCCACCAGTAGCTTATGGTTCAAACCGCGGCTTTGACTCGATTAACCATGATGCTTTAGGCCGTAGCTTCCGTATTGCGCTTAGCCACAAGTTTTAACCGCACGCGAAGCCATTACTATAAGCCGGGTTCAGGCCCGGCTGCATTTAACAGGTAAATCTCATGCAAGTTACAAGCAAAAAACCGGTCAGCATGCCGGACGCTTTTGTCATACTTTTTTTTGTGATGATAGCGGCAGCTATTGCGTCTCATCTGATCCCGGCTGGTTATTTCCAAATGTTACCGGAAAGCTTAAATGCAGCAGGTGAAACGGTTAAAACACGTATTGACCCAAATAGTTTTCAGCTGGCGGCTGAACAAAATAAAGCAGTACCTTTATTTGGTGAAGGCGGTCAGGTTGGCTTTTTAAACTATGCCTTTGAAGGCATGGTTTCAGGCGATAAAATGGGTGCAGCTATTGGTGTTATTGCCTTTATTCTGCTGACTGGTGGTGCCTTTGGCATCATTATGAAAACAGGTGCTGTCAATAACGGTATTCTGGCGTTAATCGCCAAAACCAAAGACATAGACTTTATATTTATCCCTCTGATGTTTCTGCTGTTTTCTTTAGGCGGCGCGGTTTTTGGCATGGGTGAAGAGGCCATTGCCTTTTGTATAGTGCTGCTGCCTTTGATGCTTGCTTTGGGTTACGACGCTATCACCACTGTGCTGGTGACCTATATTGCCACTCAGATTGGTTTTGCCACCTCCTGGATGAACCCTTTTAGCGTGGCTATAGCTCAGGGCATTGCAGGTTTACCTCTGATGTCTGGTGCCGACTACCGTATCGTACTTTGGGTAGTGTTCACCTTGTTTGGCATCATCTTTACCATGCGTTACGCTGCCAAAATTAAAAAGAACCCACAGCTTTCCGTCAGTTTTGAGTCAGACCAAAAACTTCGCGCACAGCAACAAGAACAACAAAGCAGTCATTTTGGCAAATTAGACGCCGCCATCTTATTGCTGTTTGTCGCAGGTATTATTTGGGTGATTTGGGGTGTAGTGGCGCGAGGCTACTATATTCCGGAAATTGCCACGCAGTTTTTTGCTTTAGGTATAGCTACCGCTATTTTGGCTATCGTAGGAAAACGTATCACGGTGAATGAATCGGCTGATGCCTTTAAACAAGGTGCAGCTGAGTTGATGCCAGCGGCCATGATAGTAGGTATGGCCAAAGGCATAGTGTTACTGTTAGGAGGAGACGACGCAACAGAACCTTCCATACTCAACACTTTATTGCATTACGCTGGTAGCAGCTTTGATGGCGTATCCAGTTATGTTTCCGCCTGGTTTATGTTGATTTTCCAATCGGTGTTTAACTTCTTTGTCACCTCTGGCTCAGGCCAAGCCGCTTTAACTATGCCTTTGGTTGCGCCTTTGGCCGATTTAGTTGGGGTATCCCGCCAAATTGCCGTTTTAGCCTTTCAATTGGGAGATGGTTTAACCAACTGCATAGTGCCTACTTCTGCTTCTTTAATTGGCTGTTTAGGTGTAGTGCGGGTCGATTGGATGTTATGGGCAAAGTTTGCCTGGCGTTTGCAACTATGGCTTTTTGCCTTGGCAAGCACAGCTGTGCTGGTCGCAGTTGCCATTGGTTATAAATAAGGACAAATAGTGAGTACAGTAAAACTATTTAAAAATGCCCATCTGATAAGCCTTCAGGATTTGGGCACCATGGATCTGTTAGTTGCAGGCCACCAGATTGCAGCTTTACAACAAGGTTTTGACATAGGCAGCAGTAATTTACCAGTCGAAATAATAGATGCCAGCCATTGTTATCTGGTACCGGGTTTTGTCGATTCTTTAGTGCATTTTATAGGTGGCGGCGGCGAAGGTGGTTTTGCCAGCCGTACTCCTGAAATGCAGTTAACAGACGCTACGTTAGGTGGAATAACCACAGCCATTGGTGCTTTGGGCACAGATGCGACCACCCGGACTTTAACTAATCTGTTAGCCAAAGCTCATGCGCTGGAAACTGAAGGTATCAGCACTTATTGCCATACTGGCTCTTATGAAATTCCGTGCCGTACTTTAATGGGCAATATCACGGATGACCTGATCCTAATCGACAAGTTTATTGGAGTCGGCGAAATTGCCATCAGCGATTTCCGCTCTTCTCAACCTACCACAGCTGAAATTCGCAAAGTGGCAGCCGCAGCTAAAGTAGGTGGAATTTTGTCAGGCAAAGCCGGTGTAGTCAGTGTGCATGTAGGTAGCGGTGCGTCGTTATTACAGCCATTGTGGCAAGCAGTAGAAGGTACAGAGCTTAAACTGTCTCAGTTCTACCCTACTCATATCAACCGCAATGAGGCTGTGTTTCAGGCCGGTCTTGAGTTTGCTAAAGCCGGAGGCGTCATTGATTTTACCACCAGCACCACAGCTTATGATCTGCAGCATGGCGAAGTGGCAGCTGCAGAAGCTTTAGCCCGTGCTTTGCAAGCCGGAATACCAGCTATGAACTTAACTTTAAGCTCTGACGGTAATGCCAGTTTGCCTCAGTACAACGACAATGGAGAACTGATTGGACTTGAGGTTGGCAAAGTACAAAGTTTATATCAGGTGGCTCGCCAGGCAGTGCTTGAATATAAGGTGCCTTTAACTGATGCCATCACAGCTATTACTGCTGCACCAGCCGCAGTACTTGGACTAAAACACAAGGGACGTATTGCCGTAGGATTGGACGCAGACTTAGTGCTATTGAATAAAAGTGATTTAACAATTCGTGATGTCTTTGCCAAAGGTCGGCAATTGGTTAAAGACGGCAAGGCGCTGGTAAAAGGTACTTTTGAAAAGTAAAAGCAGCTGTTAAGAGTTGAATTTCCGTTAATGCATCCCAATCTAGCGAATATCCGACGGATTTAGTCGGGTATTCGCTTTTTTCGTTTAAGCTGTTCGAAAAAAATCAGCTTATATTGCGCAGATTTTATACCGGCCCAAGCCGCAAAATATGGTATAAAGTGCGCCAAATTTTCAGCGGGATCATGGTGCACATGATCTATGCATTTGATGGACATTGGAGTATTCATGCCGACCACTATGCCAGATGTAGCTAACCATTCATCCGCCACCACCGAAGGTGTGTTGGAATGGGTTGGCATGAGCAATATTGAACTGCCACTGATGTTTAGTGTTGCAGGCGAAGCGCCACGCCAGGTCAGCGCCAAAGTTGAAGCTTTTGTAAACTTAAAAGATCCTAAAGCCAAAGGCATTCATATGTCACGGCTGTATCTGTTATTGGATCAGCTGTCGATTGAATCCAGTTTAAGTTTTGCCACCTTAAGCGAACTGCTGCACGAATTTATCAGCAGCCATGAAGACTTAAGTACTCATGCTTTTGTGAAGTTTGATTTCGAACTGCATTTACGCCGCAAAGCACTGATCACTGAAAAACAAGGCTGGAAAGCTTACCCTGTGACTATCACTGGCCAGCTGAAAGACGGCAAGTTAGGTGTAGAGATGAAGGTTGACGTACCTTACTCTTCAACTTGTCCTTGTTCAGCTGCTTTGGCCCGTCAGCTTATTCAGGAAGCTTTTGTCGCTAAATTTGCTGGTCACGCTCAGGTCAATGCTGAACAAGTCAAAGACTGGTTAGGCACCACTCAAGGTATAGTGGCTACGCCGCACAGCCAACGTTCTGTTGCTGAAATCAAAGTACAGCTGAACCATAAAGTCACTGACTTCCCTGTGATTGCGTTAATTGACGCTATTGAAGATGCTCTGCAAACTCCGGTACAGGCCGCAGTTAAACGCGCAGATGAACAAGAGTTTGCCCGCTTAAACGGTCAGAACCTGATGTTCTGTGAAGATGCGGCACGTCGTTTAAAACACGCGCTAAACCAATTGACGGAATTTGACGATTTCTGGTTACGAGTGAACCACTACGAGTCCCTGCACGCACACGATGCAGTCGCAGTGACAGTCAAAGGTGTTTCAAACGGTTATCACGCATAAGTTCCGCATAAAAATATCGTTTAAATTACAAAAAAAGGCCGCATCAGTGGCCTTTTTTTATGCTCACAGTACTAAAATCAGCAAAAAAGCCATAATTCTGTAATTTTATTACAAAACCGCCTTATAACAGTCTTCGGCAAAATAGTCAGTTAAATGCGTCAGACTGGTCTTGCAATTTCTGTCCGAACTGGGTATATCTAATCGTCTATTTATGGATAGACGTCTAAACGCCATAAAAACAACTATGCGGACCACCTAACTGACTGAAACCAGAGCTGTTGTTTTCTTTCAGAGATAAAAACGCCAAATATAAGAATAATAATTCATAAATTTAACATTTTTACCCAGCATCTATTGAAGTTAACGCTAACTGACAAGTAATAGAGCTCTTACCAACATAGTCCTGCTATGTAATTCGGGCGATAGAGCACAGTTAATCAAGCGGCAGCTTCATAAACTAAGGGTATATTTATTTTATACAGGACAGGTTGGAGGAAGAGTCATGGCGTTGTATCACCACAGTCAAGCAAGAGAGAACTGTGGCTTTGGTCTGATCGCTCATTTAGAAGGCGTCGCCAGCCACCGTATTGTGCGCACTGCAATCAGCGGTTTAGACCGCATGCAGCACAGAGGTGGAATTTCAGCGGATGGGAAAACAGGTGATGGTTGTGGCCTGTTAATGCAAAAACCCGATAGTTTTTTCCGTGCAGTTGCAGAGGAGAAAGGCTGGGTTTTGGGCAAAAAGTATGGGGTGGGCATCTTCTTCTTTAGTCAGGATCCGGTCAAAGCCGAACTGGCTCGCGCTATTATTGAACAGGAAATTACCCGTGAGACACTGACATTAGTCGGCTGGCGTGATATGCCAACGGACACGTCGGTGCTGGGTGATTTAGCACTCACTTCTATGCCTCAGATTAAGCAGGCTTTTGTCAGTGCTCAGCCAGGCTGGAACGAACACGATTTAGAGCGTCGCCTTTATATGGTCAGACGCCGTATCGAAAAGCAGCTGACAGATGATGCGGATTTTTATATCCCAAGTTTTTCTTGTCTGGTGACCGTATTTAAAGGCCTGATGATGCCGGCAGATTTGCCGCGTTTTTATCTGGACTTAGCAGACGTTCGGATGGAAACCGCCATTTGCGTATTCCACCAGCGTTTCTCTACTAATACTATGCCACGTTGGGCATTGGCTCAGCCATTCCGTTTTTTAGCGCATAACGGCGAAATTAATACCATTACAGGCAACAGACAATGGGCCCGCGCCCGTCAATACAAGTTTTCGTCGCCTTTATTACCTGACTTACCCACTGCTGCACCTTTTGTCAGCCAGTCGGGTTCAGACTCCAGCTCTTTAGACAATATGCTGGAATTGCTGCTGGCCGGTGGTATGGATTTATTCCGTGCCATGCGTTTGCTGGTGCCGCCAGCTTGGCAAGGCAACAAGGTGATGGACGATAACTTAAAGGCCTTCTACGAGTTTAACTCCATGCATATGGAGCCCTGGGATGGCCCTGCCGGTATTGTTATGACCAATGGTCAGCATGTGGCCTGTAACTTAGATCGCAACGGCTTACGCCCTGCCCGCTTTGTTATTACCAAAGACAAATTAATTACGCTGGCTTCTGAAGTTGGCATCTGGGATTACACACCTGATGAAGTGCAGGAAAAAGGCCGCGTTGGCCCGGGCGAAATGCTGGCTGTGGATACGCAGACAGGAAAAATCTGGCGCTCAGAAGAAATTGACCAGGATTTAATGGTTCGCCACCCGTACCGCAAATGGTTGTCCACTAACGTGCAACGTTTAGTGCCTTACGAGCAGTTTGAAACTGACTTAATAGGCAAACGGGTATTTACTGACGATCAGATGATGGTGTTCCATAAGCTGTTTAACTACAGCTATGAAGAAATTGAACAGGTAGTGACTGTACTGGCAAAAGACGGCCAGGAAGCTGTAGGTTCTATGGGTGACGATACGCCAATGGCTGTATTGTCGCAAAAAACCCGTACTTTCTACGACTATTTCCGTCAGTTGTTTGCGCAGGTGACCAACCCGCCCATCGATCCGTTACGTGAAGCTCATGTGATGTCGCTGGCAACCAGCATAGGCCGTGAACACAACGTCTTCAGTGAAACTGCAGGTTATGCCCGCCGTATTCAGTTTGAATCGCCTGTGATGATGTACAGCGATTTAAAACAGTTAAAAGCGGCTGACGAGAAATACTACAAACACCATATTATTTCCCTGAACTTCGACCCTAACGACGAAGACCTGGAAACCGCAGTGCGCCGTGTATGTGTTGAAGCTGTGCGTGTGGTGCGTGAAGATAAAGTGGTGCTGGTGATCTTAACAGACCGCCGTATAGAACAAGGCCTGCTCCCTATTCCAGCCGCTATGGCCGTGGGTGCTGTGCATCATGCTTTAGTGGATAACCAGCTGCGCTGCGACTCGAACATTATTATCGAAACCGCAACGACTCGTGACCCACATCACTTTGCTGTATTGGTAGGCTTAGGCGCTACAGGTATTTATCCATTCCTTGCCTACGAGACTATCGAGCAGTTGGTGGAAAAAGGCAGTCTGAACCTGACAGCCCGTCAGGCCGTGCTGAATTACCGTAAAGGGATTAACAAAGGCCTGTACAAAATCATGTCAAAAATGGGTATTTCGACTGTAGCGAGTTATCGCTGTTCGAACCTGTTTGAAGCTGTGGGTATTAACCAGAACGTGATGAAGCTGTGTTTCCCTGATTTACCTTCACGTATTCAGGGCGCCGACTTTGCTGACTTCCAGCAAGACGTGCAAATCCGCGCTAACAGTGCCTGGTTAAAACGTAAACCACTGAATCACGGTGGCCAGCTGAAGTATGTGCATGATGGCGAATACCACGCTTACAACCCTGATGTAGTGCAAAGCCTGCAAAAAGCTGTACGCAGTGGCAAATATGCCGATTACAAAGTCTATTCCGACTTCGTTAATCAGCGCCCTGTAGCGCATTTACGCGACTTATTCAGCTTAAACAAAGCCAATGCCACTCCAGTTGATTTGGAGCAAGTGCAAAGCGCTGAGCAGCTATACCCTCGTTTTGACAGCGCCGCTATGTCTATTGGTGCGTTAAGCCCTGAAGCGCATGAAGCTTTAGCTATAGCAATGAACCGTTTAGGTGGCCGTTCTAACTCAGGTGAAGGTGGTGAAGATCCACGCCGTTTTGGTACTGAGAAAAACAGCAAAATTAAGCAGGTGGCTTCAGGTCGTTTTGGTGTCACGCCACATTATCTGGTGAACGCTGAAGTGATTCAGATCAAAGTAGCCCAAGGTGCTAAGCCGGGTGAAGGGGGTCAGTTGCCTGGTGAAAAAGTCACAGCTGAAATTGCGCGTTTACGTTATTCAGTGCCAGGCGTCACGCTGATTTCACCACCACCGCATCACGATATTTATTCAATTGAAGATCTGGCTCAGCTGATTTTTGACTTAAAACAAGTCAACCCAGAAGCACTGATTTCAGTGAAATTAGTCTCAGAACCTGGCGTTGGTACTATTGCGACAGGTGTGGCTAAGGCCTATGCCGACTTAATTACCGTATCAGGTTACGACGGTGGCACAGGCGCAAGCCCGCTGACCTCAGTTAAATACGCTGGTTCACCATGGGAGCTGGGTTTAGCTGAAGTGCATCAGGCCTTAGTTGAAAACGGTTTACGTGACCGTGTTCGCCTGCAGGTGGACGGTGGCTTAAAAACCGGTTTAGACGTCGTCAAAGCCGCTATTTTAGGTGCTGAAAGCTTTGGTTTTGGTACCGGCCCTATGGTGGCTTTAGGCTGCAAATTCTTACGGATTTGCCACCTGAATAACTGCGCGACCGGTGTTGCGACTCAGGATGCGACTTTACGCCGCGATCACTTTAACGGCTTACCAGAAATGGTAATGAACTACTTTAAGTTCTTATCGCATGAAGTGCGTGAGCTGATGGCTGAACTGGGTGTTACTTCGCTGGAACAGTTAATAGGCCGTACTGATTTATTGTCTGTACGTGAAGGCCAGACGCAGAAACAACTGAAATTAGACCTGAGCCCAATTTTGTTGGCGTCCGGTGTTAAATCAGATAAATCCTTGTTCTGCGTACAAAACAACGACCCGTTCGACAATGGCGCTTTAAACCAGGAACTGGTGAAACGCTGCGCCGATATGGTGAAATATAAAACCGGTGGCCGTTTAACTGTGCCTATCCGCAATACCGACCGCTCTGTTGGTGCTGCCTTGTCTGGTTTTATTGCCCGTCATCATGGCAATCAGGGCATGGCAACAGACCCTATTGTGATTAACTGCGTAGGTACTGCAGGCCAGAGCTTTGGTGTCTGGAACGCCGGTGGTTTGCATTTATCCTTACAAGGTGATGCCAACGACTATGTAGGTAAAGGCATGACAGGTGGCCAAATCGCTATATTCCCACCTAAGGGAGTCAGCTACGCCAAAGACGACGCCACTATTGCAGGCAACACTTGTTTATATGGTGCAACAGGCGGCCGTTTCTACGCTGCTGGCCGCGCTGGTGAGCGTTTTGCCGTACGTAACTCTGGCGCCATAGTGGTTGTAGAAGGCACAGGCGATAACTGCTGTGAATATATGACAGGTGGTGTAGTGATGGTATTAGGTCAGACCGGCGTCAACTTTGGTGCTGGTATGACAGGCGGTTTTGCATATTTATTAGATGAACAGGATGACTTATGCCTACGGGTGAACCCTGAACTGGTGGAAGCGCTGGATGTCAGCACACCAATTCTGCAGGAACACTTACGTAGCTTGTTGCATCAGCACGTTGAGGCCACCGGCAGCGAAAAAGCGCACCGGATCCTGACGGATTTCAACAACTACTTAAGCAAGTTCAAACTGGTTAAACCCAAAACAAGTGACGTCAACACCTTGCTTGGTCACCGCGCACGCTCTTCCGATGAGCTGCGGGTTCAGGCGATGTAAGGGAGGCAACTATGGCACAGAATGTTTATCAATTTATCGACGTAAAGCGGGTTGACCCACCAAAGAAGTCACACCGTGAGCGGACCATTGAGTTCGTAGAAATTTATCAGCCTATGACAGACACTCAGGCATCAGGTCAGGCCGACCGTTGCCTGGACTGTGGCAACCCTTACTGCGAATGGAAATGCCCAGTGCATAACTATATTCCGCAGTGGCTGAAACTGGCGAACGAAGGCAAGATTATTGAAGCGGCTGAATTGTCGCATAAAACCAATAGCTTACCTGAAGTTTGTGGTCGGGTTTGCCCGCAGGATCGTTTGTGCGAAGGCGCCTGTACCATCAATGAAGGTTTTGGTGCAGTTACTATAGGTTCTATTGAAAAGTACATTAACGACAAAGCCTTTGAAATGGGTTGGCGGCCGGATTTATCAGCCGTAGTGAAAACCAACTTAAAAGTCGCAGTGATAGGCGCAGGCCCAGCTGGTTTAGCTTGTGCTGACGTACTGATCCGTAACGGTGTTACCCCAGTGGTATTTGACCGTTATCCGGAAATTGGTGGTTTACTGACTTTTGGTATTCCACCTTTTAAACTGGAAAAAGATGTACTGAAATTACGCCGTGAAATCTTCACCGCTATGGGTATTGAGTTCCGTTTAAATACCACTGTAGGTGTGGATGTCAGCTTTGACAGCCTGCTGCAGGAATACGATTCCGTATTTCTGGCCTTAGGCACTTACACCCCAATGCAAGGTGGTTTGGTTAACGAAAAAGCCCCTGGCGTCTATGAAGCTTTGCCTTATCTGATTGGTAATATCAACCATCTGATGGGCTGGCAGACAGAACACCAGTATGTGAACCTTACTGGTAAAAAAGTAGTGGTATTAGGCGGTGGTGACACCTCTATGGACTGCGTGCGTACCGCTATTCGTCAGGGTGCCAGCAAAGTCACATTGGCCTATAGACGCGACGAAGCCAGCATGCCGGGTTCACGCAAAGAAGTACAAAATGCCCGCGAAGAAGGTGTGGAATTTATGTTTAACCTGCAGCCACTTGGCATCAAGTTAAACGACGAAGGCCATGCCTGTGGTATCGAAGTGGTAACTACTGCTATGGGCGCTGCCGATGCCAAAGGCCGCCGTAACGCCGAAGCAGTGCCAGGTTCAGAGCAGGTATTAGAAGCTGACGCTGTAATTGTCGCTTTTGGTTTCCAGCCAAGCCCACCACAGTGGTTAAAAGATATGGGTGTAGAGCTCGACGACAAAGGCCGCGTAGTGGCCAGCGAAAAAAGCACTTACCCACTTCAGACCAACCAGCAAAAAATCTTCGCAGGTGGTGATATGGTATTAGGCTCGGACTTAGTAGTAACAGCCATAGCTCAAGGCCGTAAGGCTGCTGAGGGGATATTGGACTACCTTCAGGTTTAAGCCTTCGTACTTGCTGTAGGGTACGGGGCTTGTCCCCGCCCGTATCGCGTTCGAATAAAAGCCAAAGAGTGTATCCTGGCTGCGACATCAATTACTTTGGCTAAGGGTTTTGATAGTATTTTTTAAATATAGGGCATCAGCTAAAACTGATGCCCTTTTTGTTTTTATAGCTATCCCAAACGAAAAACTGTTGCCAGATCCAGCCTCATTTCAGTTAGAGTAAAACAAAACAACAATAAAAAACTGATATGAACAGCTACCTGCTCCTACTGACAAAAGCACCAGTACAACTTATTCAAACCAACGGCCAACCGGCCTTTGGCTTATTTGATGGCTCAATTCCGGATTTTAATCTGCAGGATTTTATTTATCAGAACCTGATGGACACAAAAGCCAGCACACTAGCCCGTTATTTTAACTACAAGCAGTTTCAGTTTATTTGTGTCACGGGAGCTGACTGGTTACTGGCGGTGGCTATTGCCGATATTCGTTATGCCAATTCAGGGTTTGCCTATTTGTATCGTTTTGACACGAACCAAACCATCAGCAAAGGCTTGTTATTACCAGGCGCTTTAGGCTGCAAGATGAGTGACTCCCCTTCTGCAGGTGAAGCGAAGCAAGGCTTTGGAGCTTATAAAACCGCGATAAAAACCAATGCAACAAACTGGCAATTAAATATTGAAACCAAAGAGTTAAAGGCCTGTTTAACCATAGAAAAAGCCAGCCAAATGCCTTTAGCTTTATGTGCTCCTACTGGCTACAACGGCTGGACTTACACCGAAAAATCCAATGCCTTGGCTGTGTCAGGCACACTTGAACTTCAGGGCAAGAACCAGGATTTAACTCAGGCTTTAGCGGGTTATGATTTTTCAGCAGGCTTTATGCGCCGCCAGACCAGTTGGCGCTGGGCCAGTATCAACGCTATGGTCGAGGGTAAAGTTTTTGGTTTGAATATGGCAGCAGGTGTCAACGAAACCGGGCTTTGTGAAAATGCGCTGTGGTTTAACGGCCAAATTCAGCATTTAAGCCCGGCCTCTTTTGTCTTTGACCGCAAAGACGATACAAGCCCTTGGCAAATAAGCAGCCTTTGCGGCGAAGTTCAGCTTGAATTCCAACCTTTGTATTGCCGTCAGGAAAAGGTCAATATTGGCTTACTGGCAAGTAACTTCCGCCAGTATGTTGGGCTTTATAATGGTTTTGTGGTGCTTCAAAATGGTACAAAATTACAACTGAACTCAGTCAAAGGGCTGGCTGAAGATCATTATGCCAAGTGGTAATTTATGCTTTGTATTGGTCTGCATAACCACAACTCGCGTAAAAACAGCACTAGCCAACAGACGAAGTAAAAACAGCGTGAACACTTTTAGCAAAGACTGTAGCCCAGAACAGGGCCCTGAACATAGCCCTGAAGACTTATCCCGTATTATTGAAATGGCATGGGAAGACAGAACCCCTTTTGAAGCCATCGAAAATTTATATGGTTTAAACCAGCACCAGCTGATTGAGCTGATGCGCAAAGAGCTAAAACGCAGCACCTTTGAGTTATGGCGTAAACGTACTTCGGGCCGCACCACCAAACATTTAAAGCTAAGATCGCCTGAAATTAATCGTGGCTACTGCCCCACGCAATATAAGAGATAGTCAATACAAGAGATAAATCAACACCATGACTTTATTACCCTGGACTCAAATGAGCGCCGAAATCAATACGGATTTAAGTCAGCGTATTGTGCAAACCCCAGAGCAAGCGCTCTGGTATGAGTCTCCAGCCAAAGATATTCACAGAATGCCTCTGGACAGAATAGGCGCAGAGGTAGCCAAAGCCACCAGCCTGGTGCGCTATTTACCCAACAGTCAGTTTGCTAGCCATCAGCACGGTGGCGGCGAAGAAATCCTGGTATTGGAAGGCACCTTTTCTGATGAATATGGCGATTACCCAGTTGGTACTTACTTACGTAACCCACCAGGCACTTCACACGCACCTTTTTCCAAAGAGGGTTGTTTACTACTGGTGAAACTTTGGCAATTCAGCCAAGGCGACACAGAGCAGCTTTGTATCAGACCAGAACAACAGCAATGGCTGCCAGGTTTAGTGCCGGGCTTACAAGTACTGCCGCTGCATCAGTTTGATGGCATCAACACAGCCTTAGTGCGCTGGGCGCCGAACACCAGATTCCAGCCTCATATTCATGCTGGTGGCGAAGAAATTTACGTACTCGAAGGAGTGTTTCAGGACGAATTTGGCAGTTACCCAAAAGGCAGCTGGTTACGCAGTCCGCGCTGGAGTAAACACCAGCCTTTTACCGGTATTGAAGGTGCACTGATTTATGTCAAAGTCGGGCATTTAGGCGCAGAGTTGTTGGGAGATCAACTCGGCGCCCTAGGTTAAAACCTTAATTCAACACAGCCACTAAATCTGAGCGGATAAAGTCTGACAACACAGGTTGATGTTGCTGCGCCCATAAACTCATAGCGCGGCCATCGCCTGTGGTAACTTGTTCGATAAAGGCGCTGGATAAAGCCTGAGTAGCGGCTTTGATTACCTGTTGCTGCGGTGCTGTATCTCCATCGCGGCGCCAGCCTGAAAAAATGTTGTGGCTACCAGAGCTAAATACCGCCAGTACTTTGTAGCTGCTGGCCATGGCGTAATACAGCTCAAATCTGTCCGCTGGAGATGAATAATAGCCTGGTACCTTAATTTCATCTTCTGTGGTGGTGATATGCAAAGTTGGAATAGTCACCTCTGCCAACACCTGATCTAAGGGCTGATCGTTATAAAAAGGCGGTGCTGATATTAAAATAGCGGCTTTGATGCGGTCATCTTTCAGGCTGACTAACTTACCGTTTTGCTCAACTTGCGCACCACTTAATAACATGGAAGTATTGGCACCATAAGAGTGACCCGCCATCATAATGTTCTGCTGATCAAAATCTGCCGCGTATTGAGAAGTTAATATCTGGTCCAGTGCAAACTTCACGTCCTGCACTCTGGCTAAAGCTTCAGTCTCATCTGCCGCATCCATTAAACGGAAAGGTAATAACAGTCTATTGCCACGCCATACTTTACGGTCGCTGCCGTCATGCTGCACATGCAAACTGGCATAGCCCTGACTGGCCCAGTATTGGCCCAGATAAGCGTAACGCTCTTTCGAACCACCTAAACCATGGGAGAACACTATTAAGGCTTTGGCTTTTTGCTGATGCGCAGGTTTAAACAACAAGGCAGGTACAACTCGCTCTCTGCTTTGATCAACCCAGTCAAAACTTATTTCATCAATATTCAGAGATAAGCTCTGGGCAACTTCAACTGAATGCTGCACCGAAGGTAAATTTAATTGTTGTTGCCAGGCGACAGAAGTTAAAGCCTGTTTTTGCGAACAGCCACTTAAAGACATAACCAGAACGCCGATCAGCGTTGCTACGCCTAAAGCTTTTATTGTGGTTTGGGTTCGCATAAAAAGTCCTCTTTAATGAAACTAACCTGGTGAGCTCCAGCAAATACACAAAAGTGGCCAAAGATCTGGTTACACGCTAACTCAGGCTGCAAGTATCTACGTCCGCTGCTCAAATAAAAAGCAATAAAAATTGATGAGGCTATTCAATTAATTCGAACAAAGTTTTTAAGTATGGAAAATTGATAAAATTAATCAATTTGCGCGTTGCATCTGCAATTCCACCAGCTAAGGTTAAATCAGGTGACTCCTGCTTGAGCTGTTATGACCTTCCGCCAAAACCCTTTGTTCAAAACTTTATTTTTTCTGGGCTTATGCGCTTTGCTGCTCTGCGCTTTAGTGCTGTTTCATCTGGTGCCACAGCAAATGTTAAAGCCTATTAACCAGCTGTATTATTTCCCTGTTACTGAACAGACGTCAGAGTTGCAGCAGTTATTGTTCAAGCCTGCAGATCAATGGCAACTGTTACCCAGCACCACAGCCAGCCTCGGCTATCAACAAAGTGACTTTTGGTATAAAACCCGCCTGACCGCAAGCAGCACTGAAACGGCCTTGTCGGTGCAGGCCCCTTTTCTGGATCAGCTTGAGCTTTATGTGCTGGATCAGCAATTAAACCTGCTGCAAAGCTACCAGCTCGGCGATCAACAGCTTTATAGCCTGCGGCCTCTGCCTACCCTCAACTTTGTGATCCTTGTGCCTGCCAGTACAGAAGATTTATGGCTGTTCGCCAAAGTCAGTAATCAGGGAGTCAATATGCTGCCACTAGAGCGAAGTAGCACGCTGGAAATGGAACAACAAGAACACCTGGCTGTATTTATCCATAGTCTGTTCAGTGGTATTTTTTTATGTCTGATTGCACTTTCTGTCGGATTTTATCTGATTTACCGCCAGGGTTATTTTATGGCGTTTTCCGGCATGTTTTTAACAGTGGTGTTGATCCAGCTGGAAATTAACGGTTTATTGTTTGCCTATGTCTGGCCACAATCGCCTGATTACAATCTGGTGATTGAATACGGTGCAGTATTTGGATCTTTGTTTGCGTCTGGTTTTATGCTGTCGTTTTTCCGGAACACCGATACTCCGAACTGGCTGATGTGGCCTTTCCAACTGATCCGAGTCTTTGCTGCTTTACTGCTGGTTGCCAGCCCTTGGCTTGGAGCCTATTGGCTGAAAAAAGCCGGTATTGAGCTTACAGCGCTGACCGGTAGTCTGATGTTACTTGCCAGCTTCTGGCTGCTGCATAAACGCCATGCAAATGCGCTGTTTTTTTCGCTGGCCTTACTGACAATGCTGACAGGAGTGGCGGTGATGATCCTGCGCAGCAAAGGCTATTTACCTGCGGTAATGCTGACGAATTCAGCGATGGAAATAGGCAATGCTTTATCTGCATTATTTTTTGTTTTTGCGATGCTGCAAAACATGCATCTGGAAAAAAACAGGAAAATCGCCTTCCAACAGCAAATTCTTGATCAACAACAACATATTCAAACTATGCAGCAAAAAGCGCTGCAGCAAGCATTAACAGAACATATTTCTGATTTACCCAATAAAAAAGCGCTGATGAACCGGCTGGAGCAACTGGATCAGCTGCGCAACAGTGATTTTTATCTGGTGATGATTGAACATCAGCGCTTTCGGCAGATTGAGCGGGCTTTAGGCGTAGAGGAAGCCAATCACACCATTATAGGTTTTAGTAAATTGCTCAAACGCTGGGGAGAGCAACAACGTCAGACAGAAGCGCTTTACCCCAGCTTATTTGCCTTAGAACGTGACACTTATGCCGTGCTGATAGCTCCTACCGATTTTCGCTCGCAGTTTGAACAATTACGTCATCAGCTGGACGCGTTACTGAAAGTAGATAACCTTCAACTAGACCTTGGTACCGTATACAGCTCAGTGCATTACCCGGCGGATTGCGCCAAAGCCTCTGATACTCTGGATTTAGCCCTGGCGGCGATAGAGCATGCCGACAGAGCAGGTGATTATCTACCTTACGAGCCTTTGTATCTTGAGCAAAATCTGGAACATATTCATTTATTGTCTGAGCTCAATATTGCGCTGCAAGACGACTTATTAGAACTGTACATACAGCCCATTCTGGATATGAAACAGCAAAAAATTCATGCCGCTGAGCTGTTGATCCGCTGGTATCACCCGAAAATGGGCCAAATCTCACCCACAGATTTTATTCCTTTGGCTGAACAAACCGGCATGATTAGTCAGGTCACAGAATGGGTGCTGGATAAAACCCTGATCCTGCAAAAACAACTGGCTGATGCCGGAGTTAATCTGCGCTTATCAATGAATATCTCACCGCTGGATTTGCGTAATGCAGCCTTAATTTCCCGGGTGATAGAAGCGGTAAAAAGCACCAGCTACTCCACTGTGCCGCTGCAACTGGAACTGACAGAAACTGCTTTTGTGGATCTGGTCAAAGATTCTGAGCAAGCCCTCAAGCTACTGGAACGCTCTAACATTCGTATCTCTCTGGATGATTTTGGGGTCGGACAATCCTCTTTAGCCCGCCTGCAGGGCTTGCCTTTGGGTGAGCTTAAAATTGACAGGGATTTGCTCTGTCAGGCCGTCCGTCTCAATGACGATACCGTATTAAGATACGCTGTGATGCTGGGGAAATCCCTGCAGCTTTATACTGTGGTTGAAGGTGTGGAAACCTTAAAAGAGCTGGAGTTTGCCCGACGTTTAGGCGCTGATGCGGTGCAGGGCTATTTGCTGGCTAAACCTATGCCTTTTGACAGGTTTAGCCAGTGGCTGATAGATTTTGAACAACAAGGCTTCAGGTTAAGCTAAAACTCTTTTGCCATTGAGCATCAAACAGTTTTGCTTTTCACTACTAAAAGCCCGACTGAAGCGGAGCTGATCAAGACTGTTTGTCCAGCATCTATTGCTGTTGCTATATCGGCAGGATCTAAACGAACCCGCCATTCCAGACCACAAAACTGAATATGACTATCGTTGTCTTTATTGGCTTGTTCCGTCAGCACCAGTTCGGTACCGACAAAATCAGAAATAGCACTGTCTTCCTGTAAACGGATACCGGTTTTTTGCAGTTTACGCAAAGGTTTCCACAACAGCACAGCCGACAACGCAGTCAGCATAGCGAGACTCAGCAGCACCAAGCTTGTATCTTGGGGCAACCAGCCAAACCACATCAACGCAGCGCTGATAAAAGCCCCTATAGCCAAGGCCAGCAATACTTCCAGTACACCCGGAATAGCAAAAGGCAACAAAGCCAGACATAACAAGGCTAATAACAATAAACCAGACAACAGATTTAATTCCATAGATTCAGTTCCTTAGATAACCCTTAGGATAAAACCCCGGATTTTTGAATAGCAGCCACAACACCCAAAGCTTCAGCGACGGTGTTGCCGGCAGAAGATTTATCATTATCCATCAGCACCACTGTCGATTCACGCGCTATGGCTTTTTTCGCAGCTATAGCTTCAGTTGCCAAATCCAGTAACACTGCAGCCTGACCTTCAGTGGTAGCCGCGGCTTGACCTATCATGGTTAATGCTCTGGCTTTGGCTTCAGCCACCAGAGTAATAGAGAGGGCTTCACCTTCAGCTTTTAATACCTGCTGTTCCCGCTCCGCTTCAGCAGACAACACAGTAGCTTGCTTGGCACCTTCGGCAATATTAATGGCAGCCTGACGTTTACCTTCGGAGTCCAGAATAGAAGCGCGTTTTTCCCGCTCAGCCCGCATTTGTTTTTCCATCGCATCCAGTACAGAGGCCGGAGGGTTGATGTCTTTAATTTCATAACGCATCACCTGCACACCCCAGGCCGCAGAGGCCTGATTAATAGCATGGATAATTTTCACGTTCAGGCTGTCGCGTTCTTCAAAGGTTTTATCCAAATCCAGTTTACCAATCTCAGAGCGCATGGAGGTTTGCGCCAATTGGATCACCGCATAGACATAATTATCAATGCCATAGGATGCTTTGTAAGGTTCCATCACTTTGATATACAACACACCGTCTATCGTCAGGCTGATATTGTCTTTGGTGATAGCTGACTGGCTTGGAATATCAAAAGCGCTTTCTTTGAGTGACACCTTGTAAGCAATACGATCGATAAAAGGGATCACAAACTGCAAACCTGCAGTCTGGGTTTCATAATATTTACCAAGACGTTCAATGATATAGGCCATATTCTGCGGCAGTATCACCACAGTTTTGCCAATCAGTATCAGCACCGCCAACACCAAAGCGCCGGTCACAATTAAATTCGTTTCGAGCATAACTTATCCTTAAGGAGCCACTATTAAATCTGGCTTATAGCTTAACGGATTTTTCCGGTCTTTAAAGAATAACATTCAAGTTGTTAACAATTAATCTCCAATTTAAGTCCTGTGATCACAGCAGGCGTAACACCAGGCCAATAAAATTAGGCCTTTATGGCACACAGCTTTACACTAAACAGGTTGATGTATTGAGGGTTAGTCATGAAGTTGTCTGTTGTGGTGCCGGTTTGCCTGCTTTTTCTGTGTTTTTTAACGCGAGCGGCCCCAGAAACTCCGGATCCATTATTGATCGCCAAACCACGCTCTGAATTTGATATGAATCATCAGTACTACACCAGCTTATTAAAAAAAGCTCTGACCAAAGCAGCTGCCGGGCGCAAAGTGCCTGATTTCAAAACTACTTTTGCGATGGAGCAAGGCCGTGCTTTGCGCGAATTGGAGAAAGGCGAGTTTCTGGATGTATTTTGGGTAGGCACAGATCTGACAAAAGAACAGCAATTCCGCGCTATCCGTATACCGCTGGAACGCGGCCTGATGGGATTCCGTAAGTTTATTCTGCGCAAAGACTCTATAGCAAAATTTAACTCAGTCCGAAGCCTGCAACAGTTGCAACCACTGACCGCCTGCCAGGGCGCCTTCTGGCCTGATGTCGACATTATGCGCCACTCAGGTTTAAAGGTTGAGGAAGCCCCTGTTTACGAAAACATCTTTAAACAAATGGTGGCTAAACGTTGTGACTATTTCCCACGAGGTTTACATGAAGGTGTGATTGAACTGGAAAAACGCCAGGCTTTGTATCCGCAATTAGTGCGTTTTGACAATTTGATGCTGCATTACCCTTTTGCCGTGTACTTTTTCACCCGTAAAGAAAACGAAGCTTTGGCTTTGTGGATAGAACAAGGGCTGGAGCAAATGATTGATGACGGTGAATTGCTTCAGCATATGCAACAACAGGAACTCACCCATCATGTATTTCCGCTGCAACATAAAACCACAGATCAATGGATCAGTATTAAAAACCCACTGTTAAGCCCCGATACCCCAGTGCAGAACAGCAGATACTGGTTTCAACCTGAAGACTTTAAGGCCGCGGGTAAGTGAGATTGGTTAGTTGTGTCAAAGCTGATTTCAAGTCATTTTTCAAAACGTACTACTGACTATGCTGGTTTAATTCTGACGAGCAAGCTGCGGCAAAAAAGACATTTAGGAACCTAAAAATAGCTTTATAAAAACAATAAAAACAATGACATACACATTATTTGGCATGCTACAGCCATTGTGTATCTGGCTTAGCTACTTGAGACCACACTTCACCACAAAGCTCCCATTTCTTCTCAACTGTTTTTGACATAAATTTCACATTTGAACTGGCAGACTTGACCTTCAATTACAGCAGTCGCCGGCAGGGTTACCGCGCCGGAACTCAATAACTGCGCTCAGCAAAAATGGAGGTCAATCATGTGGAAGAAAATTTTAGCCGGATTGGGACTAGTGGTGCTGTTGATTGCTGCCGCCACAGTCTGGCTCTGGAGTTTAATCGACACCAGTCAGGCTGCAACCGATGTTCGCACCAGTAAAGCCGGGCAGATTGCGTATTTGCAGCAGTCGCTGGCGGCGCAAGCCGATATGCCCCCCCGCGGCAAAGTATTAGCCGTGGTCACCAGCACCGCGTTTTATCCGCCTGCAGTGGTGGACGGAAAAACCAAAAAAACCGGCTATGAGCTGACAGAACTATCGCGGTTTTATTGGGTGTTACTGGCCAATGGTTTTGCCGTAGATATTGCTAGTCCGCAAGGTGGCGACGCGCCAAGGGTGCTGGATGACGACGATATGGCGGAATTTGATTACGCCTTTTTAAACGATGCAACAGCGATGCAAAAAGCCCGCAATACCATCAAACTCGCGGACGTGAACCCGGCAGATTATCAAGCGATTTATTTTGTCGGTGGCAAAGGCGCCATGTATGACTTCCCGCAGGATCCGGATATTGCCCGGCTGGTGCAGGCGATGGTGGCACAACAAAAACTGGTACTGGCCGTCTGTCATGGCCCGGCCGCTTTGGCTTTGCTGACCAATAGCGACGGTACGCCCTGGCTGACCGGGAAAAAAGTCACCGGCTTTACTAATGCTGAAGAATTACTGCTGATGAGCGACGCAGAAAAACGCTTTTCATTTTTACTACAAAGCAAACTTGAACAACAAGGCGCGTTGTTTGCTGAAGGCCCACGTTATTTACCCAATCTGGTGATTGATGGGCAACTCATCACCGGTCAAAACCCCTGGTCGGTGTGGCAGCTGGCCGAAGCGACAGTCCGGGCTTTGGGGGAGGAGCCACTGCCACGACTCGCCAGTGCGGAAGAACGCACCATGCAATTGCTGCAAACACATCAGAGCCAGGGACTTGCTGCCGCGCAGAGTCAAATCGAAAGTCTGCAGGCAGATGGTCCATTACAACGCAATTTGGTGGTGATGATGGCGCTGGTTGGCGCCATGGCTGGTGAATGGACACAAAGTGTCTCGTTGCTGCGGCTGACACAACAGATCAAAAATCAGCAACAGATGCAACAACCACAGCAATAAGGGCAAATAGATGGATTTTTTTCCGCTGCCTACACCGGCAAAGACTCTGATATTTATCCGGCACCCACTGATGTTATTGCTGTTGCTGTTGTGTTTGACCGGCTGCGGCATTGCCAATAATTTACGCTTGCGACAAGCCAATGATGATCTGCAGCCACAGTGGAACAGCAGCGAGGCCACAGCACAACTCAAGGCTGAATTTAACGGCTACAAACCTTATATCCGGGTTTTGGTCAATGGCACAACTGAACTGAAACTTCTGCTCGATACCGGAGCAAGTTTCTCATTGTTGTGGGACACCGCGCCAGTGCGGCAATTGCAGCTGCAGCAAGGCTATCCGCTTGAAGTCGGTGGTTTTGGTCAGCAGCAAGACTCTGCAGCCTTCCAGACCGAACTGGCATCGGTTGCAGTGGGACCGGCCTTGTTTGAAAAAGTGCAGGTGGCGATGATCCCGATGGCCGGTACCGGATACTTTTTAACGCCAGAAGAAGCTACTTATGATGGCGTGATTGGTCATGATCTGCTCCGGCATTTTAGCTGGGTGTTTGATCGCAGCGCCGGGCAAATTAGCCTGTCGCCGCGGCCTTATCTGGCGGCCAAAAATGAACAAATGCTATCTTTTACCATCTCCTGGCGTAAAGTGGTGGTGCAAAGTTCGTTGCAGTTCAACAGTCAAACCCGCATCGACAAAGAACTGCTGCTCGATACCGGTAGCCGGCATTATCTGAAAATCAATCAGGCCTATCTCGACAATCAACACATCCAACTGGATGACAAACTGCGGGAAGGTGCTGATTTTGGCATGAGCGGCTGCCACTCCAATCAGCGCGGAAAAATCACTGCATTGCTGCTCGGCGATCAAACCATGGCACAGGTGCCAGTTAATATTCTGCCGGCCGATGATGAAGATGACTGGTGGCTGGTCGGTAGCGGTGTGCTGATGCAGCACAGGTTGGTGCTCGACTATCTTTCACAACGCTGGCTGCTGCAGCCACTGCCACAACAGCCGTTTCAGGCGCGGTTTAATCTGACCGGCCTTGAGCTTCGCAAGCTGCAGAGCGGTCGGTTTATCGTGCGCGACAACCTCAATCCGGCGTTACAAGGCTGGCTGAAAGTGGGGGATGAAGTGCTGCAAATCAATGGCATCGCCTCGGCAGATATCAGCAAGCTGGCTTGGCTGGGCTTGAGTAGCAAAGCAGGGTCTTTGACATTGTGCCGTGCGGCTGCGGATTGCAGGAGCATCAAACTCACTGCTGATTGAGGGCTGGTTAGGGGCAAGAGGCAATAACTCACCCAGAGAAATGGCTGCCCCACCATCCACTTCAACCAACAATTGATATCTGGTCGGATTTCAGTTATTTCTAAACTAAGATACTTCAGGATCTATTGTTATGCTGCAAGCTACAGAAATAGCTGATCTTATTTTAAAAGGCTTTCGCCGCCATTTTGGCTTATTTCAAAAAATCACTGCGTTAGCCCAGCAAGGTTTTGCTCAGAAAAACTGGCTGGAGCTGCAACGTATCAGCTCGGAGCGTATTTCCTACTACGACTTGCGGGTGAATGAAACCCTGGCCTTGCTGCAACAAAAGCTGACTGGGGCAGAATTAAATGAATGCCTGTGGCAACAGGTGAAGCAGCAATACCAGCAGTATTTGTTATTTCATCCTCAGGCTGAGCTGGCTGAAACCTTTTACAATTCTGTGTTTTGCCGTTTGTACGAGCGTAAGTATTTTCATAATCAGAATATTTTTGTCGAATCCACCTTAAGCAAACAACGTTTACCTGCGCCTATAGCTTCTGTGTATGAAAGCTATTTTCCGGCCCAATATGGCTTAAAACAAAGCATCAGAGCTATTGTTGCCAGCTTTCATCTACAGGCACCTTTTGTTGATTTAGAGCGTGATATCCGCCTTTTAGTGCGCACTTTTATTGGCCAGTCCAGCCATGGCCATTTTCCGGTGCATCTGGTGCGCTTTGATATTTTAAAGTCGCTGTTTTTCCGCAATAAAGCCGCCTACATTGTCGGCCGTGTGGTCACCCCTGACGGCCAGCAGCCTTTTATTATTCCGCTGTTGCATGATGACGATCAGGGTATTTATATGGATACGCTGATCACAGATCCACAGCAAATGACCATTATCTTCGGTTTTTCCCGCGCCTATTTTATGGTGGAAATGACTGTGCCTTCTGCATTGGTGCATTTTCTAAAAGAGCTGCTGCCCCACAAAACTCTGGCCGAACTGTATTCCTCTGTGGGCCTGCATAAACAAGGAAAAACAGAGTTTTACCGCGAACTGTTAACCCACCTGGATAAATCCAGCGACCAGTTTGTCGCAGCGCCTGGTATACGCGGCATGGTGATGATGGTGTTTACCCTGCCGTCTTTTCCTTATGTGTTTAAGGTCATTCGAGATAAGTTTGCGCCCACCAAAGAATTTGGCCGCGATACAGTCAAAGCCCGCTATTTACTGGTTAAAAAACACGACAGGGTTGGCCGTATGGCAGATACCATGGAGTACTCAGATGTGGCCCTGCCCCGCAGCAGATTCAGCCCTGAATTACTGGAAGAATTGCAGCAAAGCATAGCCGGCTCTATGCAGATTGAAGATGATAGGGTCATTATCAAACACTTGTATATAGAACGACGAATGCTGCCACTGAACCTGTATTTAGAGCAGGCCAGTTTCGAGCAAAAAAAGAAGATGATGGCCGATTACGGTCAGGCTCTGAAAGACATGATTGCTGCCAATATTTTCCCTGGCGATATGCTGCTGAAAAACTTCGGTGTGACCCGCCACGGTCGGGTGATTTTTTATGATTACGACGAAGTGCAGTACCTGCTGGATGTGAATTTCCGCTTTATTCCAAAAACCGATAACTACGACGATATGTTAAGTAACGAACCCTGGTATTCAGTGGGCCCCGGTGATGTATTTCCGGAGCAAATTACCACTTATGTGACGGCGCAAAACGATATCCGTCAGATGCTTATCCAAAGCCATCCTGAATTGATGGACGCAGGCTACTGGCAGCAAAAACAGCAACGTATTCGGGATGGCATAGTAGAAGATGTGTTTCCGTACCCACAAAGCCAGCGCTTTACAGCTTTGTATGCAACAGAGTATCAAAGCGACGCCAGCTTAAGTACAATGCCGCCGCCTGAGCAGGCATAGTGTCTGGTGGAAATCAAGGATAAGCTTTGTGTCTCATATCAATTCAGTGATGGCGCTGCGTGAGCGCGAACTAAAAAAAACCGTCCGGGTCTTTAATGCCCGCGGTAGCCGTGTGATCCGCTGCCCTTTGTGTTTATTGCCTGTGCCTGATTGCATTTGCGCCGCCAAACCACAAGCCTCCAGCCGCAGTGCCTTTTGTTTTGTGATGTATAAAGGCGAAGCTTATAAGCCGACCAATACAGGGCGATTAATTGCCGATGTTGCGCCGGAAAACTTTGCTTTTGTCTGGGACAGAACTCAGCCGGACCCGGAGCTTTTAGCTTTACTGCAAAACCCCCGTTACACCCCTATAGTGGTGTTTCCACAGCAATATGCGGCGCCTGAGCGTTGTATTGATAGGGTCAACACAGGCGATAAGATCCCACTTTTTGTCATGCTGGACGGCACCTGGCGCGAAGCAAAAAAAATGTTCAGTAAAAGCCCGTATTTGGATAATTTCCCTGTGCTTGGCATTCAGCCAGAGCAAAGTTCTTTGTATCAACTGCGCGAAGCGGCGCATGAACATCAGCTTTGTACTGCAGAGGTAGGTATAGCTGTGCTGGAACTGGCTGGCGATCATCAGGCAAGCGCAGAT
>Ga0180008_1000511_pt1 | contig 31978 bp, 28 predicted proteins | sample MM_PW_MetaG_FD_121121 | JGI IMG/M metagenome (GOLD analysis project Ga0180008, IMG submission 121121) | Groundwater microbial communities from the Aspo Hard Rock Laboratory (HRL) deep subsurface site, Sweden - MM_PW_MetaG | ecosystem: Environmental > Aquatic > Deep subsurface > Groundwater... | reverse complement strand
TTGCGCTAAGCCGCGATGGTGGGTTACGCCTTCGGCTAACCCACCCTACGCCCTTCTCAACACACCCTACGACCCTGTTCCCCCGACGGTAATCGCATCAATCTTCAGCGTCGGCTGGCCAACTCCTACTGGTACAGATTGGCCATCCTTGCCGCAGGTGCCTACGCCGCTGTCCAACGCCAGGTCGTTACCGACCATCGACACCCGGCTCATAGCTTCAGGGCCATTACCGATCAGGGTGGCGCCTTTGACCGGCGCAGTGATCTTGCCGTCCTCGATCAAGTAGGCCTCGCTGGTGGAGAAGACGAACTTGCCGCTGGTGATGTCGACCTGGCCGCCGCCGAGGTTGGCGCAATAAATGCCTTTCTTCACCGAACGGATGATTTCTTCCGGGTCGCTTTCACCGGCGAGCATGTAGGTGTTGGTCATGCGCGGCATCGGCAAGTGCGCGTAGGATTCGCGCCGGCCGTTACCGGTCGCCGCCACGCCCATTAGGCGGGCATTCAGCTTGTCCTGCATATAACCCTTGAGTACACCGTTTTCGATCAGCGTGGTGCACTGGGTCGGCGTGCCTTCATCGTCCATGCTCAGCGAGCCACGGCGCTCAAATAAAGTGCCGTCATCGACGATGGTGCACAGGCTGGAGGCGACTTTCTCGCCCATTTTGCCACTGTAGGCCGAACTGCCCTTGCGGTTGAAGTCACCTTCCAAACCATGACCGACCGCCTCGTGCAGCAGCACACCGGACCAGCCCGCGCCCATCACCACCGGCATGCTGCCAGCGGGTGCGGGAATCGCTTCCAGGTTAACCAGCGCCTGGCGCAACGCCTCACGGGCATAGCCCATGGCGCGCTCTTCGTTATTGCTGGTCTGCTCAAGGAAATAGCGGTAATCGGTGCGCCCGCCGCCGCCATGACCGCCACGTTCACGACGACCGTTCTGCTCGACGATTACGCTGACGTTGAAGCGTACCAATGGGCGGATATCAGCCCCTAAGCTGCCGTCAGCCGCGGCGACCAAGATGCGATCCCAGACACCTGCCAGGCTAACTGAGACCTGCTGAATACGTGGATCGATGGCGCGGGTGGCAACATCAATGCGTTTGAGCAGCTCGACCTTTTCCGCACGGCCCAACACATCCAGCGGGTTGTTCTGGGCATACAAGGGCTTCACCAGCGGGCTGCTGAACGCCTGCACGGGGGCACTTTGCCCAGCCCGGGCAATCGAGCGAGCCGCACGTGCCGCCTGACTCAGGGCATCGGCGGTGATCGCATTGCTGTAGGCGAAACCGGTTTTTTCCCCGGACTGCGCGCGTACGCCAACGCCCTGGTCGAGGTTGAAGCTGCCTTCCTTGACGATGCCATCTTCCAGCGCCCAGGTTTCCGAAACCTGGCTCTGGAAGTACAGGTCAGCCGCATCCACTCCTGGCCCGGCCAACTCGGCCAAAACACCTGGCAGGTGGTCAAGGGTCAAACCGCCTGGCCCGAGCAAATGCTCGCTGACGGATACCAACATATCGCTCATAACTACTCCAAACCTGGCAGCCGCGGTTCGGCCGCTGCAAAAAATCGTTTATGTCGCACCACCGGCATCCGCTGGCGAATCGCCGCTTGCTCAGTGGTATTGCGCTCAGCCAGCACCACACCAGGGCCTTGCACCAGCTTGCCAAGTACCTGCCCCCACGGGTCGATAATCGCCGAATGGCCAAAGGTCTCGCGGCCGCCCGGATGCGTGCCGCCTTGTCCGGCCGCCAGCACATAACACTGAGTTTCAATCGCCCGCGCACGGGTTAATACCTGCCAATGCGCTGCGCCGGTCACGGCGGTGAATGCCGCTGGCACACTGATCAACTCCGCCCCGGCGGCGCGCAACGCGCTGTACAGCTCAGGGAACCGCAGGTCATAACAAACCGTCAGGCCTAGACGGCCGAATGGCGTATCCGCCACCACCACTTGATTGCCGAAGGCGTAATCATCGGATTCACGGTAACGACCGTGACTGTCGCTGACATCCACATCGAACAGGTGCAGCTTGTCGTAACGCGCCACCTGCTGACCACAGTCATCGATCAGCAGGGAGCAGGCATGGGCTTTGGCTTCTGGCTGACCATCTGGCGGCAAAGGCAAGGTGCCCGCAACGATCCACAGCCCCAGGTCACGGGCGGTTTGCCGTAGCCAGGGCAAAATCGGCCCGTCACCCTGCGCTTCGGCACGCCCCAGCGCGGCGAGATCCTGCCGCCCCATGGCGGCGAAATTTTCCGGCAGCACCACCAACCGCGCGCCCTGCGCGGCAGCCTGCTCGAGCAGCTGGCGCGCCTGAAGCAAGTTGGCTGTAACGTCGGCCTGGCTGACCATTTGGATGACGGCGAGGGTCATAGCGGTTTTATCTCAATCGCGGAAATCAGCCTTCAGCTTACAAGCCATGCCGCCAGACTGCACGGCTGTCTATCCGCCACGCAGGCTTTACTGAGGCTTTTCAAAGGGCTTATCGAAGCTGATATCCGGGCTCTGCCAAGGCCCGGTGACGTCGTATTGCACACTGGCAAAGCGCGCAACGCGATCCCCCAGCAGCTTATCGGCGACAAACAGCGCCCCCCCGATGGCCGGCGCACCAACAATCAGCGCCGCCAACGGCAGGTTGTTGGTCACCGGCAAGGTCACCAGCAACTTGGCATCAATGCGGTCATTGGCCATGTCCAGCGTGCCCTTCAACTCCAGGTTGCTCGATGGTCCTTCCAAGGTGATCGGCTCACGGGTGACAAACACCCCGTTTTTAGCCTCCAACACGCCTTTGACCCGGTCATAGCTCAGGCCTTTACCCAGCAGATCGGAGAAGTCCAACCGCAGGCGTCGGCCAATCGAATTAAAGTTCAGCAGCCCAAATACTCGCAGCGCCGAAGCCGGCCCTTCAACCTCGGAGAACTGCCCTTTGCGCAGGGACGCATCCAGCGTGCCGCTGAGGCGCTTCATGCTGAACCAGGCCGGTGAGCCGGGCCAATCAGCATCTACATCCACATGAAAGTCTCGGCTGCTGGCGGTAGGGGCATAGCCCCAGGCAATCAGCACGTCGGCCAGATCCGCGCCACCAAGGCGACCGGTATAGGCCGTTCGCATGCCACTGGCCGTTTGCAGCCAGGTCGCCCGCCCCGCCACTTTTAAGCCTTTAAGGTTGAGATCCAGCTCGCTGAAGTGCACACCCGTTTCTACCGGACGCGCCTTGAGCGACCAACTGCCCAACGGCTCGATACCTTGAAAGACTTCGTTGATGCGCACGTCCAGCGCCGGGAAGCCGCTCGGGTCAACCACCGCCAGCGGATCGGGTGTATTCACCACAGGTGCGTCTTTATCCTTGAGCTGCGCTGCGGGTAAACGTAAGTAGTCGAGCGCCAGCGCGATCGGTACGCCGGCAGCGTCCGGCAAGCCCACCCGGCCTTTCACCTGCGGGCTGTCGAGGCTGACCGCCCAGGTCGCAGCGTCGCGCTTAACACCCACTTCCAGTGCCTCCAGGCTGACGCCAAAGCCGGTGAAGCGAGCAATACGCAACTGTGCGTCCTTGAACAAACGCTGCGCCTCATTGACTGGCAAGCTGGAATAAGGGGCCAACACCTGTTGCCAGGCCGACCAATCCAGCTCCGCTACGCGCCCACGCACGCGCAGGCCCTGGCTGGTGGGTAGGCGTGCCGGGCCGTCGGCTAAGCGGATCTCACCCCGCCCTTGATTAAACTGGCCGGGACTCGCCGCAAAAGACAGGCTCAGCAAGTCGGCGTAATCCAACCAGTAACGCTGCTCGCGCCCGCCCAGGCTCATACGCCACTGGGTGTCGCGCGCCTCACTGGCCGCTTTGCCGAAAGGTGCTGGCAGCGAAATCGTCGCCCCCTTGAGGGAGGAATTCACGCGGAGCTGGCTGTCGGCGCCGTCCAGGGTCAGGCGCAAGCGGTAGGGTAGATTGCCGCCAACGGGCAGAGGCTGAGTCACGCCCAACCAGGCACTCAACGCGCTGACTGCAATTTGCCCGCTGGCATCGATACGGCTACGCGCTTTACCCGGCGAACCCTCGGCCACGGCCTTGCCCCGCACGGCATGGCCGAGCACCTGAGCACGAATGTCCGGGGCACTGAGGCCACTGGCAGTGTTGTAGCGAAATGCACCCTGCAACTGGCTGAATTGCAGCGGCGGATTAGGCAGGCTGAGCTGCGCGCCTGCGCTGGCGAAATCCACCACCACGGCTGGGGCCAGCCCCTTGCGCAAGGGTAAGTCGAGCTTGAGCTTGCCGGTCAACGCCCCCTCACCACTCCAGCCAGCAAAAGTGTCTGCGGTGCCGATCGGCGTTTCCTGCAGGATCTGCAGGGCGTCATCAACCGAGCTGCTCAACTCACTGGTTAACAGCAAGCGCGCGGGTTGGCCCGGTAATGAGGTGGCGATTAGAGCCTCGGCATTATGCACCTGGCTATCAAGCAAGCGACCCTCGGCAAGCGCCACACGCACGCCGGTGTGTTCAATTGACACCGTGCCACGCGCCTCACGCAGTGCCGGCCAGCCTGGCTGAAAGGCCAGCTCCGCATCATGCACGGCAAAGAACAGGCTGATGCTGCGCGCGGCACTCTCAGCCCCCTTGTTCAGCGAGCCCTGGTACTGGAAATAACCTTCATCGACTGCCCCACCGCGAATCGCGCTTTTCAGCCAGGCATCCAGCTCATGGCTGAAGCCCGGCGAGCGGCTCGGCAGATACTTCTCGGTAAAGCGCGCATCGCCGTTACGCAGGCCAACACGCAGGTCCATGTAGTCTTCTTCGGCGGGGTCGAAGCGCAGGCGGATGAGAAAATCCCCGGCTGCCGGGCCTTCGTCCCCGACCACCTGTAAATACGGGCTGCGTAAGGTGAAGGCCTGCTCATCAATTTGCCAAGTCAGCAGCGCATTGGCGGTTTTGTAGTGCCAGGGGTTGGCAAACAAGGTGTCAAAATGCAGGGAGAAGTCTTCGCTATCGAGCCGCAGCTCTCCCTGGCCTAAATCACCGCTGATGCTACCGCTGACATTCTCCGCCGCCGGCGACCCGTGCCATGCAGCAAAGCCGACGTGTTCCAGGTTGGCCGAGAACTGCAAGCGCTTGCTGTCGCTCAACCGCGGTCGGTAGTCGAGTTGGATATTACGCAATACACCCCGCGGTTTAAGCTGCTCCAGCAACGCCAGGGCGTTATCCGGCAATGGCGCAAGGGCCGCCACCAACGGCTGTAACGGGGCCACATCAAGCTGGTCGGCACTGAGCAACCACTGCTCCTGCACTTCGCTGCTTTCCGCCAGCTGGGTCAGCGCCAGACGCACGTCGCCCCAACGCTGCTCTCCCCGGCTGAAGGCCAGGTCATCGAGCAACAGCTGAAAACCCGAATCCGTGCGGGTGAAATAAGCATTCAGCGCCAGGTTACTCAGCGCAACCGATTCACGCTCGGCATAGCCAGCCGCAAACTGCGGCACATGCAGGCGGCTGACGGCACGCTGCACACCGCCCTTGGCCCAGCGCAACCAGAGCTCACCGCCGAGCTGTAACTGCTCAAGCCGCCACTGCGCCAGCAGACTCGCCGGCACCCAGGCCGCCCAGTCGCTCTGCGGCAAGCTGAGATAAAGATCGGCTTCAGCATCCTGCCAGTGTTCGGCACTTAGACGCGTGCGCAACTGCAGGGCCAGCGGCTGCCCGTCCGGCAAGCGCAAACGCCCGTCCAAACGCTGCCGCGTGCTGCCGTTGTACAGGGTGAGATTGACATAGGTCAGCGTACGCACCGGCTGATCGTACGCCAGCACAGTCACCTGGCTATTAACCAGCGTCAGGCGCTTAACCGCCTGCGACTGCGCCAGCAGCTGGCCCAGGTCCAGCGGCGCGGGCTCGCTGCGTGGCGCCAAGCCCTTGAGCGACCAGGTACCGTCTTCGCTCTGCGCCACCACCAGCTGCACGCCATCGAGTTCAAGGCGGGCAATCCGTATCTGCCGCGCCAACAGACTGGCCAGCACATCGGGCACCACGCGCACTTGATCCAACTGCAAGGCGCCCGGCCCCTCGCCAATCGCCACATCGTGGGCGGTTAGCAGCGGTGAGAAGCCTTGCCAAAGACCCTCCAGCGCGCCGATCCGCACCGGCATGGCCAATGCTTCGCGGACTTTGTCTTCAGCCTCCAGACGGTATTCGGCGACCAGCGGCACCAACTCGCGACCGAGGCTGACGTAAAAGGCGGCGAGCACCAGCGCCAAGGCGCACAGCCCCAATGCCGTACGCAGCAGCAGGGCGAGTCCGCGCGCCAATGCCTGCATTCAGTTCACGCCTGAGCAGTCGGCACGCATATCAGAGCAGCACCACATCGTACTGCTCCTGGGAATACATGGTCTCGACCTGAAACTTGATGGTGCGCCCGATAAAGGCCTCGAGGTCAGCCACATTGCCCGACTCCTCATCGAGCAGGCGGTCGACCACTTTCTGGTTGGCCAGCACGCGGTAGCCTTCGGGTTGATAGGCCCGCGCCTCGCGCAAAATCTCGCGGAAGATTTCGTAACACGTGGTCTCTGCGGTTTTCAGCTTGCCGCGCCCCTGGCAGCAGCTGCACGGCTCACAAAGCACCTGTTCGAGGCTTTCGCGGGTGCGTTTGCGGGTCATCTGCACCAGGCCCAGCTCGGTGATGCCAATGATGTTGGTCTTGGCGTGGTCACGCTCCAGTTGTTTCTCCAGGGTGCGCAACACCTGACGCTGGTGTTCTTCATCTTCCATGTCGATGAAGTCGATGATGATGATCCCGCCCAGATTGCGCAGGCGCAGCTGTCGGGCAATCGCCGTGGCGGCTTCCAGGTTGGTCTTGAAGATGGTTTCTTCCAGCGTGCGATGGCCGACGAACGCGCCGGTGTTCACATCAATGGTGCTCATCGCCTCGGCCGGATCAATGATCAGGTAACCACCGGACTTGAGTGGCACCTTACGTTCCAGGGCTTTCTGGACTTCGCCTTCGACGCCATACAGATCAAAAATTGGCCGCTCGCCCGGGTAATGCTCCAGACGGTCAGCAATTTCCGGCATTAGCTCAGCAACGAACTGGGTAATTTTCTGGAAGGTCTCACGCGAGTCGACGCGGATTTTCTCGATTTTTGGATTAACCAGGTCGCGCAGGGTACGCAGCGCCAGGCTCAAGTCCTCATAGATCACCAGCGGTGTCGGAGCGACCTTCATCTGCGTGGCGATTTGCCCCCACAGACGGCGCAGGTAACGGATGTCCGCGAGGATCTCATCGGCGCCGGCGCCATCGGCGGCGGTACGCAGAATAAAACCACCGGCCTCCTCAATACCTTCGGCCGCCACACAATCGGTCACCACCTGCTTGAGGCGCTCGCGCTCGGCCTCATCCTCGATTTTCAGCGAGATGCCCACATGCGCGGTGCGCGGCATGTACACCAGGTAACGTGATGGAATCGACAACTGGGTGGTCAGGCGCGCGCCCTTGCTGCCAATCGGGTCTTTGGTGACCTGCACCACCAAACTCTGCCCTTCATGCACCAGGGCGCTGATGCTTTCCACCGCTGGGCCTTCACGGCTGGAGATTTCCGCGGCATGGATAAACGCGGCACGCTCCAGGCCGATATCGACAAAGGCCGCCTGCATGCCCGGCAGTACGCGCACTACCTTACCTTTGTAGATATTGCCGACGATACCGCGCTTTTGCGTGCGCTCAACGTGCACTTCCTGCAGCACGCCGTTTTCTACCACCGCCACGCGCGATTCCATTGGCGTGATGTTGATCAGGATCTCTTCACTCATGCGCTCATCTCTTCTGAGATAAAGCTGAAAGCCCGGAATAAGTGCCGATAAACACGCTCACTCACCCGCGACCCGCAACCTATTGACTGTGATCTGGCAGCGACTGCCAGCACGGAATAGCAAATTCTGCGAGCAATCCAGCCGTCTCACACAAGGGTAAACCCACTACCGCTGAATAACTGCCGTGCAACTGGCTGACGAACACCGCCGCCAGCCCTTGAATACCGTAACACCCCGCCTTGTCCTGCGGCTCACCGCTGGCCCAATAGGCGTCGATTTCAGCCTGACTCAACACACGGAACGTAACCTGACTGGTGACCACCCGCGCCACCACCCGCTCAGGGCTGACCAGCGCCACTGCGGTCAGCACGTCATGGCTGCGACCGGACAACGCGCTGAGGGTTGCCAGGGCCTCGTCACGATCCGCGGGTTTACCGAGAATCCGCCCATCGAGCACCACCGCCGTATCAGCGCCGAGCACAACCGCCTCGTGCGTATCGGCCAGGGCAGCCAACCCGGCTTGCGCTTTGGCTCGCGCCAGACGCTCTACATAGGCGATTGGCGACTCGTCTGGCAATGTATTTTCATCCACCGGAGCGCTTAACGTGAGATAGGACACGCCGATTTGCGTCAACAGTTCACGTCGACGCGGTGATCCTGAGGCGAGATAGAGGGTGGCCATGCAGACATCTCCTTGTCGGATAAAGGCAAGGCCGAATGGCCTGCTTAGTTGACACCCAAACGTCTATGCAGGCCGCGCAGGAGCGTGCACACCCACGGCCAGAGCAACGCACTGACCAGCGCCGGCAAGACAAACGCCAGGGTCGGTGGGCGGCTGCCCGTCAGGGCGTTCAACCACAGCTGCACCAGTTGCGCCAGGCCGAACACCACCAGCAGCACGGTGCTTTGCTGCCACATGGGGAACATGCGCAAGCGCTGATGCAGGGTCAGCACCAAAAAGGTAATCAGGGTCAGGATTAACGCATTTTGGCCAAGCAGACTGCCGTTCAGCACATCCGCCAATAAGCCAATGCACCAGGCCGTGGTCATGCCCACACGGTGCGGCAATGCCAACACCCAGTAGGTCAGAAACAGCGCCAGCCAGAGCGGCCGCCCCAACTCCATAAACTTCGGCATGCTCGACACACTGAGCAGCAGCGCCAGGGCGAAGGTCAGCCAGATAACCCAAGTATTATTTGCACGCACGACCATTATTGCGCAGCCTCCGGCGGGTTAGCGGGTACGGCAGGCTGCGCAGGGAGTGCCTGCTGCAGAATTTCACGGTCCAGGGCTTCCTGCGCCTGCGCCGACTCTGTGGCGCGCTGCTCCGCGCTACGCGGATCGGTAAACACCAGCAGCATGTAGCGGCTGCGGTTGAGCGACGCCGTAGGCACCGCCCGTACAATCGCAAAGGGCTGGCCAGAGTCATGAATCACTTCACTGACCGTGGCCACCGGATAACCAGCCGGGAAGCGCTGGCCCATACCGGAGCTGACCAACAAATCGCCTTCCTTGATATCCGCCGTATCAGCCACATGTCGCAGCTCTAAGCGCTCGGGGTTACCGGTGCCGCTGGCGATAGCGCGCAGGCCGTTGCGATTAACCTGCACGGGAATGCTGTGGGTGGTGTCTGTGAGCAACAACACGCGCGAGGTGTAGGGCATGACCTCGACCACCTGGCCCATCAGGCCGCGCGCATCGAGCACCGGCTGGCCCAGGACCACGCCATCCTTCTCACCTTTATCAATCAGGATGCGGTGGGTAAAGGGATTCGGGTCGATGCCGATCAGCTCGGTGGCTAGCACTTCGTCATCGACCAAGGCGGCCGAGTTGAGCAACTCGCGCAGGCGCACGTTTTGCTCAGTCAAGGCTGCCAGCTTCTGCAGGCGGCGCTGCATGATCAGCTGCTCGGCTTTGAGTTGCTCATTCTCGGCAGTCAACTCACTGCGCGTGCTCAACTCCTGCGTTGCCCCCTCCCACGCCCTTACCGGCAAGCTACCTGCCCAATAGATCGGCTCAACGATCAGCCCCAATTGCGCACGCAGCGGCTGCAGCCAGGTGAACCGCGCATCGACCACCATCAGCGCAGCCGACAACACGGTGAACACCAACAGGCGCACACCCAGCGAAGGTCCTTTGGCAAATAGCGGTTTAATCGGCAGCTCCTCACGGCATCAGGCAGCAAACAAAAGCTGCAAGCGGGAAGATACCCGGTTGCAGCTTAGGTTCAATAGGAAAGGTCGACGCGTGCAGCACCTGTATGGGCTGCACGGGGCGTTTAACCAGCCACCTTACTCCGAGGACAGCAGGTCCATGGTGTGGCGGTCCATCATTTCCAGCGCCTTGCCGCCACCGCGTGCCACGCAGGTCAGCGGGTCTTCGGCGACGATCACCGGCAAGCCAGTTTCCTGTGCAAGCAGCTTGTCCAAGTCACGCAGCAGGGCGCCACCACCGGTCAAGACCAGGCCGCGCTCGGCGATGTCGGAGGCCAGCTCCGGCGGCGATTGCTCCAGGGCGCTTTTGACCGCCTGCACGATGGTCGCCAGAGATTCCTGCAGCGCCTCAAGCACTTCATTGGAGTTCAGGGTGAAGCTGCGCGGTACTCCTTCAGCCAGGTTACGGCCGCGCACATCGACTTCACGCAGCTCGCCGCCCGGGTAGGCCGTGCCGATTTCTTGCTTAATGCGCTCAGCGGTGGATTCACCGATCAGCGAACCGTAGTTACGGCGCACATAGGTAATGATGGCTTCGTCGAAACGGTCACCGCCGACACGCACGGACTCGGCGTAAACCACACCGTTCAAGGAAATCAGGGCGATTTCCGTGGTGCCGCCACCGATGTCGACAACCATCGAACCGCGGGCTTCTTCCACCGGCAGGCCGGCACCAATGGCTGCTGCCATTGGTTCTTCGATCAGGAACACTTCGCGGGCACCGGCGCCGAGGGCCGACTCACGGATCGCGCGACGCTCAACCTGGGTGGATTTGCACGGTACGCAGATCAGCACGCGCGGCGAAGGCTGCAGGAAGCTGTTTTCGTGAACCTTGTTGATGAAGTACTGCAGCATCTTCTCGCAGACGCTGAAATCGGCAATCACACCGTCTTTCATCGGACGGATGGCCGCGATGTTACCGGGCGTACGGCCGAGCATGCGCTTGGCTTCAGTACCGACCGCCACAACGCTTTTCTGGTTGTTGGCGCTGGTACGAATAGCCACGACCGACGGCTCGTTCAAAACGATGCCGCGCTCGCGGACATAAATCAGGGTATTGGCAGTGCCCAGGTCAATAGAAAGATCGCTGGAAAACATGCCACGCAGTTTTTTGAACATGGGATAGGGACCCTAGGCAACGCGTGGGTAAAAAAGTGCGGCAAACTCTAACAACGGCAGGGATTTTGAGCAAGGCACCAATATGTTAGATTGCCGCTTTTCCGGGCATTACGGCCCATCATCGCGGCCTTTGACCACCACCTGTCACTGTCTGTTCCCTGCGTTTTTTGCGCATGGCGACCCGCTCACATTTCCAAAGGCAGCCAACACTGCGCAGCCTTATATAGGGAGAAACCTGATGGCGCTTGAACGCTCCGACGTGGAGAAAATCGCTGATCTGGCCCGACTGGGCCTGAATGAAGCCGATATTCCGGGTACCACCGAGACGCTGAATAACATTCTCGGCCTGATTGATCAGATGCAGGCCGTCAATACCGATGGCATCGAGCCACTGGCTCACCCACTGGAAGCCACTCAGCGCCTACGCGCCGACCAGGTCACCGAACGCAACCAGCGCGACGCCTATCAGGCCATCGCTCCGGCCGTAGAAAACGGTCTGTACCTGGTCCCGCAAGTCATCGAGTAAGGGAAACGCCTAGCCATGCATCAACTGACCCTGGCCGAGATCGCCCGCGCACTCGCCGACAAGCAATTTTCATCCGAAGAGCTGACCCGCAGCCTGCTGGCGCGTATTCAGCAGCTTGACCCACAGCTCAACAGCTTTATTACCATGACCGAAGAACTGGCGCTGAACCAGGCCAAGGCCGCAGACGCTCGCCGCGCCGCGGGCGAAAACGGCGCACTGCTCGGCGCCCCAATCGGCCACAAAGACCTGTTCTGCACCCAAGACGTGCTGACCAGCTGCGCCTCGAAGATCCTCACGGGTTTCAAAGCCCCGTATAACGCCACTGTGGTTGAGAAATTAGCGACAGCCGGTAGCGTGACCCTGGGCAAGCTGAACATGGACGAGTTCGCCATGGGTTCGGCCAACGAGTCCAGCCACTATGGCGCGGTGAAAAACCCTTGGGATCTGACTCGCGTACCGGGCGGTTCCAGCGGCGGCTCGGCTGCTGCCGTGGCAGCGCGCCTACTCCCCGCCGCGACCGGCACCGACACCGGCGGTTCGATCCGCCAGCCGGCGGCGCTGACCAACCTTACCGGGATCAAGCCGACTTACGGCCGCGTATCGCGCTGGGGCATGATCGCTTACGCCTCCAGCCTCGACCAAGGCGGCCCGCTGGCCCGCACCGCTGAAGATTGCGCATTGATGCTGCAAGCCATGGCCGGTTTCGATGCCAAGGACAGCACCAGCGTTGATCAACCGGTCGACGACTACCTGGCAGCACTGACTCAGCCACTCGCCGGCCTGCGCATCGGCCTGCCGAAGGAGTACTTCGGCGCGGGCCTGGATGCTCGCATCGGCGAGAAAGTCATGGCGGTGGTCGACGAGCTGAAAAAGCTCGGCGCAACCGTTAAAGAAATCAGCCTGCCGAATATGCAGCACGCCATTCCGGCCTACTACGTGATAGCCCCAGCCGAAGCCAGCAGCAACCTGTCGCGCTTCGACGGCGTGCGCTTCGGCTATCGCTGCGAAAACCCGGTGAACCTGGAAGACCTGTACAAGCGTTCGCGCGGCGAAGGCTTTGGCGCGGAAGTAAAACGCCGAATCATGGTCGGCACCTACGCGCTGTCCGCCGGTTACTACGATGCGTATTACCTGAAAGCGCAGAAGATCCGCCGCCTGATCAAGAATGATTTTGTCGCCGCCTTCAATGACGTCGACGTGATCCTCGGCCCAACCACGCCAAACCTGGCCTGGAAGCTCGGCGAGAAGAACAACGATCCGGTCGCGGCTTACTTGGAAGATATCTACACCATCACCGCCAACCTGGCCGGCATCCCCGGTTTGTCGATGCCTGCGGGCTTCGTCGACGGCTTGCCGGTCGGTGTGCAACTGCTCGCCCCTTACTTCCAGGAAGGCCGCTTGCTCAACGTCGCCCACCAGTACCAACAGGTTACTGACTGGCACACACAAGCGCCGACTGGCTTCTGAGGAATAAACAGATGCAATGGGAAACCGTAATCGGGCTGGAAATTCACGCCCAGCTCAGCACCCAATCGAAGATTTTCTCCGCCAGCGCCATCACTTTTGGTGCCGAGCCCAACACCCAGGCCAGCCTGATTGACCTGGGCATGCCCGGCACGTTACCGGTACTGAACGCCGAAGCGGTGCGCATGGCCTGTAAATTCGGCCTGGCGATTGATGCTGAAATCGCCGGCACCAACATCTTCGCCCGTAAAAACTACTTCTACCCAGACCTGCCCAAGGGCTATCAGACCAGCCAGATGGATCACCCCATCGTCGGCAAGGGCTTCCTTGATATCACCCTGGAAGACGGCAGCCAGAAGCGCATCGGCATCACCCGTGCGCACCTGGAAGAAGACGCCGGCAAAAGCCTGCACGAAGACTTCCATGGCATGAGCGGTATCGACCTCAACCGTGCCGGCACGCCGCTGCTGGAGATCGTCTCCGAGCCGGACATCCGCTCGGCCAAAGAAGCCGTGGCCTATGTCAAAGCCATCCACGCGCTGGTGCGCTATCTGAGCATCTGCGACGGCAACATGGCCGAAGGCTCGCTGCGCTGCGACTGCAACGTCTCGGTACGCCCCAAAGGCCAGGCCGAGTTCGGCACCCGCGCCGAGATCAAGAACGTCAACTCGTTCCGCTTTATCGAAAAAGCCATCAACCACGAAGTGCAGCGGCAGATAGAGCTGATCGAAGACGGCGGCAAAGTGGTGCAGGAAACCCGCCTGTACGACCCGAACAAGGACCAGACGCGCTCCATGCGCAGCAAGGAAGAAGCCAACGACTACCGTTACTTCCCCTGCCCTGACCTGCTGCCGGTGGTGATCGAGCAAAGCTTCCTCGACGAAGTACGCGCCACGCTGCCGGAACTGCCAGTCGAAAAACGCGCACGCTTTGAAAGCGAGTTCGGCCTATCCGCCTACGACGCCGACGTACTGGCCGCCAGCCGCGAACTGGCCGACTACTTCGAGGCCGTCAACGCCGTGTGTGGCGATGCCAAGCTGGCCGCCAACTGGGTGATGGGCGAGCTGTCCAGCCTGCTCAACAAGGACAACCTGGACATCGAGCAGTCGCCGGTGAGCGCCGAGCAGCTGGGCGGGATGATCCTGCGCATCAAGGACAACACCATCAGCGGCAAGATCGCCAAGATGGTCTTCGAGGCCATGGCCAACGGCGAAGGCAGTGCTGACCAGGTTATCGAAGCCAAAGGCCTGAAACAGGTCACCGACTCCGGCGCCATCGAAGCCATGCTCGATGACGTACTGGCGGCCAACGCCGAGCAAGTTGAACAGTACCGCGCCAGCGATGAAGCCAAGCGCGGCAAGATGTTCGGCTTCTTTGTCGGCCAGGCGATGAAAGCCTCGAAAGGCAAGGCCAACCCCGGCCAGGTGAACCAACTGCTGAAGCAAAAGCTCGAAGGCTGAGCCGACGCTCATCCAAACCGCAGGCCATGGACGGCCCGCACCGACAACGCCGGGTTCGCCCGGCGTTGTTTTGTTCGTAAGGCGGGTAGAGCGCAGCGCCCCCTAACCCCCATCCAGCGGAGACTCTATGCGCCTGATCTTGATTGCCATCGCCAGCTTGCTGCTCAGTGCCTGCGCCACCCAGGGCACAATTGATCCGAACGGTTATCGCGCCGAAGGCCAGGCGTCCTATTACGGCGCACGCCATCACGGCAACAAAACCGCCAGCGGTGAGCGTTTCGACCAGCACGCGCTGACCGCCGCGCACCGTAGCCTGCCATTCGGCAGCCGCGTACAGGTCACTAACTTGCGCAATGACAAAACCGTGGTGGTGCGCATCAACGACCGCGGCCCTTACGCCAAAAAGCGCATTATCGACCTCTCGCAAAAAGCTGCCGAACAGCTGGATATGCTGCGTGACGGCGTGGTGCCGGTGCGCGTAGAACAATTGTCCGACTGAACACAGCTGTTTACAAAGAAGCCATGGACAGCCCTGTTTAGCCTCTGGCGCAACGCAAGCCGATGATTAAACTAGCGCCACTTTTATGGAGCCCCCTGCAATGACCTTGATGACCTTTGTTTACCTGATCGCCGGCCTGGTGCTGCTGGTGGCCGGCGCTGAAGTGCTGGTACGCGGCGCTGCCAAACTGGCCGCACAATTCGGCATTCCGCCGCTGATCATCGGCCTCACTGTGGTGGCATTTGGTACCAGCGCGCCGGAAACCGCCGTCAGCGTGCAAGCCGCCTTCAATAGCAGCGGCGACCTGGCGATTGGTAACGTAATCGGCAGCAATATCGCCAACGTCCTGCTGATTCTCGGCCTGACCGCGGTGGTTGCACCGCTGATCGTCTCGCGCCAGCTGATCCGCCTGGACGTCCCGATCATGATCGGCGCCAGCCTGGTGGTGTATGCTCTGGCCTGGGATGGCAGCCTCAGCCGCCTCGATGGCGCCCTGCTGTTTGCTGGCGTGCTGGCTTACACCGGCTTCCTGATCATCAGTTCGCGCCGCGACAAGAGCGCTGTCGCCGAGGATGACGAGTTTGCCAAGGAATTCGGCCTTGATGAGCCGGCCAAGCCCTATGCCTGGGCGATCAACCTGGGCCTGATCATTGCCGGCCTGGTGCTGCTGGTCACAGGCTCGAACTTCCTGGTCGAGAGCGCCGTCACCATGGCCCGCGCCCTGGGCATCTCGGAGCTGGTGATCGGCCTGACCGTGGTGGCTATTGGCACCTCACTGCCGGAGTTGGCGACCTCGATCATGGCGGCCATCAAGGGCGAGCGCGACATCGCCGTGGGCAATATCGTGGGCAGCAACATCTTCAACCTGCTGTGCGTGCTCGGCCTGGCCTCGATGGTCTCGCCGCAGGCGATCAATGTGGCGGCCAACGCCCTGGCCTTCGACTTCCCGGTGATGATCGCCGTGGCCGTGGCCTGCCTGCCAATTTTCTTCGCCGGTTACCGCATCAACCGCTGGGAAGGCTTGCTGTTCCTGGCCTACTACGTGGCCTACACGGTTTACCTGGTGCTGTCGTCGACTGGCAAGCCGTTCGCCGAGGTCTTCGGTGAGGCCATGCTGGGTTATGCCTTGCCACTGACCGCCGTGACTCTGGTGATCATTGCCGGACGCGCCTGGCACAAGCAGAAAGCCTGAGGGGCCATTAGGAGAAGAGCCGCATGAGTGACAGCCACGAACAGGGCCTGAAGGTCCGCCGCGAAGTAATGGGCGACGCCTTTGTCGACCGCGCCCTGAACAACGCCAGCGACTTTACCCAGCCGCTGCAGGACTTCGTTAACCAGCACGCCTGGAGTGGCGTCTGGACCCGCGAAGGCCTGGACCGTAAGACCCGTAGCCTGATCACTCTGTCGGCACTGACGGCGCTGAAGTGCCCGCAGGAACTCAAGGGCCATGTGCGTGGCGCACTGAACAACGGCTGCACCGTAGAAGAAATCCGCGAAACCCTGCTGCACTGCGCGGTGTATGCCGGCGTCCCCGCCGCCATCGACGCCTTCCGCGCAGCGCAGGAAGTGATCGACGACTTCCAGAACGTCTGAACGCCTGAACAGCAAAAAGCCGACGCAAACGTCGGCTTTTTTTGTACCTGCGCTAGGCCCGCCAACAGCGCTAGATCCAGCCCACCCACTGCAAGGCCAACAACCCCAGGTTGGTGCTGATGACCGACGCCAGCGTGGTGATCACAATAATCGCGGCGGCCAACTGATAGTTAGCGCCCACCGCTTTGGCCATGACAAAGCTGGCCGCCGCCGTCGGGCTGACAAAATATAAAAACAGAATGCCCAGGTCGGCGCCGCGAAAACCGCACAGCACCGCGCCCAGTGTAGCCAGGAACGGCAACCAGAGCACTTTCATTAAGCTTGAGCTGACGGCCATGCCACTGCCTTGTCGCAGGGAATCCAGGGTCAGCGTGCCGCCAATACAGATCAACGCCAGCGGCAGGCTCATTTGCGCAAAGTAACCACCGGAGGTCAGCAGCCACTCGGGCAGTGGGATGTGCCACGCGGCAATAGGAATCGCCAGCAGCACACCAATGATCAGCGGATTGCTGGCAATGCTCTTGCTCAGGCTCCAGACATCGGTCTTCGCCTGTGGGCTATAAATCGCCAGGATGATGGCCGACAAGACGTTGTAACTGAGGATCACCACGCCGCCGAGCACGGCACCGACCGACAGCCCATAATCGCCATACATACTGGTGGCCAGCGCCAGCCCGACAATGCCGTTATTGCCGCGAAAGGCGCCCTGGGTGTAGATACCGCGATCCGCCTCGGGGCAGCGCACGATTGACCAGCCCCACGCCAGCAGGAAGCACCCCAGGGTGGCCAGCACAAAGTACAACAGCAGTGCCGGCTGCAACGCGGTGCTTAGGTCCGCCTTGATGATGCCGAGAAACAGCAGAGTCGGCAGAGTGCCGCGAAACACCAGCGTCGAGGCGGTGTTGATAAACGCCGCATCAATCAACCCGAAGCGCTTGAGTGCCACGCCGAGAAACAGCATGGAGAAGACTGGCGCGGTAACGCCGATGGTTTGCTGAACGATGGCAAGCATGACAGCCCCTGACGAGCCACTTAGTTAGGGGGCTAATGATAGCAAGGTCGCTTAGCAGAAAGCTTTCAACAGCCTTTCATGCCGTAAAAATACGCCCGCAGCGCCTAGCGCCGAACCGGGCGCTTCTGCAGTTTGCGTTGCAAGGTGCGCCGGTGCATGCCCAGAGCGCGGGCCGTGGCGGAGATATTGCCTTCATGTTCGCTGAGCACGCGCTGGATATGCTCCCACTGCAGGCGGTCCACCGACATGGGATTTTCCGGCACCAGGGTGTCCAGATCGGCATGCTGGGTGAGCAGCGCAGCCAGTACGTCATCGGCATCGGCAGGCTTGCACAGGTAGTTGCAGGCGCCGCGCTTGATTGCCTCCACCGCAGTAGCGATGCTCGAATAGCCGGTGAGAATCACCACGCGCATCTCGGCATCCAGCTCCAGCAGCTTGGGCAGCAGCACCAGGCCGGAGTCGCCTTCCATTTTCAGGTCGACCACCGCGTAATCCGGCAAATCCTGCTCGGCCATTGCCAGGCCTTCTTCGGCCGAGCCGGCGGTGGAAACCCGCAGGCCACGACGGCTCATGGCGCGCGCCATCACGCGGGTGAAGGTGGGGTCATCATCAACCAACAGCAGGTGCGGTTGTTCTTCACCTTCGAACAGCACTTCATCGCTCATTCGGGTATTTCCTTAAGCTCGGCCATAGGCGCGCGGCAACTTCAGCTCGGTGAGCGTGCCGCCTTCTTCGTGGTTATACAGTTTAACCGTACCGCCGGCACGGGTGACGCTGGCCTGACTAAGGAACAAACCCAAACCGAAGCCCTTGCCTTTCGTGGTAAAGAACGGCCGCCCCAGCTGCTCGGCAATCGCCAGCGGCACGCCGGCACCGAAGTCGCGGATACTCAGGCGCAGCCACTGGTGATCCCAGTCCAGGCGGATATCCAATTTGTCCGGGCAGGCATCGGCGGCGTTGTTCAGCAAATTGAGCAACGCCTGGGTCAAGTCGGCCGGCGGCATCATCTTCGGTGGCGTGCCACGACCCAGACATTGATAGCGATAGCTGGCTTCAGGGCGCATCAGGTGCCAACGGTTGAGGGTGGTTTCCAACCACTCCACCGAGGACAACTCGACCACCGCCTGACGCCGATCCGCCTCAGCGGCGCGCACCAGCTGCTGCAGGGTTTCCTTGCACAGCTTGACCTGCTCCTGCAGCACGGCGAGGTCTTCTTGCAGCATCGGTTCTTGATGTTCGCGGCGCAGCTCTTTAATCAGCACGCTCATGGTCGCCAATGGTGTGCCCAGCTCGTGCGCCGCACCGGCGGCCTGGGTGGCCACCGCCAGTAACTGCTGATCACGCAGGCCTTCCTCACGACGATCAGCGCGCAGTTCTTCCTGCTGACGCAGCTCTTCGGCCATCTTCGCCACAAAAAAGGTGATCAACCCGGCGGCCAAGGCAAAGCTCAGCCACATGCCGTAGATCAGCAAGCTTTCCCGCGGACCGGCTGGCAACGCCAGCGGGTGCGACCACACCAGCAGAAAGGTGTAACCGCCCAGCGCCAGGCCAGACAAGGTAATGGTGTAGAGCCAGGGCAAGGTGGCCGCGGCGATAGTCAGCGGCACAAGGTAATAGGAGACAAAAGGGTTGGTCGAGCCACCGGAGTAGTACAGCAACACGCTGTGGATAATCAGGTCGCAAGCCAGTTGCGCGGCGTATTCCTGCTCAGTCACCGGCCACGGCCCGCGCAGACGCAACGCCGTGAGCAGACACAGCACCAGAGAGACGCCCAGAGTGACGCTCAGCTCCAGCCAGGGCAGCGGTAATGCGCCAGATTTGTAAGCCAGTCCCACGGAACCCGCCTGCGCCGCCAGCACTAGAATGCGGATCAGGGTCAGGCGCCAGAGGTTTTGCCGGCTCGCCGACAGTAGCTGCACAGGTGCGAGCATAGAATCTCCAAGATGCTCATTTCGCGAGCCGCAGGAGTATAACCAAGCCCCTCTACGGCCAACTGCGGCAACACGCCGCAGCCAATAAAAGCGCGAAGAGTCTGTTTCAGATCTCGAGAGCTAGAGCGGGCCATTTCTAACGCTGTACCGCCGACGCGCAGCAGATCTTAGGCAGATTCTAAAAAGTGGAACCTGGCTTAACCCGTCTAGTCAGATAGCTACGTCTACCCTCTGGAAAGCTGCGCATAGCCCATGCGCCCATCACATAAAGGAATCGTCATGCTGCTGTTATCCCGCCTCGCCACCGCCTTGCTGCTAAGCGCCGCCACCTTACTGAGTACTACTGCCATGGCCGAAGACGCACGTTATAACCAGGTCGCACTGCGCGCCGAGGTTAATCAGGAAATCGCCCACGACCTGATGCACGTCACCCTCTACACAGAAGCCCAAGACAGCGACCCAGCCGCCCTTGCCGCACAGATCAGCAAGACCCTGAATGCCAGCATCGCTCAGGCGCGCAAGGTCAAAGGCGTCAGCGTCGCCTCGGGCAGCCGCAACAGTTATCCGATTTATTCTGAAAACAAGGGCGATGATAAGGGCCAGAAAATCACTGCCTGGCGCGAACGCGCCGAACTGCGCCTGGAAAGTGCGGACTTCAGCGCCCTGTCCACACTCACCGGAGAAATGCTGCAAACCCTGAAGATGGGTGGGATGAATTTCAGCATTGCCGACGACACCCGCAAGACCCGCGAAGATGCGCTGCTCAAAGATGCCGTCGCAGCGTTTAAAGCACGCGCCCAACTGGCCACCGAAGCCCTGGGCGGCAGCGGCTACAAACTGGTCAGCCTGAATCTGAACACGGGCGGCTTCCAACGCCCGATGCCGATGCGCATGGAAATGATGAAAGGCGCCGCCATGATGGATGCCGCGGTTACGCCAGAGATCGAAGCCGGCACCAGCCAGGTGATCATTAATGCCGATGGGGTGATCGAGGTGCAGATGCCCTGACATCTGCTACAAACAGAAGCAGCGCCGTTACCCGACGATAGCGGCGCTTTGCCATGTGTTCAGCCCACACTTACAAAAATGCGACACCAACAGATAGTTGCACCGCCATTCCTGCTCTCACTGCCACATGCCGCTTGCCGTCGGCATGTGGCCTGCATAGCTTCACCCAAGGTCTCCACAAGAGCCCCCTCTGGATCACAACCACAATAACCATGAGGTCACTATGCGTAAGAATGCCGTCATTCAGGCTCTACTCGCCGCTGGGCTGATCGCCAGCACCCCGCTTGCCAGCGCTGCCGGCAACCTGGTGTTCTGCTCCGAAGGCAGCCCCGCCGGGTTCGACCCTGGCCTGTACACCACCGGTACCGATTTCGATGCTGCAGCAGAAACTGTGTTCAACCGTTTGAGCCAGTTTGAGCGGGGCGGCACCGCAGTGATCCCCGGCCTGGCCGAGAAGTGGGAGATCAGCGAAGACGGTCTGAGCTACACCTTCCATCTGCGCCCGAACGTGAAATTCCATACCACCGAGTACTTCACGCCGAGCCGCACCTTCAACGCCGATGACGTGCTGTTCACCTTCCAGCGCATGCTCAACACCGACCACCCCTTCCGCAAAGCCTACCCGTCGGAGTTTCCCTACTTCACCGACATGGGCATGGACGCCAATATCGCCAAGATCGAAAAACTCGACGACATGACCGTCACGTTCAGCCTCAACGAAGTGGACGCCGCCTTTATCCAGAACCTGGCGATGAGCTTTGCTTCGATCCAATCCGCCGAGTACGCCGACCAACTGCTCAAGGCCGACAAGGCCGCCGATATCAACCAGAAGCCCATCGGCACCGGCCCGTTCGTGTTCAGCCGTTACCAGAAAGACGCGGTGATTCGCTTCAAGAGCAACAAGGAATACTGGCAACCGGATGAGGTGAAGATCGACAACCTGATCTTCGCCATCAACACCGACGCCTCGGTGCGCATGCAAAAGCTCAAGGCTGGCGAATGCCAGGTCACCCTGTTCCCACGCCCGGCAGATCTGGACGCGCTGAAAAAAGACCCGAATCTGGTCATGCCAGAGCAGGCCGGGTTCAACGTCGGCTATATCGCCTACAACGTCACCCACCCGCCGTTCGACAAACTCGAAGTACGCCAGGCGCTGGACATGGCGGTGAACAAACAAGGGATCATCGACGCGGTTTACCAGAGCGCCGGTCAGCTGGCCGTCAACGGCATGCCACCGACCCAGTGGTCGTACAACGACAGCATCAAAGACCCGGCCTACGACCCGGAGAAAGCCAAGGCGCTGCTCAAGGCCGCCGGCGTCAAGGAAGGCACCGAGATCACCCTGTGGGCCATGCCGGTGCAGCGTCCGTATAATCCCAACGCCAAACTAATGGCCGAGATGCTGCAAAGCGACTGGGCCAAAGTGGGCATCAAGGCCAAGATCGTCACCTACGAATGGGGCGAATACCTCAAACGCGCCAAGGCCGGCGAACACGACGCCATGCTGATCGGCTGGAGCGGCGACAACGGTGACCCGGACAACTGGTTGGGCACCCTGTATGGCTGTGATGCGGTAGACGGCAACAACTTCTCCAAGTGGTGTGATGCCGACTACGACAAGCTGGTGAAAGCCGCCAAGCGCGTGACCGACACCGCCGAGCGCACCGAGCTGTACAAGCAAGCCCAGGTGATCCTCAAACGTGAAGTGCCGATCACACCGATCGCCCACTCCACGGTCTACCAGCCAATGAGCAACAAGGTTGTGGACTTCAGGATCAGCCCGTTTGCGTTGAACTCGTTCTACGGCGTCGGCGTTAAGTAAGTACACGCAACACGTCGGTTGGCGGGCGGTTTAGCCCCTCGCCAACCGAGCACCACCTGTAAATACCGCATAACAGCGCCCAGCCATTGCAGCCAGGCGCGCACTGGAGCACCCATTCGCATGCTGTCTTTTATTGCCCGACGTTTGGGGCTGCTGATCCCCACCTTTTTCGGCGTCACCCTGCTGACCTTCGCGCTGATCCGCATGATTCCCGGCGACCCGGTGGAAGTGATGATGGGTGAGCGCCGCGTCGACCCGGTGCTGCACGCCGAGGCCATGGAACGCTTGGGCCTGAACAAACCGCTGTATGCCCAGTATTTCGACTACATCGGCCAACTGGCCCAGGGTGATCTGGGCGAATCGCTGCGCACCCGCACCAGTGTCTGGGATGAATTCACCACACTGTTCCCCGCCACCGTGGAGCTGGCCCTGGCCGCCCTGTTATTTGCCGGCACCCTGGGCCTGATCGCCGGGGTGATCGCCGCCCTCAAGCGCGGCTCATTATTTGACCACGGAGTGATGGGCATTTCGCTCGCCGGCTACTCCATGCCGATTTTCTGGTGGGGCCTGCTGTTGATCATGTTTTTCTCGGTCTGGCTGGGCTGGACGCCAGTATCCGGGCGCATCGACCTGCTGTACGACATCCCGCCGGTCACCGGCTTTATGCTGATCGATACCCTGTTGGCCGATGAACCCGGTGCCTTTGCCGATGCCCTGCACCACCTGATTCTGCCGGCCATTGTGCTCGGCACCATCCCGCTCGCGGTGATCGCCCGCATGACCCGCTCGGCGATGCTCGAAGTGCTGCGCGAGGACTATGTGCGCACGGCCCGCGCCAAGGGCCTATCGCCAGCCCGCGTGGTGTTTGTGCATGGCCTGCGTAACGCACTGATCCCGGTGCTCACGGTGTTCGGCCTGCAAGTCGGTGCGCTGCTGGCCGGCGCGGTGCTGACCGAAACCATCTTCTCCTGGCCAGGCATCGGCAAATGGCTGATCGAATCGATCGGTGCACGCGATTATCCGGTGGTGCAGAACGGCATTCTGCTGATCGCTTGCCTGGTGATCTTGGTCAACTTCGTGGTGGACATTCTCTACGGATTGGCCAACCCACGCATTCGCCATCAGCGCTAAGAACCTGCCCATGGCCTGCTGCGCGTCGGCGATACCGCGTCAAAACCAGCTTCGGAATGCTCATGTGCAACAGCACACTTCGCTTCCTCAGCCGCTTTTTCCTTGTCTCGCGCTAGCTCGCGAGGCCATGCACAGGTTCTACGGAGCCCACTATGACAACTGAAACCCTAAGCACCACTCTCGACCAGAGCCTGCTCTACCCTTCGCCACTCAAAGAGTTCTGGCAAGCCTTTGCCCACAACAAAGGCGCGGTTGCCGGCCTGCTGTTTATGATCCTGCTGGTGATCTGCGCGCTGTTTGCGCCGTGGATCGCGCCGCACGACCCCAGCGAGCAATACCGCGACTTTATGCTGACCCCGCCCGCCTGGCTGGAGGGCGGTCAATTGCAGTTCCTGCTGGGCACCGATGAAGTCGGCCGCGACCTGCTCTCGCGGCTCATCCACGGCGCACGCTTGTCGTTGCTGATTGGTCTGGCCTCGGTGCTGATGTCGCTGATCCCAGGCATCCTTCTCGGGCTGGTTGCTGGCTTCTTTCCGCGCCTGCTCGGCCCGTCGATCATGCGCCTGATGGACATCATGCTGGCCCTGCCATCCTTGCTGCTGGCGGTGGCCATCGTCGCCATCCTCGGCCCGGGGCTGATCAACACCATCTTCGCCATCGCCATCGTCTCGCTACCGTCTTACGTGCGCCTGACCCGCGCCGCCGTAATGGGCGAGCTAAACCGCGATTACGTCACCGCCTCACGCCTGGCCGGTGCCAGTTTGCCGCGACTGATGTTTATCACCGTGCTGCCCAACTGCATGGCACCGCTGATCGTGCAGGCCACCCTGAGCTTCTCCTCAGCAATTCTCGATGCCGCCGCCCTGGGCTTTCTCGGCCTCGGCGTACAACCGCCAACGCCTGAGTGGGGCACCATGTTGGCCTCAGCGCGCGACTACATCGAACGCGCCTGGTGGGTGGTCAGCCTGCCCGGCTTGACCATTCTGCTCAGCGTGCTGGCAATCAACCTGATGGGCGACGGGCTACGCGATGCACTCGACCCTAAGCTGAAAAATGCCCAGTGAGGAGGCGAGCATGAGCCACCCTGCAGAACATTTCGTAGGATGGGTAGAGCACAGCGATACCCATCATCGCCGCTCGACCAACAGCATGGGTATCGCACGACTCAACCCATCCTACCGGCGTCCGAATGCACGCCCGGAGACCGCCGCATGAGCTTACTGGATATCAAGAACCTGTCCGTGCGCTTCGGCGGCGCTGACGCGGTACCCGTAGTCGACGGCCTCGACCTGAGCGTGGCCAAGGGTGAAGTCCTGGCGATTGTCGGTGAATCCGGTTCGGGTAAATCAGTGACCATGCTGGCGCTGACGGGCCTGGTTGACGCGCCCGGCATCGTCACGGCAGACAGCCTGCAATTCGATGGCACCGACATGCTGCGCCTCAAAGGACGGCAACGCCGGCATATCGTCGGCAAGGACCTGTCGATGGTTTTCCAGGACCCCATGACCGCCCTCAACCCCAGTTTTACCGTGGGCTATCAGATCGAGGAAGTACTGCGTCAGCACCTGCACCTCAAAGGCCAGGCCGCCCGCCAGCGCGCCTTACAACTGCTCGACCGGGTAGAAATCCCCGCCGCCGCCAGCCGCCTGAATGCTTACCCACATCAACTCTCCGGCGGCATGAGCCAACGCGTGGCGATTGCCATGGCGATTGCCGCCGAACCGAAACTGCTGATTGCCGACGAGCCGACCACGGCGCTGGATGTGACCATCCAGGCGCAGATCATGGAGCTGTTGGTCGGGCTGCAACGCGAACAGGACATGGGCCTGATCCTGATCACCCATGACCTCGCCGTAGTAGCCGAAACCGCACAACGAGTCTGCGTGATGTATGCCGGCCAAGCGGTGGAAATCGGCAGCGTGCCGCAGCTGTTCGACACCCCGACACACCCCTATACCGAAGCGCTAATCAAGGCAATTCCTGAGCACAGCCAGGGCCAGCGCCGCCTGACCACCCTGCCCGGCATCGTCCCAGGCCGCTATGACCGGCCGCTGGGCTGCCTGCTGTCACCACGCTGCCCTTACGCCCAGGCGCACTGCCGTGAACAACGGCCGAGCCTGGATGCCCATGAACGTGGCGCAGCACGCTGCTTCTACCCGCTCAACCTGACTGCGGAGGTGGCCTGATGAGCGCCGTCCTGACTGCTCGCGACCTCACCCGTCACTACGAAATATCCCGCGGCCTGTTCCAGCCCAACGCTCAGGTGCAGGCGCTCAACGGCGTGTCCTTTGAACTGCAAGCGGGCAAAACTCTGGCGGTGGTCGGCGAGTCTGGCTGCGGAAAATCCACCCTGGCCCGCGCACTGACGCTGATTGAGGAGCCCAGCTCAGGCTCGCTGCAAATCGCCGGGCAGGAAGTAACTGGCGCCAACAAGGCGCAGCGCAAGCAGCTACGACGTGATGTGCAGATGGTTTTTCAGAACCCCTACGCCTCGCTCAACCCCCGGCAGAAGGTCGGCGACCAGCTCGGCGAGCCGCTGCTGATTAACACCGCGCTGTCGCGGCTGGAGCGCCGCGAAAAGGTCCAGGCGATGATGCAGCAGGTCGGCCTGCGCCCCGAGCACTACCAACGCTACCCGCATATGTTCTCCGGCGGCCAGCGCCAGCGCATCGCCCTGGCCCGCGCGATGATGCTGCAACCCAAGGTGCTGGTGGCGGATGAACCGACCTCGGCGCTGGACGTATCGATCCAGGCCCAGGTGCTCAACCTGTTTATGGACCTGCAGGAGCAGTTCAACACCGGCTACGTGTTTATCTCGCACAACCTCTCGGTGGTGCGCCACGTTGCCGATGATGTGCTGGTGATGTACCTCGGCCGCCCAGTGGAAATGGGCCCCAGCGAGCAGATTTACAATCGCCCGCTGCACCCTTATACCCAGGCATTGCTGTCGGCGACGCCGACCATTCACCCTGACCCGAGCAAACCGAAGATCAAGATCAGTGGCGAGCTGCCCAACCCGCTGTCACCGCCCAGCGGTTGCGCTTTTCATCAGCGCTGCCCGCGCGCCAATGAGCGCTGCCAGGTTGAACAGCCCGACCTGCGCCTACTGGATGCACGGCAGGTGGCTTGCCACCATGCGGAGTTGATCAACAGTTAGACTGCAAACAGGGGCTTATTACTGCTCAGCGGGGCCCCGATAAAACAGCCGATAGCCCAACAGCCCAATGGCCTCGTTAAGCAGCAGGCCGTTCTGCCATACCGCCTTACCCTCCGGCAGCCAGCCACCGGCTGGGCGTCCATTGGGCGTACCGAGAAAGCCCATGGGCGCGCTGACCACCTGCAAACCCGCCTGCTCGAAACTCCAGCGTGACCTGGGCATATGCCAGGCCTGAGTCACCAGCACCACACGATGAATACCAGCGGCTTTGAGTAGCTCGGCGCTGTGGGTCGCATTCTCCCAAGTTGTGCGGCTCAAGCCTTCCTGCCAACGCACCGGCAAATCGTAATCGCGTGCCAGCACCTCAGCCATCAGCGCGGCCTCACTCGGTGGGACACCATAGTGCAACCCGCCACTGATCAGCAGCGGCAAACCCGAGGCTTTGGCCAAACGCGCTGCGAAACGCACGCGCTCCAACGCCAGCAAGCTGGGCTGGTCGGCGCCCCAGCCTGGGTCTGCCAGCTCTCGCCCGCCGCCCAACACCACAATCACCTCTGCGTGCCGAGCCAAATCAGCCCATTGCGGCTCATTCAAGGCCCGCTCGGCTTCCAGCATTCGCGCCAAAGACTCAACCACCACCGGCAGGCTAAACAGCCACATGCCGCCTAACCCGAGCACCAAACAGCCGGTCGCCAAGCGCGGAAAGCGGCGGCGTAGCCACCAAGCGGCCAGCAGCAACAGTAGGAAAAGGCCAGGCGGCAGAAAGAACTGTTTGAGGATGTAGCGAATCGGCATCGAGCACCTCCAAGGGTGCGCGCAGCCTAGCGAGGATTACGTACGCGAAACAACTGCGAACCGCAGGTCTTGCACGCTAGCACCGTATGGCCTGACTGCCAGCCCGTGACGTCACCACACAAGGCGCAGCAGAGTTGCATACGATGATTGCGCAGCGGGTTGGCCTTACTGGGCAACACGGCTGCGGTTTTATGCCCACCACGGGCTAACTTGCGGGTGTTCTGAAACTGCTCGATCTGGGTCATTTCTTGAGCCGCGGCGTGCCAGCCACGCAGCCAGTCAAGGTCACGTTCAAGGTAAGCGCGAATCAGTTCCATCTCTGCCGCCGTCAAACCACGCAGCTCTAATTCAAGCAGCGGTTGCGTGGACATCGCACCCAAATTGTCGGCCTCATCCAATGCAATGGCGAGGCGCTGTAACAGCCGCTCGTAGGGCCCACCAGTCGGTGCGCTGCGCCTTAACTCTGCCATTTATCACCTCACGCGGGCAGCGTTGCGCCCGATACTTCAAGCTTAGCGGCCACCCCTTAACCAGCGGCCCCTCGCGACAAACGGCGAAAACATCCCCAAGGCCAACAGGCCGCTGATTAATCAGGGTTTCCCTGAGTAAGCGGGGCTCATGTATGCTACGGCGTTTCCCGCAAGCCCTCATTCCAAGCGCCGGTAGCCATGCAAGAACAGTATTCGCCCCGTGAAATCGAAGCCGCCGCGCAGTCCCATTGGGATGCGCAGAATTCCTTTGTAGTGAGTGAACAACCAGGCAAGGAGACTTTCTACTGCCTGTCGATGTTCCCCTACCCGAGCGGCAAGCTGCACATGGGCCATGTGCGCAACTACACCATCGGCGATGTAATCGCCCGCTATCAGCGCATGCAGGGCAAGAATGTGCTGCAGCCGATGGGCTGGGACGCCTTTGGTATGCCGGCGGAAAACGCCGCGATGAAGAACAAAGTCGCCCCGGCCAAATGGACCTACGAAAACATCGAGTACATGAAGACCCAGCTCAAGAGCCTGGGTCTGGCCGTGGACTGGACCCGCGAAGTCACCACCTGCAAGCCGGATTACTACCGTTGGGAGCAGTGGCTGTTCACGCGCCTGTTCGAAAAAGGCGTGATCTACCGCAAGAACGGCAGCGTTAACTGGGACCCGGTGGACCAGACCGTTCTGGCCAACGAGCAGGTTATCGACGGCCGTGGCTGGCGTTCCGGCGCGCTGATCGAGAAGCGCGAAATCCCCATGTACTACTTCAAGATCACCGCTTACGCGGAAGAGCTCTTGAGCAGTCTGGACGAACTGGATGGCTGGCCGGAACAGGTCAAGACCATGCAGCGCAACTGGATCGGCAAAAGCTTTGGCGCCGATGTGGTGTTTGATTACGACCTCGCCAGCGTCGGCATCGACGGCCAGCTGAAGGTCTACACCACCCGCCCCGACACCCTGATGGGCGCGACTTACGTCGCCGTGGCAGCCGAGCATCCGCTGGCCCAGCGCGCCGCCGAGAGCAATGCGGCGATCGCCGCGTTTATCGCCGAATGCAAAGGCGGCTCCGTGGCCGAGGCCGACATGGCCACCATGGAGAAGAAGGGTGTGGCCACCGGCCAGTTCGTCATCCATCCACTGAGCGGCGACAAGCTGCCGGTGTTTGTCGCCAACTACGTGTTGTGGGGCTACGGCGAAGGCGCGGTCATGGCCGTTCCGGCGCACGATGAGCGCGACTTCGAGTTCGCCAACAAATACAGCCTACCGGTTACCCAGGTGTACACCGGCGAAGGCAAGGATTACGACGCAAGCCTTTGGCAAGACTGGTACGGCGAGAAAGCCGGGCTGACCACCATCAACTCGGGTAAGTACGACAGCCTCGATTTCAGCGCGGCGTTCGATGCCATCGTTGCTGATCTGGAAGCCAATGAGCACGGCGCGCGCAAGACCCAGTTCCGCCTGCGCGACTGGGGCATCAGCCGCCAGCGTTACTGGGGCTGCCCGATCCCGATTATTCACTGCGAAACCTGTGGTGACGTACCGGTGCCGGAAGACCAGCTGCCGGTTGTGCTGCCAGAAGACGTCGTGCCGGATGGCGCCGGCAGCCCACTGGCGCGTATGCCCGAGTTCTACGAATGCAGCTGCCCGAAATGCGGCGCAGCGGCCAAGCGTGAAACCGACACCATGGACACCTTTGTCGAGTCGTCCTGGTACTTTGCCCGCTTCGCATCGCCACACTTCACCGGCGGCATGGTCGACCCTGCAGCGGCCAACCATTGGCTGCCGGTGGATCAGTACATTGGCGGTATTGAACACGCCATCCTGCACCTGCTGTATGCGCGCTTCTTCCATAAGCTGATGCGCGATGAAGGCCTGGTGTCGTCCAACGAGCCGTTCAAGAACCTGCTGACCCAGGGCATGGTGGTGGCAGAAACCTACTACCGCACCCTCGATAACGGCGGCAAAGACTGGTTCAACCCAGCCGACGTCGAGCTGGAGCGTGACAGCAAAGCCAAGGTCATCAGCGCTAAATTGAAGTCCGACGGTCTGCCGGTCGAAATCGGCGGCACCGAGAAGATGTCCAAATCGAAGAACAACGGCGTCGATCCACAGTCGATGATCGACCAGTTCGGCGCCGACACCTGCCGCCTGTTTATGATGTTCGCCTCGCCGCCCGATATGAGCTGCGAATGGTCTGACGCCGGCGTTGAAGGCGCTAACCGCTTCCTGCGCCGCGTCTGGCGCCTGGCGCAGAACCACGTGAACCAAGGCGCTGCAGAGGCACTCGACCTCAGCAGCCTGACGGACGAGCAGAAGGCCGTGCGCCGCGCCATTCACCTGGCGATCAAGCAGTCGAGCATCGACATTGGCCAACACCACAAATTCAACACCGCCATTGCTCAGGTAATGACGCTGATGAACGTGCTGGAAAAAGCCTCGCAAGCCACCGGCCAAGACCGCGCCCTGCTGCAGGAAGGCCTGGAAACTGTGGCGCTGCTGCTGGCCCCCATTACCCCGCACATCAGCCACCAGCTGTGGCAGGAACTGGGCCGCGATGGCGTGATGATTGATACGCCATGGCCGCAGGTGGACGAGTCCGCCCTGGTGCAGGACACCCTGACCCTGGTTATCCAGGTCAACGGCAAGCTGCGCGGGCAGATCGAAGTGTCCGCCAGCGCTAGCCGCGAGGAAGTTGAGGCCAGCGCCCGCAGCAATGAGAGCGTACTGCGCTTCACCGAAGGCCTGACTATTCGCAAGGTCATCGTGGTGCCGGGCAAACTGGTCAACATCGTAGCCAACTGATTAAGCTCGGCGCGACTGCACAGCGGCGCGCCGCACGACACGCCAAGGGGATAAAAGATGATCAAACGGAATCTGTTGGTAATTGGCCTGGCTACCCTGCTGAGCGCTTGCGGCTTTCAGCTGCGCGGCACCGGTGACGTGCAGTTCGCCCTGAAGGAACTCGACGTCAGCGCGCGCAACGCCTACGGCGAAACCGTCAATCAGGTGCGCGAAGTGCTGCAGAACAATGCCGTGCGTGTTTACCCGGGCGCGCCATACAGCCTGGTTTTGAGCAACGAACAGGAAAACCGCCGCGCAGCCAGCTTCACCAGCTCTGCCCGCACGGCCGAATATGAGCTGAACAAAGCCCTGGAATACGAGATCCGTGGCAGCAAAAACCTGCTGCTGCTGAGCGACAAAGTCGAAGCGCAGAGTTTCTACACCCAGGACAGCAACAACCTGATCGGCGCGGATCAGGAAGCCGCGCAAGTTCGCCAGGAAATGAACCGCGAACTGATCCAGCAACTGGTCCTGCGCCTGCAACAGATCAGCCCGCAACAGCTGGACCAACTGCAGCAAACCGCAGAAGCCAAGCTCAAGGCTGAAGCTGACGCCCTGGAAGCCGCCCGCCTGCAGCAAGCGGCGCAGCCCCAGCAGTCGCCGATTCAACTGCCAATGTCTGCTCAGTAAGCTTGCCGGGCCGCGCAAGCGGCCCCGCTTCGCACCGCGATGAAACTTAACCCCGCACAACTCGGCAAACACCTGCAGGGCACCCTGAGTCCGGTATACGTGATCAGTGGTGACGAGCCATTGCTCTGCCAGGAAGCCGCCGACGCCATTCGCGCCGCCACTCGCCAGCAGGGCTTTAGTGAGCGTCAGGTGTTTAACGCCGACAACAACTTTGACTGGGGCAACCTACTGCAAGCCGGCGCCAGCCTGTCCTTGTTCGCGGAAAAACGCCTGCTGGAGCTGCGCATTGCCACCGGCAAGCCCAGCGACAAGGGTGCTGCGTTACTCGAATACCTGGCCCGCCCCGCCGAAGACACCGTCCTGCTGATCAGCCTGCCGAAACTCGACGGTAACGCGCAGAAGAGCAAATGGGGCAAGGCGCTGATCGACGGGCAAAACGTCCAGTTTGTACAAATCTGGCCGGTCGATGCCCACCAATTGCCACAATGGATTCGCCAACGCCTGGCGCAATCA
>Ga0180008_1000510_pt1 | contig 32258 bp, 27 predicted proteins | sample MM_PW_MetaG_FD_121121 | JGI IMG/M metagenome (GOLD analysis project Ga0180008, IMG submission 121121) | Groundwater microbial communities from the Aspo Hard Rock Laboratory (HRL) deep subsurface site, Sweden - MM_PW_MetaG | ecosystem: Environmental > Aquatic > Deep subsurface > Groundwater... | reverse complement strand
GTTAAAAGCCAACTGCTCTACCAACTGAGCTAACGACCCAAAAATGGTCGGGGTAGGGGGATTCGAACTCCCGACATCCTGCTCCCAAAGCAGGCGCGCTACCGGACTGCGCTATACCCCGATGAAAGATTGGCTCCGCGACCAGGACTCGAACCTGGGACCCAATGATTAACAGTCATTTGCTCTACCGACTGAGCTATCGCGGAACTACTTGCTTCCTTTCTCAGAAATTTGAACCGCTTGTTAATTCGTTTCGCTTGTCTGAGGCGCGCCATTTTACGGTTTATCGCGAAGCTGTCAACCCCTAAAATTGCTTTTAGTACAATGATTTGCAGCTGCGTGATGGGCTGCTATATCTTCCCTATGTCTGTGTTCATTGCAGGACGCATCTGCCGCAAGGCCTCAGTCAGGAAAGTCCATGAGTAACCAGGGCACACCGCCAACTCCACCCTCATCTATACAGACCCTTGCCAATCGCGGTATCCAGCCGCGCTTCGGGGAGCTGGTGCAAAGCTGCCGCAAGCTGGTGATGAATCGCCTGGCCGAGCACCTGACAGGCGTCTTCGCCCAGGTCGACGACACGCTATTTGAATGCGCCGAAAAAGCCGAGAACAATCAGGTGCAAACATTGTTCTTCGACAATATGCGTGAGATCCGTAAGCAGCGCCCACAAATAGAACGCAGCTACCATAAGCAGATCGCACAGAACCTCGCCGACTTCCTCGACGGCAAGCTCAAGCCACTGCCCAGCGTCAGCAACCTGGATGTCGAGCACATGGCCCTGGTGCAAAACGAGGACTATGAAGAAAGCCTGCAAGTCACCAACATGGTCAGCCGCGTCAAGGCTCGCTGTGCACAGCCGCTATTTGCCCTGGAGCAACGCCTGGCCTTGCTGAACAATGGCCAAAAGCTGGGCGAAGACAACAACCCCTTCGGTCCACAGATGATTGCCCAGGCGTTCCGTGACGCCCTTGCCCCCTGCCCGTTCCCGCTGCGTATAAAGGTCATCCTCTATACGCTGTTTGACACCCACGTCATGCAAAGCCTGGACAGCCTCTATAGCGCACTGAATCAACGCCTGATCGAAGCCGGCGTACTGCCGAACCTCAAATACAGCGCACAACGCAACAGCCAGCCCGCACGCCAGAAGACAACGCCCGCCGCCCCTACCGAGCAAGCGGCCGAGAGCAACGCCAGCACTAACAGACACACCAGCGCAGGTAGCAGCAACGGGCAACAGCCCAGCGCAGGCAACACCGACCTCAGCGGGCCGCCCCCCAGCGACCCACTGGAATTACTGGGCAACCTGGCCACCTTGCTGAGCGAACATCGCCAGCGCGACATTGATGCCCCCTTGCTCGGCGGCACCCGCAGCATTGCCAGCTTTACTCCACGCGAAGCGACCAGCACCTACAGCGCTTCCGCACTGCTGGATGCACTCAATCGTATGCAGCAACACTCAGCCAGCGACCTGTCACAGCGCCTGCATCGCCCACAGCCAGTTGAAGGCCTGAAAGCCGATTTGCAGCAACAGCTGGAGGCTCATAGCGCGTTTCCCGGCCAACAGAAGGTTTCTGACCAAGAAGCGGATGTGATCGACCTGGTCGGCATGCTGTTCGACTTTATTCTTGACGACGACAACCTCCCCGACACCTGCAAGACCATCCTCTCGCACCTGCACACGCCCTATCTAAAGGTGGCACTGCAAGACAAGGCACTGTTCACCCAGCATCACCACCCTGCCCGCCGCCTGCTCAACAGCATGGCCCAGGCCGGCGTACTGTATGGCGGTGAAGGCGATGAGCGCGGCCTACTGGCCAAGATGCAATGGGTGGTCGAGCGGGTGATTAATGATTTCTCGGGCGACGTACAGCTGTTTGACGGTCTGCTGGCGGAGTTTAATGAGTTCGTCGGCACCCTCAGGCACAAGGTCGAACTGCGTGAACGCCGCGCAGTGGAAGCCGCCAAAGGTCGCGACAAACTGCTCGGCGCTCGCCAGCTTGCCGTCGAGGTCATCGCCAATAGCCTGAACAATCGCCAGCCACCCAGCATTATTCGTAACTTCCTCGAACTGACGTGGGCGGACGTGCTGGTATTCGTACTGCTGCGCAATGGCGAGCGCAGCCCCGAATGGCAGCGCGCCTGCGAGGCGGCCGAGCAATTGGCATGGAGCGGCACCTTGCTCGACGAAGCCGGAAGCGAGCGACTACAGAAGCTGCGCGTGCCGCTGCTCGAAGACTTGCGTAAAGGTCTTGAGCTGCTCGGCGGTTACCACGAAGCGGGCATTCGCCGCCTGCTGCAGGATTTGGTGGCCTGCCAGCATGCCGTACAAGCCAAACAACCACAGGTGGCCGCCAAGCTCCAACCCAGCCTGCCAGACAGTCCGCTGGCCGCCATGCTCGGCGAAGATGCAGCCCTGGCGACCCTGGCACCACGCGAGTCAACCCTCTCGACGCGCGCTCAGGCACTGGCCAAAGAGCTTGGCCATATCGAGTTCGGCACCTGGTTCGAATTTGTCACGGGCGAGCAGGTGCGCCTGCTCAAGCTGTCTTGGTTCAGCCCAACAACGCGCAACTACATGTTTGTCGACCAGAGCGGCCAACGCGTGGCAATCAAGCCACTCACTCAACTGGCCACTGAAATGGAACAAGGACTCGCACGCATCGTTACCCCCGAACGAGGTGCTCCACTGGTGGACCGCGCCCTTACCGCTATTTACCGCGTGCTGCAGCGTTTTACCGGCCGCACGGCTGAGCCCCAAGAATAAGGAACTCGCATGAATGACGAACGTCGCCTGCATAACCGGCATAGCGCCGACGTGCAGCTGGAGGTCTTTGACCTGCACTCAGGCCAACGCCTGGGCCGCATAGTCGACCTGTCTGCTGATGGCTTTATGTTATTTAGCGACACACCGCTGACTGCAGATGAGCTGGTGGAATGCCGCCTGGTCAGCGAGCAGCTGATTGATGGCGTAGGTGAAATAACCCTGGGGGCTGACTGCCTGTGGAGCCGTCCAGGTGCTGACGGCCAACACTGCTGGGCCGGGTTTCATATCATTGACCTGGCCGAGGACCAGGCAGCCGCCCTGGAAATTCTGCTCAAGCACCTGTAATCCAGGCAAAAAAACACCCCGGTCAGCGCATGCTGAACCGGGGTGTTTTTATCTGGCGAGGTTATTAATGCCGCTAACCAGGATCAGTCGAAGACGATCTCTTCGCCCTCTACCCGACCGGTGACGCTGCTGCCCGGCGCGAACTTGCCGGCCAAGATCAACTGCGCCAAGGGGTTTTCGATCCAGCGCTGCACGGCACGCTTGAGCGGACGTGCGCCATACACAGGGTCGTAACCAATGGCAATCAGCTTGTCCATCGCCTCAGCCGAGAGATCAAGGTTCAGCTCACGCTCAGCCAGACGCTCACGCAAGCGCCCCAGCTGGATTTGCGCGATACCGGCAATTTGATCACGGGCCAGCGGCTCGAAAATCACCACTTCATCAATACGGTTGATGAATTCCGGACGGAAATGCACACCGACCGCATCCATCACCGCTGCGCGCTGCGCTTCACGATCACCCACCAACTCCTGAATCTGTGCGGACCCCAGGTTGGAGGTCATCACGATCACGGTGTTCTTGAAGTCCACAGTGCGACCGTGACTGTCCGTCAGACGACCATCTTCCAGCACCTGCAACAGCACGTTGAAGACATCCGGGTGAGCCTTCTCCACCTCATCCAGCAAAATCACTGAATAAGGCTTACGGCGCACGGCCTCGGTCAAATAACCGCCCTCTTCATAACCGACATAGCCTGGCGGCGCGCCGATCAGCCGCGCCACGGAGTGTTTCTCCATAAACTCGGACATATCGATACGCACCAGCGCGTCTTCGGTGTCGAACAGGAACTCCGCCAGCGCCTTGCACAACTCGGTCTTACCGACACCGGTCGGGCCAAGGAACAGGAACGAGCCGCTCGGCCGATTAGGATCAGACAGCCCTGCACGGGAGCGCCGCACCGCATTGGCAACCGCCACCACGGCTTCATCTTGACCGATCACGCGCTGATGCAGCAGACCTTCCATTTTCAGCAGTTTGTCACGCTCGCCTTCAAGCATCTTGCTGACCGGAATACCGGTCCACTTCGACACCACTTCGGCAATCTCTTCCTCGGTGACCTTGCTGCGCAGCAACTGATTATCTTTTTTGCCGTGCTGGTCGACCATTAGCAGGCTGCGCTCCAGATCTGGAATAACGCTGTACTGCAACTTGGCCATTTGTTCCAAGTCACTCTTGCGCCGCGCCGTTTCGAGCTCCTGCCGAGCCTGCTCAATTTTCTGCTGGATCTGCGCAGAGCCTTGCACCTCGGCCTTTTCCGACTTCCAGATTTCCTCCAGATCGGCGTATTCACGCTCCAGACGGGCGATGTCTTCCTTGAGTTTTTCCAGGCGCTTCAACGCCGCCTCATCATCTTCTTTCTTCAACGCCTGACGCTCAACTTTGAGCTGAATCAAGCGGCGTTCCAGACGGTCCAGCACCTCTGGCTTGGAGTCGATTTCCATACGGATACGGCTGGCCGCCTCGTCAATCAAGTCGATGGCTTTATCCGGCAACTGGCGGTCGGTGATATAGCGATGGCTAAGCTTGGCCGCCGCGATAATTGCGCCGTCGGTAATGGCCACCTTGTGGTGCACCTCGTAGCGCTCTTTAAGGCCACGCAGGATGGCGATGGTGTCCTCTTCACTCGGCTCATCCACCAGTACTTTCTGGAAACGCCGCTCCAACGCGGCATCCTTTTCGATGTACTGACGGTACTCGTCGAGGGTGGTCGCGCCCACACAATGCAGCTCACCGCGAGCCAGAGCCGGCTTGAGCATATTGCCGGCGTCCATTGAGCCCTCGCCTTTACCGGCGCCGACCATGGTGTGCAGCTCGTCGATAAACAGGATGATGCGGCCTTCCTGCTTGCCCAACTCATTGAGCACCGCTTTCAGGCGTTCTTCAAACTCACCACGGAACTTGGCACCGGCGATCAGCGCGCCCATGTCCAGCGACAGCACGCGCTTGTCCTTCAGGCTATCCGGCACTTCGCCATTAACAATGCGCTGGGCGAGCCCCTCAACAATCGCGGTTTTACCCACGCCCGGCTCACCGATCAACACCGGATTGTTCTTGGTACGACGCTGCAATACTTGGATGGTGCGGCGGATTTCATCATCACGACCGATCACCGGATCCAGCTTGCCGTCTTCGGCGCGCTTGGTTAGGTCGACGGTGAACTTATCCAGCGCCTGGCGATTTTCTTCGACATTCGGGTCATTCACCGCATCGCCGCCGCGCAGGTTCGCCACGGCGTTTTCCAGCGCTTTACGGCTGACGCCCTGGCCGAGCAGCAGCTTGCCCAGCTTGGTGCTGTCATCCATCGCCGCCAACAGCACCAACTCGCTGGAGATAAACTGATCGCCCTTCTGCTGCGACAAGCGATCGGCCTGATTGAGCAAACGCGCCAAATCCTGCGACAGATTTACGTCACCGGATGGGTTCTGAATTTTGCCTAGCTGATCCAGCTCCTTGGCCAAGGCCAGGCGCAGGCTATTCACATCAAAGCCGACCTGCATCAACAGGGGCTTAATCGAGCCGCCCTGCTGTTCGAGCAGCGCTTGCATCAAATGCAGCGGCTCAATGGCCGCATGGTCGAGGCCAACGGCCATGGATTGCGCATCGGATAGCGCGAGTTGCAGCTTGCTAGTTAAACGATCAATACGCATATCAATCAACCCTCTTAGTGGTGGCAGGCCGGCGCACTGAATCGCACCCAGACAAAGAAACCTGCGGATGAAGAGTAGATGAGGTCGATTGTGCGCGTTTCAAGTCGCGCGGCGTTGATGAGGGTCAGTAAAACAGCACCGCGAGCCACTGCAAGCCCGCGGCGATGCACGCGCTCAGTTACCTAGCCAGATCAGGCTGGCAAAGCGCCCGGTTTGCGCCGAACGGCGGTAAGAGAAGAAACGTGGGTCGGTAACGGTACAGAAATCACCGCCATACACCGCCTCGACACCACAGGCCGCCAGACGGATGCGTGCCAGCTGGTAAATATCGGCCATAAACTTGCCTGGGTTAACGCTCGGCTGGAATGCAGCCGCCGCTTGCGCCTGCTGGCCGACAAAGGCCTCGCGCACTTCCGCTCCCACCTCAAAGGCTTGTGGCCCAATCGCCGGGCCTAACCAGACCAACACCTGATCCGCCGGCACGGCCAGCTCATTCAGAGTGGCCTCCAGCACGCCGCCGGCCAGTCCACGCCAGCCCGCATGAGCGGCCGCCACGCGCGTGCCCGCGCGATCACAGAATAAAACCGGCAAACAGTCGGCGGTCATCACCGTGCAGGCAACGCCCGGGGTTTCGGTCCAGCTAGCATCAGCTTCAAGCACTGCCGCTGGATTAGCTTCGACAACCGCAACACCGTGCACCTGCTGCAACCAGGCGGGCTTACAGCCCAACAGACTGACCAGGCGCTGACGGTTTTTAGCGACGGCCTGCGGATCATCGGCAACATGCTCACCGACGTTAAGGCTGTCATACGGCGCAACGCTGACACCCCCACTGCGGGTGGTGACACAGGTTTTGACCTTGGCCGGCGCGGGCCACTGCGGCATCAGCCAGTCGTGCATCTTGTCACCCAATAAATGCCTCGCGGTCCTGGCGCAACAGCGTCAGCAACCAGACAAAGTCATCCGGCAATGGCGACTGCCACTTCATCCGCTCGCCAGTGATCGGATGGTCCAGTTCGAGGAAACGCGCATGCAACGCCTGGCGCGGGAACTCCTTGAGGGTCTGCACCATGCTTGGGTTGGCGGCCGGCGGAATGCGGAAGCGTCCGCCGTAAACCGGATCACCCACCAGCGGATAACCGATATGACTCATGTGCACACGGATCTGGTGCGTGCGCCCGGTTTCCAGCTTGACCCGCGCATGGGTATGCGAGCGATAGCGCTCTAGCACCCGGTAATGACTCACCGCCGGCTTACCACCATCGCTAACCGCCATACGCTGACGCTGCGACGAGCTACGACCGATCGGTGCATTGATCTTGCCGCCTGCGGTGATCACGCCGATCACGATGCACTCATAGATGCGGCTAACCGAGCGCTTCTGCAACTGGTCAACCAGACGGGTCTGCGCCTCAATGGTCTTGGCCACGACCATTAAACCGGTGGTGTCCTTGTCCAGACGGTGCACGATGCCCGCACGCGGCACATTAATGATGTCCGGCACGTGGTGCAGCAAGGCGTTGAGCAAGGTGCCATCGGCATGCCCGGCGGCCGGATGCACCACCAGGCCGGCAGGTTTGTCGATGACCAGAATCTGCTCATCTTCGTAGACGATGTTCAGCGGGATGTCCTGGGCAACCCACTCACCCTGGGCCTCCTGCTCGGCCTTGAGCGCCAGCAGCGAACCGCCGTGGACGATATCGCGCGGGCGCAGGACCGCACCATCGACGGTCAGCAGACCCTCTTTGATCCAGGCAGACAGACGCGAACGCGAGTGCTCGGCGAACAGGAGTGCGGCGACTTGATCGAGGCGTTGACCACCCATGTCATAGGGCACCTCGGCGTTCAGTTCAATAATCTGCTTATTAATAGAGGGCATGCTCGGCAACGGCGGGAAAGTCTGAAAGGTCTAGCCTTTGGTTTCGGCTACACGCTTGTGGTTAAATACGGCGTCTTTGCCCCAGGGGTACCGGGGGCGCTCATCATAACAGGACGGCTTTGCTCAAGACAGCCGCCGTCACAGGGACGCAAGCCGCCATGCAAGTGAAACACCTGCTGCTGATCGCAATCCTCGCCCTCACCGCCGCCTGCTCATCAAAACAGGTGGTTGACGAAAACCTGAGCGAGGCCGAACTCTACCAGCAGGCACAAGCCGACCTGGACAACAGTAGCTACACCACTGCGGTGGCCAAGCTCAAGGCGCTGGAGTCGCGCTACCCGTTCGGCCGCTACGCCGAGCAGGCTCAGCTGGAGCTGATTTACGCCTACTACAAGAACGTTGAGCCGGAAGCGGCAAAGTCCGCCGCCGATCGTTTTATCCGCCTACACCCGCAGCACGCCAACGTTGATTACGCCTATTACCTTAAGGGCCTCGCCTCTTTCGACCAGGACCGCGGCCTAATTGCCCGCTTCGTCCCGCTGGACATGACCAAGCGCGACCCAGGTGCCGCCCGCGACTCTTACAACGAGTTTGCCCAACTCACCAGCCGCTTCCCGACCAGCCGCTACGCGCCAGACGCCAAGCAGCGCATGATCTACCTGCGCAACCTGCTGGCCGCTTACGAAATCCACGTGGCGCACTACTACCTGACCCGCAACGCCTACGTGGCTGCCGCCAACCGCGGCCGCTACGTGGTGGAAAACTTCCAGGAAACCCCGGCAGTCGGTGACGGCCTGGCGGTGATGACCGAAGCCTACCAGCGCCTGACTCTGGATGACCTGGCTGCCACTAGCCTGGAAGCCCTTAAACTCAACTACCCAGATCACCCAAGCCTGGTCGACGGCCAATTCGTACCGCGCGAAGAAGAAGCCGATACACGCTCCTGGATGGCCAAGGCTACCCTGGGCCTGATCGAAACCGATACGCCGCTGCCGCCAGGCGAAACCCGCGCCAGCCAGGACGTTATCCGCCAGTACGAAGATGCCGAAGAACTGATCCCGGATGAACTCAAAGCCGAAGAAGCCGAAGCACCGAGCCGCTCCTGGTTCAGCTACCTGACCTTTGGCCTGTTCGACTGAGCAAGCGCAACACCGCAAAAGGGAGGCTTCGGCCTCCCTTTTTCATACCTGCGTGAACCGGAGAGTTCGGCGACCCCATCAGCAATCAACCGGCGTGCAAAGCTGACCAGCGCCAACATACGCCCCACAATCTGCCTGCAACCTATATGTGGCACATGCCCCGGCGTTAACCGAATTGGCTCACCTGCTCACCTGCCAATACGCATAACAACGCCTGGGTCACTGTTTGAACGCTGGGCGCGTGCGAACGGGTTAGCTAAACTGCGCGCCTGCCAAATAAAAAGAGAGCGCCATGGGCCTGTTCCGCTTGCTGTTCTGGATTGCCATCATTGCTGCCGCCTTCTGGCTGTGGCGGCGCCTTACCCGGCCAACAACCACGCGCCCGCAACGCCCTGACGCGACAGCAAAGCCAGCGCCAATGGTGCGCTGCCAGCAGTGCGGTATTCATGTACCCCGCGATAACGCACTGGCAAAGGGCGAACAGTGGTTCTGCAGCCAGGATCATCTAGACCAAGACACCAAGTCCCGTGAACACTGACTTCCCCCTGAGCGGGGAGCAAAGCTGGCGCATCCTGCGGCTCTATCACCTTTACCGCCTCATTATCGGCATTACCTTAGCGACGCTGGTCTCCAGCAACCTTGACGCACAACTGCTGGACATGGCGCACCCGGCACTGTTCCGCAATGGCAGCTGGCTGTACCTGGCGCTCAACGTCCTGATCATCGCCACCGTGCGCCACCCCAAACGCCTGGCGCAGGTTTTCAGCCTGGCGCTGGTCGATGTGATTTTGCTCTCCGGCCTGTTCTATGCAGCCGGCGGCACGCCCAGCGGCATCGGCAACCTATTAATTGTCGCTGTAGCCATCGCCAATATTCTCTTGCGCGGACGTATAGGCCTGCTGATTGCAGCCGTCGCGGCAATTGGCATGATCTACCTGACGTTCTACCTCAGCCTTACCCGGCCAGCTGCTTCCGCACAGTACGTGCAAGTCGGTGCGTTTGGCGCGCTGTGCTTCGCGGCTGCACTGTTTGTGCAAGGCTTGACCCGCCGCCTGCAAGTCAGCGAAAACCTGGCTGAGCAGCGTGCTGCCGACGTGGCTAACCTGGAAGCGCTCAACGCGCTGATCCTGCAACGCATGCGCACCGGCATTCTGGTGCTGGATGAAGTGCATCGCGTACTGCTGGCCAATCAGGGCGCCAACCACCTGCTGGGGAAAAGCGACCTGACCGGCAAGATCCTAGACCCACATTGCCCGGAGCTGATCAAACGCATGCAGCAGTGGTCGCACAACCCCAGCCTGCGCCCTGCCAGCCTGCAAGCAGCGGCTGACGGCCGCGTGCTACAGCCCAGCTTTATCGCCCTGCAACGCGGCAAGCACAAACACACACTGATCTTCCTTGACGACATCTCACAGATCGCCCAGCAAGCGCAGCAACTCAAGCTTGCCTCGCTGGGCCGCCTGACCGCCGGCATCGCCCACGAGATTCGCAACCCACTGGGCGCGATCAGCCATGCGGCCCAGCTGTTACAAGAATCGGATGAGCTGCAAGGGCACGACCTGCGCCTGGCGCAGATTATTCAGGATCATTCGCGACGCATGAACTTGGTAATCGAGAACGTCCTGCAACTCTCGCGGCGGCGCCAGGCCGAACCGCAATTGCTCGACCTAAAATACTGGCTGCACCGTTTTGCCAGTGAGTTCCGCAGCAGTGCCACACCTCAGCAGACGCTACACTTGGAAACCAGCAGCGGCAGCATCCAGACCCGCATGGACCCGCACCAACTCACCCAGGTATTAAGCAACCTGGTGGAGAACGGCCTGCGCTACAGCGCGAAAAAGCACAAGCAAGGGCAAGTCTGGCTGAACCTGTTCCGCGACCCGAACAGCGAACTCCCTGTACTCGAGATATTGGACGACGGCCCAGGTGTCGCCGAAGAACAACTGCACCACCTGTTCGAGCCCTTCTACACCACGGAAAACAAAGGCACCGGCCTGGGCCTGTATATTTCCCGCGAGCTGTGTGAAAGCAACCAGGCCCGCCTCGACTACAAACCTCGCGAAAGTGGCGGCAGCTGCCTACGCATCACCTTCGCCCACCCGCGCAAACTGAGCTGACCATGACCCGCCAGAGAGCCTTGATCGTCGATGACGAACCCGATATTCGCGAACTTCTGGAAATCACCCTGGGGCGAATGAAGCTCGACACCCGCAGCGCACGCAACGTTAAAGAGGCGCGCGAATGGCTGGCCAAAGAGCCCTTCGACCTCTGCCTGACCGACATGCGCCTGCCTGACGGAACAGGCCTGGAGCTGGTGCAGCACATCTTGCAGCGCCACCCGCAAGTGCCCGTGGCGATGATCACCGCCTACGGCAGCCTGGACACCGCGATCAATGCACTTAAGGCCGGCGCCTTCGACTTCCTGACCAAGCCGGTCGACCTCGGTCGCCTGCGCGAGCTGGTCGCTGCGGCCTTGCGCCTGCGCGGCGCCGATGGCAAAGAGCTGCCCGTCGACAGCCGCCTGCTTGGCGACTCGCCCCCCATGCAGACCTTGCGCAAACAGATTCTTAAACTGGCCCGCAGCCAAGCACCGGTGTACATCAGCGGCGAATCCGGCAGCGGTAAAGAACTGGTGGCTCGCCTGATCCATGAGCAAGGCTCGCGCAGCGAGCACCCCTTCGTACCGGTCAACTGCGGCGCGATCCCCACCGAGCTGATGGAGAGCGAGTTTTTCGGCCACAAGAAAGGCAGCTTTACTGGCGCCATCGAAGACAAACAGGGCTTATTCCAAGCCGCCAACGGCGGCACCTTGTTCCTCGACGAAGTGGCAGACCTGCCACTGCCGATGCAGGTCAAACTGCTGCGTGCCATTCAGGAAAAAGCCGTGCGCGCAGTGGGCGGCCAGCAAGAGTTGGTCGTCGACGTGCGCATCCTTTGTGCCACCCACAAGGATCTGGCCGGCGAAGTCGCCGCCGAGCGCTTCCGCCAGGATCTTTACTACCGCCTCAACGTGATTGAACTGCGCGTTCCCGCCCTGCGCGAACGCCGCGAAGACATCAGCCTACTGGCCGACAGCATGCTCAAGCGCCTAGCCGAAGGCACCGGCATAAGCGCCGCCAAGCTGGATGAGGACGCACTGGGAAAACTCAAGAGCTACCGCTTCCCCGGCAACGTGCGCGAGTTAGAGAACATGCTCGAACGCGCCTATACGCTGTGTGAAGACGATCGCATCACCGCCAGCGACCTGCGCCTGGCCGACTGCAGCCCCAGCAGTGAAAACGGCGAAAGCAATCTCGCCCAGATCGACAACCTGGAAGACCACCTCGAAATCATCGAGCGAAAATTAATAATGCAGGCCCTGGAAGAAACCCGCTGGAACCGCACCGCCGCTGCGCAGCGCCTGGGGCTTAGCTTCCGTTCAATGCGCTACCGGCTGAAAAAGCTCGGCATCGACTGAACCGCACATAAGCTGTAGGAGGGGCTTTAGCCGCGAGCCCCTCCCAGTGAAACACTCAACCAACCGTAGCCAACCGCCCAGCCGGCGCATATGGGGCCGGGTCAACAATCGGCTCACGCCCCAGCATCAAGTCCGCGAGTAATTGGCAGGACGCCGGCGCCAGCACCAAACCATTGCGGTAATGCCCACAATTCAGCCATAAGCCCTCATACCCAGGCACCGGCCCGATATACGGAATGCCTTCAGGCGAACCCGGCCGCAACCCCGCCCAATGCCCCACCACCTCTGCATTAGCCAAAGCCGGTAACAGCTCAACCGCCGAGGCCTTCAGACTGGCCAACGCCTCTTCGGTCGTGGTTTTGTCGAACCCGGCATGCTCCAGCGTGCTGCCAATCAGAATATGGCCATCACGTCGCGGAATCGCATAACGCCCTTTGGCCAGCACCATGGCGGGCAAAAAGTCTTCGGCGCATTTGTACAAAATCATCTGCCCCTTGACCGGCACCACCGGTAATTCGATGCCAAGCGTCTTCATCAACTCACCGCTCCACGCGCCGGCCGCGAGCACCACCTGATCGGCGTGCATATCACCCTGCGCAGTCTGCACACCCGTGATACGCCCACCGTCGCGGATAAAACCGCTTACCGCACACTGCTCATGCACGGTGACATTCGGCATCTGCTGCAGCGCTGCACGCAGCGCCTTGACCAGACGGGGATTGCGCACATTGGCCACGTCGGCCATCTGCAGCGCACGACCAAAGCCCACGGCCAACGCCGGCACTGCGCGTTGCACGGCCGCTATATCGACCGACTGCAGCGCCCGCCCTTCCCGCTGCGCCCAAGCCAACGCCTCGGCGTCATCGTCAAGGTCCAACCAGTACAACCCGGTGACATACACCTCAGGGTCAATCTGCGTTTGCTCCAGTAACTGCTCAGCCAAGCGCGGATAAAAATCCTGCGACCAATGCGCCAGCGCGGTGACGGCAGGGCTGTAACGCCAGGGATACAAAGGCGAAACGATGCCGCCCCCTGCCCAAGAGGATTCTTGGCCAATAAATCCTGCCTCAACCAGAACAACGGTTTTCCCCGCGACGGCTAACTGAAAAGCCGACAGCAAACCAACCACCCCGGCCCCAAGAACCAGAACATCCGTCACATTCATCACCTTAAAATTTGCTGCTTTTACCAACAGCGTCTAAACAAAAAGGGCCATGGAGGCTCGATCGATCACACAAGGATGAAACGATGCTCAATTTATCTCAGCGAGGCACAACCCTACTTGAGTTACTCATAGTACTTTCACTTTTGGCCTTACTAGCGGTCATTGGTATACCTAACTTCGTCAATCTAATAGACAGAAATCGCATCACAGCGACTTTTGATGAATTGCATGACACCTTGCAAGCAGCTCGCACCCAAGCCATCACTCAAGGTAAAACGATCGAAGTCTGCGCTTACGCCCAAGGAGCTGAATGCGGTACGGACTGGAGTAAGGGATGGACATTACGGGCCGCTGGTACGCAAGAAATCCTTCGCCTCAATACCTCATCACACACAAAAGGCTCCACACACTGGAGTGGCTACAGCAAAACAATACGTTTCCGATCAAATGGCAGCAGCCCGACGAGCAATGGCCGGCTCATCGTTTGCGGGCAAAAAGAACTTATTGGTCAGCTGATCATTAACCGTCAGGGGCGTATCCGTGAAGGTTCTAGTGAAGAGAACCGCACTGAAAGAAATCGCTGTCCTTAGCCCCCCCTAGATTGTGAGCCAGCGCTCGTCATAGCGCATCGTACAACCGGTCATCTCCCCTTGCCGGCCGGTTGTCAAAGAGCGCAGGACTCTTGTTCTGTGCTGAGCGATGATAAGAGTAGATTTCTAAATGGAGTAAATCATGTCCAGCACAACAGACATGCGCGGGTTCACCTTAATAGAACTGATGATAACGCTTGTGCTGCTGGCGATCCTCGTAGCGATTGCCGTACCCAATTTCACTAACCTGATCAATCAAAACCGAACACAGGCGCAAGCTGACGAGCTCAAGGGCTTCCTGCTTTACGCACGCAGCGAAGCAGTGAGTAAGAACGCTGTTATTACGTTAAAAATCAAAGATGAAAGTCCGTGGCTTCTTCAATACAGAGGCGAAACTATCCGCCAGTTCGAAGACACAGTCGGCACAGTACTTGTCCGTACAGCAGACGACGAAGTCAAGTTCAGAGGCAATGGCACTGCGTCTGCGGCTACTTTTACCGTATGTGAAGGCACTGACAACGAGAATGGTTACTACCTAGAAATACAAGCAAGTGGCGCAACAAACCTGTTTGCGAGAGGTAAAAAGGACGCCGCCACCCCAGCCACTGCCCTAGGCAATTGCACACTGTGAGTAAGCGCACATGAGCCACAACAAAGGTTTCAGTCTAATTGAGGTGTTGGTGGCTCTGCTGCTCACCACTATTGGTGTACTGGGCATGGTCGCTCTACAAGGGCGAAGCATTCAATACACACAAGACTCGGTTCAACGCAACACAGCTGTAGAGCTGGCCAACGACCTGATTGAAATCATGCGGGCAAACCCAGGTGAACTGTTCGAAATGACACCACCTAAATTCCCCATGAACAGCGGCATTAAAGGCAGCTCTATTTTCTTCAAAGAAGACGGTCAGGCGCTCGACAGTCGCGATGCGTGCGTCACGGACGCCAATACCATTCCCAAAACAGCCGAAGAACTCCGGGACTGCTGGGCTGATAGTGTTGAGGCCAAATTACCTGGCGGCGTTGACGTCTTTGAAAGCGATGTACACATATGCCGCAGTTCATCACCAGGCACATGCGATGACAAAGGATCAATGATTGAGGTGCAACTGGCCTGGCAAACACGTGAAGGCGCCTGTCTTGATGCTGCAGATACTGACGCCACAGTGTGCACCTACACCGTTAGGGTGGAACTATGAATATTAGAAATAAACAAATTGGTTTATCAATGATTGAATTACTGATTGCACTGGCAATCAGCAGCTTCTTAATTCTCGGCATTACTCAAATCTTTATTGACAACAAACGCAATTATGTATTTCAGCAAACCCAAGCATCCAACCTAGATAATGGTCGATTCGCAGCATTGATACTGAATGAGTACTTGGGTAAGGCTGGTTATCGGCGTTCACCTTCGCAACTCCTTGACACAGCATTTCCACAAAGAGCCGAGGACAGTGATTGCCTACAGTTCACTGCTGGAAGCGCTATCACGGGTCTAAAAACAAATAGTGGATTCTGTATCCGCTATCAACCCATGACTATTGGCGAGCTAGATTGCCAAGGCACCCAAAGTACAGCTGCTACTGACGCCGCTATATTCGATACTGCTTTTACTGCTCCAAAAAGCAGCATGATTGTATTGGCCTTTAAATATGAGCCAGACGCGAACAATAAATTTCAGGAAGGTAGCTTACGCTGTAAAAGTCTAAATGCCACTGCACCTCAATATGTAGAGTTAATCAAGGGCGTAGCTGCATTTCGTCTTAATTTTGGCGTAGGAAAAACAGATCTACTTGAGAAAGAAATCAATACTTATATCCCTCAGAAAGATTGGACAGTGGCTAGTGGAGCTATACGTAGCGTTCGTTACTCGATGCTACTTGCTAGCCGCGAAAATCAACGCGACGGTAATGATTCGAAAATCCTCACCGACTGGTTGGCCCGTTCAACTGCAGCGGAGAAAACCCTTATCAATAGCAATGATAAAAACCGCTTATATCAAGTAGCGGGTAGCACTCAAACACTTAGGAACTTGATGCCATGACAGTGACCTTACCCAAAGCACAGCAAGGCGCAGTACTTCTGGTTGCCCTTGTGATGCTACTAATTCTGACTCTACTCGCCGTCAGCAATATGCGCGGTGTAACACTGGAGTCTCGCATTACTGCCAACAGGGCCCACGAAACTCAAGCTAAAAGCGCTGCAGACTCTGCATTACGCGAGGCTGAGTTTCGTTTTTATGGCCCAAGCAACCTTGCTGACAAACTTGAACCTAACGCCGCGAACTGTGCAAAGGCTAACAAATTAGTCGTCACCGGCAATAATAAACCCTGCCTGCTAGGCATCATAGATGCAGACACTCTACTTTCATTTGTTAATGAGCCCTACACATTAACGGAGAGCAGTAAGTCTTCGATGCTAGCAGCAACTTCAAGTGGTGGCCTTGCTTGGATGCCCTACCGAGGGCTAGATCCTCAAGACGAAACTGAGGCGAGTGATATTTATGATGTTCAGTGGAACAGTACTCGCGCCGCTGAAGCCAGCAACTCGGCAGTCAACGCAGAATACGGCATGGTAGGCCAAGGAGAGGGCATATATTTTTACTTAAACAACGGTAAAGCGGGCGACAACCTGTATTTGCAATCCACAAACGCCAATATTTACCTCGGCCTTAACAATTGAGAGCTGAAGTCATGAAAAAAAATATCGTCAACTCTTACAGTAAAACATTGGCTAGCTCGCTTATAGCCATCGTTTTACTTAGCTCTGCAAATTCTTACGCCACGGTATCTCAGAGCCCCTTGAGCCTAACCGTTGGCGTCCCCCCCAACATGTTGCTAACTCTTGATGATTCGGGAAGTATGCGCTGGGCATTTGCGCCGGACAACAAGAATGGGCTATCTACTACCCGCAGGGCAAAGTCTAGTACGTTCAACCCAATCTACTACAACCCCTCAGCAAACTACAGCGCCCCGATCGTTTTCGATACTTCTGGAAATGAAAGCCAACTATCAACAACATTTAGCAGCGCTAAGGTAAACGGTTATAACAGCGGCCGCGGCAATTTAAATCTTTCCAGCAACTACAAAGTTTCCTGGACCTATGTGCTCGAAGAAGAACTTAACAGCTCCTACGGCTATAGCTCTACCAACAATCGTCTCGCGGAAAACCCCTCCAGGGACTTTTCCTGCTTTGTTACAAGCCTCAGCAATAATGGAACAAAAACATGTGAAACCGATACTGGAAAACTCATAACCATTCGCCGTAATAACTCCGGCACCGGCTGCACAGCGAAAACTAACGACTGGGCAGATGGAACATGTGCCTATAACAACACTACTGGCCGCTATACAGGTAGCTGGGCACGAATTGGTGTACCTGCTTATTATTACGCCTACGACGCAACCCAGGCACCGAGTTGCTCCGCTGACAACGATGACTGCTATACGTTGACATTTGTTCCTGCGGATCAGCAGCAGAACTTTGCCAACTGGTATTCCTTCTATCGAAACCGTGGTCTTGCAACCATATCGGCAGCCGCACTAGCTTTCTATGATCTATCGCCGGCCGTTCGCCTGACGTGGCAAGGGCTGGGTCGCTGCAAGACATTCGACGGCAGTGAGGCCGCTTGCAAAGATAACGCCTTCAACGCCTACACACCTGAGCACAAAGGGCAACTCTACTCTTGGCTGCAGAATATCGATTTTGATCAGAGCACCTACTTGCCAGCAGCAATGAAACGGGCAGGAGAGTATTTTTCAACCACCACACCATGGCAAAAAACACCATCCGGCAGCGACAACACAACTCAAAACACTTATGCCTGCCGAGCTAGTTATCACATCATGATGACTGATGGCATATGGAACGAAGCCGTTACTGCGCCTAGCAACTTCCGTGATGACGCTAGCACTTTTGAGTTGCCAGACAGCCTGCGCACATACTCCAATAAAGCTCCTTATTACGATAACCAGAATGACACATTAGCTGACCTGGCCATGCACTACTGGGCCACCGACCTGAGGCCCGGCCTTGACAATGAGCTAACCCCGTTTTTACCGTTCAAAAGTGGCGACGCCACAACTGATTATTGGGACCCTCGCAACGACCCGGCAAGCTGGCAGCACATGGTCAACTTTATGATGGGCCTGGGGCTAACCGAGGCTCTAAATATGCCAGCTATCCCATGGGAAGGCAGCACCCACAAAGGCGCGGGCTACAATGCTCTGGCAGCCGGCACGGCTACCTGGCCGGCAGCAAGCGCAACGGGTGGAGACAGCAATGTTTACGATCTTTGGCATGCTGCAATTAACTCACGCGGTGATTTTTTTAGCGTAGACAGTCCTGAAGCAATGGTTCAAGCATTCGCTGACATTCTTTCGCGTATTGCTGATCGCAAGTCGACTGCAGCAAAGCCTGCAATTAATTCTGGTCAAGTCAGTGAGGACGAGAATGATCTAGGGACTATCAAAACGGTCTCCTATCAAACGTCTTACGCAAGTGACGACAACTGGTCCGGTGACGTTAAACGCTTTGAGAAAAAATATAATCCTGTAACCAGTACCTTTGAGTCTTCCGAAATATGGAGTGCTAAAAATAAAGTACCCGGATGGGAGTCTCGCACCATAAAAATGGCTGGCAACGGTAATAACGGGCTGACTGACTTTACGTGGGCTAACGCTGGCGTTGCTAACAATACGGGTACATTGGCAAATTTTTTGAGCAAGGACCCTGAGAATAGCAATTCAGTTGATGCTCGCGGTCAGGCACGCCTCGAGTTTTTAAGGGGTAACCGTGCAGGTGAAGGCACAACATACCGTCAACGCAGCACAGTGCTGGGAGATTTTTACTCGTCGAGCCCCGCAGTCGTTTCCGGCCCTCGGTATTTAGTTGGCTTTTCCAATCGCCTTGAAGGCAATGAAGCCTACTCGACTTTTGCAACAGCTATTGCCGAGCGTACACCACGTGTATACGTGGGTGGTAATGCGGGTATGTTGCATGGCTTCAATGCCAAGACCGGTGTTGAAGAATTTGCTTTTGTACCAAGTGCTGTATTCCCTAAACTTAATAAGTTGACTGGCACTAACTACAGCCATGAATACTATGTAGACGGAACGCCTACAGTTGCTGACGTATATGACGGAAGCGAGTGGCGCACTGTACTTGTTGGTACGCTTAAGGGCGGTGGTAAATCCATTTTCGCGCTGGACGTCACAACACCCGGCCAAGAGAAACTATTGTGGCAGTTTGATGCAAACAGCATCACTGAAGCCAATGCAGTGAAAATGGGTTTCAGCTTCTCTCAACCGACCATCGCACGACTCCATACTGGCAAATGGGCTGTTGTATTCGGTAACGGCTATGAAAGCGCAGGCAGCACCAACGGGAAAGCTGCACTCTTTGTGCTGGATGCAATTGAAGGTACTTTGCTCAAAAGCCTTGAAGTACAAGGTGTGGATGGTGTGGCTAACGGACTTTCAACACCAAAGCTAGGTGATTACAACGCAGACGGTGTGGCCGACTATGCCTACGCGGGCGACTTGCAAGGTAACGTCTGGCGCTTCGACCTGCTGCGTAATAGCCGTGACGCAAGCAACCCATTCATCACATCTGATGATGGTGAAAATGCGATAAACTCGTTCGAAGTCTCGTATGGTGGCGAGCCGTTGTTTAGTGCACTTGCTGATGATGGAACAAGCCGACAAACAATTACTTCCGCCCCAAGCCTTGTACGCCACTCCACAGGTATTGGTTACTTAGTGATATTTGGTACGGGGAGATTTTATGAAACTGGCGATAAAGCTGGCGATAAAAGTATCGCGCAAACGGTTTATGGCATCTGGGATAAAGAAACAGTAGGCCAGAACAGCAGCAACCCCAACATCAACCGAAGCAGCCTGCAGCAACAAACTTTTGTGACGGAAACATCGGTCACAGACGGTACGAACACACGCCAAGGCCGCGTGCTCAGTGATAACGCTGTGCGCTGGCAGGCTGCGAGTGGCCTACCGGCACAGAATGGCTGGTACTTGAATCTCAAGCAAACTGACGGCGAAATGGTTGTTGAGAACATGTCCCAACTGGGACGTACCGTGTTCTTTCAATCATTAGTACCTAATGATGACCCTTGCGGTGATGGTGCTGGCAACTGGACATATGCTGTCAACCCGTTTACCGGTGGTAGAACACCACAGAATGCATTTGATTACGTCCCTTCATCAGATATTGGCACTACCAACGTTTCGGTAATCCGCCAGAACGGTGAAGGCGGTACAACCATCTCGCAAAACTCTGATGGTAGATTCCAGCTAAGCACCGGACAAGAAACAGTAAACATTAACCCTGACCCTTCAAGCTTGGGTCGTCAGTCTTGGCGCAAAGTCGAAGAGGTGGAGTGATATGAACTCTAAACTACTGCTGACTTTATGGAGTTTTTTATGAGGATGAAACAACGCGGGTTCACGCTTATAGAGATGATGATCGTCGTTGCCATTATCGGTATTCTTGCGGCGATCGCATATCCAAGTTATGACGAATACGTCAAGCGTGGTAACCGCACAGAGGGGCAGGCATTGTTGAGCGATGCCTCTGCTCGCCAAGAGCGTTACTTTGCACAAAACAATGTTTACATCACCACAGACGGCAATATTGCCAAACTTGGCCTGAAGAACGGCAACAAATCTGAAACCAACAAGTACACCCTGACTATAAGTAAGGTCAAGGGGGATGGTGGCTACACCCTTACCGCCGAACAAGCATTCAATGATGCCAAGTGCGGAAACCTGACCCTGGACGCCTTAGGGAAAAAAGACCGCACAGGAAGCGACAAAAGCATAAGCGACTGCTGGCGCTGATCTGCATGCAAAAAAGCCGGCTAACTCAGCCGGCTTTTTATTTTGATGTCGAAAAAATTAATTGCACCAGGCCCAATCTATAGAGTGCGATTTACAACGATTTAACCCGCAACTCCTTCGGCATCGAGAACGTCACATTCTCCGGCCGTCCTTCCAGCTCTTGCGCATTCGTTGCGCCCCACATTCCGAGCTGCTGAATCACGCCCTGCACCAATACTTCCGGGGCTGACGCGCCGGCAGTGATTCCAATGCCGGCTACACCCGCAAACCACTCCTGCTTTAGGTCCTCGGCGCCATCGATCAGGTAGGCTGGCGTCCCCATTCGCTCGGCCAGTTCGCGCAGGCGGTTGGAGTTGGAGCTGTTAGGACTGCCAACGACCAGCAGCACGTCGCACTCCGCGGCGAGCTGTTTGACGGCATCCTGGCGGTTTTGGGTGGCGTAGCAGATGTCGTCCTTGCGTGGGCCACCGATTGCGGGGTACTTGCTGCGCAGGGCGTCGATGACCTTACTGGTGTCGTCCATCGACAGCGTAGTCTGGGTAACGAAGGCCAGGGCTTCTGGGTGGCGCACCTGCAGCGCAGCCACATCATCTTCGTCCTCGACCAAGTAAATAGTGCCGCCGTTGCCGGCGTCGTACTGGCCCATGGTGCCTTCGACTTCCGGGTGGCCTTCATGGCCGATAAGGATGCATTCGCGCCCCTCGCGGCTGTAGCGCACCACTTCCATATGCACCTTGGTGACCAGCGGGCAGGTGGCGTCGAATATCTTCAAACCACGGCGTTCGGCTTCGCTGCGCACGGCCTGCGAGACGCCATGAGCGCTGAAGATCACGATGACATCGTCAGGAATCTGATCCAGTTCTTCAACGAAAACGGCGCCACGTGAACGCAGGTCTTCCACCACAAATTTGTTATGGACCACTTCGTGGCGCACATAAATAGGCGGACCGAAGACTTCCAGGGCGCGATTGACGATCTCAATGGCGCGGTCTACACCGGCACAGAAGCCACGGGGGTTGGCGAGTTTGATATGCATGCGGGTTATCTCGGCGCGCGTAAACGGAAGTTGCCGCGGGTTGGGTTGGCGGCAGCACATTGCGGCATAAGCCACGAATACCGCGCAGCCCAACAGCACGGTACCTGACATACGAACCATGGCGGGTTACGGCGCGCCAAATAATCTGCTCCAGGCTCAAGCTCAGCCTGTGCGTCTAACCCGCCCTACAACGATAGTGCGCCGATCAGAGCGCTTTAACCTCGATGATTTCCACATCGAAGCTCAGCGCCTTGCCAGCCAGCGGGTGATTGAAGTCGATGGTGACTTGGCTGTCATCAAAAGCTTTGACCACGCCAGGCAGCTCAGCATTGGCAGCATCATTGAAAATCACCAGCAAGCCCTCAGACAGCTCCATGTCCTGAAACTGGCTGCGCGGCATGACTTGGATATTTTGCGGATTGCCCTGGCCAAAACCCTGCTCGGGGCTGATCTCGAGGCTGCGTTTGTCGCCCGCCTTCAACCCGTAAATGGCCTGTTCGAAACCAGGCAATAAATTACCGTCGCCGACCTTAAAGGTCGCGGGGCTTTTATCGAAGGTGCTGTCGACCACATCACCATTACCCAATTTGAGGGCGAAATGCAGGGTAACTTCCTTGTCCGGGCCGATACGCTGCTCTTGGATGACAGACTCAGTCATGGGCTACTTCTCCGGACTTATCACTTTTAAACATATCCAGCGCCAACAGGATGGCACCGCCTGTAATCGCCATATCCGCCACATTGAAGGCAGGAAAGTACCAACGGTGTTGCCAGTGCACCAAGATGAAGTCGACCACATGGCCAAACACCACGCGGTCCACCAAATTGCCCAGTGCGCCACCCAGCACCAAGGCCAAGGCAACGGCTAGCCAGGTTTCGCTTGGCTTCAGACGCTTGAGCCACACCACCAGTACCACGCTCACTACCAGCGCAATCGCAGCAAAGAACCAGCGCTGCCAGCCCGCCGCATCCGCCAGGAAGCTGAAGGCCGCGCCAGTGTTGTAGGCCAGGGTCCAGCTGAAGTAATCCGGGATGATCACAATTTGCTGGTACATGCTCAGGCTGTTGTCGAAATAGAACTTGCTCGCCTGATCGACCACAAACACCAGCAGGCTCAGCCACAGCCAGGCCAAATGCCCAAAGCGACTGGCGTTAGGCCGACCGTTGTTAAGCATAGTGACGCACCTCGCCTGCGCCTTCGATATTGTCCACACAGCGGCCGCAGATGAGCGGATGAGCCGGGTTTACTCCGACATCCTCACGGTGATGCCAGCAACGGCCGCACTTGGCATGGCCGGACTTCAACACTTTCAGTTTAAGGCCGGCAACCTCGGTCACCACGACATCTGCTGGCGCAGCGCTGAACGGCGCGAGGCTGGCGGTGGAGGTAATCAGCACGAAGCGCAGTTCGTTACCGAGCTTATTCAGATCCGCAATCAAGCTGTCTTCGGCATACAGGGTGACTTCGGCCTGCAGGTTACCGCCGATGGCCTTGGCCGCCCGCAGGTTTTCCATTTCCTTGTTCACTGCGACCTTGACCGCCATGATCCGCTCCCAGAACTCGCGACTCAGCTCGAAGTCTTGTGGCATTTCGCTAAGGCCCTGGTACCAACCATTGAGCATTACCGACTCATTACGCTCACCCGGCAGGTACTGCCAAAGCTCATCCGCCGTGAACGACAACACCGGCGCAATCCAGCGCACCAACGCTTCAACGATATGGAACATGGCGGTCTGGCAGGAACGACGCGCCACGCTGTCGGCGGCGGTGGTGTACTGACGGTCCTTGATGATGTCGAGGTAGAAGCCGCCCAGCTCCTGCACACAGAAGTTGTGCACCTTCTGGTAGACGTTCCAGAAACGGTAGCTGTCGTAGGCCTCTTCAATTTCACGCTGCAGCAGCAACGCACGGTCCACAGCCCAGCGATCCAGTGCCAACATCTCATCAACCGGCAGTAGGTGCTCTTTAGGGTCGAAGCCACTGAGGTTGGAAAGCAGGAAGCGCGCGGTGTTGCGGATACGCCGGTAGGCGTCAGCACTGCGCTGCAGAATTAGGTCAGAGACGGCCATCTCGCCCGAGTAATCGGTGGACGAGACCCAAAGGCGCAAGATGTCGGCCCCCAAACTGTCGATAACCTTTTGTGGCGCGACAACGTTGCCAAGGGACTTGGATTGCTTACGGCCCTGTTCGTCGACAGTAAAGCCGTGGGTCAGCAGCTCTTTGTATGGTGCGTGGCCGTCAATCGCGCAGCCGGTCAGCAGTGAGGAATGGAACCAGCCACGGTGCTGGTCAGAACCCTCGAGGTACAAATCGGCAACGGGGCCATTGGCATGCGCCAACTCGGCATGCGAGCCACGCAGTACGTGCCAGTGAGTGGTGCCCGAGTCGAACCACACGTCCAGGGTGTCGCGGCTCTTGTCGTACTGCCCGGCTTCATCACCCAGCAACTCGGCAGCGTCGAGCTTGAACCAGGCTTCGATGCCCTCCTGCTCAACACGCTGCGCCACCACTTCCATCAATTCAACGGTACGTGGGTGCAGCTCACCGCTTTCTTTGTGGGTGAAGAACGGGATCGGCACACCCCAGTTACGCTGACGCGAGATACACCAGTCAGGACGGCCGGCAATCATACTGTGCAGGCGCGCCTGGCCCCACGCTGGAACGAATTGGGTTTCTTCGATAGCAGCCAGCGAACGCTCACGCAGGGTGGCGCCCTCATTCGGCTGCTTATCCATGCCGATAAACCACTGCGCGGTCGCACGGTAGATCAGCGGCGTCTTGTGGCGCCAGCAGTGCATGTAGCTGTGCTGGATGGCTTCGTGCTTGAGCAGCGCGCCGACTTCTTCCAGCTTGGCAACGATATTCGGATTGGCCTTCCAAATGAACTGACCGCCGAAGAACGGCAGCGACTCGACATACACACCGTTGCTCTGCACCGGATTGAAGATATCATCGTTGCTCATGCCGTACTGCTTGCAGGTACGGAAGTCGTCCTCACCATAGGCCGGCGCCGAGTGAACCACGCCAGTACCGGCGCCCAACTCGACATATTCCGCCAGGTAGACTGGCGAGAGACGCTCGTAGAACGGGTGACGGAAATTGATCAGGTCCAGCGCAGCACCCGCCGCAGTGGCAATCACCTCACCCTGCAGGCCATAACGTTGCAGGCTGCTTTCGACCATTTCTTCAGCCAGCAGCAGCAGACGATCGCCGACATCCACCAGGGCGTAATTGAACTCTGGATGCACGTTCAGCGCCTGGTTGGCGGGGATCGTCCAGGGCGTGGTGGTCCAAATGACGATGCTGGCGGGCTTGCTCAAGCTGACCAGACCGAAAGCGGCGGCCAGCTTGTCGGCATCCACGACGGGGAAGGCTACGTCGATGGCATCGGACTTCTTGTCCTGGTATTCGACCTCCGCCTCAGCCAGTGCCGAACCGCAATCGAAGCAGAAGTTAACCGGCTTCAGGCCCTTGAACACGAAGCCCTTCTTGACGATTTCCGCCAAGGCGCGGATCTCACCGGCCTCGTTGGCGAAGTTCATGGTCAGGTAAGGATTGTCCCACTCGCCCAGCACGCCCAAGCGGATGAAGTTGGCCTTCTGCTCTTCAACCTGCTCGCCGGCATACGTGCGGCAGCGTTCGCGGGTCAGATCAGCAGGCTGATTCTTGCCAAAAGTGGTTTCGACCTTGTGCTCGATCGGCAGACCATGGCAATCCCAACCCGGCACGTAAGGCGCATCGTAGCCGGCCAGGGTCTTGGAGCGGGTGATGATGTCTTTGAGAATTTTGTTCAGCGCATGACCGATGTGAATGCTGCCGTTCGCATAAGGCGGGCCGTCATGCAGGACGAATTTCGGCCGACCTTCGCCCTGAGCACGTAGCTTCTGATACAGGCCAATATCATTCCAACGCTGCAGAATCTGTGGCTCGCGCTGCGGCAGACCGGCTTTCATCGGGAATTGGGTATCAGGCAGATTCAGCGTGGCTTTGTAGTCGGTCATTTCAGGCTCTTCTAAGCGGTTGGCGCTATGTGTTTAAGCGCACCAATAGGCGCGGGCGGCGACAATATCGGCAGCAATTGCCGTCTTCAGTGCCTCAAGCGAGGCGAAACGCTGCTCATCACGCAGCTTGCGGTGGAAAGCCACCGTTAAACGCCGGCCATATAAATCACCGGCAAAGTCCAGCACGTGCACTTCCAGGTGGGCACTGCCATCACCTGCAACACTCGGTCGCACACCGATGTTGGCGACACCCGGCCAGGTCTTACCGTCGATTTCGGTACTGACCAGATACACCCCACGCAGCGGTACACGCTTGCGTTTGAGCTGCACGTTGGCCGTTGGCGCATCCAGCTGACGCCCCAACTTCTGTCCATGCAACACCCGCCCGGCGATCTGGAAGGGCCGCCCGAGCAGGTGCTGCGCTAGGGCAAAATCACCGGCATCGAGCGCTTCACGCACGCGCGTACTGCTAACGCGAATACCGTCCAATTCAACCGTGCTGGCGGCCTCAACGCTAAAGCCTTCACGCTCACCGGCCTCGGCCAGAAAGGCGAAATCGCCAGCACGGTCACAGCCAAACCGGAAGTCATCACCCACTTCCAGATGCTGCACACCGAGGCCGTCCACCAGCACACGCTGGACAAACTCAGCAGCACTCAGCTCCCGCAGGCGACGGTTGAAACTCAGGCACAGCACTCGGTCGACGCCTTCAGCGGCCAGCAACGCCAGCTTGTCACGCAAGCGCGCCAAGCGTGCCGGGGCACTCTCGGGGGCAAAGAACTCACGCGGCTGCGGCTCGAAAATCAACACGCAACTGGGCACGCCAAGCTCGGCGGCGCGCTCACGCAAACGCGCCAAGATGGCCTGATGACCACGATGGACGCCGTCGAAATTACCAATGGTGGCAACACAGCCCCGATGCTGGGGCCGCAGATTATGTAGGCCTCGAACCAGCTGCATAACGCGCTTCTTGCTCATAAAGTGGTCGATTATACGCACACCGGGCAGCAGACAACAGGCGGCAAATCAGCCGCCATCAGAGCGCACTGCGCCGGGCAAAATCACGCAAACGAAAGCCCAGCAGCGCTAGCACGGCAAAATAGGCAAGCAACCCTGCACTAACCAGCCCACCCAAACGCAGTAAACGCCAGAGCATGCTGTCGTCCGCCCAGCCAGGTAGCTGCTGCATGGTTAACAACAGCGCTGCCGCCATCGCCAGCAACGCCAGTAACAGTTTGCCGGCAAACAATGCCCAGCCAGGCTGCGGGGTAAACATGTCGTGCTTGCGCAGCTGCCAATACAGCAGGCCCGCGTTCAAGCAGGCGGCCAGACCGATAGACAAGGCCAGGCCGGCATGTGCCAGGGGAATAACGAAGACAAACAGCAGGTTCATCGCCTGGGTTGCCAGCAACGTCACCAGCCCGATACGCACTGGCGTCTTGATGTTTTGCTGGGCGTAAAAGGCGGGTGCGAGAATCTTCACCAGAATTATCCCGACCAGACCAAATGAATAAGCAATCAGCGCACGCTGGGTCATGGCCGTGTCACCTGCGCTGAACTTGCCGTACTGAAACAGCGAGGCAATTAACGGCTCAGAAATAATCGCCAATGCCACCGCACTCGGCAGCGCTAACACCAGACACAGGCGCAACCCCCAGTCGAGCAACTTGGAGTAATCCTCGCGACTGGCCCCGGCATGGGTTTTCGACAAAACCGGCAGCAAAATAGTGCCCAACGCCACACCAAGCACCCCTGCAGGCAATTCCATCAAGCGGTCAGCGTAATACATCCATGACACGGAGCCTGCGACCAGAAAAGACGCGAACACCGTGTTGATTATCAGCGAAATTTGGCTGACCGAGACCCCGAAGATCGCCGGCCCCATTTGCTTGACCACCCGCCACACGCCGGTGTCTTTCAGGTTCAGCCGCGGCAACACCAGCATGCCGATCTTATGCAGGTGCGGCAGCTGAAATAACAACTGCAGCAGACCGCCCATCAGCACTGCCCAGCCCAGTGCCATGATCGGCGGATCAAAATAGGGCGTCAGGAACAGCGCAAAGACGATCATGCTGAGGTTTAGCAAGGTGGGCACAAAGGCCGGCACCGAAAACCGGTTCCAGGTATTGAGCACCGCCCCCGCCAGCGACGACAGCGAGATCAGCAAAATATAAGGAAAAGTAATTCGCAGCAGATCAGTGGTCAGCGCAAAACGCTCCGCCTCATCGGCAAATCCCGGCGCGGAGGCCCAGACGATCCAGGGCGCAGCCAGAACCCCGACAAACGTGACAAGCGCCAGCACCAGGGTCAACAGCCCCGTTACATAGGCGATAAACGTGCGCGTCGCCTCGTCACCTTGCTGGGTTTTATATTCGGCCAGAATTGGCACAAAAGCCTGGGAGAATGCGCCCTCGGCAAAAATACGGCGCAACAGATTCGGCAGCTTGAACGCCACCACAAAGGCATCCGACGCCACGCCAGCACCGAAGGTGCGCGCGATGATGGTGTCGCGCACAAAGCCCAACACACGCGAAAGCATGGTCATGGAGCTGACAGCGGCCAACGACTTGAGCAAATTCATGTAATAATTCGATTTCCGCAAACAAGCACAGCCGCGGAAAACCCGCCGTCGCGCAAAGGCGACGAGTGTAGCGCCCAGCCGCTGGTCAGGCCAGCACAGGGAAACGCCCACAGGGTTGACAGCACGCCCTCATATCGGCATGATTCGCGGCCTTATTTGTTTGTAACCCCCAGAATTTTTTCGAGGAGCTTGACGGTGGCCAATACACCTTCTGCCAAAAAACGCGCAAAACAGGCTGAGAAGCGTCGTAGCCATAACGCCAGCCAGCGCTCGATGGTCCGCACTTATATCAAGAACGTAATCAAGGCTATTGAAGCCAAAGACGTCGCTCTTGCAACGACCGCTTACACCCTGGCTGTGCCGGTAATCGACCGTATGGCCGATAAAGGCATCATCCACAAGAACAAAGCAGCTCGTCATAAGAGCCGCCTGAATGGCCACATCAAAGCACTGAGCGAAGTTGCAGCTGCCTAAGCTGCTAGCAACTCACTGCTAGATGTTAAAAAACCGGCTTTGGCCGGTTTTTTATTGCCCAGAGAAAAGCACCGACCACCCCCGCGAGCCCAAACAAACCTATAACCGACACACAATAAAAAGCCCGAATCGCTTCGGGCTTTTTATTTAGGGCTTTTGCGGCCAAGGCAGAATCGGGATCGCGGTCACCGCATTTTGCGGACTGCCCTCGATCACCCGGTCGCTGTAGACCAGATAAACCAGGGTATTGCGCTTGCGATCGAAGAAACGCACCACCTGCATGGTTTTGAACACCAGCGAGGTACGCTCACGAAACACCTCTTCACCCTCTTTGAGCTTGTCGAGAAAGCTGATCGGCCCAACCTGACGACAAGCAATCGACGCTTCAGCACGATCCTCAGCCAAACCCAGCCCACCTTTGACGCCACCAGTCTTGGCTCGCGACAGGTAGCACGTCACACCTGCCACTTTAGGATCATCGAACGCCTCAACCACGATCTTGTCGTTTGGCCCCATAAACTTGAAAACCGTCGACACCTCACCCACCTGCTCCGCCACCGCCAACCCAGGCAGCACCAGCAGCGCAGCGAGCAATCCTTTTACGATTTGCATCAGCTCCACCTCAGACCAGAATCAAATTATCCCGATGCACCAACTCAGGCTCATCCACATAACCGAGCAACTGTTCAATCGCATCCGACGGCCGACCAATGATCTTTTGCGCCTCAAGCGCACTGTAATTCGCCAGGCCTCGCGCAATCTCGCGACCATCGACAGCCACACAGACGACCATTTCACCGCGCCGAAAACTACCCTGCACAGCCTTAACACCAACCGGCAGCAAACTCCGAGTACCGCTCACCAGCGCCTTAACCGCACCATCATCCAGCACCAGTGTGCCACGAGTCTGCAGATGCCCAGCCAACCACTGCTTGCGCGCCGCCAACATGCCACGCTCAGGCGCAAGCAGGGTACCCAGACGCTCGCCCGCTCTGAGCCGAGCCAGCACCTGCTCGATGGCGCCACCCACAATCACCGTATGCGCACCAGAACGCGCCGCCAAACGCGCCGCACGCAGCTTGGTCTGCATGCCGCCACGCCCCAACGCACCGCCTACACCGCCCGCCACGGCATCCAAAGCCGGATCATCGGCGCGCGCTTCGAAAATCAGCTCGGCATCAGGGTTATGCCGCGGGTCAGCGTTATACATGCCATCGCGATCGGTCAGAATCACCAATAGATCAGCCTCGACCAGGTTAGCTACCAGCGCCGCCAGGGTGTCGTTATCACCGAAGCGAATCTCATCGGTGACCACCGTGTCGTTTTCATTGATCACCGGCACCACATCCAGATCCACCAGCGTGCGTAGCGTGCTGCGTGCATTGAGGTAGCGCTTGCGGTCTGACAGATCATCATGGGTTAGCAGGATCTGCGCCGTGCGCCGACCATGCTCAGCAAAACTCGACTCCCACGCCTGGATCAGCACCATCTGGCCAATTGCCGCCGCCGCCTGCAACTCGTGCATCGCACTCGGCCGCGCCACCCAACCCAGACGACTCATACCCGCCGCCACTGCACCGGAAGACACCAACACCAACTCAACACCCTGCTCACGCAGCGCCACCATCTGCTTGACCCACACCGCCATCGCCGCACGATCCAAGCCACGCCCATCAGCAGTCAGCAGCGCACTGCCAATCTTCACCACCCAGCGCTGCGCACCGGTTACCTTGTCACGCATGATCATCCAACCCCAGCAGCGACCTGTGATTACAAAAACGCCGCAATTAAGCGGCGTTTTTGTAGTTGCTTAATCCCGGACGTAAATGATTTCCGGGCCATCGTCTTCGTCTTCTTGATCCCAGAAGCCGTCATCTTCCTCAACGTCACTGACCGCCCGAACCCCGGAGCGACGCAGCGCACGCTTATCATCCAGCGCCTGCAACTGGGCACGCGCCTCATCTTCGATACGCGTATCCAGCTCAGCCAATTCAGCGGCGAACTCGGGATTCTCCTGAATACGCTCAGCACGCGCCTCAAGGAAATCCATGATGTCATAACACAGCTGCTCAGTCCCTTCGCGGGCCAGGGCAGAAATCACATACACCGGCCCCTTCCATTCGATCCGCTCGACGATTTCAGCGATGCGCGCCTCTTGCTCCTCTTCGAGGATCTGATCCGCCTTGTTCAGCACCAGCCAGCGCTCGCGCTCAGCCAGCGACGGACTGAACTTGGTCAGCTCATCAATAATGGTGGCTGCCGACTCAGCAGGATCGGTCAGATCCAACGGCGCCATATCCACGAGGTGCAGCAACAAGCGGGTACGCGACAAGTGTTTGAGAAAGCGAATACCCAGACCCGCGCCCTCGGACGCACCCTCGATCAACCCCGGAATATCGGCAACAACAAAACTCTTGTAGCGATCTACACTGACCACGCCCAGATTGGGGATCAGGGTAGTAAACGGATAATCTGCCACTTTCGGCTTGGCCGCAGAGACCGAGCGGATAAAGGTGCTCTTGCCGGCATTTGGCAAGCCCAGCAGACCCACATCCGCCAGCACCTTCAATTCCATCTTCAGGTCGCGCGCATCACCCGGCTTGCCCGGCGTAGTCTGCCGCGGCGCTCGGTTGGTACTCGACTTGAAGCGCGTATTACCCAACCCGTGCCAGCCACCCTGCGCCACCAGCAAGCGCTGACCCGCACGAGTCAGGTCACCAATGACTTCCTGCGTGCCGGCATCAATCACCGTGGTACCAATCGGCACCGGCAGGATCAAATCCTCACCCTTGGCACCTGTGCAGTCGGTACTGCCACCCTTCTCACCATTCGGCGCCTGGAAGCGGCGCGTGTAGCGGTAGTCGACCAGGGTATTGAGGTTGGCAAACGCTTCGATATAGATCGAGCCGCCATCACCACCATCACCGCCGTTAGGGCCGCCATTTTCAATGAACTTCTCACGACGGAAGCTCATCATGCCGTTGCCACCATCACCGGCCTTTACAGAAATCGATACTTCATCGACGAATTTCATAGGTACGCCTCCCGCAACAAGGCGGGTTATCTAAAACGAGAAACACCAGGTTCTTGCAAAATTGACCTGCATTCAATTTGAACGCTAGCACCCAGGACAGTTTGGCAAGAACCCCAATAATACAGAAACAAAAAAGCCCCGTCGCAAGGACGGGGCTTTCCCAGCAGTCGCGCAATTAAGCCGCAACGACGCTCACGTAACGGCGGTTGAACGCGCCTTTTACTTCAAACTTGATCACGCCTTCGATTTTCGCGAAGAGGGTGTGATCCTTACCCATGCCAACG
>Ga0180008_1000509_pt1 | contig 32264 bp, 42 predicted proteins | sample MM_PW_MetaG_FD_121121 | JGI IMG/M metagenome (GOLD analysis project Ga0180008, IMG submission 121121) | Groundwater microbial communities from the Aspo Hard Rock Laboratory (HRL) deep subsurface site, Sweden - MM_PW_MetaG | ecosystem: Environmental > Aquatic > Deep subsurface > Groundwater... | reverse complement strand
GGTCAGTCCTCCTTACGACCTTTCTTGGGATAGGCGCAAAACCATGTCCAAGGTTTCGTGGCCCTTTTCAAGTATCTGACGTATTTCCGCAGCAATTTCGAGTTCATACTCAAGATACTTCACCCGGGCCTTGAGTTCCTGGTTTTCGATCTTCAAATCGCCTACCTTCATCTCTCCCCTCCAATCCTCGCGGCACCACGACCGCGCCGCTGTTAGTGGTTATTCCTCTATCCCCTGCTCAACAAGCAGCTTTCTGAGGATATTACCGTGGCATGGTTGTGGCGCACACCAGCATCCAAGGACTTTCCCCTTTAGTTCCGGCAGAGCGGCCATTAAAACAAGATTCTCGCGGATATACTTCTCGTACTTAGCAATGACCTCAGCCCTGGTTCCGTGTGAGCCGATGAAGAACGGGTTCCCCCACTTTGTTCGGCGGTCAATGAGAACGTCGTAGGGTTCCTTTTGGCAGTGGACCACCATTCTTTTCATTTATTTGTCTCCTTTCTTACGCTCCTTTTCTGCTCGTGCCGCTGGATGGTGACGGTGCCGTAAAAAACGTCATGCTCACTCTCTGCTGGCCCTTCCTCTGCACGAGTCTTTGCGGCCCGCTCGGTTTCGTAAGGCCCTAAGAATGCCCTATGTTGTGTTTTCTTGTGGCAACAAACCATCCAGCCTGTTCACACCTCCACAGGCTCGTCCTCGGCCTTTTCGGTTGCGGCGGCGAGCTTGCGACGTGGGCACCAGTCAGGCGGGCTTCCATTATGCTTTACATTTCCTTTTCCCAGGGCCTTTGCGCAAAAGCCACTCTCGCTAAAATTGTGACAGAATCCGCATCGCTCAGGTGTATATCCCCACGGCTTCCCCGCCTCCACCAACTCCCGGATGATCTCCAGGAGGTCTTGCTTGGTGGGGGTTTTGGGTTTGTGCGAAGCAATGCGGACGTTCTCCAATCCGTCAAGGGCTTGTTCTAATAGACTGCCGGTGCCCATGCTTGCATCACCTACAAGTCCGATTTTCTTCATGCTCAGGCTCCTTTCCCGGCCAGCTCGTCGCACAGCCAGGCAATCTCGGCCAGGAGCGGGCGGCGGGCTCTGGACCAGAAGGCTTCAATGTCTTCGCAAAACGTCTGGCCATTAAGGAAGAGTCCTGATTTGGCCGCCTCAAACCCCTCAGCCTCCAGGTCCACCGGCTCCGTCCTGTTCGGTTCTTCCTCCCAATTTGTCCCGTTCATGGTGCCTCCTTTACCGTGCATATTCAGCGGCATAGTCTATGGTCTCGTCAACACAGGCTCCCGGCTCATACCCGTCCTCCCAATAGCCCAGGTAGGATTCTGGGTCATCGAACAGGTACGGCACCCGCTTTTCTCTCCCGATCCGCTGGACTTCGAACCACCATGTTTCGAACAGCCATTTGTGCGGCATCTGGTCCTCCCGCCCTCCCGAGTCGCCCCGGGAGGGCTTTTATTCCTTCACTACCGAAACCCGACTCTTTCCGTTTTTAAGCGTCACCTCAAACACCCGATCCGCGCCCGCCATCACAACCTCCCGGCTGGCACGTTCGTCTGACACCATCAAAACCTGAACCCCCAGACGCCGGCTCATCTCCCGTACCATTCGGATTGCTCGGGCATTTGCTTCCTCCCCCTTCACATGGCGAAACGGCTCATCGAGGATCACCACTGAACGCGGCTTCGGGCGAAGGATTGTCCATTCCGCCAAACGCAGGGCAAACGAAGCCACGTCTACAGCCCCATACCCCGTTGACTCCATCGGGTCGTTCCTCTTCCCATCACGAACAAACCAAAGATCGGCTTCTGTTGCATTTCGGCGCTGAACGAACTCGACCTCCACCGTATATGGATCGGGGAATACGGCAGCCAAAGCCACGGATGCGAGATCTGATACATGGTGCTGGAGCTGCTCCTGCGTTTCCTGCGCCACAGCTTGAATAATGTCCCGCGCCTGTTCGGATTCCGCCAAAGACTGTTGGCTTTGAGCGACATCGGCTTCTGCTTTCGCCCTCAGCTCCCGAATATGGGACAGCTTGCCCTTGAGGTTTTCAACCTTCCTACGCAGGGTCTCAATTCCGCCATTCATAATCCCGCTCCAAGGCTGCAACCCCGTCGGCCAGCTCTTTTTCCTTAGAGACCAAATCCCCTTCGAGCTTTTCGAGTTTTTTTCGGGCCTTCCTCACGTCGGGGCATCCGAACTCTTCCTGGAGGCGCTTCATCCCGGCTTTCCTTTCGCCGTCGAGTTCGGACAGGCGGATCTTCGCAGAGTTGATCTCCTCCCGCATCTTCATCAGTTTGCTGATATTCTTCTGACTCTGCTGCATCCCCAACGATCCATGACTTCCATCTCTCGCAGCCATAACAATCTCCCCACGGTGCTTCGTTTGATCCCGCTACGAACCGAGACCGAAAATAACTGACAGAGGGCCAGCACATCCTACCCGGATAATCAGCCCTATTCTTCCGACAAAGAAATGGATGATCTTCTCCAAAACAAGGTTCTGTTTCTCGTCCTGGCTTTGGCCCGACAAGGACACCCATCTCACCCGCTCCGCCGCTCCATGCAGGAAGCAATAAATAAAGCTGTTTCCGCTCTTTTGATGCATGACCCCAAAATTCTAACCTGTCTCCTTTTCCGTGCTACAAATGATTCCAGCGCCAGCTCTTTTGTTTCACAAGCATATTTTTTACGAGCCGATAAAAGAACAAACTTTTTGCTGTCTTCCAAAAATAACCCATCATAAAAAGCAAGCCATGCTCCTTTTGGGGTCCTCTTTATAATTTTAAACTTTTTTAATTCTACCTTTAAATTGTAACCTGGATATGGATTGTCGTATTCATCGCAACCCAAGGAATATGCCACATCTACATATCTGTATAAATACTCGTTCATCTCATCCGACCGCCTTCCATACCTTATCCTGGACTGCCTGCGGAACGCTGTTGGCGTCAAAAAAGGCCTGGAGATTATCTTGAAAAGACAGACCCACGTCCCGGCTTGCGCCAAACCGCTCCACGAACGCTTCCATCCGGGCATCGGACGTCTCGGTCACCTCCTGGATATGATCCCGGCTCACAACGCCAGCTACCACATCCAGAAAAACCTCCTCCAACTCATTATCCTTTTCCCGCCACAGATACACCCGCGGCCGGTGATCGATTTGGTCTGCCGTCATACGCATCAAAGATCCGGGATTGACCAGAAGCCTCCCATCGAACTCCTCCACAAATGGCTTATGATTATCGCCAGTCAAAATCAATTTGAACCCCGGATGCTTCCTCAGAATCGTCCTGGCTTGTGGCGCTTCCTGCCCCGGCCAAAGCGGAGAATCAATCACCATCTTGTGCATTACGAGAACGGCAGAATCGACCTCAGACTGCGCGGGGCTTTGCCCCCACCAAGCCCCTGAAATGAAAGTACCGGGAATAAGTTGGGAGGTGTCGTCCTCCTTCAAAACCGTTATCAATCCCGCCTGCTCCAGGATTCGCACACCACCCTCTCCATACTTCCCCGGCTGGTGATATGGGAGATCGTGTTGTCCAAGGACAGTCGCCAACGGCGGGACTATATCTTCCCAAGGCTGCCCGATCAGAAGCCCCATGAACCACGTGAGCAGGGGATTCGGCCAGTACGCGCGGTGACCAAGATCCCCTGCGCAGAGGATCGGGATGATGTCGTATTTTTCTGACACGGCGAATATCTGCCGCCATTTGCTCTCCTGCGCCTCCATGTAATTATCCAAGCGACAAGCGGGCGTATCATGGCGAACATGGGGATCAGACATCAAAATAGCGTCGGGATTTTTCATCTCACCCCCATGATCGTATCCAGAAAACACCCGTTAGCCGTCGCAGTCGCCACTGCCATTGGCGGATCATCGAACCCACCTGGGCGCCCATATTCCGCGAGCTTTCCGTCCACGAACGTTAGAACGTACTCCGTGCGGCCCTGGGCAAAATAGTGAAGGACCCGGCAGGTCGAGTCAGCACTTATGAAACGGGGACGGCCAAGCACCTGGGCACACTCGGGCTCGGTCATTCCGATGGACAGGCGGGACATGGCGCTTGGGTAAAAGCTGATCCGATCGGCGAGAGGTAACGCGGCTCGTTCCTGGGCTGCCAAAATCACTCCCCCAATTGCCAACGCCATAATGACTAAAGCCAGCAGAAACAGCTTCATTATTCAATCCCCCGAATCGGTTGTTCACAAAGGGGACACGCGTCCCCGAGTTCCCCCGCCAAAGTCGTTTCCATCTCTGCCAGATCCACAGCCAAGACCTCCCGGTCCGCGTCCTGGTTTTCCAGTTCAATCACAAGCCCACGCAAACGTGACGCCTGCCGAGCCAAATCCTGGGCCTCGCCACCCGTCCGTAAAACCGCATCCACACCCGATTCTGCATTAATGCACCACCCAAGCCCTTCGGATTCCCCTTCTAAGGCGTCCAGATACCCCAAGACGGCCTTCAAATTGTAAACAGACCCCCCAATACCCTTTATGTCCTGCGATGCCTTCTCTAACGATTCTACGAGCGGCAAGGCGTCCAAATACCAAGCAAGGACGCCCGCTTCCAAATCCAGAGTCTCCAACATAGCCAAAATGGATTGAACCCCGTTTACCGCTTCCCGGTCTTCTCCGATTGCTTCTGCAAGCGTCTCCAGTTCGATAAGATCGGAATCAGCGTCTGGAACCCATGCCAACCCTATTTCTTGGGCGGCGTATTCGTCTCGCTGCTTTTCAGACAGATCGCGGTCTGCCTTGTCGGAACGATACATCCCATTGACGGCCTTTATCGCGGCGTGGATCACGTCCAACCCCGCAGCCTCGGAGAATTTCCGCGCCCGTTCCCCCGGATTCATGTTCACCAGATAAAACGAATCCTTCTGAAGCCCGAGGCCAAGTGCCGGGATATTCAACAGCTTACCGACCTCATCCGGTACGTCACCCTGAACCTTCTTCAGCTCCCGGTCCCCGATGAAATAGCTGTTCCGATCCTTGCCCTTGACTCGGGATACCGCCGGAGCATCCCCGGACAATATGATCTCAACATCCGTTTCTCCACCCCAGCGAGAACGGAAACCATCCCCCATCGGCCTGTTCTCCAGCACCCACCGAACCGCCCGGATAACTGCCGACTTCCCGGAATCCGACTCGCCCACAATCACATTGACGCCGGGACTGAAGACGAGCCGGGACTTTTCATGAGATTGAAAATTGAGGATATTGAGTTCGTCGATCACGACCGCTTCCCCCGGTTCTTTACCAGTTCCTTGATCCTGAGCCACCACTCCTTGCCCTTGCCGGAGTACCCGAGCCAAAACGATCCACCCGCCACGATCACGAAGAAAATCAACTGTCCTTTCCAGTTGTCCATGTCAATCCCCCTTCGGGCTTTGCGCCCATTCGTTATGTCCGTGCTCCGCAGCGAGCCTCAAGAACGTCTCTGCGTCCAGGATTGCCACCGCCTTCTGCCGGGATCGTTTGGCAATGACCACCCACGAGGTTCCCGGAGACCGGTTCGTCTTCGCCTGGGCAATCCAGTCGTGGACGCCCCAAGACTCTTGCGCCTTACACTCCACAGCCCAAGGAAACCGTTCCAGAGCCTCCCCGATCAAACGAATGTCCGTCCCGGCCTGCGCACCCTCACGGGAAGCGATCAACTCGTCAGGTCCCCAAGGAAGCCGGAGCAGACCCGAAAGCTGTTCGCAGACCCATTGCTGAAGGCGTCTACCCTTGGCCTTCGCTGAATGGACCGTGATCCTTTTCTTTCTCATCACAATATCACCTCTATTTTAAGCATGAAGAAAAGTTCCAGCTGCGCTCTCAAAATCGGGTGCCAGCCATCCCACGCGCAAATCTCCTCGGCCTCTTCCCTGTTCGGCAGGGAGCGTAGGACATCCCAACAATTCGAAGCGTCCAAAATTTCCTCGCTCCATTTTGAGAGCGGCGGCATTACGGCCCAGTATTTGCACCAGAACGGAAGCTGCGAAACCCCTTTGAGCAGCGTACAGGTCACGTCGAAGACAAAAGAGAAAATGAAGCCCCCAGCCTCAATGAAATCCCCGGCCTTGATGAAGCCCCCGGCCTTGATGAAGCCCCCAGCCTCAATGAAATCCCCGGCCTTGATGAAGCCCCCAGCCTCAATGAAATCCCCGGCCTTGATGAAGCCCTCAGCCTTGATGAAGCCCTCAGCCTCAATGAAGCCCCCAACCTCAATGAAGCCCTCAGCCTTGATGGAGTACCCAGCCTTTACAAGCCAGGAAAATTTAATCTCCAGGTGTCCGCCAAATCGGTAGGTTTTGGTCTCGTGGTCCGCGTAGGCTTCCGCGTCTTCCAATTTTACCAGACTGATTTTTTTCACGCTGCCCCCTCCATAAAAACTACCATGATTGACGTTTCCTTCCGGTCTTGAACATGGCCTCGATTTCTTCCCACAAGCCAATGGTTTCTTCCCGAAGCTCCGACTCCAGATCCTTTTCCTCGACCTCATCTACCGCGTCCGCAAGGGACTGATGCCCGGTCCAGTATTTGGTGTCCTTCGTCATGTCCTTGATCCACTGGAGGTTCGCGGAGATGTCGTCCACCCCGTAATCAAAGATGATCCGATACGGGGCCTTTCGGAACGGGCGATCCACGGAAGACTTAATAATTTCCACTTCCCCGAGCACACCGTAGACTTGCTCGACCTCAGCCCCTCCTCGCACCTTTGCCTTACGCTTCAGCTTCCCGGCTGGCCGAACGAACGCCCGAACAGAAGGATAAAATTCGAGGGCCTTTCCTCCACCCTCTGCCCACTTCTTCTGCCCTGGGAGAGCGTGGGGATTCTCCCGTGTCTGATCGGATGCCAGCAGGATCATATTCGAGTCCCGGAACCGGGCCTTCGCTCGACGCATCCCCTGAGAAAATTCTGCTGCCCTCCTCATTGCGGCCATGCCATCGGGCTGTTCCACTTCCCCTTTTTTGTTCACAACCGCGATTTCGGAGTTCCCGCACAAAGCCGCCAACGAATCACCCGCCATCAGATGAGGGCCGGGGCCTTTCGGGTCCCAGGCGTGTACCCGGTCGAACAAACCAACCACGGTCTCCGGGGTTTCGTATTCCTCCTCCTCAACAAGATCCAGCCCATACGCCTCCCGAGCATGGACAAGGTCAAGGCGGAACTCCGGGTCTTCGTACCGAACCTCTCCTCCCGACCGTTTGACGTTCCCGGCCGCTCGACACAAAAAGGCGCTTTTTCCAGTCCCCGACGGCCCCAGGATTACCATGATGATGCCCGGTGGAATCCCGCCTCCGCGAACCCGGCCCCCACTGATACTCAAATCAAAAAGAGTTGAGCCAGTTGAGACAGGAGCGCCCTGCCACTCGTCCGGAGGTGGAACTTTCTCCAGACCCACCCGAGCATCTTCCTCGATCTGAGCCGGGACATCTGCTTCCTTCTTTTTAAGCTCCCGCATCGAGCAGTCCCTTTCGTACCGGTCCCTTTGGTCTGTCCCCTTCCGGGCGTCGTACACGGAGTCCGGTGAGGCGCTCAAGAGCTGTCCTGCTGACCCTCCAGCGCCCCACCACCTTGCGGCCGATCTTATGCTGATGGCACCAATTAAGGGCCGTGGCATAAGACACACCAGCCGCCTCCGCAGCCTGACTCACGGTAAGGAACACATCCTCCCTCTCAGGCTCATTCTGTTCCATTACCTGGGCCTCCGCCTGCGTCTCGTTTCCGCTGGGGCAGGCTCCGGTTCGTCATCCTTGCCTCCGGAGCCTTTGTCAAAAGGGATGTCATCTTCCTCCGCAGGCTCCGATACAGCCCGACTGCCGCGCCTTCTCGGGGCGGGAGCGGGTTCATCCTTCTCCGGTTCCGGGGCAGGGCGTCCACCAGCCCTCCGTCCTCCTCTTGCAGGAGCTGGAGCATCCTCTTCGGGCACGGAAGACGGCTTCCCACCCGATGCCATATGCGCGGCCTCCTCTGCATCCATCCCGTGCAGACCAGCCAGAACATCTTCATACGTAGGAATCACCAGGAGGGTGTCCAGGGCATAGGCGTCGTCCACGATGTCGTCTTCGTATGGAGGACGCTCCAGAAATTCAAACGCCTCCGCTTCAATGAAAGGATATTTCCCAAGCTGTTTTTCTTTGCCGACGAACTCGATGCTCCAGCCCTCGTCCAGATCCGCCGGGGTCAGAGGTTCCGTCTCGCCGAGTTCCTGGGCTGCGGTCTCCATCTCCTTGGTGAAAAGGAACCGGCTCACTTCCCAGACCTGGACATACTGATCCTTTTCGGCCACGGTCAGATCAATCACATTCAGCGCCGTCCTCCAGGAAGGCTTAAACGCAGCCACCGCCGTCTCTTTGGCCTTCTCGTCCATCTTGCGGTCGCCCTCGATCCGCTTTGACTCCTCGCAGATTGGGCAGGGTCTGCCGAACGCCAGCCGGAGACAAAGGAAGTCCTTGTTGTCGGGACCGATCCGGCGATGGACGGGGATCTCCAACTTGAAGTCCAGTTCCCCCGGCTGAATACCGCACGCCTTCCCCTGCCACGTCAACAGGGACGGATACCACTCCGCCGTCACCTCGAACGGGATGATGTCAATGAGGTTCTTGTCCCGGCGCCCGGTCCTCGGCTTGAAAAATCCATCGTCAAAAGAGAAGTCGCCAAGGGAGCCGTAATTAAGAACCCTGCCGCCGCCGCCCCCGCCCTTCTTGCTCGATTCCGCCGCTTCCCTTTGCCTCTTGCGGAATTTCTCCCGCCGTTCTTCCTTCGATAGTTTTCCCATGTTCGTGCCTTCTCCTTTCCTCGTAATATGATTTGAAAAAAGCCTTCATCATTACCCGGACCAGGATATACAACAAGAACAACCCGACCGGGATTCCAAAGGCAATAACCAGGGCGGATTTATTCATCCCCATCCCCCTTTTTCCTACGCCGACGCTGCAAAGACCGGCGCTGAGCTTCCTCTGTTTGAGCCGCGGCAGCATCCCGGAGAAACTGGCGATCCAATTCCTTCGGGATCTTCGGCCCTACGAAATACCCATTGAAAAACAGCTTCGTCAGCCACTCCAGGCTCCGGTCCTTTGTATCCATTGCCCGGACACCCGCCGCCGCCAGCTTTGCCCGATACCGCGCTTGATGAGCAGCGTCCAGGGCCTCCTGATAATCTGCCCGGAGAGCGATCCAATTCTTGATTGCATCCTCAGACGGTTTCTTATCCCCGCCAAACGCCTTCGGCCACATGGTCGGGCTTGTCCGGACCTCGTTATCCAGGCTGGCGTACACAATGTCCCGATTCTTTTCAGCCCGGTCCTTTTCCAGCACGGCTTGAGCTGCGGCCTCCGCGTATCGTCCCGCCAAAGAAGCCAACCCCAACCATTCTGAATCCAGGGCCATCGGATCAATACGAGAATCCCTTTTGAAGTCCAGGTCCCTATCGTCTGCGTTCACGGCCATGATCCTCCTCCACTTCCAAAACCTTCGCCTCTACGAACTCACGGCACCGGGCAAACTCAGTATCCATTGCCGAATCCAGATCCTCGCCTGGGGCCAGCTCCCGATCTACGGAACTTTCGAGCTTGGCAGATTCATAATTCCCCATGTTCACCGTATAGGAAAAAGACACCCGGACCTTCGACCCTGGGACATACGGGGTCACATTGGAACCCCCATTCGGTGGATTCTCCCCACCTTCCCTGTTCACCCGTCGACGCATAATGATCCTCCTTCTCCCGCTTCAACCATCCGGAGACCCTTTGCAATGAGTTCGTCCGAAGAAAGAGCACCCCAAATCTGTCCGGGGAATAGTTTCTCGCACCGTCGGCAAAGACGAACCGTCCTGGTAATATTCTCACCAGAAAAGCCCAGGAGGGTCGAGACAGAAGTCCACCGCACCTCCCGACCATCCCAGGAACAGCAAAACTGACAAATGGTTTTGGCTTTTTCTTCCGCGTTCATATAAAAATCCTCCCTGCTTACATTATACCCAAAAGGGGCCTTATTATCCGGAAAGGGCGTCGAAACAAGACAGGATGATCCCCGGACGCCCCAGATCATATGTTGGCTCCCGAAAACACTCTGCCACCAAAGCCGCCTGACCGACCACCCCCCGATCCGATTCCCGCTCCATGATGGACCCACAGTACCCCAAGACGGCCCTTCGTATCTTCTCCGGGTCCGCAGCCAGCCCTTGGAGGATTGCCTGGACACGAGGCCACTTTGCCCCCTTCATCAAGGCGCGGCAAAGCTCGATCACTTCCCGTTCATCTACCCCGGAGGATCTGATCGCAGCCAGCATCTCGGCTTCATCCGCCAGACCAAGTACCTGATCCAGCAGCACCAGCGCATCCCTGGGATGTCCCTGAGCAGACTTTATGATCTCATCAATGACGGCATCCGTGATCCGGGGCGAGTCCCCTTCCTCCTGAGCGGCCACTTCATCCAAGAGATCCCCCATCTCGTCATTCGTCAAGAGGCGGACCTCAAACACGGAACAACGGCCCCGGACGGTCTTGAGGAGCTTCTCCGGTTCCGTCGTGCAGAGGATGAAGTAAACATGGTCAGGCGGTTCCTCCATCGACTTCAAAAGAGCATTCTGGAAATCTGAAGTGGCCTTGTGACAATTATGTACGGGAATATCGCCCACAAAATAAGACGGATGTCCCGCAACCTGTAAATCATAAAATGTTACAAAGCCCGAATCTCTTTCTTTATCTCCAATAACACCCACGAAAGCCGCGTCAGTACATCCTTGTTCGTAAAACGCAATACTTTCCAACCTAATTTGTTTAGAGCGGATGTCTTTTTTTGATCTCTCAAGATAACTTCTTTCATCCCATGTCCCCGTCCATCCACCTCTATCGCCAACTTCAACCCCAGATTCCCGATGTCTACCTTGTAGCACGTAGGGAATCCTGACCTTCGCTCTCCCAAAGATATGACTACTTCCATCGGCCACCCCAAAGAAACAGCCAAAAGCTCTTGCGGCCGCGTATAGTGTCCATTTCCACCACGTTCCCCGGGCCATACATGAAGCGTCCCATTGATATGCTTTGTATTCCTCGCTTTCTCTACTGCGTGCGGGGACATCATCGGATTGAACCGCTTCAAGCGCTCGGAACTTTTTTTCGCTAACGCCAAAAACAACTCTGGATTTTTCTTCCTGGATTCTATTACAGCCTGACCGCCCTTCTTTCCTGCTGCTACCAACAGCTCGCGTCTTCCCGGTCTGCTCGTACTCCATTTCCCAACGCATGATGGGGAACAAAAACGCTTCGTATATGTTCCGGCGCGCCGCGTTGTAAAAACTATGCCACACCATTCGCAAGCCTTTTGTAACACTCGTTTTCTTGCCCTGTTCCTGCAAAAATTTGAACAGTACGTTTGCGTTTTGCTTCTTGTCCGGTAACTGTTTCCGCAATAAATGCATACCCGATCTTCCATTTTTAATCTCCTTTCGTTGGTCCCCGCTTAACAATATACTACTATTGAATTTCAAAATCAATTCTTTTTTTAACGCCTTTGCCTTAACCCAACCCGCACACGTCAAAAACAAATGATCCTTAGAGCAAAATATAACAGACCCATCTGAAAAACATAATCGAACAACGTTTTGAAGAGGAACTCTATTCTTAAATACTTCCTCCACGCGACTTTTCCCCGCAATGTTGAATACAAAATCCCCCGGAATAATATGCTGAATCTCAACAGACCCTCCAACAGTACGCACAAGGGAACCCCCAGAAAAACATTCATCGAGGAGGAATACGCGGGACTTTCCCCAGGCAGGCTTGTACCGCATCCGCTCAATAATCCCACGGGCAGTATCTATCCCACGAGCTTCGGCGGCGTTCAGCTCCAGGAGATCCCGTTCATCACATCCAATCTCCCGAGCCACGATCCTGGCGAGGGTTGTCTTGCCACATCCGGTTGGTCCCTGGAAGAGGTATGAATGAGGGCAGTCTGTGTTGGAGAGGACGGACCGCAAGGCTGATACCGTTCCCGCATTCCCAACAAGGTCTTCCCATTTCTCCGGCCTGTAACTCAGATGCAACGGCATTTCCAGCCCTCCTTAGATCAAGTCTTTTTGCTCGGCAAGCCACACTGGGACAATTATCGTTTCTGTGTCTTCGTCAAGTTCGCATTGGGACTTCGGGAACCAGACAAGTTCATCCGGCCCATCCCCCATGTCCAAGCCCCAGGCCAAATCCGTTTCATGAACCAACTCGTCATAATCAAATTCCCAGGTATCTTGCTCCGCCATTTCAATCCCCCAGGTTCCACGGCTCCGGTAAAAGATGCTTCTCCCACCAATTTCCATCTATCGCTGTTGCGTCCGTCTCGATCTCTAACGGAACAATGATCCACGGCCAAGCCTCTCGGATGTCCTCACACATGACCCTTTGCACCATGCACATCAGATCAGGAACCTCGTCTGGAACGGCGTCAAACACGATAGAATCATGAATCTGTCCCACCATAAGGGAATCCATCCCGGCTGCCTGGATCTCCCGGTAAATACGATTCATCGACCACAAGAGACAATGGAATCCCGGCCCCTGGTTCGGATAGTTGAAAAGCTCATTCCGGCTCAACGGACCCCAGCACCTGAATCCCGTCAGGAGGTCAATGAAGCCGTCCCGTTTATATCGAGCTTGGATCTCGTCCTGGAACTTCTTAACCCCGGCGAACTTCCGCCACAGGCGATACTCCACCCGTTTGACATGTCGCAGAAAGCCGTCCTCGTTGTTTATATCGCGATCTGCCAGATGCTCCCGAACCGGTGTTCCGTCTCCCAAGGCCATATCCGCGATATGACCCCACATATCCGTGCCGGTCTGCTTCCAATAGGACCCGTAAAACGAGGCAAAGACGAAAGACGACTTCGCCACATCTCGCAAAGGTTTTGGAACAGCCTCCGGCCCCAGAAAGAATAATTCCATCGCCTGATCCCGGTGCATATCCCCACTCCCCGGATCAGACAAATACTTTATCAATGCAGTGTCCTTCGTATTACACGCCTCCATCCGGACCTCGATCCCGGAATAATCCACCTCCAGAAGGACCCTACCTTCCGATGGAACGATCCCTGACCGAGTCGCCTTCCCAGCTTCCTCATCTTTCCGGGGGACGTTCTGAAAATTCGGGTGGTCTGAGCTGCTTCGGTAAGTCCGAACAAGATGTAGGTTGAAAGACGGATGAAGAAGCCCTTCCCATTGCTCTCGGGTAAAGCCCTCAAGATATGTGTTCCGTGTCTTTTTCGACTTTGAGAGACGGACAGCCGCAGCCGCAAAAGGGACGGACTTTGCCACCTCATCCATCACGGATTCATCCACGCTGGCGGCCTTGGCCTTCGCTGTTTTCTTGACCGGCTTCAGCCCATAGAATCCCTTCCCGAAAAGAACGTCCCTCATGGCAACGGGCGAACCGGGATTGAATTGCTTCCCTGAACTTGCTTCCCATTTGACAACCTGCGGATCTGTCCGGACCAGGGCCTCCAGCCTTATGATCTCCTGGTCAAGACGTTCGGCCTCCGAACCGTACCAATCAAGATCCACGCAAATCCCGGCAGACTCTACGCGAGAAAGCGTCAAACTCCCCTCGTGAAGGAGCCCATATGCGTTCGACAAAGAACCACCGTTTCTCATCGCTCCAAGCCGCCTGTCCTGGTCGTCTGCCAGCCGGAACGTAAGCATTGCATCCAGCCCATTATACCGGAGGACCTCTGCCTGGGGAGCTTGATCAATCCAATTCAAGGCGTTGGAGGATTTGCTTTCCTTACCGTCTGATTCCCGACCCTTGAGGAACTTCGATATTTCATCCCCATATCCAAAAGCGCCAAACCGAACCGCCGCTTGGAACTTCAACCCCTTTGTGCTTGGTCCGTTGTCCAGGACGTGCTCCATCACCATCGTGCAACGAGACCAGCTCCGAGGTTCAATCCCAAGACAATCCCGCGTCCAAAGATCCTCGAACTTCATGTTATGCGCGAGCTTGGCGATTCGTTCACTTTCCATTACCGCTGACCACGGATATTGGAGAGATTCGTGCCAATGAAAAACAACCGCCGAATCCGGGCCTTCGGCCACCCCGATTGACCAAACCCTCTGCCCAGGCGCATATGGACGCAGGCCCGTTGTCTCGTAGTCAAAAGCAATCCGAATCCCGGTCTTCTGCGCTAAGGCCGAAAGATACTGAACCGCTTCCCGCCTATCCAATATCCGAACAGAGCTCAGATCGTCCCGCCACATCTCCGGGAAAGGGGCATCATGCTCTACGGCCCCCTGGAGGTGTTCATCCCATATTCGTGGAATCACTTCATCGTAATGCCCCGCCGAGATAATAAACCCCGGCTCCCACACCGGATATACCCAGGCCCCAAACCGCATATCAGGAACCGCCCGACCAATCCAAGGACCGATCCCGTTGCTTGCGATATCGTTGAACTCTCCGTACAAGGATTTGATCGCGGACATCCCGAGAAGGATGATCTTTTTCGGCTTGAACTCCTGGATCGCCTGGAACACGTGGGACCGGCAAAGAGCAATCTGACGATCAGTCGGGGTCTTGTTTTCAGATGGGCGGCAGTAGACTGCGTTGGTGAAGCGCAGATCCTTTTGAATATCCCGTACACCGGCGGGCCTGAGACCCTCTGCGAGCAGGTTCCCGTCCCGCCCAACAAAATGCACTCCCAGGCCACGGCCCGGATCGCTCCGCTTATCTTCCTCTGGGCCGGGAGCTTCCCCGATGACAAGAATCCCGAGCCGCCCTCCTCCACCCGCCGGTATCATCGGAGACAAGCACCCAGAACCCAATCCACAGGCCCCACAAGGGTCCTGGGCGGCCTTTGTCCCCTGACCCCATGCCTGGGGTGCTGGGGCGATCTCATTGGCCTTGAAGAAGCCTTTACGGGCCATTTTAACGTCTCCTGTTGCGGGAAACGGTCATACCAAGATTGAATCCACCCGTCCGCGCTTTCGCCATCTTGACGTTTTTCACGGCCACATCAAAATAGGCTCGCTTCAACTCGCATCCCCAAAACCGACGCCCAAGGCACCGCGCCACGTATCCCTCCGAACCAATCCCTGCAAACGGACTGCAAACGAGGTCTCCGGGGTTTGTCCAAAGCTTCACAGCCCGCTCAATCACCCCAAGCTGAAGTGGAGCAAGATGCTTTTCATCCTTGTCATCCTTACTCCCGACAACGGAAAGCACATCCGATTCCCGTATGCCACCAGGAAGTCCCTGGGAAGCCTTATACCAGACCGGGGCCGCCCATTCGATCCACTCCTCCTGCGTTACCCATCCCCCTGGGTTGCCATATTTCTCAGAAATCCCCGCCCGAATCGGCTCAGGATTATCCCCAGGCTTCCTAAACTGGAGCAGATAATCCGCCAACGCCGGATGAAGATGCGCCGCGTCATTCGCGAGTGTCTTGAACAGGAGCCCTCGGTCCTTCGTCCGTATCGCTTTGAGCTGCGGGTCCTTGTCAATGCAGACCTCTCCATAATAGATCCAGCCCTCCTCTTCCATCATCTGAATCACGCGCCCTCGGAAGTCCTTCACCCCGATGTATCCGTCAGAGCCCTTAAACGCCACCGCCTGAGACAAATGAATGCAGCAATGGCGACCGGGCATTGTCACGCGCAAGAGGTGATCTTTATCCATGATGAACCGGAAATGCGCCACCAGCTCGTCTAAGTTCTGGCTGTTTCCCACATCCCGGCGAGTATTCGTGTAAACATACATGCCCGGAAATGGAGGAGAAAATACGGACAAGCCAACAGATTCATCCGCCAACGAGCCCATCGTTTCAACCGAATCCCCAAACTGAAGCTCCCAGCCCTCCCCACGCTCCACGGATTCCACGTATGATTCCTCCTCCCGAGATATTGAAAGCTGCCCCCCCAGGTTCATGTTAGATATTAAATTATCAAAAAGCGCCAAGGCCTCTGCTTCCTTCCGTTCAATATTACGAACGACACCACCCTCTGCCTGAGAAGTAACCACGTACGCCGTAACAGGACGATCTTGTCCAAATCGCCAACTCCGGCGGACTGCCTGATAAAACTTCTCATACGAATCACTGAGGCCCACAAAGACCATCCGATCACAGTTCTGGAGATTCATACCAAATCCCGCAATAGACGGCTTCGTGACAAGCGCGCGCACAGCCCCATCCTGAAATCCGATCAAAGACCGTTCCTTATGCTCCCGTGAATCGGCGCCACAAACCTCCACAGCGCCTTCCATAATCTTGGCAAGCGCAGCAGATTCAACATTCAAATCACACCACACGAGCCACTGCTCCCGGTCTCCATTAACGAGATCTGCGGCTGCTTGTACCCGCCCATCAACGCTTGCCTGCCGGGCAAGCTGCCGCTCCCGAAGTCCCTGCGCCTCAACGACCCCAAAACCATGACGACCTCCACCGCTGCGCGGGGACCATCCCCCATTACCCACAACCACCTGCTGTATTTCCAGCGGCGGTAAAATAAAACCGTCATCATCAAACCCGAGATCAGAGGGCTTCCGCAAACAGACAGCCCACGATGCAAGCCAAGTCCAAAAGTCCTCCCGAGCGTGCTCCTTCAAAACCCACTTCTGTGTACTCTCCGTCGCCTTGTTAGAAAAGAAAAGCGCCTTGATCTCCTTCTCTGCCATGATCCCGAGGAACTCCGCGTGATTCACAATCTCCACGAGATCATTCGGCGCCGGTGTCGCAGTACAAGCCAAACGAAACGGAATCCGGGAAGCAAACTCCGTAACCTCCCTACGGAAACGCCCATCAAACCCCTTGAGGATACTCGACTCATCCAAAACAAGAGCCCCGAACTTCTCCGGATCAAAATGGGAAAGCATCTCATAATTGGTTATGTTGATCCCTTTTCCGCATTCATCCTGAGAACGAACAGCCCGAACAGGAACCCCAAACTTGTCTCCCTCCCGACAGGTCTGACGCGACACGGCAAGAGGGGCGAATATGAGCACGGGTTTTCCAGTCTGCTCTAAGATAAGCCGGGACCATTCGAGCTGGATCGGGGTCTTGCCGAGACCACAATCAGCAAAACACGCAGAGCGCCCACGCTGACAAGACCAACGCACAATCTCCCGCTGGAATGGGAATAGAGATTGTCCTATATCTTCCGGAGAAACCTGAAATCCAGACCCTACGTCCAAGACACGCTTCCCCTTGAGAAAAGCATCATATTTTAGCGGACGGGCCATCCGATTAAACCTCCATCAGGCAGACAACGTGCTGGAACCCTTCCCCGCTGAACTTCAGCCACTGTTCCCCTACGACCATGTCCAAGGAAAGGCCAAGCACGTCCGCGAAATCACCGGGATGGACAATGAAGCGGAGGTCCGGGCCTTTGTACTTGTCGAGCGCGATGTCCTCCTCAAACCGGCCTGCGGGACCCCCGCTGCGGATCTGCATCACCTTCTTCACCACCCGAACTTCCACCCGGCGGTCCGCATCAAACTCTGCCTGAGCAAGGACTCCGGCCCGTTCCACGACCTCTTTAAACCCGTCCGGGAGAGTTAAGGATGCGCCTTCAATCTCGAAAGGCCCAGAGATGTCCGGCCAGTCCCCGTCCATCCGCCGACAGGCGAAGATCAAGCCATCGGCGTTTCGGAAGTAGAGCCATGCCTCTTCCACCAGGACTTCGGTTACAGCATACTTGACGAGGTCCTCCGCCGCCCGCACCGGGATGAGCAGCTCTTCCATCGTAGACCCTTCCACATCCCGCCGAGTGGCCCGGAAGTTGTCACAGGATTCCACCATGTCCATATCCACATGGATACAGGTCAGAACACCCCGTGAAAGATCCCTGGACGCCGAGAACAGGCAAAACTTTACCGCATCCATAAGACCATCCGGGATCTGAGTCCAGCCCTCGGCATCGTCCATCGCAGCCAGGTCCGGGAGCGGTAGCGTGATCTCCGGGTCCATCATAATACAGGCCCGCGCCTTGCCGCACCGGAGCATCAGACCTTCCTGGACAGCTTCCAGGGACACGTCCTCGCCCTGCATCCGCTGGAGCATCTGGAAAAGCTCCTTTGCCTTTACAGCGCCGACGATCCCCGTGTTGAACAAGCAGGAGACCAAAACGAAATCGTTATAGGTCGAAACCTCGCCTTCGTTTAGGATCACGTCCGTCGCCTGCTGGATGATGTCCTTTGACGCCAGCCCCGGCTTGACCTTCTCCAGCACCTTGAGGAAACCCGTCCTGCTGATCGTCCCGGCTGCCTCTGTCTTTTCCTCTTTTTTCTTCTTCGCCATTGTTCAGCCCTCCAATAAACCGAATTCGTCCGTTATTGTTTTTGGATCGCCTTTGAAAAACACCAATATATTTTGATGCGTTTTTTCCGTTTTTCGCCCACGTGGAAAATGGAATGCCGCTCTTATGGGCAAACTACCGCCCGCAGTAATAAGGATAATCTCGTTGTAATAAATAAAGCCAGCATCAATAAAAATCGACGCGATGTCCCCCGGAAAATTATGAAGTGCTCCGGTTTTCTTGTCACGATAATCGCCCACCACAAAACAGGCAAATCGGTTATCACGCAACATCGAATATCCAGCCGTCACAATCTTTTCCATCGCATCTAAAAAAGAATTATACTCCATCGTCGAAATATCAACGGGGTTATCGCTATACACCTCCAAGTTCCCATATGGGGGGCATGAAAAAAATAAATCGCTTTTATACCCATCCGAAAGCAAATCAGCACAGCCTACCGAATCCCCAAAAATCCACGTTGGCACGGGCCACTCTGCCGCATATTTTCGTGTAGATATATTCTCCCACTGAACCCGGTTTGCTTCAATCTGGATCGCGCTCAAGTCGATCCCGGTATATGCAACCCCCAAAACAGACGCAACAAGCCCCCGGACAGAACCTCCCGCAAAAGGATCAAACGCGAAAAATCCAGGGCGGCAAAACCAACGATACACCAATTCACAAAGCACCGGGTCAAATATAGATGTCACCGCGCTTTGTGCACGCCCATATGTAAGCGCATCCCCAAAAGTAATACTTTTTGCGACCCGCCCAACCTCAGATTCAATTCCCAGCTTCAACCACAACCGCTTTCGATCCTGCCAATACCCCTGGCGGGCATCCAACACCGAAAACGGAGGCACCACGAAACGATCCCGCAAAGAAACAGGCGGGATATCATGTTCAAATCCAAAACCAAGCCGATCCTTTTGCCCTATCATTTAACCCCCCAAAACCAAAAAATTATACACCAGTCCAGGGGCGGAGAAAATCATTTCCCCCGCCCCCAGACCCCATTGTTACAGAAGGGCCATGCGGCCCTGTTCATCCTTGCCGCCCTTGCCCTCCGCCACGATCTTCTTCCAAACGTTGTAAAACGTCGCCCCATTTTTGTTCCACGAGGCCTTTTTGATCTCGCTCATCGTCATGGGCGCTTCCTGAATCGCCTTGATGAACATGGCCGAGATGGACCCTTCGCGAAAACCAAACGCATCCACCGGACCTTCAGCCGCCTTCTTCTCCTTCGGGGCCTTGGCCTTCTTCTCCTTCGGGGCCTTCTCGGGCTTTTCCACAACCACCGGGGCCTCGCGCTCCGCCAGGGTCCCCTCGTATCCCAGAGCCTTGAGGGTGACGGCCGTGGTGGGCAGGACCGCATCCGGCTCGTATTCCTTGTCGTCCTTCGGCACCAGTTGCTCGGCGGCCACCAGGAGAGCCTTCGTCAGCACCGCCTTGTCCTTACCGGCGATCGGGGGCTTGGGCTTGAGCACGTCGTTCAGATCGTCCACGGCCGCCTTCAGATCCTCCAGGGTCGGTCCGGCCTGGGTCTTCGGCTCCTCGTTGGGAACCATGTCGTCCTTGGGTTCATCCTCCGCCAGGGCCTTTTTCGCGGCCGTCTTCTTGGGTTCGTCCTTCGCCGGAGCTGAACGCCCGCGCCGCTTGCTCGCCGGTGATGTTTTTCCCTCTACCTTTTTCCGCGCCATCTTCATGCCCTCCTATTTGATTTGAGTTTCTTGGAAACCGCTCGCCGGTTTTCCCTTTACGATTACATTATACCAAATTTTGTCCTTATCGCCCGGTCGGATGAAAAATAAAATTTCATTTCATTTCGCCAGCCCCCCCCAGTGAGAATCCAAATATGGACGACCAATCCGCTTCTGTTCCAGGACGATCGCTTGCCCCAGCATATCAAAATCGTCCTCCCGAATCCCGATCACCGGCACCCGCATGATCCCCTCTGCTCGTTCCGTAGGCGTCTGGTTCAATGCCCAGGCTCCGTCCAGCTCCCCAAACTTCCTGATATCCTCTGCCCATGAACCCTGTCCCGCGTCCTTCCCAGACCGAATCGTGTTCGCCTGGGAAGCTGTCAAAACCAAACACCGGCGTTCCTGGGATATGGCCTTATGCTGCTCCCAAATGTCGGCGATCCCGTGCCTGTATTCCATCTTGGTATCCCTGGCGAACTTGTCCGCGAAGTCGGTCACAATCACATCTGGCACCAACTTGTCGTAATACTCCAGATTGTCCAGGATCGCCAAGAATTCCTGCATCGTCACCCGACCAGATGGAAGGCGCATCACCCGCAAGCGCCCGCCCCTGACGTATTGACCAAGAAGGGCCTTGGCTTTCTTCACCGCCCTGGAACCGGTCAAGGGTGGGAGATCCTCCGTCCGGAACCACGTTGCTGCCTGCCACTCATCCGTCCCGCGACAAGCCGAGCATGGGCCGTATCCCTTTGGTGATATCTTCGGGCGTTCATCATCCTTTCCCAAGAGACGGACACCACAACCCCTATCACAATCCCCCATCTGATTCGTCAGGCAGTCCCAGACCGGGATCTGAGTCGCACCGGCATGGCGCTCGGATGGAAGCCCGCAGATGTTTGAATAAAATCGCCGGATCACAGCCAGCTCCGAAAGCTCCAGGGAAACGAACAGGACGGAAAGGCCGGCCAGAACCGCCCGCATCGCGCACTCAACCAGCCACCACGACTTCCCCCGCTTCTGAGGAGCCAACACCGCCCAAAGCTGTTCCCGGCAGAATGGACCAAGCATCCGCCCGAGGTCTCCGGGGAGCTGAAACAAGGCTTCCTCATCCTTGCCGGTAAACGCGGCCATTGCCACGGCGGGGTCCAAAGGATTCAATCCCCTTGATTCAGGGCGAGCAGCCCGACGGAACCCGCCTACGGCCGCCTCAGCCTGCTCCAGATCCCCTTGTGAGAGGAAAGCCTTAATGTCTGACATCACCGCGTCCAGGGAACGCTCCCGGATATACCGCTCGGCCTTGTCCAGCTCATACGGAGCATTGAAGGCTTCGTCCTGTTCCCCTTCCCACCGCCTGGAAAGGTCCTGGAGCATCCTGCCGATAAGGTCCGCCTGATCCTCATCCAGCCTGCCGCCCCTGGCATGGGACTCAAACAGGTCTTGGATTGTCCGACCCGGTGCTTCGCCGTACTTGGCATGGTAATCCAGGCACCAGTTGGCGACCGTCTTGGCATATGGGGTTCTGAGAAGTTCTTCTCTGATAATCGGAGCGATCCCGGAAAGAAACCGCGTGTCCACGATCATCCCGGTGACCAGCCTGCGTTCTGCATCAACGTCTGCCTTCTGCCTCTGTACCCTCATGCTTTATTCTCCAGCCCGTGGAATCCATTGTCCTTGGAATAACCTGTCCGATATGTCCTCCAAATACCCCTGGAACCACTTCCCACCCGGCGCCAAAACCTTTGGCGGCCCGGGTTGAAATCCCCTATGATCCAGGAACTCGGCGTAGCCTTTGACGAACGTCGTCCCGGATCTGTAATGGTGTCCCCACCAGCCCCCTCGGTCCGGCTTTACTCGCCTATGCCATTGCATTATACCGGATACCGTCGTTATCAGCGTATTCCGATCATCAATGGGCATCTTTCCTATGTCCGGACCATTCCCGGCGGTGAACAACGGCACCAGGGCAGCCGTGGCGTTTTCGTGCTTGTCTTCCTGGACCTCCACCTTGCGCAAGGACTTCAAAAGCCCCGGTTCCTTCGTCATCACCATCATCAGCAAACTCGATTGGGTCCGGGGATTGAATATCAGCGTTGGGAGATCCCGTGGAAGCCCGCTTTTATCCTCCGGCCAATATCCAGGGGTCAGGAGATTCGACAGGAGCCGAAGTCCTTCTTCGACGGATCTCTCTGTCCACCTCCTTCGGAGCATAGCAATCCCGACCTTGTGCTTCTCCAGGAACGCGGGCGAGATTGGATTGGAGGCGGCAAAGGACCCGTCCAAAAGCTGGGCGATGTATCGCTTTGCTTTTCGGTATGTCTTGGAGGCCGGGTCACGGTGCCGCTGGACGTTGGGAAGATCATTCCAAATCTCCAGCCAGCGACACGGTCTTGGCTGGGCGCGTTTGGGACCTGGTTTTGTTTTGGGGCGAAGGACTCGGCCGACCGTAATCTTTGGGGGAACTTCTTGGGAGGATGTTTTATCGGTTGGTTCGGAGGAACCGCAAGGTTCCCTACAAGACTCTTTAGAGTCTACTTCGTTCTTAATATCTATCTTCTTATTAATGATCCTTTCGATCGGCGGACCCAGATCCTTTGAATCGAAGGATCTTGGGGGACCTCCCAGACCTTCGACTTTCATCGCTACATACTCAGAGAGCGCGTCAGGATCTACCCTGAACCAATTCTTTGCGGGAAGCCCTACCCGTTCGACTTCTAAGATCCCGAGCGCTTGAAAATCCTTGATAAATTGGGTATGCTTTGCCGCGCTGATCGTGGTTGTATATTCGACCCAAGATTGGAGAAGGTAGAACCAGTGATCTTCGTTTTCCATCTTTCCGCTATCTTCCAACCGGTTCCAATGATCTATAACGTACGCCAACCAGATCGCTTTTTTTGGTCCGAATACGCGAACGAAATTTTTTGGCGTTTGCCACCAGGAACCGTATGACGAAAGAAATCGTTTCCGTCTATCTATTTTCATTGGTAGCGCCCTCCTGTTTTTCTATGTGATCGGAGAGAGCTTCAAAGTCTATTTGGTAAAGCCCTTTTTCAGAAGGGGCTCGATCCAAAAATCCCATTTTATGAAACTCTTTGATATATAGCTCATGCTTCCTTTCGCTAAAGCCAAGATTTTTTACACAGAGGAATGGGATTTTGGAACCCGCCCTTCCCTCATCCCAACGGCCATATTCATCTTGTCCGTAGAATTGTAAAACAGCCGAAAACCAAACCCCCCTGCTCGGCCCAAAAATACGTACCAGCGCATACTGCACAGGGACCGGGCACATTTGTTCCATGATAAGTTGGTTTTGTTTTTGCTCATCCATTGGTGACGCTCCTTTTCCCCAGCCCTTTAGGTAAATAGGAACGCCCGGATTTTTTAGAGGGGATCTTTTGCATACCCAAAACACCCGCTCATCCCGAGCGTGGAGTGGGAGGAGGGCTGGGAGGGATGAGCTCCCAGCCCCGAAAGACTTTGTCCCTGGCCGTGGGACACACACTCCATCCTCTTTATAATATGTTTTTTTAGAAAAATAAAGCATTTTTATTTCCAATGATCCTGGGTCCTTACGCGAACCGGACGATTTCTCTGTCCATTTTGAAGCCGATCCGTATGCCGTTTGGAAACAGATGCTCGACCAGTTTACGGAACGGCATAGCTCCGATTCGCTCCGGGGACATCATTCCGCCGGCAAGTTGAATGGCGGCCGCCAGATCGTTTAGAAGTTCTTCTGCGGGAGAAGGTCGGCCTTCAGCTTCCCCACCAAATTCTTCGCCTGTTTCCATGTTAATCCCCCTCCTCGTCAAAAGGTGCCATTAAGCACATCATCGTTTCGTCCGCCTCGTCCTGAGACATCTCCCCCGGATCGTGGATGGACGAGGGCCACAGGACCCGCTCCGCTTCCACCCCGACAAAGGCCAGGGCGTCCATGAGCGCCTTCCCTCGTAGTTCCCCTGCTTTGTCGTTGTCGTAGGCTACCACGGCGGACCGAAACTTCCGGGCAACCATCGCTACCTGGGACTGTGTCCATTCAACTCCAAACGTAGCCACAGCCCCAGGTCCGAACCTCCAGGCGTCTGCTGTCCCTTCCACGATCACGCATTGGTCCCCCGGCACCAGATCCACCCCGTAGAGCGTATCCTTGTGGCAGACGATCTCCTTTTCCTTCGGGCAGGCTTTGTACTTGGCAGAGGACTTCCCGGTGATGTCCCTGCCCTGGAAAGATACGAGCTGTCCATCAAGGTACACCGGCGCAATGACCCGAAGGGCATCAGGCCCCGCCAGACCCGTCCCCAGAAGCCCGTAAAGCCGTTCTAAGCGCATCGGATCAAAGCCCCTCCCTTCCAGGTAGGCTTGATGCCGGGGACAGTCAGACAGCGGTAGAGCGCCCATAGGAAGGTCAATGAAAGTTGGCCTGGGGATCTCCCCTTCTCGTCTCAGAACAGGGGCTGGACCTTCCCGCAGGTATTTCCTGATGAGTGCCCGAGCCCCTTTGACATCCACGTTGGCGAGTCGAGCAATGGTCTGATCCAGGGGACGGTTCCCGCATCGGTAACAGTGCGCAGTCCTGGGCAGGGACAGGCCCATGTGCCAGCCGGAGGAGCCAGTACACCACGGGCAGGGGACATTCACCCAGCCCTCCCCGTAGTGCCTGTGCCCTTCTGAAGCGATGGAGATGCCCAGGTCTTTCATCATGGAAAGCATCCCGCTCATTTCCTCCGTTCCTCCATGTACGTTTTGATGATTTCCTTTTCCCGCGCTTCCTCCTCCGGGGTCAACGGCACCCTCTCCGGCCACAACTCGAAGCACTTGTCAGGGGCAATGTTCCAGGAGGCGATATAGACGTGCCCGGATCCGGCCTTCATGCAGACGGCATCCGCTCCCGGCTTCGAGTCAGACAATTCCAAGATTCCGCAGTGCCGGCATTCTCCGCACCGGGATCGTTCTTTGCCGTCTTTGATTTTGGGCAAGCGGCTGCGGTGAACCACGGCTTGTCCATCTTCGTTCAGGGTCATCGTTTCACCTCGTAGATGCCGGGGTCCCGGCGAATCAGTTTCCCCGAGTTGGTCAGCCGTGCCAGGGATGAATGAATCCGGGCAGCATCTTGTGCCAGAAATGGAAGGTCCAGCGCCTTGGCAACACGGGAAGCTGCCTCAGTCCAATGGAACGCGTCTTTTAGTTCCTTGATGGAATCCCAGACCTTGCTCGTCAAGCCGACGATCTTCCGGCCCTTCAGACCCGTCTTGGCGGGCTTGTCCTTGATGTTCTCCGAGAGCGCCTGGATCATCGCGTCGATGCTGTTCAACTCCTGTTTGACTTCAGCCCTCCGGCTGTATAGTGCTTGGAGAATGATGCCCTTGTTACCATTCGTGATCTCCATTTCAGCCCTCCTGTTCCGCGAACGCCAGGTTCCTTTCGTCCGCATTGATGTTCGGCCCAAAAGAGACGGCGCCGTTTTTCTTGCTTACCACCAGCTCCGTCATTGCTCTCCCGCTGTTCGTCCGGGTCAGCACCTTGACCGTCTTCTGGGACTCCCGGAGCAGGAAACCCACCCGCCTCCGTCCGCTCATTGCTGTAAAGATTACCAGCTTCGCCCTCATCTTCAGCCCTCCTTTTCAGCCCTCCTTTTCAAAGAGTTTTTGGTATCGTTGCGTCCACTCCGTCGGCATTGCCGAAATAGTTCCGGGAGTACCCAATCCCGTCCCCGTAGTGCTGTTGGCAATGAATGCTGCCGGCTTCTCTGAACCGGCGGGGAATATCCCCGCTACCCCCGGCATTGCCGTATTGAACTTGATGCCAGCTCCGGGAAACGTCGTCAGTAGAAAATCCATCCGGTGCGCCGAATAGAACCAGTGCTGGAGCGGATTCGCGCAGCTCCGGACGTGCGCAAGCACCTTTGAAGCATCTGTCTTTTCCGTCCCCATGTAGGCTTCGGCCAGGATGTCCGCATCTTCCCACGGTCCCGCCGCCCATTCTTCCGCCCGTTCCGAGAGCAGGACTTCATCCATTTTCGTCCAGGGTTTTTTTATGGCGGGGCGCTTTGGCAGGTACGCCATCATCACGCTGTCCGTGTACCAGCCGATCTCGTCACCTTCCCAACTGAAGAACTTCCCGGCCGCCGGAGGATTGGCTACTTTTCGGGTCCGCCACGGATTGTAATAACAGCCTTCAAACGCCGCAAAACGGGTATTCGAAGCCGCGAAAACGTGAGTACGGGCCTGACCCTTGGTTGCCGGACGTTCTTGCTTGTACGCGTCCCTGACGCCCCTGGAAACATGATCCAGGACTTTCGGATGCTGAAACACGCGAAAAATGGGTCCGTTCGGATCTGTGATATCCGCAAGGCCGAGCGTCTTCAGGTTTGCCTCCCAGACGGCACCGGCATCAATTTTCTGCGGCCGCAAAGGGTCATCAACCGGTAACCGATTCCAGAAAGGGATTTTTCCTAAACCCTTCCGCACCCCTTCAATCTGGTCGAGTATTGAGCCTGCTCTTTCTCCAAGCGATGAACCAAATAAATTGAACCCGCCTTTCCTCATCTTCAGCCCTCCTTTTAGTTTGTTTGGGGACCGGCCGAAAACCGGCCCCCATTATTTACATTATACCAAAAATCGACCTTATTCCCCGGCCAGACCATCCATCAGTTCGCGCAGCATGGAACCGGAGTCGGCCTCCTTGCCATCGAGCGCCTGAGAGAGGACGGACCTTTTGCTGTCCAGTAGTTTGCTGATTTCGGATTCGATCGTACCATCCGCCAGGAGATACCATGCCGTGACTGCGTCATCCTGCCCGATCCTGTGAACCCGGTCTTCTGCCTGATCGTGATCTGAAGGCGCCCACGAAAGCTCCAAAAAGCAGGTATTGGAGGAAGCCGTCAAGGTGATCCCGACACCGGCCGCCTTGATATTGCCGACGAACAAGCGGACAGAATCATCCTCCTGGAATCGGTCCACAGACGTCTGTCTGGCGTTCTGAGAGTCCCTGCCGTCTACCCTTACACTTACCCCTGGGAAGGCGGACATCACGGCATCTACCGTGGCTGTGTGCGTGCAGAACACGACCAGCTTCTGGTCCGAGTCCAGGAAGTCCTTGATCCAGGAAAGCGCTGCCTTTTCCTTCCGGGCGAACGCAGCCTGTTTGAGCTGCTCGATCCGGCTAAGTGCTTCTGCGTTGGCGTTCCGATTCTCCCGGACCCATTCCCGCAGCTCCATTTCCAGCCGCTCGTACCCCTTCCGATCTTCGATCTCCAGGGAGACCACAGCCCGCGTCTTGGGCGGCAGCTCCTTGAGGACATCGGCCTTGAGCCGCCTTACCATCACCGTCCTGGTCAACATCTCGTGGAGCTTCTCCAGGTTCGTTGCCCCGGTAAAATCCCAGCCGAATCCGTTGTGCTTGGCCCCGCAATACTCCTGGGCATACCGCCAGAAGGACGGGAACGCCTCAGGACGGATCAGATTCAGGGCCGTGAAGAACTCCACAGGCCGATTCGTGATCGGGGTCCCTGAGAGGGCCACGACCTTCTCCACGCCCTTGCAGAGTGCCTTGACTGCCTTCGTCCGCTGGGCGGCCTTGTTCTTGACGAAATGACATTCGTCGAGCACTACAAACTTGATCCCGACGGCCTTTAATTCCTCCAGCCGAGCACCCAGGATATCGTAATTGATAATGTACAAATCCGCTGGGGGAAGCCCACCATTCTTCCTGCCTGCGAGGATATGAACTCGAAGTCCCGGCACCCACATCGCGGCTTCCCGCATCCAGTTGATCTTGACGGTTGCGGGCACCACAGCCACAGCGGGCCATTCATCTGCCATCTTCATCGCAGCCAGGGCCTGGGCGGTTTTGCCAAGACCCATCTCGTCGGCGATTAAAGCCCGGTATCCCCGGTCCCGCGTGAACAGCACCCCATCCTTCTGGAAGGGTCTCAAGCGCCCATCCAGGTCAGCATCTCCCAGATCCTCGCCCTGGGCCACTTCCCCGGCTACCCGCGCATACGCATCCTGGAGGCTGTCACCCATCTCGAACCCGTCCTGTTCCAGGGCTTCATACGCTTCCACGGAGAACGGGGCCACCCAGGTTTTGTTCTCCGGCTTCCACCGGCGTCCGGGAATGCCTTTGACGATTGCCAGGGCATCGCTGAATCTGTTGTCCCCTTTCGGGAACCAGAACTTGACTGCGATCTTGCCGTCCACAAGACCGGCCCATTTTTTGGCATCCTCGGGCTTCTTGGCTTCGGCCGCCTTCATACCAGCCGGAATCTCCACCGTTTCGGTCGTCTCATACAGTGAGAGGAACCGCGCCGGGAACCAGCCTTCGACCATAATCTCCCGAACCCTGCTCTGGAGGTATTCCAGATCCGCCTCGGTCATCGCCCTGCCCAGTTCCCACCAGTGTTCGCCGCACTCAGGACCGATGCCCAGGAGCACGCTGACCGGGTGGGTCAAGGCCCGACCACATCTCATGCAGACTGCGTGGCCGTCCGTTGTCCCTCGGCCATAAATCTGAAGGCCCTTACCGGAATCGGCAAGAACTCTTCCCACGAACACGGCGGGCACGTTTTTTCTCAGTGCCAGCCAGACCGGGACCTCCACGCGGTACGTCTTCGCGGGGTCCGGTCGCTCCTGAATCTGAAGAGCTTTGTCGGACATTGTAAATCTCCTTTTAGATACGTGTTAAAATACCCCTTCAAAGGCCGTAGAATCGTTTCTACGGGGCGATCACCTATGAACCCATCCCTTACCCTTCGGAACCGTCAGCCGCCGCTCTACGCGACGTTGCCCGCCGGACACCACGTGGAGGTGGTCCCATGTCCGGTAGCCCCTTTTCGGGGCCTCCTTTCTAATGGAAATGATGCCATGCCCAGGCGTACCCGCAGGCTACGCCCAGGAGCCAGATAAACGCGATCTTCGATGCTTTATCGGACCATTTCATCATGCGACCTCCTGCACGAAGACCGGCGCCGCCTTCAAAAGCGGGAGAATTTCTCGTTTGGTCATAGTGCCTCCTTGATCTCTGCGAATGCCCGGTCGCATTGGCATCCGCTCCAGCCCTTCTTCCGTCGGAAATAGCGACCCAGGGTCGCCATCGTCAGTCCCCGCTCTCGTTTCGTCGGCATGAACTCCGCCAATTCCGCCGGGGCTTTGAACACCGTCTCCACCACCTCCCGAGCCTCCTTACCGATGGAAGCCAGCAGATCCACCAACCACGGACCGCCGTCCGGGAGTCCTTCCTGATCCTCGTTGCAGCCTTCCGCGTTTATTGGTCGCCGGTGCCGCATCTCTTTCGCGGCCCATCCTCCCAGTTCCCGATCCACCAGGAACCAGACCCAGGTGGATTCCTCTGAAGTTCCGTTATACGTCCGCGCGACCTTGGCGAAGGCGCAAAGGGCTTCCGCCTTCAGTTCCTCCAGATCCAGACCGGTCCGGCGATGCCAGTCCCAGGACAACTTATGAATGATGCCTCCGTGATCGTCGTATTTCATTATCCCCCCCATCCCAGCGCTGCGGAAACAGCATCCGGCAGGTATCCGATCTGGTGTCCCTCGGTAAGGTATAGAACGTCAACATCGTCTCCGGCGGTATTGCGTTCAAGGCCCAGGCAATGGGCTCCGATGCTCAGCTCGAACGGCCAGTTTGGCTGATGCGCAAAACGCACCTCCGTCTCGTCATCCAGACCCTCCAGGATCTCTCTCAGTTCGCCTACGGTCATCATTTGTCCAGCCCTCCTCTTCGAGTTTGTTGGATTGCCCCCTCTGCGTTTATTCGGGCTTGGAACCGTCATCCGGGGTCCATCCCCGGAAGGCCGCATTAAGGATGGGGCCGTTTCCGGCCCCTGCCAGATGTTATTCCTAGATCCTTCGGCCCATGCTGTCCGTTCCCCGGACCATGCCGATGGACTCCATCGCTTCTTTCATTGCGTGGCGCCCTTCCTTCGCCCGCTTTCGCGCCCGAGCCCTGCGGATCATCTCCCTGGCCCGGAGAAGCTCATCATCGTCCAGGTTTCGCTCAACCCCGTCCTTGATGGACCGGACATTTCCGCTCGCGTCTTGGATGAGGGTTCTGGTCGAAAGTCCGTCCTGAAACACTAACCGCTCTGCTTTGAACCGTGCCATGATTCCCCCCCTTTACCATTTGACCTTGATGGAACCGGGCTTCATGCTGGTTGCGATGTCCTTGATCCCATCTTCTCCCAGAAATCGGCGAGCTTCGGGGATACTTACCTTGAAAGCCTGAAACCGCTCGACTTCAGAAATCCCGCGCTCCTCGCAAGTCCTCCAGAAGATCCGGGGACCAACTACTGGCCGGTCCGCATCCTGGCTGATCTCGACACCGACGCCCTTGGCCGTGTGGAGGAAGATCGGCTCCGCGTGAAGATCCCCGGACACGCTTCCCGCCTCGGCGATCATTGCCGTCCTGATCCCGTCCAGCTCCTCCTTCAGTTCCGCCATCTGCTCCACGATCTCCCGGCCGCGGTTGATCTTCGCAGCCACGCCATTGCCGATCTTCACCTTCGTGGTTTTCCGTGCCATTGTCATGCCCTCCTTATTTATTGAGTTTCCGCCTTGTGGCGTTCCGAATCCGTTTCGCGATCCCTTCCGTGTCCACCCCTTTGCTCTGGAGGTATGCGACGAACTGGGTCGTGGTTTTCTTGCCCTTCCGGCTGTTGCACGACAAGCACGCTGTCACCAAATTGTTCGCTTCGTTCGTCCCGCCAAGCTCCTGGGCCAGAACGTGATCCAGGGTCAGGGTCCCGACTTCCGGGTCTGCTACGTGCTCGCCGCAGTACACACAGCGGTAATTATCCCGACGGTAGATTGCGGCCCGCTTTTCGGTCCGGATCCATTTGCCTCCGCTGTTCGCTTTGTTGTTGGAAGTCCCTTTAGCCATTATCCTGCTCCTTTGTTTAAAAGGTTTTGAAGGATTCCCTCTGCATTTATCCGGGCTTGGGACCGGCACCTTATTATATAAGGAGGCTGCATTAAGGACCCGATCCTCTGGGTCCGTCTCTCTCTTTCGTTCCCTCCCCGCTCACCCTGGCCCTTAGTCCTGTATCTTGCGGTTCGGCAGGCCTTTTTGCTTTGCCTGAGGTTGGGGCCGCTTCTGCTGTTCCCCTTCCGTTTGCGGGTTTTTCTGGCTCGCACCCGCCGACCATCGATTTTTCAATCCAGCGTTTCGTGTTTCTGGTTTGGTTTTGGGTTCCTCGCCCTTGTTGATTAATAATATAATGCTGAAAAATCTTAAAAACAAGAAAAATCTTAAAAAAAATACATTATTTTATAAGTTATTGTAATCATTATAAATAAATTTTCGCTTCGGGACGGTATTATCGAAAAACAGGACGTGAGAATATGTAATAAAATCAAGCACTAAGAAAGCACCTGTTTTTATGCAATGATTACAATAACTTAGAACGGCAAAATTCGGAAAGGGGTTATTTTTTGTTCCCGGTTATCATCCCCGCCACCGTACCGATCACGCCCTGGGCACCACGCTTTTCAGCAGACCGACCGATGGAGTAGATACTCACCGCACCGCCCCAGGCCAACCAGAATTCGCCGGGAAGGTTCAGGCCAGCTAAGCCCTCGATCTGAACCTGGAGCGCGGCCATCTGGACCGGGTCCGCTGTCTTGTCCAGGAGGACCCAGATGCCGATGGCTTTTGCTGCCAGCCGAAACAAGAGGATCAGTCCGGTGAAAATCAACCCGGAATAGACGAGCCAGGGCCGTGCCCGTTTGGTGAATTTATCACCCTGCTCCAGCTCCGCCACCATGATGTCCCGGCGGTATCCGTCCCGTTCAGAGTCCCTGGACTCCACCATCTCTGCCATCGCTGCCGCTGCGGCCAGCTTCTCCTGTTCGGAAGCCTTTTCCGGCCAGATGCGGTTCATTACGCCCTTGGCAAAATCGAATGCGCTTCCAAGTCCTGTCAGATCCAGTCCCATTGCGAAGCCCTCCTTTTAAAATCGAGGGGAAAGCCCCTCATCCATATTATTCGTCACCGCCCACAAGGAAATCAAACTCGTCCCCACCTCCCAGACCGGCCGGTCCTTCGGATCGAGGTACCACGTCACGACCACTTTGGTTATCAGGGATCCGATCATCCAGGCCCATACTTCATCCCTGGAAGGATCCGCGCCAAGAACAGGGTTCATCTCATGACGGGCGGGATCATCCACTAAGGCAAGAGTTTGCCCACAATCCACGGCCTGGATTCCGGCTCCGGCAAGCAATAAGAAAACATCCTGCCCAGACAGCGGTTTCCAGTGTTCTCCCGCGCACCCATAG
>Ga0180008_1000507_pt1 | contig 32341 bp, 24 predicted proteins | sample MM_PW_MetaG_FD_121121 | JGI IMG/M metagenome (GOLD analysis project Ga0180008, IMG submission 121121) | Groundwater microbial communities from the Aspo Hard Rock Laboratory (HRL) deep subsurface site, Sweden - MM_PW_MetaG | ecosystem: Environmental > Aquatic > Deep subsurface > Groundwater... | reverse complement strand
CAGTTAGTGACGCTTCAGTCAAATTGGACGGGAATTATAATAGATTCTTTTTACTTTGTCAAGAGATTTTTGTACAAATTTTATAATTTATTGTTTTTTTATGTTTTTATTTCACTTTTACTTTGTTTCTATTGGGTTTACTTGTTTATTTTAGTGGGGTTTTACTTCTTTGTATTAACTTGAAATTATAGTTTTCGTTGCTTTTTGCGGTTTTTTAATATTTTAGTTCTAAAATCAAAGAAAGAAACTTTATCTTTCTTTAATTCTATATTATATTGAGAGATTTTTATAAGTTAGAAATGAATGTAGCTAATGCATCAATTTCTGCATCTGTTTTTGTAGCTACTTGACCTTTCATGATATTTTTCATAACACCACCATAAGATCCATCTTTATATCCATTTAATGCTTGGATAGTTTTATCTTTAGGCCACCCAGCTATTACTTGTGATTTACCTAAAGCTTGTTTCTCAGCTTTTTGACCATGACATGATGCACAAGATTTAAATAATAATTCTCCATCTAATCCGTCATTTACAACTGGTGTCGCAGCTTGCTCTGCATTTACAACAACTTCTTGTGTTGCAGTTGTAGCAGCAGCTACTGCTGAAGTAGCTGTTGCTTCAACATTTGATGCAGCAGTTTTTGTTTCTTCAACAACATTTACTACCATTTCTTTTGTAGCTTCTTTTACTTCTTCTACTTTATCAGTAGCAGTTGCAACTGCTGTTGTTGTAGCTTCTTTTGCTGTTGTATCTATTGGTGCAACTACTTCTTTAGCCGTTGCTAATACGTTTGCAGTAGTTTCTTTAACTGCTTCTGTAGTATTTTCTACAACTTTATTAGTTGCTTCACTAACCGTATTAGTAACCTCTGTTGCGGCTTTTGAAACTGTAGATGCCACATCTTTTGTAGCTTCTGAAACTACATCTTTAGTCGTAGTTTCCTGTGTTGCAACTTTAGCAGTTGCTTCAGCAGTCGTTTTCTTCTCATCTCCACATCCAGCTAATAAAAGTACTGTTACAGCAGAACCTAATAAAATTTTATTCATATTCTTTTTCCTTTTTGTTAAAATTTACACAATTTTTGTCTAATAAAAAACAATCTTTTTTATTATATCAAAACTATTGTATAAAAATTGTGTTAATTGGTTTCATATTGAAAAATAAATTCTTGTTCAAAATCAATTTTCACTAAACCACCTTTTTTTAATTTACCAAATAAAATCTCATCTGTCAATATATTTTTAATTTTATCTGAGATTACTCTATTAAGTGGTCTTGCTCCCATTGCTTTATCGTAACCTAAAGTTGCAAGTTGTGCTTTTGCTTTTGCAGTTATTTCTATTTTAATTTTTTTATCTACTAATTGTCTTTCTAAATCTTCTATAAATTTACCTGCAACTTTTGCAACTACATCTAATGTTAATGCATCAAAAGCAACTACAGCATCAAGTCTATTTCTAAACTCAGGTGCAAAAAATTTATTTATTGCTTTATTCTCATTTAACTTATCATTTTTTGCAAATCCCATAACATTTGCTTCTGTTGCTCCAAGATTTGAAGTCATAATTAAAACTACATTTTGAAAATCTGCTTTATTACCACTATTATCTGTAAGTTCTGCATTATCCATTACTTGTAATAAAATCGACATTAAATCAGGGTGTGCCTTTTCAATCTCATCTAATAATAAAACCGTATGAGGATGTTTTCGTATAGCTTCAGTTAAAAGTCCACCTTGTTCAAATCCAACATATCCAGCTGGTGCTCCAATAAGTCTTGAGATTGTATGAGCTTCCATATATTCACTCATATCAAATCTTTCAAAATGAATTCCAAGTTGTGTTGATAACTCTTTAGCAACTTCAGTTTTTCCAACTCCCGTTGGCCCTGTAAATAAAAAACTTCCAATTGGTTTTTTATCAAGTCCAAGACCTGCTTTATTTCTTTTTATTGATTGAACTATAGTTGTAATAGCCTCATTTTGACCAAAAACTCTTTTTTGCATGTTTTTTTCTAATGATTTTAATAAAGTTAAATCTGATTTTGTAGCACTTCGCTCTGGAATATGAGCCATTTTTGCAATTGTTGTTTCAACATCTTTTTGTGTAACAGTAATATTATTAGTAGATTTTGTTTTAAGCTGTGTTGCTAATAATATTTTTTTAGAAGCTCCCACCTCATCAATAACATCAATTGCACAATCAGGTAAAAATCTATCTGTAATATATTTTTTACTTAATTCAACAGCACTTTGTATTGCACCTTTTGAATATTTTACACCATGATACTCTTCATACTTAGATTTTAAACCTTCTAATATAATAATACTATCATCAATTGAAGGCTCTTCAATATCAACTTTTGCAAATCTTCTACTCAATGCCTTATCTTTAGAAAAATCATTTCTAAATTCACTAAAAGTAGTAGCGCCTATACATCTTAGCTTTCCATTTGCAAGCATTGGTTTTAATATGTTTGAAGCATCCATTGCAGATCCGCCTACACTTCCCGCACCTACAATTGTATGAATTTCATCAATAAATAATATTGAGTTAGGAATTTTTGAAACTTCTTTTAAAAGTGTTTTTAATTTTTTTTCAAAATCGCCTCTATACTTAGTTCCTGCAACCATTGAACCCATATCTAAAGAGAAGACTTTTGCATTTAATAAAAATTCTGGAACCTTCTCTTGTGCTATTTGTAATGCTAAACCTTCTGCAATTGCAGTTTTACCAACTCCTGGTTCACCTACAAGGATTGGATTGTTTTTCTTTCTTCTACTTAAGATTTCTATAACCCTTGAAATTTCCTTTGCTCTTCCAATTACAGGATCAATTTCACCTTTTTTAGCAAAGGCAACTAATTCTGTTGAATTTTTATCTAATACTTTATTTTCATTATCTTCATCATTTGAAGAATTTTCTTCTTCTACTTCTTTATGAGAAATCTCTTCTAGAATATCAACTCTTTGAATTCCTAGTTTCTTTAATAAGTATGTAGCATAAGATTTTTCATCTTTTAATATAGCCACAAACATATCTTCAACATTTGCATTTTCTTTTCCACTTGTCTGTGAATGTGCAATCATATACTCTATTGTTGAAGCTAGTGATATTGTTTCTATTGGCTCTTCTTCAATATTTTGTTCTATTGGAAATTTTGGAGTATTTTCATCTATATATACTTTTAACTCATCAAATAGTCTATTTGTATCCACACCTAAATCTATAAATAAATTTTCAATTGTATGATCATGGATTAACATTAAAAAAACATGTTCTACTGTTAGGTATTCATGTTTACTACTTTTTGCATATCCTACTGCTTGAGCAAATATACTTCTTAATTCTTTACTAATCATTTTATTCTTCTTCCATTACAGCTTTTAAAGGAAAGCCTTTTTCTCTTGCCATTGCTTTTACTTGAGCAACTTTTGTAGAAGCTATTTCGTAACTATAAGTTCCACATATTTCTCTACCATTATTATGTATATTTAACATAATTACAGATGCTTCATCTACTGATTTTCTAAATATTTTTACTAATACATCTATTACAAAATCCATTGTTGAGAAATCATCATTTAATAGGAAAACTTTATATTTATTTGGCTCTTGTAAATCTAATTCATCATTTAATTCTATCTCTATTTCATTACTCACGTCAAACCTTTTTTATGATAATATATTTATTTAATTAAAAAAACACATTATTATAACAAAAAAGAGATTATTATGAAAAAAGATATCAATTATTATTTAAACAAATCATTATTTATAACTGCAACAAACACAGATGTAGGCAAAACTTATGCCTGTGAAAAATTTCTTAGATTTTTTGCATCTAAAGGTTTTAAGGTTGGATATTTCAAACCTTGCGAAACAGGAGTTGTTGATTTGCCAATAGATGGAACTAAGATGTTAAATATAACAAAGGAATTAAATCCTGATTTTAATGTAGATATAAATGACGTTGTACCTTATCAATTTAAACTTCCTGCTGCTCCTTGGGTTGCAAAAGAAAATACTTTTATATCATTAAAGATTATAAAAGAAAAGAAAAAATATCTAGAGCAATTTTGTGATGTTCTAATAATAGAAGGTGCAGGAGGATTAATGGTACCTATTGAAAAGAATTTATTTATAATTGATTTAATAAAAGAATTAAATGCCCAAGCTATTTTAATTACACCTTCAAAACTTGGCTGTATTAATGACACCCTACTTTCTATAAATGCTTTAAAAGCTAAAAATATTGATTTTGAATTTTTTATAAATCTATATGAAGATAAAGATAGTTTTGAAAAAGTATCAAAACCTTTTCTATTAGACTACTTTCAAAAGCTAAATTTTTTACAAGATTTATAAAAATTATGAAAATTATGAAAAAAAATTTCTTTTTTTTGTAATTTTTCATTTTTTTTAACTACATTTAAACTCTATTTTTATTGCTTTTTGCTTTATTTTCCTTACTTATTTAAGTTTTATTTTCCCTATTTATGGGACTTATGATAGTTTTATTATTTTAAGCTTAAATTTATTTGCTATTTCAAAACACATTAAAACAATTCATTTTAAATGGTGTATAACTTTCATGTTGGTTTTCATGTATAATATTACGTTTATAACATGAGACAAAATAGTATTTAAAATCAAACAATGAAAGGTAGATAAAAAATGACTTCTGCAATAGATTTATCTAAATTAACAGCAAATGATGATTTAACACCAGTTCTTGGTGGATATTGGCCTGGTATTCAAATTTATTACCCACCAATTAAATTTAATCCATTAGATGGAACATATGAGAGTATGGAACAAGCAAAGCTAAGACTACAAAAACACGCATATAAAACAAAAGCACATACTGTTTTATTTGACTTAGAAGATGGTTGTAGACAAAAAGCAATGTCAAGAGAACTTTTAATTCAAGAGTTACCAAAGTTTCCAGAAAGAACTTTCCAAATAGCTGTTAGAATCAACCCATTTAGAACAGATGAGTATGAGGAAGATTTAAAAATGTTAAAACAAATTCATCAATATATTGATGTAATTGTATTAGCAAAAGCGGGAGAAGTTTATGGGTCTGCTGAAATTAGAGACTTATCATCTTGGTTAATTTCAATTGGAAGTAATTTAACAATTCAACCAATTATCGAGCATCCAAAATCTTTACAGATTGCTGATAGATTAATGGAACATTCAACTGTTAAACACGTTGTATTTGGTATCCATGACTTTTCAAAAGCTATGGCTTACAAAATCACTCCTCAAGGTTGGATTGATGAGTTAGAAACTTTCTTTAATATGCTTACTATGGAAGCTAGAGTTAAAGGTAAAGGGGTTATTGGTGGAGTTGAAGTTATGTTAACACCACATTCATTACCTGATTCTTGTGTTGAGAAAAAAGATATTAGAAGATGGTTAGATTTACATGGTGATGATGCTTCTAGACATGTTTATGCTCATGCAATTAGAGAAAATGCAATGGGATTAACAGGTAAACAAGTTATTACTCCAAATCATATTAATGTATGTAAAGTTGCATTTACTCCTTCTCCAAAAGAGATTGAAAAAGATGTAAGAATCTTAAAAGCTGCTATTGAAGCTGATGCTTTATTATCTGGTGCAATTAGATATGAAGGTGAAATGTTAGATCCACCAATGTTTGGTAAATCTTTACAAAATATTTTAAGAGCTTATGCATTAAGATCTTTAGCAAAAGAGGATGAGATATTTGCATTATCTGTATTAAACAGAATGCCAATTCATACATTTAAAGAAAACTGGCCTTACGGTCAAATTTAGTAGGGAGATTATACTATGAGTTCAAACGTAAAAATTGAAATACCTGAATTTTTAAACATCGGAGTTGCTTGTACATCTGCTCATGTGGGAACACCTAAAGAGAACAGTATTGCTATGATTATCGAAGATGATAAATTAGGTACAGATGAAATAACTTATAAAGATTTAGCTACTAAATCTGATCAAGTATGTAATTTCTTTACTGGTATTGGTCTAGAAGCTAGGGATAGAGTTCTAGTTTGTTTAAAAAACTCTTTAGCTTATCCTATTTCGTTTTTTGGAACAATGAAGGCTGGAATTATTGCAGTTCCTACCTCTACACTTTTAAGTGGTAGCGAAGTTAAATATCTAGCTGAAGATTCACAAGCAAGAGCAATTGTATTATCAGCTTCTATGTATGAAAATTTACTTCCATACTTAGAAAACCTTGATAATTTAAAAACAATTGTTGTTGCTGGAATTGATAATGTTGATGAATTAAAAAAACCAAAAGGTATAAATGTATACTCTTTGAGTGAAATTTTTAAAACAACTGATACTAAAGCTAATCATTATAATTCAAAATCAGGTGAGCCAGCTTATTTAGTATATACATCAGGAACAACTGGTTATCCAAAAGGTGTTTTACATTCACATAGATCATTAGTTGGTAGAACTCCAGCAACTCAATATTGGTTTGATTTTAAAGATAATGATAGAATTATGCACTCTGGTAAATTTAACTGGACCTATGTTTTAGGTTCTGCTTTAATGGATCCATTATTTAATGGTCATACTGTTATTGCTTATGAAGGTTCAAATGATGCTTCAACTTGGATTAATTTAATTAAAAAACACCAATGTACTATATTTATTGGAGTTCCAACAATTTATAGACAAATTATTCAAAAAACTGATTTTACTTTAGAAGATTGCCCAAGCTTAAGATATTGTATGAGTGCTGGTGAGCATTTATCAGATGAAATGCTTGGACTTTGGAGAGAAAAATTCAAACAAGATATTTATGAAGCAATCGGAATGAGTGAATGTTCTTATTATATTTCTCACTCTAAAAATAACCCAATAAGACCAGGAAGTGCAGGATTCGTACAACCAGGACATACGGTAAAACTACTTGACCCTGATACTTTAGAAGAAGTTGAAGATGGTGAAGAAGGTATGATTTGTATTGGGGAAGATGATCCAGGTTTATTCTTAGAGTATTGGCAATTAGAAGAAGAAACTACAAAATCAAGACATGATGGATACTTCTTTACAGGTGATTATGCTAAAAAGGATGAAGATGGATATATTTGGTTCATAGGTAGAAAAGATGATATTATCAATACTTTTGGATTTAGAGTATCTCCACACGAAATCGAAAGAGTTGTGAAAACTCATGATGCAGTTGCAGATTGTGTTGCTTTTGGTTTAGATATTGGTAAAGATAAAACGATAGTTGCAATTGCAGTTATTGGACATGAAGAATTATCAGTAGAAAAACAAGCAGAAGTTTTAGCATTTGCTCAAGCTAATCTTGCAAAATACAAAGCTCCAAAAGAGATCTTTGCAATGCTTGATTATCCAAGAACTAAAAATGGAAAAGTTTTAAGAAAACAACTTGTTAAACAATTACATGCACAACATCATGCAATTGAAACAGGAACTGAAGTGGTTGAATATAAAGCAAGAAGATCTATGCTATTTATTCCTTCTTATAATAAACACAATGTACAAAAAGCAAAAACTGTACTTGCTGATGCAGTGATTTTTGATCTTGAAGCAATTTTACAAGAGCAAAGAGAATTAGGAAGATCAACAGTTGCTGAAGTTTATAAAGAAGATGGAGCTAAATTTGGTGAATCAGAAAGAGTTTTAAGAATTAATAATCTTGGTAGTGAAGATTTAGCAAAAGATTTAGAACTTGCTAAAACAATCGAACTTGATGCTTTATTATTCTCTAAAATTCAAACAAAAGAGGATGTTTTAGAAGCAGTTAGATTACTAGAAGAAGTAAATCCTAATTTATCTTTAATGATTATGATTGAAACTCCATTGGCAGTTTTAAATATTCAAGAAATTTGTGCAGCATCAACAAAAGTTGAAGTTGTAGTTGTTGGATCTAATAAACTTGCAAATAGACTTCAAATTGATATTAAAAAAGGTTCAAAAGCAATGCTTAACTATTTATCACAAATTGCCTTAGCTTCAAAAGCTTATGGTAAAACTGTGATTGATGGACCGCACTTTGATGTTCATGATGAATTTGCTTGTGAAGATTCAACTAAAGATGCATTTAATTTAGGATACGATGGTAAATCACTTATCCATCCTGTTCAAATTGAATATATTAATGATATCTTTACTCCAAAACAAGCTGAAGTTGAAGATTATGAAAAAATGATTGCATCTTATGAAGATGCAGTAAAAGATGGTAAAGAAGTAATATTACATAATGATAGACTTGTAGATTCTTCAAGAATTAAATGGGCTAAAAAAATGATTACATTATATGAAACATATAAATCATTAGGTCAAAACCTATTTAATAAATAAGGAGATAAAATTGTCTAACATAAGTACTAAAATTAATTTCGGTAATTTTTTTGAAGATTTCTCAATTGGACAAAAAATTGTTCACCCCCTTCCAAGAACAATAAGTGATGGTGATGTATCTTTATACATTGCTTTTACTGGTTCTAGATTTGCACTACACTCTTCGGATGTAGTTGCAAAGGAAATGGGTTATGCTAAAAAACCAATTGATGATATGTTAATGTTTCACTTAACATTTGGAAAATCTGTTCAAGATGTATCTTTAAATGCAATTGCAAATTTAGGATACGCTGAAATGTCTTTTCCTAATTCTGTTTTTGTTGGAGATACAGTTTCTATGACTTCTACTGTTATTGGATTAAAAGAAAATTCAAATGGTAAAAGTGGAGTTGTTTATGTTCACTCTATTGGTGTAAACCAAAATGACGCTGTTGTTCTTGACTTTAAAAGATGGGTAATGGTTCATAAAAAAGATAAGGAAACTACAAGCGGCATAAATGAAGTTCCTACTTTTGCAAAAACTACACCTATTGCAGATGTTATAAATATTCCAACAATTAAAGCTGTAAATACAGATTCAACTGGTGGAAAATATTTCTTTGAAGATTATGTTGCAGGTGAGAGATTAAATCATCCTGAAGGTATTACTATTGATAATAGTGATCATACTTTAGCAACAAAGCTATATCAAAACAATGCTAAAGTTCACTTCAATGACCATATGATGAAAAGTACACCAATGGGTCAAAGACTTATGTATGGTGGAATCATTATTTCAATGGCGAGAGCTATTTCTTTTAATGGTTTACAAAATGCACAATGGGTATACGCTATTAATAGTGGAGCTCACGCAAACCCTACATATGCTGGTGATACAATTTATGCATATACTGAAATTGTTGAAACAATTGAAGTAGGTAGAGATGATATTGGATTATTAAGACTTAGAACAGTTGGAATTAAAAACCAAGTTTCTAAAGAAATCCTTAATCCAAAAGATTCAGAAGGTAAATATTTACCGAATGTTGTACTTGACTTAGATTACACTGTTGTAATCCCAAAAAACAAAACAAAAAAATAAAAAATTAAATTTAAAATAAAGGATATTATATGACACACCCAAATGAAGCACTATTCGGTTCTGGAGATAACTTACCAATCATTCCATCTTGTGAACACTTTGCAGGTAGCGAAAAGCTAATCTTAAAAGGTTTTGAGATGCAAAAAAAATTAGGACCTGTTTTTGATATTACTTGTGACTGTGAAGATGGAGCTGAAACTGGTAAAGAAGTTGCACATGCTGAAATGATCGTAAGAGTTGTTAATTCTGATGCTAATCCTTATGGAATGGCCGGAACTAGAATTCATGATTTTGACCATCCAGATTGGAGACAAGATATTGATATTTTAGTACCAGGTGCTGGTGAGAAATTAGCATATATTACTATTCCTAAATCAACTTCTTACGAAGATGCAAAAACTCAAGTTGAATATATTCAAGAAACTGCAAGAAAAGCTGGAATTACAAGAGAAATTCCAATTCACGTTTTAATTGAAACACATGGTGCTTTAAGAGATGTTGAAAAAACTGCAACACTACCTTGGGTACAAGTATTAGACTTTGGATTAATGGACTTCGTTTCTGGTTACCAAGGTGCTATTCCTGCTTCAAATATGAGAAGTCCAGGTCAATTTGAACATAGATTAATTGCTGCTGCTAAAGCAAAAGTTGTTCAAGCTGCTCTTTCTAATCACATTATTCCTGCACACAATGTTACACTTGATTTAAAAAACCCATACCAAACTTATAAAGATGCTGAAAAAGCAAGAAATGAGTTCGGATTCATGAGAATGTGGTCAATTTACCCAACTCAAGTTCAAGCTATTGTTGATGCAATGAAACCTGACTTTACAGAATTAGAAGCTGCTCAAAATATTTTAATTGCTGCTCAAGATGCTGAGTGGGGACCAATTCAATATGATGGTGAATTACACGATAGAGCAACGTACAGATATTTCTGGGAACTAGTTCAAAGAGCAAAATTCTCTGGAACTAAATTACAAGATATTGTTGAAACAAGATTCTTCTCATAATTTTCTAACTTAAGGCTTTTGCCTTAAGTTAAATCTCAAATCCTATTTTAATCTACAACTAATATTACTACATATTATTAAACATACAATAATTCCATTTTTATTTTAAATATTACTCTTCAATAAAGTCTATAAAAAGGTAAAAACTAAACACTTTAAAAAAAATTAATATTAAAATATAAATAAAAGAATCATTTCATACTAGCATTGCTATAATATTAAAATTTCTAAGCAAAAAGGAAACAAATGAGCGTAATAAAACAACAAGATATAATCGATAGCATTGCTGATGCATGTCAATACATTTCATATTTTCACCCTGAAGATTTCGTAACAGCGATGGTTGAAGCTTATGAGAATGAAAAATCAGAAGCTGCTAAAAATGCAATTGGGCAAATTCTAATTAACTCTAAAATGTGTGCATTAGGTCATAGACCTTTATGTCAAGATACTGGGTCTGTAAATATTTTTGTTAAAGTTGGATTAAAAGCTAACTTAGAATTAACAGAAGAATTAATAGATGTATTAAATAAAGGTGTAGCAAAAGGTTATACGGATCCTGATAATACATTAAGATACTCTGTTGTTTCTGATCCTGCAGGAAAAAGAACAAATACAAAAGATAATACTCCAGCGGTTATTCATGTTACTGTTGATAATTCAGATGAATTAGATATTACTGTTGCTGCAAAAGGTGGAGGAAGTGAAAACAAATCTAAATTTGCTGTATTAAATCCATCAGATTCAGTTTATGACTGGGTTATGGCAAATGTTAGAGAAATGGGAGCTGGTTGGTGTCCTCCTGGAATATTAGGTATTGGTATTGGTGGAAATCCAGAAAAAGCAATGCTTCTTGCAAAAGAGTCTTTAATGGGGCATGTTGATATTCATGAATTACAAGCAAGAGGCCCTCAAAATGCCTTAGAAGAATTAAGATTAAGACTTTATACTGATATTAATAAAGTTGGAATTGGGGCACAAGGTCTTGGAGGATTAACAACTGTTGTTGATGTTAAAATTTTAGATTACCCATGTCACGCTGCTTCACTTCCTGTTGCTATGATTCCTAACTGTGCTGCTACTAGACATATTCACTTTAAATTAAAAGCAGGAGAAGGTGTAGCTAAATTTAAAAAACCAAATTTAGATTTATGGCCAGATGTAAAATTACCATTAGATTCTATTAAAAAAGTAAATATTGCAGATTTAACAAAAGAAAACTTATCTCAATTTAAATCAGGTGATACACTATTATTAACTGGAAAAATTTTAACTGCTAGAGATGCTGCTCATAAAAAAATTGTTGAGTACAAAAATGCTGGTAAACCACTTCCAAATGGTGTTGATTTAAAAGATAGATTCATCTACTACGTTGGACCTGTTGATCCAGTTAGAGATGAAAAAGTAGGACCTGCTGGTCCTACAACATCAACTAGAATGGATAAATTTACAAAAGACATGATGGAAATTGGAATCATGGGAATGATTGGTAAAGCTGAAAGAAAGCAACCAACAATTGATTTAATTAAAGAATATAAATCTATGTACTTAATTGCAACAGGAGGAGCAGCATACTTAATTTCTCAATCAATTAAAGATGCAAAAGTTCTTGCATTTGAAGAAATGGGAATGGAAGCTATTTATGAGTTTGATGTAGAAGATATGCCAGTTACTGTAGCTGTTGACACTGAAGGTGTTTCAATTCATACAACTGGTCCTGCTAAATGGAGAACTATTTAATCAATTAAAAAAATACAAAAGGCAAAAGCCTTTTGTATACCAAAATTAAGAATTTAAATTCTTAAAAGCACTTATATAAAACAATTCTTATATCATTAAACTACATTCAATTTTTGACTTTAAGAAGATAAAATATTTGCTATTCTTTCCACCTTAATACAAAAATACAGGAATAAAAATGTTACTAGAGGATTTAAAAGATTATTTAGGCTTTGCAGTAGCAGGAAACTTTGCAAATCACTTAGGTGAGGCTGGAGAAGCTGACGAATTTTCTGTTATAAAAACTGAAGAAAAAAATGCACCAAAAGGGATGTTCCCTTTTTATATAAAAGAACATAATAGTTTTTTAGGAACTTATCCTATTTGTGAAGATATTATTGAAACTCATGGAAGAGAAAAAGATAATCTTCAAGTTGAAGCAGAAGTTGCACTAATTTGTGATTTTGTATATGAAAATGAAAAAGTTATTGATATTATTCCTAGATATTTTTCTGCATTTAATGATTTCTCAATAAGAATTCAAGATGGAAATAAATTAAGTACTAAGAAAAATTGGGGACCTAATACAAAAGGAATTTCTCAAGAAATTATAGAAATTGATAACTTTACACAAAAAGGTGTTTTAAGTAGATATCACATTGCTTCATTTATTAAAAGAAATGGAATAGTTCATGATTATGGAACAACAAGTGCTGTAAAATCATATAGTTACTTTTTTGACCAATTAAAAGATTGGATGATTGAAAAATTAAATACTCAAGAAGATTGCGGTCCATTAGAAGAATTAACACAATTTTTAAAAGTTGCAGCAAAAGATGCAAAAGGTATTTTAATAGCAGCAGGTGCTACTGCTTATGCTGATTTTGGTAAGAAAAATTTTGTACAAAAAGGTGATGAAATTTTTGTATATGTTTATGATGCTCACTCACACTCATTTGATGATATATTCAATGATATGTGTGGAATGGATACATTTTTAGGTAAATGCTCTAAACTACATCAATACGTTAAATAAGAAAAGCAAGAGAAAAGATTTAATCTTTATCTCTTACTTTTGAATCCACATATAAAATATCATTTAAACTATCAAAAACTCTAAGAGTTGATTCTTCTATTTGTGAAGCTGTTTTTCTTAAAACTTTATTTTCAATTTTTAATGAATTTTCTAATAGATATTTTTGTACATTTTGATGCACTTCTTGATGGTTTATTTTTAAACTACTCCATTGCTGTGTTTTTGTAAAATTTCTATTATTTTTTTCACAAGATAAAATCCATTTTCCCATATCACAAGATTTACAGTCTATAACTTGATGATTTTCAAAACTATCAAGTTCTAAATAATATTTCTTCTTAAAATTAATATGATCATTTTTATATTTTGAAACTTCTTTTATTAAATCTATATTTTCAACCATATCATAATATTTTTCATCAATTTTAGATTGAGAGGTGATTTGAAGAAGTTTAGATGATAATTTTGATACTTCATTTGATAAAATATCTATATTTGAAGCTATAAATGCATTTTTTTGAGTTGCTGTGTCAAGTCTTGAAATTGTATCATTTATTTGAATAATCCCTTGTTCTTGCTCTTTGCTAAATTGTGTAACATTTTCAATAATATCTTTTGTTTGAATAATTTTATCACTTAAATTTTCATAACCTTTTATCATATCATCAGCAATGATTTTTCCTTCATTTGACTTAATACTTGCACTTTCAACTAATTTTTTTATATCCCGTGCTGCATTTGCACTTCGTGAAGCTAAGTTTCTTACTTCTTGTGCAACAACAGCAAATCCACGTCCAGCTTCACCTGCAGTTGCTGCTTCCACTGCTGCATTTAATGATAATATATTTGTTTGAAATGCTATTTGATCTATTATTGTAATTGCATCATTAATAGCTTTTACCTTATCATTTATTTCATCCATTGATAAAGAAGTCTCTTTTGCTGCTTTACTTCCAATATTTGAGGCTTCATTTAAATCATCTGCAATTTTCATCATTTGATTCATATTTTCATTATTATTTCTAATATTTGAAGTGATTTGTTCAAGGGCTGCTGAACTTTGCTCTAAAGAACTTGCTTGTTCAGTTGATGAAATAGCAAGTTCATTTGAAGAGTTTGTTAATGTTCTTGTATTATTTTCAAGAGCAATTCCAGCATTTGTAATCATTGCAATTAATTCAGAAGATGATTGTCCTAAAAGAATAGTTGATGAACATAAAGTTCCAAAATCTCCATACATTCCTTTTTTATGAACTTCATCAAGTTTAAATTGATAATTACCTACAGAATAGCTATTTAATAGAACATTTAAACTATCAATTTTTAACTTTGTTCTATCAATCATTTTATTTATAATGTCAACCAATGAAGATAACTCTTTTGTAGCTGCTGTTTGTTTTATTGAATATTCGAAAAATCCATTATTTACTTTTCCTATTACATCTGTAATTTCTAAAACTACATTTTTATCTTTTTCAATAATTTTTTCTATTTTTAAAACTTGTTCATTCATATTTTTAGTCATTATTGCAAACTCATCATTTCCATCAATTTCATTTAAAGAGATAGAATCTTTTTCTCTCATAGAATAAGCAAAAAATGCATCTAAATTATCTTGAAATTTATTGATAGATTTTGAAATTCTATTAGTTAAAATACTAATCACGATAAAAATCAAAATTAAAAGAACTACAATAAATAAAACAAATAAAATAACATGATTATCTAATTTTGAAATATTTGACTCAATATCAAAAAGCATATCATCTACAATTTTATTTTTAATTTGTTCAAAAGAGTCTATTCTTTTTGATGATTCTTCTTCCCACTTTATAACATCTGAACCATAAATATTTTTAGATAAAGTAATTATTGCTTTTATTGCTTTTGAATCATCAATATTTGAAGTTAGTAAATCAGAACCTTCATAAGCTTTCGACATATAAGAATCAAATGTTTCTTGAACTTGAGTTAACAATACACTTTCGTCATTTGTGATATTTTCAAGCTTTTTATAATTTTTAATTGCTCTTAACATTTTTGTATGATTTTTTTGTATTTTATTTAAATATTTATCATTTTGATTTAAAACATAATCTTTATAAGAGTGTATTAATCCACCATATCCAATGGCATCTTTTATTTCAGAAAGAAAACTCTCTTTTTGTGTTTTTATATAAATCAATTCTCTAAAATTCTTAACTTCCTTAAAACTATTAGAACTAATCTCTTTTTCATAAAATTCAAGTTGTTTTGTAGATAAATTTTTTACAAATATATCTAAGTAAGAATTTTGTGAAGAAACAAAAGATAAAAACAGATTGTAATCTTCATTTGATATATGATTATGATTAAAAATATTCTTAACAATATTCTTTTCCGCATATGTTTTTTCTATTACATTTATTAAAGCTACATAAGCTTGTGATGATTTTGATAACTCTTTCCCACTTGAATAAATTAATAAATCATCAAAGAAAGAGATAAGATTCATATTTAAATTATTATAATAATCAATAACTTCAGTAGAATTGATTTTTAATTCTATAACTTTTTCTCTTGTTTCTTTAATTTTTAAAATATTATTTTTAAGCATATCTATTTTTTCTAGTAAATTACTATCTATTTTTATAATAGTAAAATCTTCTAAAAAAATATTCAAACTATTTAATGCTTGATTACTTAATTCTATTTGTTTCTCTAATTTTGTTTTTCCAACTTTTGCATAACTATCTATATAGGAAATTGTTAATTCTCTCTCTTTTTGTAAACTTGTTAAAAGTGTTGAAATCTTTACTGTAAAATCAATATAACTTGATGTCATAATCATATTTCTTTCTTTTTCAAATTTATCATTAATGGAAATAAAAGATAAAATTAATATTGCAATAATAGGTAAAGTCAATATTAATAATATCTTATTTTTTAATTTTAGATTATTCATTTTCACCTCAATTTTATATCTTCCGTAATATATTATTAATTTTTTAAATAGAAGATTAGGTGTTATTGACGTGTAACCCAGATGTAATTTACAAATTATTTTTTAGTTATTTCCTATAATTTAAATTATCAATTATTTTATTTTATTATTAATAAAGCTATTTCAATTATAATTTCAAAAAAACAAAAGGGAAAATATGCTTAAAGAATTTAGAGATTTTTTAATAAAAGGTAATGTAGTTGATATGGCTGTTGGATTTATTTTTGGAGCTGCATTCGCAACATTAATCAAATCACTTGTATCAAATGTAATAATGCCTCCAATTGGTTTATTACTTGGAAGAGTTGATTTTTCACAATTATTCATCTCTTTAGATGGAAATACATATGCTACTATGGCAGAACTTGATAAAGCAGGAGCTCCTGCTATTAAATATGGTTTATTTGTAAATGATACTATTTCATTTGTAATTTTAGGTTTTGTTATGTTTATGTTTATCAAATCATATAATAAACTTAAAAAAGAAGAAGTAGTTGTAGAAGCAGCGCCAACTACAAAAGTTTGTTCTGAGTGTGCAATGGAAATTCCAATTGCTGCAAAAAAATGTGGACACTGTGGAAATACAGCTGTATAAAACAAAAAATTAAAAGGCTTTAAGCCTTTTAATTATAAATCAACTAAAGTTTTAAATGTAACTCCACATCTTCCGATATTTTCAACATTAATATGATTTCTTTCATTAATTCTATCATCTTCAATATATTGATATTTTAACTCTAAAACAACGGGTGTTGTATCTCCTGGAATTTCATAAGTATCATAATATTCACAAAACATTGCACTTTGTGAAGATGCTATCATTGGTGGGAATCCATCCATTACATTTGTAACTTCTATTTCAAATTTTTCAATTTCACTTACTTCTTTTCCAAGAGGAGTTGCGCATTTTTGTACCTTATCAACATTATCTTTATTTACAAAACAAATAGTTGCTTTTTTTGTTTTTAAAATATTTGCTAATGAATCTTTAGGCGTTCCATCATCTTTTTTCCCAATTGCAACAATTAAAAGTGCAGGATTTGAAGAGATTGGTATAAAATATGAAAATGGGGCTGCATTTAAAACACCCTCATCATCTGTTACAATCCAAGCAATTGGTCTTGGAATTACAGTTCCTGACATAATCTTGTATCTATTTAAGTCATCAATATCTTTATAATCTAAAATCATCTATTTCCTTTTTTATATTTTAAATTCTTGATCAACATTTTTAGCTATTACTTCACCTTTTAAAGTCAAATATGAATCTGTCAAATACTCTTCATTTCTTAGTTTTTTCAATAATTTTTTACCCTCTTTTAAAGAGAACAAATTTGTATTTTCTAGTTTTAAAACAACATCATTCAGAGTTTCATCTAACTCTTTTTTTAATATTGCTAGTAATAAAACTTTTTCGTTTATATCCATTTTAATATCCTTGTATAGTAAAAAGCAAAGGCTAAAAATCCTAGTCCTAAAAGAATAGTAATTATATCTATAGAAGTTAAACTTGCCATTAATCCAATAAATAAAGTAGTAACAATACATGAGAGCATAAAGAACATATCATTATAAGAAATTACCCTTCCTATATATTTTTCATCACAGTTATCTTGTAATAAAGCATAAGTAAATGACCATAAAGTCGTAGTACTAAGCCCAACAATAAATAAAGCAATCAATGAGATGTAAAAATCATCTTGTAATAATCCCCATAAAATTATTGATATTCCTTGAAAAATCAATAAATAGTGTAAGTTCTGTTTAGTAACATATTTTGAAATAAATATTGGTCCAAACATCAAAGCGACTGCTCTTACTGCATTTGACAAACCAATAGCTAGTGGAACTGAAATAATATATTTATATTCATTTTTTGCCAAAATTGTAATTAAAGCATCAAAAGAGGTTAACCCTACACTTGAATGTAAAAAGATTAAATGAAGAATTATTTTGTCATTTTTGATATATCTAAAACCATCTTTAATAAGTTCAAAAAATTTATCTGTGGCAATACTAGCTTTGACTACAAAATCAATTCTAATAAATACTATTAAAGCTATTGCAAAAATTATTGCATCAATTATAAATGCAGTTCTAACTCCATACCAATTTACAACAAAACCACTTATTGCCATACCAACAGCATAGGTAAATGACCAAATAATAGAATGAATCTCATTTGCCATTTGTAAAGGTTTGCCCTTTAATAGTTTTGCTAAAAGTGACATTTCAGTTGAAAAGAACATTGATGCAGCACTCATTCTAATAAAAATTAAAATCATCAAAAACCAAATTTCACTTTTATTATCAATAGTTAAAAATAAAATCGTCATTAATAATTCAGTTGCAAGAAGTGTAATCATAAGTGGCTTGATTTTTACCCTATCAATAATTGCTCCTGAAAATGGAGCAATTAACACAGCAGGTAAAAAATGCATTGCTGTAACTATTGAAATAGCCAACTCAGTTGAGCCAAAATCAACAAGCATAGTATAAATAGCAACATTAGAAAACCATGCTCCAAAATATGCAATAAACTGAACAAGGGATAAATCTCTTACAATTTTATGTTCGCAAAAAAGTTTACGATAGTTCAATTTCTACCAAAACCTCTTGATACATAGCTGAGAATGAACTCTCATCTTCAAGGGCTAGAGTTAAATAATTTACATATTTATTTCCAGCAAAGAAAAATGCACAATCACTTTTAATATCATCATCTATTTTTACAACAAATTGTGCAGATCCATTTTTTGAAGAGATATTCACTAAATCACCATCTTTAAAATTTGTAGCCGAATTTAAATAAACAAAATTATCTTTTGCAAATTGTGAATTTAATGAATTTTTAGCTTTTGCAGTAATAAAATAAAAATTATCTGCTGTTTTATCTTTATAAAGTGCTTCGATTTCTACTTCTTCAATAAAATTAAAAGTTCCAAAATCACTTAAATTTGGTTTATGATTTTCATAATATGAAATAACTTCATCTTCACTTTTTAATTTTTCAAATCCAAATTGTTCTATTAAATAAGAAGCTAGTTCATATTCACTTATTGTGTTTTCATTTTTTATTTTAACTATATTTGATATGGATTTAAATTCATGACCATAAGATAATCTAAGATCTTTTTTTGATAAAAAAGAGCTTGAAGGTATAATTAAATCTGCATATTCGCAAGTATCATTTAAAGTCGTTCCAAAATAAACTACAAATGTGTTTTTTAATCCATCAATTACTTTTTGAGTATTAGGATGAGAAACAACAGGATTTCCACCTTGAATGAAAACTAAATCATAAGAGCCAAAATCCACTTTAGGAATTGATACTTTTTTATTATTTCCTTTAACTTCAAATTGCTTTTCATATCCATAAGATGAATCACTTAAATACCAAAGTCCACCTGCATCTTGTTTATGATATCCCATATATGCAGCAAAAGAATCAATACATCTTGTTATTTGTGCACCTTCAAAATATTTTTGAACACCAAGACCTAACATGATTGCAACTTTTTTATTTTGTATTAAATCAAAAAAATCATTTACTTGTGAAAGTGGAACTCCTGTTGTTGCTTCATATGAAACTACCGGTCTATTTCTTGATATATCAAAAAACCAATCAGCACCATTTCCAAACTCTTCAATAAACTCTTTATCTTCTAAATCTTGCATATATGCAAATCTAGTGAATAATAAAGCTAATTCATAATCTGTTTTTGGATTTATTTGCATATGTATTTTTGATTTCTTTGCAATATCTGTACAAATTGGATCTATTGTTACAAAAGTTTTATCTTTTACAAGATTATACATATGAGAAGATGTAACAGAAAAATTTCTTCCCCAAACAATTATAATATCTGCATCAATTAGTTTTTGTATTGGGGGATTGATTACATGTTGACGCCCTGCTTCAATACCAGCAGCACCAATACCATCACATAAACTTCCTCTTGTTAAAGTTGAACCATATTGTGTGAAAAAGTTTTTAGTAGAGCTTTGCATAACACCTAGATTTCCACTTCCTGTATAAAAAAGTGTATTTGAAGGAGTTGTATTTTTTAATTTATCTCTTAAAATATTTAATGACTCATCTAGTGAGATTTTTTTACCTTGAAAAATTGCACTTGAAAGATTTTCTTCTTTTAATAAATTTGCAAAGTTCACACAAAGCTTTCCATTGGTAGTTTTATGCTCTTTTGAACCCTTAATATTCTCATCAATCATTTGTCCTTGACAAGCATCGTAGCAGTCCATAGGACAGGCTACTTTATTGTTATCTAAACTCAATTTTTACCAACCTTGAAAATGTTTTTACATTATCTATAATTAACTCAACTTTATATGATGAAATATTTGTAGAATCTGCTATTTCATAGATTTTTGAAATCTTAACATCACTTTTTTGCCCATCTAAAAAAATCTCTTTATTTTTAATTTCACCAATTTGTGCAATTGGAACAAATATTTCTAATTTACCCTTTGATAAATCTTTTGCTTCATAAAGTAAAGTTCCAGGATTTACATAATCACCATCTTTTACAGCAATATTAAAAATATAATTTGATTTTTCTACTAGTTTTTTATTTGCAATAGTATCTTTTAAAGTATCAATTTTTACAATCATATCAGCTTTTGAAGATTCTAAATTTATTACTTTTAATTTTTGTGTATCTTTTTCAAATGCAGATTTTGATGAAACTTGATTTAATCTATCATAATTATTTTTTTCAATTTTAATCATTTCATCTATGTATTTTAATTTATTTCTTGATTGCTCTAGTTCAACTTTATTTACCATTGAATCTATTTCAATTATTGTTGAATTATTTGCTTTTAATCCTTCTATTTTAGAATTAGAATAAATCACTTTTCCTGAAACTGCAGCTTTTACACTATAACTCTCAATTGGTTCTAATTTTGCATAATATTCATTTGCAAAAACTGCGCTAATGGTAAATAAAAATATCCATAATATTCTCATAAATTTTTCCTTATAATTTTAATTCTTTTACTATTTTTACAATATCTTTTTTTAAATTATTAATATCTTGTGTTTTCTCTAAGTCAAAAATTAATTTATCTAATCTTGAATCAATTTTTAAATATACAGCTAATAATTTTATTAACTCATCTTTTGATTTAGCATTTTTTACTTTTTTTAGTAAAGGTTTAGATTCTTCATCTTTTTTTCTTCTTGTAGTTATAACATAAAAATATAAACTTATTATTAACAAACAAGTAATTACTCCTAATGCAAAGAAAATGATTTTATCTAATAATGGGCTTTTTTCTACTACTTTTATTATCTCTTTTGTACTTTCTTCTTTTACTGTTTCAATTGGCGCAAGAGCAGGTGATTTTTCTAAAAGTACCTCTTTTTTTAACTCTTCATTTAAAACTTCAATATGAAAACTTTTTGCTTGTTTTGTTATAACTTTTTTTAAATCTTTATCAAAATATTCTAAAGAAATAGATGGAATAGAAAAAGATTTGTTTGCAATAATTGAAAATACTTTTTCATATTCCCCTGAATATTGATTATTTATTATTTGAGTTTTAATTACAGGTTTATTTTCATAAATAGTTACATCATTTATAGGAAGTTTTATGTCCCTTACATCATCAATATTTCCACTTCCTTTGATTTTTAGTTTATAAGAGATAGCTTCTCCCATTTTTACTTTTTCTTTATCAATAGAAGCCTCTATTTGAAAATCACCAATTAGTTTTATATTTTGAGGTAAAATTTTTATATTAAAACTTAGTTCATTTGAGTATATGCTTTTATTTCTAGTTGTTGAAAAAATAGAGTATGAGTTATTTTCCATAATTTGAGCATTTATTTTTATTGGCTCAATATTTAAAGTACCCTCTTTTAATGCAAACATTAAGAATTTTACTTCAGAAACTATATAATCACCATCTTCAAAGTTTTTAGAATCATCTAATTGCTTATACCAAAAATTCTCAAAATTTGGTTTTTCTAAATACAGATTTTCTAATTGAGAATCTTTTCTATATTTAAAAACCATTGTAAGAATAAAGTTTTCACCCATGTAATATTCTTTTGATTCTGTCTTTATTGTGAAATCAAAAAAATTAGATTGTGTTTTTGAAACTTTTTGAAGAGTTATTTTTTCTTCATTTGTATGATAACTTTTACCATCAATTACAGCCTCAAAAGATGGTAATGTAAAATCTTTTGTTGGATTAAAAGAGTAAGTTTTTTTTACTCTTTTAGTTATTTGACCATTTATTATATTTGTAGCCGTTGAACTAGCTATTTCTTGTACTACATTTCCATTTATCAAATCAATATTTGAAAACTTAATATCATTTCCATAAGCTTCCAAAACAAAAATAAATGGTTCATTTTTTATTATTGTATTTGAAGGAATTGATAATTTTAAATTTCCTAAAAGTGTAGTTAGAGTAAAAAGTAATAATACTAAGATCTTATATGGATTCATTTTAAAACTCCAATGTTCCCTCAATAGCAAAATTTGCTTTTGAATCAAGTTCTGCATGAGATAATACAGAAACTTGTAAACCAAATTTTTCATAAATTTCAGAAATTCTTTTTCTTAAAACAGGATCTACAACCATTGTAACTTTTGAAAAACCTTTTGCTTCAATATCATCAAGAAGTTTTTTAGTTTTTGTAACTAAATTATTAATTTCTGCAATTGAAATCATAAGTTGTGAAACACCATGATGCTCTTGTAATTTTCCAATAAACTGCTGTTCTAACTCAGGTTTAATAGTAACAATATGCAATATTCCATCTGTATCTTTAAACTTTTGAGTAATAAGTCTATAAAGCTTAGCTCTAACATGTTCTAATAAAATCTCTGGAGCTTTAGTAAACTCTGCAATATCTGCAATTGCTTCAATAATAGTTAGCATATCAATAATTGGAATTTTTTCATGTAATAAATCTTTACATACTTTTAATAATGAACCATAAGAAGTAACTTTCATAGCTTCATCAATAACAATAGGGAAATCTTTTTTCAATCGCTCAACTATATTTACAATATCTTGTCTTGTAATAATATCTTCAGCATGTTTTTTAATAATTTCAGAAATATGAGTTGAAATAATAGTTGGAGCATCAACAACTGTAAAACCTTTCATTAATGCTTCTTCTTTTAAATCACTAGCTATCCATGTGGCATCAAGGTTAAATACAGGCTCTTTTACTCTTAATCCTGCTAATTTCTCATTTGCTAATCCACCCATTGCAAGAAGTTTATCAACTTCAACTTTACCTTTTACAAGGGGAATTCTTTTTAAATATAATTGATACTCATTTGGAGATAAATTTGCATCATCAGAAATTCTAATTTGAGGAATTACAAATCCTAATTCACTAGCAATTGTTTTTCTAATAGCTTTTATTTTATCTAGTAATTCAGAGTTTCCTTGAACTAATTGTAAAAGTCTAATTCCAAGTTTTAACTCTAAAACTTCTAGTTTCATTATATTTTCAATAGTTTGACCTTCATCAGGGACAGCCATACTTTTCTTTTTGTCTTTTAAAGTAGATACATTTTCATCAATTTTAGCTTTAACAGCTTGAGGTTTGAAAAATCTGGTTAATGCATTTTCTTTTTCATTTTCAATCATGCTTATTACATATCCAATAAACATCATTAAGAAACCCATTATCATTAGAATTCCAGTTGGGAATCCAGGTATAAATCCAAAAAGAACCATTCCCATACCAAGTAAAACTAAAGATTTACTATCTTTAATAAGTTGACCAATAGCTTGATTTGCAAATTTGTCTTCATCCATATTCGAACGAGTAATAATAATTGCAGTTGCAGTTGATAAAATAAGCGCTGGAAGTTGAGCTACTAATCCATCTCCAATAGTTAAAATTGTATAAATTTCACCTGATTGTGCAACAGTCATATCATGTTGAAAAAGTCCTATTAAAAGGCCTCCAATTAGATTTACCATAGTAATGATAATACCAGCAACCGCATCACCCTTTACAAACTTAGATGATCCATCCATAGCTCCATAAAAGTTTGCTTCAGATATTAAAGATTTTCTTCTGGATTGTGCTTCTTTATCATCAATAAATCCAGCATTTAAATCAGCATCAATTGCCATTTGTTTACCAGGCATAGAATCAAGTGTAAATCTCGCAGTTACCTCAGCAACCCTTGTAGCACCCTTTGTTACAACCATAAAGTTAATAAGAACTAAAATAATAAATACAATAACTCCAATTACCATATTTCCACCAACAACAAACTCACCAAAAGCTGCAATTATTGAACTTACAGCATCAGGACCATTATGTCCTTCACTTAAAATAGATCTTGTTGTAGCAATATTTAAGGATAACCTAAATAAGGCAAGTATTAATATAAGGGTTGGGAAAGTTGTTAAATCAGATGGTTTTTGAATATATAAAGATATTAATAAAATAAGTAAAGATAAAGATAAAGATATTACCAAAAAGAAATCTAAGATTCCTTTTGGTAGTGGAACAATTATAATTGCAAGTATTGAAACAAATAGTGCAACGACAATTAAGTCTTTTGAAAATATCTTTCTTATATTCATATATTAATTATTATTTAGCTAGTTAATTTAAAAAATTAACTAGTGACAGTTGATTTGTTCTATTTATTGTTGAATAAAGTGCTGTGTAAGTTAGCTCTAAAGATTTTGCTTCCATTGCTACTTTTGATAAATCCACGGCACTTATTTGTTGTGATAAAATATTATAATGAGTTAATTTAGAAGATACTCTTTCTAAAGAAACTTCAAATACTCTATTTCTTCCACCAAGTTCAGCATGGGCAACATTTACTCCATCGTAAGCGCTAGATATTTTATTTTGCCCATTTGCAATTCCAGTTCTAGCTTCTGCTAATGAAATTGGATTTCCACTACTATCAACTCTTCTTAATGCATTTACAACATCATCAAGAACATTAAAAATATTTGTTCTTGCTTCAAATTTTGTTCCATCAGTTGTTGGAGCAGTTGCAGTATATATTGGAGCATTTGAATTATCAACTGCTAATGTTTCAGTTGTTACATTTCCATCTAAATCATATTTAGTAAGAGTATTATTTGTTGGAATATTTAATTTCCACTCATTACCATCTTGATCTATTATTCTATCTTTTTCACCAAAACTTAGAGTTTCACCTTTATAAGCTGTTGAAGAAGGATACATCATCATATCAAGACCTGTAACTCCTCTTTCTCTATAACTTCCCTCTTCAACTGTTACTCTTCTTAGTTTGTTATTTCCAACATAAGTAACATTTCCATTAGAATCTTCTTCAAATGGTTTAACAGAAGAATCAGAACCAGTAAAAACGTACTCACCTTCAACTTGCGTATTTGCTAAATCAATAAGATTTTGTTTCATACCTGCAAGGTTTACAGCAATTGAATTTAGACCATCTTCTGTAGTAGTTGCTGTATTTGCTTTTATTAATTCTGCTTTTACATATTCTAAAATTTTCTTAATATCACTCATACTTGTATCCGCAACGGTATTTTGTGCTGTTGTTCTTTCAATTTGAGATTTTAAACCTTCGTAGGTTCTTATTTTATCATCAACTAAAACCTCTCTAGAATAAAGTACTGAATCATCACTACCTTGTTGAAGTTTTTTACCAGTACTCATTTGATATGAAATTCTTTGTTGCTGAGCATCTAAGTTACTTAGTCTATAAATTGTTTGTTCTGTTTGATTAATCATTGTAAAACCTTTCTAAACATAGCAACAGTCTCATTAAAGCCTACTAATTGTTGAGTGTCTTGAGTAAGAAACTCTCGTATTCGCTCTTTCTTTGCCATTGCATTATCAAGTTCTGGATCCATACCCGCTTTGTATGCACCAACTCTAACTAATACTTCATTCTCTTTTATTAACGATAATACTCTTTTTAACTTTAAAAAGTCATTATAATGCTCTTTTGTAACAACTTTATCCATTACTCTAGAAGCTGATTTCAGTAGATTTATTGGAGGATAAAAACCTTGTTCTGTTAAATCTCTAGTTAGTACAATATGTCCATCAAGAATAGATCTACTTTGATCTGCAATTGGATCATTCATATCATCACCATCAACTAAAACTGTAAAAAATGCAGTAATTGAACCTTTTTTATTATTACCAGCTCGCTCCATTAATTGAGGCAAAAGAGCAAACACAGAAGGTGGATATCCACGACTAACAGGTGGTTCTCCTGTACTTAGTCCAATTTCCCTTTGAGCCATTGCAAATCTAGTAACTGAATCCATCATTAATAAAACATCATGTCCCTTATCTCTAAAAAATTCAGCAATACTCATAGCAGTAAAAGCTCCATATTTTCTCATAAGTGCTGATTCATCAGAAGTTGCTGTAATAATCACTGTATTTTCTAAATTATTATTTAAATTATAATGAATAAATTCGGGAATTTCACGCCCTCTTTCACCGATTAATGCTATTACTTTTATTTGTGCTTCACAACCTTGTACAATCATTCCCATTAAAGTTGATTTTCCAACTCCAGAACCTGCAAAGATACCTATTTTTTGACCTTTTCCGCTTGTAAGCATTGAGTCAATTGCTTTTACACCTGTAGAAAACTTTTCATCAATAATTCCTCTTTCAAGTGCTGGCATTGAAAGTTTATTTATTGGTGAATTTTGTTCTAAATCTTTTATTTTACCTTTATTATCAATAGGATCACCCAAAGCATTTACTACTCGTCCTAAAAGGCCATATCCACACTTTACACTCAATCCATCTTTTTGTAAATATACTTTATCATGAATTCTAAAACCATCTATAAAAGAAAAAGGAACAATAGTAAATAAATCATCACTAATTGATGCTACCATACCTAAAACTGTATATAAATGCTGAACTGATTCTATTTTTACAATATCCCCAACAGCAACCTCAAGACCAGTTGCATTTAATGTTGTAGTTGATATATTTTTAATTCTTCCAAAAGCAATGGAAAGATTTGTTGAATCAATATCATCTATTAATTTATCAATATCCATTACATCTCATCGCACATTTTTTTATATAAACTATCAACACTATCTTTTACTTCTTTACATTTTAAAATATATTCATCTTTTTTCTGTTTATTTCCTAATTTATCATATAAATTTAAAATATCATAATAAATTTTAACTTCATCATTTGCTTTAATTTTTCTTGGATTCGATAAAGATTCAAGTAAATAATCAATTGATTTTTGCTCATCATTTTTATCTTTTGCTAATTTTGATAATTCTAATTCTACAAATGGTGAATAAACAAAAGCTTTTACTTCTTTTTGTTTATCATATAATTTTTTTAATATTTCATTTGCTAATGTTTGATTTTGATTTTTTAATAAAAAGAAATAATAATCATGATAAAAATCTATAATTATTGGGTTAGATTCATTTACTTTAATAAAATCTGGATTTAATTGAGTATATGAAAAGAATTTTTCCATATCAATATCATTAGCTTTTGATTTTAATATTTGATATCTATATAAAAACTCTTTAGCTAATACTTTCGTATCATTTACCATTTCAACTTTTGCTGAAAAATCTAATGCTTCATCTTTTAAATCTAAAGAAAATGCCATTCTTTCTAAGTATAAATAAATATTAGCATCTCTTGTTTTATTAAAAGTATCTTTGATTTGAAGATATGCTCTTTCATATGGAGCTTCAACTAAACATTCAAAAAAATTATATTTTACACTTTCATCTTCAATTAACTTTTCTAAAGTCTCTTTTCTTGATGTTTTTAAAATATTATTCAATTCAAAACATTTTCCTTGAGCTAAATAATCTTTAATTAATTCAATATTAACTTCATCAAAAATATGATTAATTGATTCATATCCAAATCTTTTTACTATTTCATTTGCAATTTTTTTATAAACTTTTTCTGTTTTTAAAATTAATTCAAATTTTTTATCTTTTTTATCATTCATTAATTCCTGTAAAAGTGCTTTTTGTTGCATTGCTTCACTATCTTGATATTTGGCAGCTACAACGCTCGGAGTTAAAAATCCTTGTCTCATTAGAATTTCATCAAGATACATTTTTGAATTTTTTGCATAAATTCCTTGAGGAAAATCATTAATTATATCTTTATACAACTCTTTTGCTTTCTCCAAATAAAAATTAGTTTTATCATACATTAGCATATATGTATTTGCTAATTTATATTTAAAATCTTCAATTACATCCTCTTTTGTAGTTTTATTTAATAACTCTTTTAAAATTTCAGATGCATGTTCTGGCATACCTGCATTAATTAATTTGTTTATTTTTTTATTTGCTAAATAGGAATCATTTGCATAAAACTCAATATTTGTTTTTAAAACTTGGGATATCAATTCATTTGCTTTATCAAATTGTCCATCTAAAATATAAACATCAAAAAGCTCATCAGCAACCAAAGTTGCTACTACTTTATCTTTTGCAACTGTTAATATTTCATATAAATATTTTATTGCTTTTGAATAATCTTTTTGATATTTATATACTTTAGCAAGGGCAATTTTTCCATAAGTTTTTGTTATTTCATTATCAAAATTATCAATAATAATTTGAGCAAAATATTTAGCATCATCTATTTTATTGATTTCTAGTTTTAACTCAACTAAAACCATATAGGCTTTTGCTAAATCATCATTATTTATTAAAGATGAATTAATTGCTGTTTCAAGCTCTTTTGAAGCATCTAAAATTAGTCTTTTTGACTGTTTTTTTAGTGATAATTCTGCATACAGTATCATAGTATCAGAGATCAGAACTTTTACTTTATTTTTTTCTTTAAAATCTTTTGCTTGAGTATATGCTTCATCAATTTTATCATCACGAGCTAAGTTTCTTGCATTTTGTAAAATATCAAAACCATCTGAGATTGATTGTTTTCTTTGTTCAGATATTTGAGTTCCTGATGAATCTATAAAACTATAATAAAAATCTTTTTTTGCATATAAAATATTTACTAATAAAAATAGTGTTATTAATAATTTCAATTTTTACCTTTTTCTTTTTAATTCATAAACATATGAAAAAATTTCTGCCATAGCTTTATAAAACTCACTAGGGATTTCTTTATCTATATCTATTTGATCATATAAAGATCTTGCAAGTGCAGGATTTTCTATGATTGGAATTTTATTTTCTTTAGCAATATCTTTAATATTAAGAGCTAAAAAATCAATTCCTTTTGCAACAATTTTTGGTGCAGAATCGACTGCATTGTTATATTTTAATGCAACAGCATAATGAGTGGGATTTGTAATAACAACATCCGCCTCTGGAACGGCACTCATCATTCTTTTTTGGGCCATTTGCATTTGAATTCTTCTAATTCGCCCTTTAACCTGAGGATCTCCCTCCATATTTTTATATTCATCTTTAATCTCTTGTTTACTCATTCTTAAAGACTTCATATAATAATGCCGGCTAAAATAAAAATCTATTATAGCAAAAATAATAATAATTAACAGAATTGTAAAAATAAAATAAATAGAGAGTTCAAGCATTGAAGATACAGTTGCCATTGTTTCTTGATTCATCATCGCTAAAAATTGCTTATTTGTTAACAAAAATAGTATACACATAATTGCAATAATTACAATTAACTTCAATGTTAATTTTAAAGCTTCAATAAATTTTTTTAATCCAAAAATATTTTTCATACCTTTTATTGGATCAAGTTTTTGTAAATCAAATTTTAAAGGCACCACAACTAAGCCAAATTGGGCAAAATTACTTGCAAGTACTAAAACAATAATCAATATAAATAAAGGTGCCAACGCTTTTAATAAAGTAAGAGTTACACTATAGGTAATTGCGTAATAAACTGTTGAATCTAATTCTTGGCCAATAAAACCATATGTAAACATCATGAGTTTTTTTATTTCCATCATAGAAAAAGAGGAAAAAAATAGTAAATATAAAGATCCAAAAAATAAAACAGTAGCTCCCGTCACTTCCATTGACTTAGAAACATTTCCTTCTTTTTTGGCATCTTCTATTTTTTTGGAGGTGGGTTCTTCGGTTTTTTCTTCTTCATCAGCCATATACTACTACCTTAAATTATTGAAGTTTATCTATGAAATAATTTGTAAATGCTTCTGTAAATATTTCCATACCAAATATTAAGAAAACAAATATTAATGCAAATTTTAACTGAAAAGTGATTACAAAAGGAGAAAAAGATGGCATTGATTTTGTACCATAACCATAATAAATATCCAAAATAAATCCTATAAAAAATAAAGGTAAAGCAAATGCAAATGCAAATGCAAACATTCTTTTTACCTCATCTATTGCTAATTGTATTCCATTATACGAAAAGATATCAAAACTACCTAAATGAATAAGAGAAAAACTCTTGACTAAAATAACTAATGTCATTTCATACATACCTGTTTGAAAAAACAACATTAAAGCTATCCAAGTAAGTAGTTTTGCAATCAATCCCTCTTGAGCACCTGTTGTAGGATCAAACATAGCAGCCATGGATAAAGCAGTTGAATACTCAATAAATTCCCCTATAATTTTAACTGCAGAAAAAATTATATTTACAAACATTGAAGCTACAAGTCCTAGTGTTATTTCAGATATTAAACCTAATAAAAAATTATCTTGTGTTATATTTGTAGCTACTTCAACTAATGGGAAAATAAAAATTGTTATATAAAATGAAAATGCAATTCTAACTGTAGGATTAATAGCAGCATGGCCAAAAACTGGCATAAAAGCAACAAAGGCTATAATTCTAGCAAAAAGAAGAAGAAATTGAAATAAAACTTCTTCATTTAATAAAGATAAAAAAGCTTCCATTACATATAATCTATGCTTTTTTCTTCTCTATCTTTATTCTCTTCTTTTAGTTGTAATACAGACTGTGTATCCATTTGTTGATCAAATTTATTTTGATTGCCTTGGTTATTTTGATTATTTGATTGATTATTATTCTGATTTGAAGAACTAAAATCGAGATTAAATTTTGTATTTTCATCAAAAGTTTTATTCAAAGAATTTCTTAAAACATTTTGATTTTCAACTAGAGCATCTAAAGTAGAATTACTTGATACATTCATACTAATTGATAATGCATTGTTTTTATCACTTTTCATTAATATTGCAATACTTCCCAACTCTAATGGATTTAAATTTATTTTAAATACAGTAACAGGAGGCTTATAGTTCTCATACATTTGTTTTGCAATATCAGACATCATTGTTGACATTTGCTGTCTAGCACCTATAATTTTAGATTGAATATTATATGATAAGGGAGAATTTACTGTAACAATTGCATCATCTGCCAATTGTAAAGTATTATCAAGTAAAGCACTGCTAGCTTCTACAGATTTTGTAATCAAACCTTTAATACCTTCACTTTTAATATTTTTTGAAAGTATTAAATTATCAATTATATTTCTTCGTGTAGCTAAATCCAAATCTATTTTTTTATTAAGATCAAGTTTTGTCGTTAAGTCTAAGCTTTGTTCAACATCTACATCAATATTTTCCAAACCTAAATCTAACATTCCAGCACTTGTTTTTACATCATTTAAAGAACTTGCATCTTTTAATAAATTAATAGCTTCATTTTTATTAAAAAGCTCTTGATTATTTATAGAATTTTTTTGAGAACCTAAATATATACTTGAAATAAAATCTTTAGAAAGTGTTTCTTTTTGTAAAAAATCAATTTTATCAGAAGAGTTTATAGTTTTACTATTTTCAATATTTTTCTGAATTAATTGATCCATTAAAGATATTTTAGTATCCATAGGTGTAGAAGAAACAGTTTCATTTAAAACATTTAATTTAATATCAACATTTGTAGGTAAAGAACTATTTTTAGTTTCATCAGCTAGAGTAGTATTTGTTAAAATAGATACAGGTTCTGTAGATTGAGTAGATACTATTATTGTTTTATTTACTTCAACTTCTTCATTTGGCGTTTGTGTTAATACTACTTCATCTACAACTTTACTTACTACTACACTTACATCTGTTTTTAAATTTAAATTCTTTAATTCTTCTTCACTTACTGTTTTTACATCTTTTTTTGCTTCTATTATTAATCTATCTAGTAAAGAACTTGTACTTTTTACTTCTTCTTTATTAT